>Ga0075425_100004891_pt1 | contig 13885 bp, 10 predicted proteins | sample SoiMethybrSBSTD4_FD_75300 | JGI IMG/M metagenome (GOLD analysis project Ga0075425, IMG submission 75300) | Bulk soil microbial communities from a Populus tree surrounding site in Tennessee, USA - Soil MetaG P. TD hybrid SBSTD4 | ecosystem: Environmental > Terrestrial > Soil > Tree plantation...
CGAGCCTGCCTACCGACCAGGCGGCGATCTTCAACCGCGCGCTCGCGGATCTGCGGCGCGCCGGCGCGACACTCGTGACGACGAACACGCTGTCGAATTCCGGCAACGTCGGCCTGACCGAGCTCTCCGAGATCCCGAACGAGTTCAAATACGGGATCGATCGGTATCTCGCGCGTGATGCCGGTCCGGGACTGCCGGTGAAGAACCTGACCGACATCGTGATCTACAACCAGATGCATCCGCAGCAGGTGAAGTACGGGCAGACGTTGATCATCGGGTCGGACGCCACGCCGGGCGTCTACAACGAGCCGACCGCGATCGCTTCGAGGACGGCCACGATCCTGTCCGCGCGCTACGCGATCGACAGCGTCCTCCGCGCGCACCGGCTCGACGCGTACCTGACGCCCGGCGCGTTGTACGCGAACATCGGAGCGGCGGCGGGATACCCGACGGTCATCGTCCCGATGGGCTTCGTCGGCGCCGCGGCGCGAACACCGATGGGGATCGGCTTCCTCGGGAGCGCGTGGACGGAACGGTCCCTCATCGCGCTCGCGTACGACTACGAACGCGTCTCTCAACGCCGTCGTCAACCGACCGCGGTCAACCGGAAACTCCTCGCCGGGGTTTGCTGAGGCGACTGACCAGGTTCGCCATTCCGTGTGTTGCTTCGCGTCTGGGGCGCAACCTGAACGTCGATTCACGTGGGTCTCGTTTGATATGCGCGCCCTATAGCTAACCTGATCGCGCCCTTCGAGGAGATCGACTGCATTGTTCCGCGGCGGTCGTGAGACCTCGTCTCCCTCTCGAACGTAGTTGATGTGACGCGCGCTTTACGCGCGTGAGATCTCGGGCTCGGGATCACTCTCACGCGTGCGCGTCCACCGACGTCCTCGAGCAGAGGACCGTTTTCGATCTGAGGGGGTCGAGTCCCATGGAGACAGAAGCGCGCTCGTACGCCGTGGGATCCGTGGCTTCGGTGGTTCTTCTCCTCGCCAACGGCGTCTCGATCGAGGGGTCGGTCTACCTGTCCTCAGAGCCGCGTCGCTTCTCCGACGCGTGGGAGCAGGTCATGCGAGATGCGCGCGCCTACGTGGCGTTGGTCGACGCGCGAACCCGCGCTGTTGACGGATCCCTCGCCGACGGGGACCCGTTCCTTCTCGTCCGCAAGGACAGCATCGTCGCTGTTCGCCCGACGAACGAGGACTAGAGCAGTTCGTAGCGGGCCGGCGACGGCCCGGAAAGGAGTCCCATGAGGCTTCGCTCAGCGCTTGCCTGTGCGGTCTTGATCGTTGCGCCGATCGTTGCTGCTGCGGGAGTGGCGTCCGCCGGCCAGGACTGCGTCACCTATTCCGTCGTAGCGCCCGTGGCGGGTACACGAACCGGCACGCGCTGCACGCCGAACCTCCCGCCTCCGTTGACGCAACCGTTCACCGATCAGCAGTGCGGAGGGCTCCCGCCGGCGAACGCCACGGTCTGTGTGACGGTGACCGTCTACACGCCGTGATCGGCGGGCAGCGCCGGCCCACGGACGACAGTCACTAACACGCTGCGGTTATCGGGCCGTTCGGGTCCAGCACACTGGCCCCCTGTCCGCCGCACGAGGCAGCGTTCTCGTACCACAAGAGCGTTCCCCCGCCCGGCGATCGAACCTCGATGCTCAGAGTCGCTCCCGACGGCGCTGCCGCGCGTTGCCGCTCGGGAGCGATCGCCACCGACGTCACCACCATCGACGACGGTGAAACGGTCTTGCCATCGCGAGTTCTCACGTCCGGGCGCGATGAAGATGACGAGGATCCCGCCGAGACAGGGCTCGTGGCCACGCGCCGAACCGGGTCGGCGACGAACGTCGCGGACGCCGGCTGCGTGCCCGCAGCGCCGCCGATGACGGCGACACTCACGGCGACGAACCCCAGCACGACGGCCGCCGCGCGTTCGAAGACGAGCTCCTGCAAACGCCACCCGCTCGGTCCCACGCGCCACCGTTTCCACGGTTCGGTCAGTCTCCGCTTCATCGCGCGGACCCGCAGAGCGAACAGCAGCGCCCAGTTCCCTACGCGTTCGCTGCTGAGCGAACGCCGCAAGGTCCGCCGCACGCGCCACGCGAGATTACGCACCGCGTGGATCGACATCCCGTGATTCCGCGCGATCTCTTCGTGACTCCACCCCATGAGACTGTCGAGCACGAAGACACGCCGGTCGCGTGGCCGCAGACCCGCCAGCGCATGAGAAACGACCCGGCCCAGTCGCTGACGCTCGACACGTGCGAGCGCCTCCTCGGAGGTGACGTCGAACTCCGCGTCCGGGGAGTGCACCGTGGAACGATCCAGCGCGGCGCGCCGCCGGGTCAGCGAGCGAAGCTCGTCGACGCACAACCGCCGCGCGATCGTTGCGAGCCAGGGCCACAGCGGGCGGCCGGGCTCGAAATCGTCGATGTGATGGAACGCTCTGAGGAACGTCTCTTGCGTGAGATCCTCTGCTGCCTGCGGGTCGCGGAGCAGCCTCGAGCAGAGAGCCCTGATGTCCTTGCGGTGGAGTTCGTAGATCTCTTCGAAGGCTCGCTCGTCTCCGAGCTGCGCCGCCGTGATGAGCGTCGCATCGGACCCGGCGGATCCGGACTCGTCGTCGCGCCGGATCACGGGCACCCCCACGGCTTCGTCCATGGTCGTCTCCTCAAGTTCGGCATCGGATCCTCGGAATCTTGCCCATTTTGGTCGTTTCCCTCGCGATCCTTGACCGCTGTGAGGCGAATGCGCCCCTTTTCCAGGCAAAAGACCCGTCCGCTCGGGGCGACGGGGCCGGTCAACCCACGAGCGATCCGTGGCTCAGATCGTGCAGCGTGATGACGCTGACCCCCGCCAAACGGCTACCAGGCCGGTGCGCACGATCCTCGGAGCCCGATCGAGAAGCCCGCTCGCCACGCCGGATCCCAGCCACGCCGCTGCGGCATCGGGCGCACCACGAGTTGAACTGCCTTCGTTCCCGCGGCAGGCGGGTGATCTGACGGAACGCGGCGATCGGGATCCGAAGATCTCGCACGACGACGAGCGCCGCGCGACCGTGATCCGTTGAGTCTTCGCGCACAACCACTCGAAGTAACTATGTAATCGGCGCTCCCGTCTGTCGATTCGACACCTAAGGGATCGAGTGGGCGTCACGGTGTGCGCCACGGAACGCGCAACGACGTGTGCCCGGGGAGTGTTGGCCATGTCCGCCATCTGGGGGCGTCGTTTCGTTCGTGCTCGTTCGTACACCATCGTCGCGTTGCTCGGCGCGTTCGTCGTGAGCGCGATCACATTCGCCGGTCCGACGTCCGCCGCGGGATCGATCGCGTTGCGTTCGGCTTCCAGCGCATCCAATCCCACTTCAACGTCGTTGACGATTTCCGCTCCCGCGGGTGCGACGTCCGGCGACGTCCTCGTCGCGACGGTGGACGCGCGCGGCAATCCGACCTTCGTCGCGCCGGCCGGATGGAACCTCATCCGGCTCGACATCGAGGGATACGTGGTGCGCAAGGCGACGTACTTCAAGGTCGCCACCGGCTCGGAACCCGCGTCATACACCTGGACATGGTCGGGCGCGCAGGCGGCCGCAGGCGGGATCCTCGACTACATCAACGTCGACACGAGTGCGCCCGTCGTCGCGCACTCGGGCGCGGTCTACGCGACGTCGACCGCTTCGATCGTCGCGCCTTCGCTGACCACCGACGTCGCGGGCTCGATGATCGTCGGCTTGTACGACCTCGCGCAGAACACCACCATCACCCCGTCGGCGGGGATGACCGAGCGATTCGAGGCCGTCTCGAACGCCGGGACGTATCCGGTGGTCTCGGAAGCGGCCGATCAAGTGCAGCAAACTGCAGGCGCGTCCGGCGACCGTACGGCAACCGCGGGCCGGGCGGCACAGAACATCGGGCAGCTCATCGCCCTTCGTCCGGCCGGCGGCTCGTCGCCCTCGCCGTCACCGAGCCCTACGGCTACACCAACGCCGACTCCAACGCCGACGACGACACCGAAGCCATCGCCGACCCCGACGCCGACACCGACTACGACGCCCACACCCACACCGACGCCGTCGGTGACGCCGACCCCGTCACCGACGCCGAGCCCCACACCGGTTCCGGGACGCCTGTACTCGACCACGTCCTTCTGGAACACGCCGATCGCATCGAACCCGGCGGTCGATCCGGGCTCCGCCGCGATGGTGCAGGGCGGCCTCGTCGCGTACGCGAGCAATGCCAACTTCGCCAACACCGACGCGTGGGGCGTCCCGATCGTGTTCGCCAAGTCGACGGACACGCTCTACAACATCGGATGCACGAAGTACGACTGCTCCACCTCCATCAGCGTGCGCATCCCGGCCGGCGCGAAGCCGACGACGGGGTCGGACCATCACCTCGTCGTCGTGGACGGCAACACCGAGGTCGACATGTGGCTCGCCTCGTACAACTCGACGGCGAACACGTGGACCGCCGGTTCCCGTTACAAGACCGACGCGAACGGGTGGGGAGCGATGTGCGCGCTCGGGCAGCACTGCAACGGCTCGGTCGCGGCGGGCTTCGCGGCGTTCGGTGGGATCCCGAGGCCGGAAGAGTTCGGCGGCTCGGTCATCCCACATGCGCTGACGATCACCACGCCGAACACGCTCTCGGGCTACATCGCCTGCCCGGCCACGCACACCGACGGGAAGTACTCGTCGACCGGCGCGTTGCCGGAAGGTGCGCGGCTGCAGCTCGACCCGGCGTTCAACGTGGACGCGCAGCCCTGGCCGGCGTGGAAGAAGACGCTCGCGCGGACGCTTCAGGTCTACGGCGCGTACGTCTCCGACACCGGCGGCACGCTGGCGATCCGCGGGGAAGCCGACCTCAACCGTGAGGGAGCGTGGCAAGCGGCGGGGATCCCCGAGGGTCCAACCCTCAAAGACCTGCCGTGGAGTCAGTTCCGCGTGCTGAAGCTGACGAAGTGCTGATCAGGACGCCGGCCGGGTGAGACCTACTCCGCGCGCAACGCGGGAGCGGGTTTCATCCGGCCGGCGATCGCTGCGGGCACGGCCGCGATCACGTTCGATAGAACGATCGCGGCGGGGATGATCAGCGCGATCGGCAACCACGGCGTCACCGGCTCGACGACCGTTCCGAGCTGACGTTCGAACGTCGTCCACACGATGCGGCCGACGATGAGCCCGATCGGCAGACCGATCAAGAGCGCGGTCGACACGAATGTCGTCGCTTGCCAGGCGACCGCGGAACGGACCTGCCGCGGGACGAAACCGAGCAGCTTCAAGATCGCCAGGTCCCGCCTCCGGCGGCGGATCGCGGTGATGAGTGTGTGCGCGAGCGTGGCTGCGGCGAGGAGCGCGAGAAGCCCCGCCAGGAGCAGCGGCAGGTTCTGCACCTGACCGAAGTTGACGAGGTCGCTCGGTCGCGACGGCGTGATGAAGTCGTATGAATCGGAGAACTGCTTCTTCAACGCTGCGATCTTCTTGGCCTTGTTCACCCCCGGCGCGAAGCGGACCAGCATGTCAGTCACCGGCGGAAGGTCAGAGGGTTTGAATCCCTCGGGGAGCATCCGGTACACGCCGTCGTACGTGAACACACCGCCTGCGCCCAGGCGCGAGGTGTCGCTCTTCGGCGGGATGACCACGGTACCGACGACCTTGAAATCGGCACCGCCACCCTGGATGGCCGTGATCCTGCCGTGGAGGATCGATCCGATATGGGCGTGCGCATCGTGCAACGTCCGAGCGCCGAGTGCCACCTCGTCCGGACCACGGGGGGCGTGTCCTTCGACCACGATCGGCTCGAGGTCGCCCTTGTGCTGTCGGATCGCGATCGCGTCGAACCGACTGTTGCCGAACTGAACCGGCGGCGAGTCGAAGAGCGCTGCCGCCACGACGTCGGGGTCTGGGTCGAGCGCTTTGAACACCGGGTCGGCGATCTGACCGTCGTCGTTGCCGGACATGTACAGATCCCAGTTCCACCCGTACTGTCGCGGCGAAGCAAGCAGGTGATCCAGCCCCGCGCCGAAGGTGAGCGCGCTCGCCAGCGCGACGATCGCGAGCGTCACGCTCGTCAGCGAGCTGCGCACCGGAACCGACGTCCTTCCGTTGCCGCGCTCGAGGGCGAGCCGCACGCCCGTGCTGATCGCCGGCGGGAATCCAGGCAGCGTCGACCTGCCGACCAACGATGGGCGGCTGGCGACCTGGATCTGGCGGGCGCTCTTCGTGCTCCTCCACAACGCCGGCGCGGCGAGGATAAGGACCACGGCGACCGACGCGGCCGCGCCGACGATCAAGACGAGCGGGTCGAACGAGACGCCGGTATGCGGTTCGGCGACGCGGGAAGTGCCGATCGGCATCAGAGGCGAGGCAGCGATCGCGCAGACGATGCCGAGTGCTGCGCCGGCCAGCGCGACGATCGCCGAGCGGAACAACCCGGCGATCGCGATCTCAGACCGGGTCATGCCGAGGGCGAGAAGCGTCGGGTTCTCGTCCGCGTCGATCGTCGCTTGCCGCGAGATCAGCTGCGATAGCACGAGCAGCGCGATGAGCGCCAGCATCCCGCCGACGATCCAGAGCGCGACCGACTGCAGGTGGATGGAACGCTGCACGTTGCTGGCTTGCGCGGCGAGATTCTGATTCAGCTCCGGCTTGCCGCCCGCGAGCTTGTTGAGCCCATCGTTGACGGCCGGATAGTCCGCGGCGCCGCGCTTGAAGCGCAGGAGCAAGAAATCGAACGTGAAGACCTTCTTGTTGATCAAGGAGTCGGCGAGGGCGGCCGAGACGTGGATGATGCCGCCCTTCCCCGGCGTGTCATTCGACAGCTGGGGCGGGAACTCGCCCGGCGCGGCCTCGATGCCGACGATGCGCACAGTCGTGTACACGGTCGAGTTGTCGAGGAGACCGAATGCCAGCTTGAACCGCGAGCCGACGTGGAGGTTATTTTTTTGGGCGAAAACGAAACTCGCCGCCGCCTCGTCCGGGGCATCGGATCGTGGCATCCGGCCTGCCAAAACCTTGTAGCGGTTGATGCGCGTCCCGAGCCCAGGGCCGTCGGCGATGACCTCGAGCGAAGGATCCCGCACGCCCAAGTAGTGCTGACGAGCCGCGACCTCGACCTGGGGGAGTGCCGCCACCTTGTCGAAGTCGAGGTCGGCGAACGAGGGGTCGAACTGGTTCGCCGGGTAGACGAGCAGGTCGGCGGCCTTGTAGTCCTTGGCGAACCGGCTGTAGGCGCTGTTGGTCCGCCGCGCCCCGGCCGCCGAGGCCATGACCGCTCCCGACGCGAGGCCGAGCAAGATCGCCAGGGCGAGCATCGACCCGCGCCTGGCCCGCACCTCGGCGCGAGCCGTGACGAACGCGGACGTGAACGACGTCCCCCGAGGAGTCATCGCCGTCAACCTACCTGCGCGAACGGTTCAGGCTCGACCTTGCCTGCACCCGCAGGCTCATGGGGGCAGCCAGTCGGTTAGCTCGCGGTCGCGGTAACCGTGTAGCAGGGGCCGCCGCACGCGGCGTCGGAGAAGCGTTCGTCGCTGTTCGCCGGGTTGGGGTTGACGACCGGGGCGTAGATCGCGGTCCCCAGGGTCATCACCAGCGGCAGGTCGCCGCCGCCGATACTCAAAGGGTCCATGACCCGGCCCGGCTTGTCGTTGAACCCAAGCTCCAGGAACGGGTGCGACAGATCCGTCTGTGGCCCGCCATAACGATCCGGCCCGCAGTCCATCAGCGGGATGTCGCATTCGCGTCCGCTGACGAAGATCGTCGGCTGAACGCCCGCGGGGAGCCAATAGTCGAACGCGCGCGCGGGCCGGTAGTCGTCGCCCGCATACAAGGCGTTGAAGCGGTGCCCCTGCACGCTGAGCAGGTCCGGCGGGATCTGCCACCAATGACCGTTGACCGCCGCGAACAGCACCCAGTCACCGGGGTCTTTCGTGATCTCCTTCGCCGACACGGGCAACGTGCTCGTGACCGGGTTGATGCTCGGCTCGGTCGCGCCATCGAGCGTGGCGTTGATGTGTATCCGGTCGATCGTCACAACGTGGTGGACCGCCGCCGGCGCGAGCGTCCAGCCGGTTTCGACGCTGATCCCGAAGTGGACCGCCGGCTTCGTGCGGTGCGGGAGATCGAACGACACCGTCACGGCGGCAGCGGTTGCGTCCGGCACGATGTGCACGTTCGTCGACGCGGCCGCTGCGAGATCGTGATCGGTCTCCGGATGCACGATCAGTGGGTTGATCGCGATCGTGGACGCCGGACCGGGCTTGGGCCCGAGCGCGATCTTGTACGAGTAATGACCGCCGACGTCGCGGAAGCGCGGGCAGATCGACGACTCGTAGATGATCGACAGCAGCGGCATGATGCCGCGCATCGCGCATTCTTCTTCGCGGTACGCCGGAGTTCCGTCGCCGGTGATCCAAACGTCGAGGTGCTGTAGCGGCGTCCCGACGGTTTGGGTTCCGAGGATCCCGGCCGCGTCTTTGCGGAACGTCGCGAGCTCATAGAGCGGGTGGAGCTCGGTTCCCTCGCCTGAGATCGTTCCTCGTTTGAGCACATCCTGCAGCGTCTCGGCGGGGTCGTAGGGAATGAACTGCGAGATGCCATGCGTCGGATCGGCCCCGCCGTTGCCCCAGTGTCCGCAGTCCCAGATGTAGCTGCCGCTCTGACGCACGCGGTCGCCCACCTGCGGCCACGCCCACTGCGGGATGCGCGCTTCTTCCAGCTCGGTGTGCATGGTGTGCGGCGAGTCGCCCGTGCCGACGAGCCCGTCGTATACGGGATCGACGTGTACGTCTTCGCTGAAGTCCACGTAGTCGTGACTGATGAACTGATCGTCGCCGCTCGGCTTCGCATCGGTGATGACGCCCTCGAGCGTCCGGCGGCCGGCCGTCTGATCGCCTTTCAGACGCGCCGCGAGCACCTGCGCCCGGTGGACGTAGACCCACTCCGCAACAGTCAGCGCGATGCTGGTGTTGCTGCGCTCACACCCGTCGAGCAAAGGCTGCACGTGGCTGTTCGGGTGATCGGCGGCACCGGACGGCATGAGTCCCGAGGTGGCAGCCATCCCCACCATCGCCAGTACAACGATGAACCTGCGCATCCCATGCACGATTCAACATCAGCCGGCCCGAATCCTGCGAACCCCGGTTAGGCGCCACAGAAACCGGGGATGGTTTCCGCGATGATCGAGCTCGGCTACGCGCTGTCCAGCGAGGAACATCCGCCCAACGATCTCGTCGCGTACGCGCGCCGCGCCGAGGAGGCCGGCTTCGATTTCGCGATGATCTCGGATCATTTCCATCCCTGGACCGACCAGCAGGGACAGAGTCCGTTCGTGTGGGGCGTGCTCGGCGCGATCGCGCATACGACCGAGCGGCTGAAGGTGGGCACCGGGGTCACGTGTCCGATCATCCGCGTCCATCCGGCGGTCGTCGCGCACGCGGCCGCGACCGTCGCGGCGATGATGTCCGACCGGTTCATGCTCGGCCTCGGCACCGGCGAAAACCTGAACGAGCACGTCCTCGGCGACGCATGGCCGGCGCCGGATCTGCGGCTCGAGATGCTCGAAGAAGCGATCGACGTGATCGAGCAGCTGTGGCGGGGCGAGCAGACGACCCACCGGGGAAAGCACTTCACCGTCGAAGGCGCCCGTATCTACACACTGCCCGAGCGCCTGCCGCCGATCCTCGTGGCGGCGAAGGGCGAGAAAGCGGCAGCGCTCGCCGCGAAACACGACGGTCTCGTCGGCACTGCACCCGACAAGGATCTGCTTCAGCGGTTCGCGGGTGCCGGCGGAAAAGGCAAACCGACGTACGGGATGCTCCATGTGTGCTGGGCAGCCGACGACGCGACGGCGAAACGGATCGCGCGGAAATGGTGGCCGAACAGCGCGGTCCCCGGTGAGCTCAGCGTCGAGCTGCCGCTGCCGAAGCACTTCGAGCAGGCGGCCGAGTTGATAGACGAAGAAGACGTGGCCAAGACCTTCACGTGCAGCGCCGACCCCGAGGCGCACCTTAAGGCCATCCGCACGTACATCGAGGCGGGGTACGACCACGTCTACGTGCACCAGGTGGGCCCCGACCAAGAGGAGTTCTTCCGGTTCTACGAGCGCGAGGTCCTGCCGAAGCTGCGATAGCCTCGCCGCCATGAGCGCCTCTCCGTATCCACCGATCTCGGACTACGCGCTCCTCGGTGATTGCCATTCTGCGGCGCTCGTATCACGCGCCGGCTCGATCGACTGGTGCTGTTTCCATCGCTTCGACGCGCATCCGGTTTTCGCGCGGATCCTGGATTGGGGCAAGGGCGGTTTCTTCTCGATCGCGCCGGAGGAAGGCGCTGCGGAAGCGACGCGCCGGTACCGGCCGGGCACGAACATCGTCGAGACCACCTTCACGACACCGTCCGGGACGCTCGTGCTGACCGACTGCATCCCCGTGCACGCGCGCGACGACGAAACGCTGGAGCCCTATCACCAATTGATCCGGATACTGCGCTGCACCGACGGCAGGGTGGACGTGACGTGCGAGATATCCCCGCGGTTCGACTTCGGGTGGACGGTGCCACGCCTCGACATGCGCTCGGATCGGCTCGGCGTCGCATACGGCGGCGCCGACGCTCTGATGATCCAAGCCGACTGCGCGCTCGACAAGACCGATACGTGCGACGCCGTCGCGCGATTCTCCCTCGACGCCAGCGAGGAATGCATCGTCGCGGTCACGTACCCGATCGAACGGTATTTCGACGTCGCCGCGATCGACGGGGACGAGTTGCGCGAACGCGTCGCGAAAACGGATCGGTTCTGGACGCGATGGTCGGAGCGCTGTTCCTATCGCGGCCCCTACCGCGATCAGGTGGTCCGCAGCGCGTTGGTTGCGAAAGCGCTCATCAACGCGCCGTCCGGGGCGATCGTCGCGGCGCCGACTACCTCGCTCCCCGAGGAGATCGGCGGCTCGCGCAACTGGGACTACCGGTATTCGTGGCTGCGCGACTCAGGGCTGAACCTCTACGCGCTGTTCCGGCTGGGGTACACGGAAGAAGCGCACGCGTACGTCGAGTGGCTGAAGCGATCGACCGCCGGTCGGGTGGAAGATCTCCAAACGCTGTACGGGGTCGGCGGCGAGCGGCTGATCGACGAGACGGAGCTCTCCTGGCTCGAAGGGTATCGCGGGTCGGCCCCGGTGCGGATCGGCAACATCGCGGTGCAGCAGTTCCAGCTCGACATCAACGGATATCTGCTCGACACCGCGTGGCTCTACGACAAGTACGGCGGCGAGATCGACGAAGCGTTCTGGGATTTCCTCCGCGCGGTGGCCGACTTCGTCTGCGAGCATTGGAACGAGCCCGATCAAGGGATCTGGGAGGTGCGTAGCGATCCCGAGCAGTTCGTGCACTCGAAGGTCCTTGCGTGGGTGGCGCTCGACCGAGCCGTGCGGCTCGCGAAGAAGAATGATCTCACCGGCGACCTGGAAGGCTGGGCGAAGGTTCGCGACGCGATCCGCACCGCGATCCTCTCCGAGGGCGTCGACCAGGCAAGCGGCTCCTTCGTGCGTGCGTTCGGATCCGACGCACTGGACGCCGCCACCTTGATGATCCCGCTCGTCCGCTTCCTACCCGCCACCGACCCGCACGTGCGCGCTACGGTGGCGCGTGTCGCGGCGGAGCTCTCAACGGACGGGCTCGTCGACCGCTACCGCGCCGAAGACGGAGTCGAAGGCGGCGAAGGATCGTTCCTCATCTGCAGCTTCTGGCTGGTGGGGAACCTCGCGCTGTGCGGCGAGTCAGAACGCGCGACGGAGCTCTTCGATCGACTGCTGGGTTTTGCGAACGACGTCGGCCTATTGTCGGAGGAGGTCGACCCGCGCACGGGCGACCTCCTCGGTAACTTCCCACAAGCATTCAGCCATGTGGGCTTGATCGGCGCTGCCTTGAACCTCGAGAAAGCGAAGGGCGCTACTTCCCCTTCCGAGCCTTCTTCGCGGCGCGCTTCTCCTTGACGCTCTTCTTCGGTTTCATCTTCTTGTCTTTCGGGTTGCCTTTGCTCTTCTCAGCCATGAGCACCTCCCGTTCCGGTCCGCGAACGGATTCATCGTAGCCCCATAGAAGCTAGACGCCGGGGACGATCGTCACGCCGGTGCTCACCGGGTCACCCGCGAGCAACGCCCACAACTGTTCGAAGCCGGTCTTGATGACCAGATGGGTGTCGCTTCCTTCCCAGCCGTGTCCCGCGAGCGGGCTCGTGTACTCCTGCCCGGCTGCAGCGAAGACCGGTCCGGCGACGATCGAGCTCGCGGTCGTGCCGGGCTCCGCGCCGCCGTTGCCGACCACGCTGAACTCATGCGCGGGGACGCCGGCAAGTACGAGCCCCGCCTCCATCTGCGGGCTCTGATCGGTCGGAACCAATCCGTCGTCGAGCCCGTTGACCACGATCGCGCCCTTGAGCGATTTCATGTCCTGCGACCGCAAGGTCAGCGTCGCGCCGAGGTAGTTCTGCGGGACGGACTCGAGCGGGCCACCGTATTCCTCTTCCATCTCTTGCTGTGCGAGCGCGCCGCCTCCATTGACCGGCGCGACGCCGCGCGCGACCAAGTACTCCTCGACGATGTTGTTCACGCCCTCGACATCGACGAAGTAATCGAACAGGGGCTTGCCGTCCGCGCGCACGGCGTCGGGCGACGCGACCGCCAGGCCGGCGGCCTGCCCGCCCATGCTGATCCCGAAAGAGACCACCGTCTTGATCGAAGGATAAGCGGCGAGGAAGTACCTCGCGGCGGCGATCGAGTCGGCCGCGCCTTCCGCCACGAACCAGCCGTAATTCTCGGACGGCGTCTGGCGCTGTCCGGTGTAGTCCATCGCCAGCGCGATCGCGCCGTGCTCGGCAGCTTGGCGGAGGTGGTTGCGCCAGGAGCATGAGTCGTTGCCGTGCCCGTGGAACATCACCACGAGTTGCGTGGGAGTGTCGGTGGCCGGCAGCGCGTACCGGCCGGACGCCAGGCCGAGCTCGCTGGTCGAGAGGATCCCTTCGTCGCTCATCGCCTGCAGGCGCGAGTCCGAATGCTGAGAACACGGGATCTCGATCGCGGTCGGCGTCGCGTGCGCGAGCGCCGGCGCGATCAGCAGGACCCCGAGGAACGACATGACCGCGGCACGCAACGATGATTTCGGCACTCGAGTCCCCCCTGGTTGGACGAGTCTCCAGAACATTCGTCGCCCCAAGGCGACTCTCCTCCTGGGCCCCAGGGGGCGTTCCTCTTGACAGAGAAAGTACTTTGCGTTACAAAGTCGATGAAGGATCGCCACAGGCCGTTCAAGAGGGGGATGTGATGGAAGGTCAGATCGATCGGGACGAGGCGCTGGGGGCGTTGCGGAACGTCGAGCGTCTCAGCAAGCGGACGCAAGACCGGCTCTCCTCATTCTGGCGGCCCGCCGCTCTTTGGGGGTTGCTGCTCCTGGGGAGCATTCCGTTGGCCGCGCTCCCCGGACCGACATGGTCGTTCAAGACCTGGGAGGCCCTGAACCGCGCGCTCGGTTACTACCTGATGGCGGCGCTCGCGGTTGGACTCTTCGGCACCGTGGCTTTGCATCGCAACCGCGAGCTCAGAGCCAAGCCGAAGCCGTCGAGCGCCGCGTTGATCGTCGCGCTCGCGATCTTGCTCCTGACGCCGTTCGGTGGCTTCGTGCTGGGTGGCGTGTTCCTGTCGTCCGCCGTAGGAACGGGGTGGTATCTCGCCATCGCGGCTGTGACCCTCGCGACTGGTTGGGCCGCGCGGAACAAGCCGCTCACCGTCGTCTCGATCCCGCTGCTGTTGCTCGCCGGTGCGTCGATGTTCTTCGCGAGTCACGCACCGATCGTGCTGTCGACGGTCTTCTCGGCGGCCTACCTCGGGACGGCGGC
>Ga0075425_100004892_pt1 | contig 13881 bp, 11 predicted proteins | sample SoiMethybrSBSTD4_FD_75300 | JGI IMG/M metagenome (GOLD analysis project Ga0075425, IMG submission 75300) | Bulk soil microbial communities from a Populus tree surrounding site in Tennessee, USA - Soil MetaG P. TD hybrid SBSTD4 | ecosystem: Environmental > Terrestrial > Soil > Tree plantation...
AATTTACAATGTACAAGTTTTAAGGCCCTTACCCATAGAATGTAATGACTGTATTGTCAAAAAAACTGTTTGTTATTGGAGTGGGCCCAGGTTCACCACGGTATCTAACCGATATAGCCAAGGATGCAATCTATAGATGCCATTATGTTGCAGGATATAAATACACTCTAAACATTATCGAGGATATAATTGATAGGAAGATGCAGAAAATTTATGAGGTCACAATGAGTAATCAAGAACGTATTTATCAAGACATATATACTAAGATGAAAGATGACGATTATTGTGCTGTACCTTTTACAGGTGATGCCAATTTTTCCGAATCTGAAGTAGTTGATAGGTTATTAGAATTATTTGGTAACGACAATGTAGAAATTATTCCCGGTATAAGTTCAATTCAGATTGCAGCAGCAAAATCCAGAGTACCACTTGATAAGGCACATATTGTTACTTTTCATGTATCCGATGATATTGAACAAAAAAAATTGGAGTTGGTGAAAGCTATACTGGATAAGAAGAGTGTAATTTTGCTACCGCGGCCATGGCCAGGAGATATTAGCAGAAGGTTTATGGAATCCGATATTGCCATTTTTTTGAAAAAAAATGGAGTTGATACTTCAAATCTTAAGGTGTGGGTTTTTGAGAATTTAACAAAAGATAATAAAGAAACAGTTTTCAAAGGCAAAGTTAATGAATTAGAGAAAAAGGAATTCAGCGAGCTTTCTATAATGGTAATTGACCAAGTAAAGCGCCAGACATATTTACAATTTGAGTAACCACAATAGCTCAATTTCTCTCAATATTAAAAAATGCAAAATATAGATAATCATACAAAAATAGACAACAATATCTAACAATACCGTTTTTATTCATATGATATAACCACTTTTACTGTACCAAATAATAAATTGTAGTCGACGACCTTTTTTCCTTATAATCCACATACATACAATCCTTAAAGTTGATGTACAAGTTCTCGAATACTATCTAGGCAGTGCCTATAAGCTATACATGCTCAAGCAGTAACAATTGACTATATAATATTAAAAGAATACTGCATAATGATAACAATTTCACAAAAATAACATTTCTGCTAAAAATCTGTTCCTATTGCTACAACATCCTCTCGACAAGCTCTAAGCTAGCTGCCATAGCGATTTTTATAACAACATTATCATAAATCAAGCCCATGATGGTGTGTTTAAGAATTACTACAAATTTGCTTTAATTAGAATTAAGTCTGGAATAACTTTTGGGAAGGTTACATAGATGGTCAATCATTAAATCTGCCAAACTGTTGTATCAAATCCCATTCTATTATGGCTCCAACAAATAGAATCACTACAACAATTCCGATTTCTACAATCAATGGAATAGCGTATTCTTTCCAGGACTTTTTCTTTACAAGTTGATATATAAGCAGACCACTTCTAGACATTGCTAAGCCATAAGCAAAGACTTCCATAATTCCGAATGGTGTAAACAGAATTATTAAAGGAGGAACGCTGGTAAGAATAGGAGAAGTTTTTGCCATTGCACTAAATACCATTCCAGTTGAAAAACCAGAAGATATTCCTATTGCCGTGCCTATTGCAGGTATAAACATTCCAAGTGCGACTTTGACATTGTTAATAAATATTCCATTTTGATCAATATTTACAATTTGTTTAGTCAGTTGTCCTTTTAGATCTTTTGCTTCCTTTTCACTCAAATTAATCTCTGCACCTGCAGAAAAAGCAATCATAAATGCAAGTGTACCAATTGCTAAATAAATAAGGCGTCGCTTAGCATTAAAATACAATTTACAAATATTGACAATAATATCTATTATATAATTAGTTTTATCAATAACAGAAATGTAATTAAATATGATAACCATATGGAGAACATCTCCCATCTTGACTTTGCAAAGAGATGTTTCCAGTGCACTATCCTATGCCATCAGCAATGGCTATCAAGTTCATCCTGATGCCTTTGCTATGCTCAAGGGTCTTAATACTGATATTTTGAAGATTATCCAGGACATTATCAAAATGAAAACCAAACAAAATGAAAATTCTCTTATTGTAGTCGAAGATATCAAAAATCACCTTGATCTAATGGACGTTGATATGATTAAGGTTAATGGTATTATTACTCCTACTGACTATAATAATTCTTTTTTCGAGGATAATGCTCACAAGGTGATTTCGGATCCTACTCTATATGTCAATACTAGTGAAGGAGTTGAAGGTTATACTGCACTCTTCCGTAGTCGTTTTGAAAAATCACTTCGTATTCTAGGACTACGCCCGGATAGCAAGCGGATTACAAAAATTTCATCGGTTAAACAAAAAATAAACGATTTAAGACAAAATAAAGCAAATAACATTAAAAATACCTTGAATGGAAATCATTCTTCTATTGTAGCAGGCTTGTTGATGTCCAAACATTCGAAGAAGAATGGATTAGAGATAACAATTGATGATTATACTGGAACATTGAGTGCGGTTGTAGTTAGCGAGGAGTTAAAGAAACAGGCTTCAATGCTTTCCCTTGACCAAATGGTCATGTTAGAGGTAGAAAACGTTATGAAAGGCATTCAAGGATTTGTCATAAAAAATTTGACTTCTCCTGACGTTCCTGATCATATCTCAAATAAATCAAAATCCGAATCTTACGCGGTACTGATTTCTGATCTTCATGTTGGAAGTAAATATTTCTTAGAAGCTGAATTTATCAGATTTCTAAATTGGCTTTCGTCAACAAATGATGAGATTGTGCGTAAGATTCGGTTTGTTTGTATTGGCGGAGATTTAATTGATGGTATAGGCATATTTCCCAATCAGGATAAAGAACTACTTGAAATGAATACTGCCAAGCAGATGAAACACGCTATAGAATTGCTTGCCAAGATACCAAAACATATCAAAGTTTTCCTAATTCCTGGTAATCATGATCCAGGAAGAAGAGCTCTACCTCAACCATCACTACCAAGGAAAGACTCTGAGCTATTATATTGTCTTGATAATTTTACAATGCTAGGAAATCCTAGTTTAATAGAATTAAACGGTGTAAAAGTGTTAATGTATCATGGCCAAAGTTTAGATGACATTATTGCAACAACTCCAGGTCTAACCTATTCAAAGCCATCGGAGGCAATGAAAATATTGCTCAAAGCAAGACACCTTTCACCAATATATGGACAGCGTACACCTATAGCACCAGAGCAGGAAGATATGATGGTAATCAATGAGGTCCCAGATATTCTTCATTCAGGACACGTCCATATCATAGATGTTCAGAATTATCGTGGAACTTTAATAGTTAATTCAGGCGCATGGCAGGCGCAGACCAAATTTCAGCAGACTGTTGGTATTGTTCCAACTCCTGGAATTGCAATTTTAATTAATCTAGCCACTCTTCAACCATTTCAAATGGATTTCAATCAACTAAATTATATCTAACGTAGAAAGAAACGGATCATCTTTTAAGGCTTCTTTAATAGTTAATGTCGAAACTGTAACTTTAATTCTTTGTGATCTACCATATCGCCCTTGACTTACCACATTACTTGTTATCAGACCAAGTTGATCGAGTTCGCTTATTATTTGTGTTATCCGGCGTTGTGTAAGCGGTTCTTGCTCACTATGTTTACATAATGACGAATAAATTTCATACACTTCTCCAGTATTTCCATTCTTTGACTTAATAATTGACAATATCACGAGTTTAGTATGAGTGGTTGAATTTTTTAGAACTTCATAATTTGTATCTTTTTCAATTTTTTCTTGAGCTAATCTGACATGTCTTTCCTCTACTTTTGATGCCCTTTCTCTTTCTGCAATTTCAGCAGCAACTCTTAATAAGTCAATTGCTCGTCTAGCATCACCATTTTCCTTTCCAGCCATTGCTGCGCATAAATTTATTGCAGCCTCTGATACAGCATCATCATGAAATGCAAGATGAGATCTATCTACTAAGATCTTTTGCAATTGTTCTACAGTATATGGATTAAATACCATCTCTTCTTCACTTAAACTGCTTCGAACACGTGGATCAAGTTTATCTTTAAATGTAAGACTATTAGATATACCAATTAAGCTAATAAAACCCCCTTCAGAGATCCGCTCATTTGCCCTAGTAAAATTATATAGAATATCATCACCATTTTTATCTACAAGAGAATCGATCTCATCCATTACTAATACAACATGAAATTTTTTACTTTGAATGAAATCAAGGATTCTATCTGTAGCTTCGCCAATTGAAAGCCCAGTAAAATGTACTTGCAGCCTCTTTTCCGCTTTATTAATTCCCATATCCTCAGCAATTTCATAAAGAACTTTGTAAGCCGTATTTGCAGTTTTTGCATTAATAAATGGCACTATTACGTTTATTCCAACATCCTTTGCTTTCTTACGTAAACGTTCAATCACATTTTTAGCTACTGCTGTTTTTCCTGTACCAGGTTTACCAAAAAGTAATAGATTAGATGGTCTTGCTCCTCTTAAAACTATAGATAATGCCTGTGCAATCGATTTAGTTTCATCGTTTCTAAATGGAAGAGTTTCAGGTACATAATCTATCGTAAGTGTTCGTCGATTTTTAACCAGCGTTTTTCCCATTGTAGCCCTTTCAAAAATACCATCAAGTGAGTCGTCGCTCAAAATGATTCACCGAGATGGTCGGAGACACACACCCCTATTTTTCCTATCCAACATTCTAAACTTTAACCTATAATGAGCTCTAATTTTGTTTTTAAATGGTTAAATCAATAAATATTGATAAATGAATTAAACTAGTCACAGTACATCTTAAGATTGCATAATATTGGTTACAATAGAAACACTGGGGTGGTGATACATACTCACAACCTAACAGCTTATTAACAAACCTTGGATAGGAATACTAAAGAAGCCAGGATACGACCCCTTTATTTCCAGTGGAGCGTTAAGATGAATATTAACAATGTTAACATCCTAGATTACGACCCCTTTATTTCCAGTGGAGACGAAATACGTCTGTCAGTTATCATGCAATTATTAACAAACCGCCAATAATACAAGTAATTCATTCATCTCAAAAGATGCAGGAAAGAAGTATTTTGTTATCATGACTACATGCAGTAGTGTTAAGTGTTAACTTGTTAAGTGTTAAAGCTAATTAATATCCCAAGCCGAGAAGGATATAGAAAATCAAGCGTGGCAGAGTTAGATTTAATGAGTGTGTCAAAATATTAGGCATTTAAGAACAAGGTTATCTGCAATGAACATGCAATCTTATTTGGCTCTCATGACTTGTTATTTATCATTGAAACTCTGAACCATTACGTTGTTGCCTAGAGTGAAGGTCTATAATATGATGTGAAGTATTCTCATTTCTAGAATTACTATCTTTCTCAGACGGTAGGTTTATCTTTACTAGACCTGCGTGTGTAATAGTGTATTTATAAGGTCTACTATTACTTTGTCTATCTACCAGATGTGATTCGTATAATCGCTTCATTAGGCGTGAGGTATGTTCACGTGTTCTGCCTATTGAAAGTTGTATCTCACGTGAACTTCTCGGTCTTTCATTTAACAACTTTAATATATATTCCATAGTACCATTCTGTACATCTTCGAGGTTGGTTCTTGTATCTGCAGGAGTTAATTGTTGAGAAATAGGACTTGCGTATTCCTGCTGCGGTACAGATGTGATATTTGCTTGCTGCGTTTGTGACATTTCATGTGACGTAATATAATGAGAGTGATGTTTCGCATCAATATCACTAGGTTTTTTACGTAAGCCTAAGTTGTTGTAATCTTCTCGTAACTCTAAGCTATCAATTCTAATACGTAATCCCACGACTATGTCCTCAATATGCTTTAACCTACGAGAATATTCAGATATAATCGCCACTGTTGTACCATCCTTGTCATTTTCCTTCGATCTATATGGATGTCTGCCCATGTTATATAAAATCATGAAAGATGCAGCAATGCTGAAGGAAATCACTATGGATGTCACATAATCCCAGTTGAGTATGGCCAGATTCACCATGATGTCACAGCAATATCAATTAGTCCGTGATTTATGTTATTCTAAAAAAAGATTCACACGTTACACATTTTTTTTAGTGCGTTTTCAAGAGCTAAGGTCACACTCTCCATACGTTTTGGATCTGTGACATCACTTTTGTCTAATGTAGGAATCACGCCAAGTTTATTAGAGAGTCCCTGAAGAACAGAAAGTGACTGTCGATCTATAGCTCCTACGTGCTGTAGCAACAATATGCTGTACAGAATACTAATAATCTTGTGTCGGCACTGCCTTAGTTGTCTATAATACGCTCCCCTGCTTATGCTAATCACATTTTTTTTAGTAGCGAGACGTTTGTAAATAATATATGTTTGTCTTTCTGTAAATAAAGAATTTTTAAGAATATTCTTATAGATGTCGTTAAAATGCATTTCTTCTGGAAGCATGTAGCTATACAGATCTGTATCGGTGCTTAATAAAAGTATGTTGCATGTTTATCAAACAACAAAAGAATGAACGTATACGTAACTACTTATAAAAAATTGTATAACTTTACTTGCGGACAAGGGCGCATTGGCTAACTCAAATATACGTAATGTTAAGCCCTGGTCAGGGCAGAGTTATAAACATATTAACACACAAATAGTCAGACATTTGTAAAATAAGAAAAATATTATATAATTTAACAAGTAAAAATGTAACATCCATAAAAACGAGGTGACTTACATGCATAAGTATATTGCTTATAGGCTTGCAGCAATAACAAAATTTCAATATATAAAACTATTTTGTTGATACTACTGTTATATCTAAAGTTCATAGGAGTAAGAGGATAATCTCTTTAAAAGTTGTAAATCAAGAGTAAATTGTAAAAGGAGATTATATTGTATGCATTAATAGCAATGATATATAGAACTATAAATATTGCAGAACATGTATGTATGACAAGGTAGAAAATTATATTCGTAATGAAATTAACAAATATGGCACACTGTGCTTCCCACTAATAGACTCTGAAAATCAATTGGATGCAGGTTTGGTTGCTAAAAAGGCTGAAAGCTTGGGTGCTTCTGCTGTCTTAGTAGGTGGATCCTCTGTAATTGATCAGCTCGAACTTGCTGAAATGGTTTCACATATTAAATCATTAATCAAAATTCCTGTCATATTGTTTCCGGGAAATGTTACTGGCGTATCACCTAAGGCTGATGCTATTTTATTCAGTTCCTTACTCAACTCTGAAAGTCCATACTTTATTACTGAGGCCCAAGCCCTGGGAGCCCTTGCAGTAAAAAAATACGGAATTGAACCATTGCCTACAGGATATCTGATTATTGGTGAAGGTACTACCGCTTGGTTCATGGGTCAAGCTCGTGGAATTCCTTTTGATAAATCAGGAATTGCTGTCATGTACTCCTTGGCAGCACAATATCTAGGTATGAGATTTTTGTACCTAGAGGCAGGCTCAGGTTCTATTCGGAACATTGCCCCTCAGATGATATCTAGTGTAAGAAAATACTATAAGGGGATCCTAATTACTGGTGGAGGTATTCGCACACCCCAAACTGCAAAGGAGATAGCTGATGCTGGAGCGGATATTATTGTAATTGGTACAATTATTGAAAAAGAGGGGAGGTGGGAAAATATACTGTCTTCCATTATCGATGCAATTCGGAGGTAATGTGGTTAATGACAATGATACATGACGCCGAAGCCTGTTTAAAAGGAGTACCTATGCCACAGTATTATTTAAAATATCATCACGACATTTTAAAAACGGTACAAAATAGCTTTGAGATAGCAACCAAAGCACGCAATTTGGGACTAGATATTTCAGATATTGTAGAACCAAAAATTGCCTACGATTTGGCAGACAGAGTTGCAAAAATGCATAATATTGATATTGCAGATAGATTGCGCACTCTACTTTCGCATACTACTAAAGAAAAGGCTGCACTTAAAATCGCTGAAGAGATTGCCGTCGGAGAATATGGTGCTGGTGATATACAAACCAGATTAAATAATGCCGTTCGCGTAAGTCTGGCTATCGTCACAGAAGGTGTAACAGTTGCTCCTCTTCAAGGAATTGCTGATGTAAGATTAAAGAATAACATGAATGGCACTCAGTATCTTTCGATATCATTTGCTGGTCCTATAAGATCTGCAGGAGGAACTGAGGCGGCACTTACAATGTTAATAGCAGATCATGCAAGAAGAGTCATCGGTGTGTCCAAATACATTGCAAATTCATATGACGATGAGACAGGAAGATTCGTTGAAGAACTAAGAATATATGAACGCGAAGTAGGAAATTTCCAGTTTAAAGTATTAGATGAAGATGTAATTAAATGCATAATGAATTTGCCAGTAGAGCTCGATGGCATGGACACAGATCCAGTTGAAGTTGCTGGTCATAGAGGGATGAAGAGAATTTCTACTAATAGAGTACGCGGTGGCGCTCTGAGAGTGATGAACGATGGTTTAATAGGTAGAAGTAGGAAGTTGCTTAATCTTGTTGAAATATTAAATCTAGATGGTTGGGATTGGCTCAAGGAACTCAAAGGAGCGGTTCAGACAGGTGATGATGATGCTGTACATCATAGAATGTCTGAAGTCATTACCGGTAGACCTGTGCTTTCGATGACAAAGAAAATCGGAGGATTCAGGTTAAGATATGGTCGATGTTATAATACAGGATTTGCAACGGTTGGAATTCATCCAGTCGTACCTATATTGCTAAACGATGCCATTGTAGTGGGAACACAAATTAAAATGGATATGCCCGGAAAGGCATCGACTATTGCGCTTGTAGATAATATTGAGCCTCCAATTGTCAGACTTTGTGATGGAAGTGTATTACAGATATCAACAACAGAACAGGCTATAAAAATGCAACCGAGAATTGAAAAAATACTTTACCTAGGTGATATTTTGATAAGCTATGGCGATTTTCTCGAAAATAATGCTCATCTACCTTCTACTAGTTACGTGGAGGAAGTATGGGCTTTACAGTTGCATTCGAAACTATTGACATTGCCTTTTTCTTCCCTAACTCAGCTTACAGAAAATATAACCAAAGATAGATTGATTCAATTATCAAAGGAACCTCTCCTAATATATCCAACAATTGATGAAGCATTTAAAATTGCCAAACACCTAAATATTCCGCTTCATCCAAAATACTCATTCTACTGGGATTCAATCACTATAGATGAGGTATTATTGCTAAAGAAAAAATTTGCTGAATATCAGCAAGAACAGCCTTCACTTAACAGTGTTGACGCAAATAACATGCCTTCTCCTTGTTTACTTAATGATGACTCAAGGCTAAAAGATATTTTAGAACGATTAGGTGTTATTCATTCACTAGCAAATGAAAGTAAGATTATTAAACTTGACAACCTTGACCAAGTTTATTCTTTATCTACATTATTGGTCCTTGAACAACAAGAAGAATCAACAAAGGCATTATCACCACAATTTCAAGAGATAGATATTAGAGCAAAAGATGCCATTGAATATATTTCGAAAACATCGAGTATTGAGGTCAAGCCAAAATTTGCTTCATCGATCGCAGTAAGAGTTGGACGCCCTGAAAAGGCTGCAGAACGTAAAATGAAACCGCCTGTCCATGTGTTGTTTCCTATTGGCTCACGTGGCGGTGTGACACGGGATATATTGAAGGCAGCCAAGGATGAATCATTTTTTACTGAGCTTGCGAATAGGCTTTGCACTAATTGTAACCTTCCTTCTGTGGGGACACATTGTCGTATTTGTGGCACTCTTACTCCTTTACGCAATTTGTGTATAATTTGCAGAGATGAAATTGGAGACTATCTTAATAATAAACAATGTCGTAAATGTGGTAGAGAGGGTAAAACTTATTCGCCAATTAGTTATCCGTTACAAGCAATACTTGAAAAAGCCCATCAGAAACTTGACATTAAAGCTACCGAACCACTTAAGGGCGTCAAGATCCTTATGAGCAAGGATAAAGCAGCTGAGCCATTAGAAAAAGGAATTCTAAGACAAAAATATGGTCTGTATGTTTTCAAGGATGGTACTATCAGATTCGATGCTACCAACGAACCTCTGACTCACTTCAAGCCAAAATGGGCAATGATTAGCATCGAGAAATTAAGGGAATTGGGCTATAATAGAGATCATCTTGGTATGGAATTGACGTCTACAGATCAGTTGGTAGAACTATTGATGCAGGATGTAATAATACCTTTAGATGCCGCTAAGCATTTGCTTAATGTTGCCAAGTTTATCGATGAGGAGCTTGTAAAATTATATGGACTTGAACCTTTCTATAACGCATCCTCGTTAGAAGATCTTATAGGACACCTAATAGTTGGACTGGCACCACATACGTCTGTGGGTATCATAGGAAGAATTATAGGTTTTACAGACTCGCAAGTCTGTCTTGCATCTCCTATATGGCATTCTGCAAAACGTAGAGATTGTGATGGTGATGCAGATTCTATAATGCTACTAATGGACGCATTCATAAATTTTGCTTATGGGTTTTTGCCAGATAAAATCGGGGGACTTATGGATGCTCCATTATTGATTCAGCCAGTAGTATTACCATATGAAGTACAAAGACAGGCTCATAATATTGATGTAGTTCATATTTATCCACTAGAGTTTTATGAATCAACTTGGAAGCAGCTCAAAGCGGGAAGCTTGGTCGACAAAATAGAACTCATTAAAAATAGGATTGGGACTGAAAATCAATTTTTCAGCTATGCATTCACACATTCTACAGGTTTGCTAACAACCAATGGCAACCGAAGTGCATATTCGAGACTCAATACCATGGAAGAAAAATTGGATATGCAGATATCTACTGCAAAACTAATCAATGCAGTAGATCCTGACGAAGTAGTATCTATGGTACTCATGACCCACATTTTACCAGATATTATGGGTAATATGCGTTCATATTCTTCACAATCTTTTAGATGTAGTAAATGTGGAGAAAAGTATCGTAGAATGCCCATCATGGGTAAGTGTATTGAATGTGAAAATGAACTTTTGCAAACAGTCACTAGAGGTTCAGTTGAAAAATATGTTGGTATAGCATTAGATCTGTGCAATAGATTCCGAGTCAACGATTATTTACAAAGCAGAGTTGAATCTCTAACAATGGAGTTAAAGTTAATCTTTAAAGAACAAAAGAAAGAACAGTGTACTCTGGTCGAATTTATGAGCTAAGTTAGTTTTTATCTAATACACTAATGTGAAAATAATTTTACACGTTAAACTGTGCCATAGCTGCACTTATATGTGCTCCAGCCTTTAAGTTAAATTCTACACAACCGAACAAATTTAATTTTTCTATAATAAAGGTATAACAAAGCTAGAGAGATAACTCTACACCTGAACTTCAGTGAATCGACAAGACAGATACAAGCTATAGATACCTACTATTTCTCTGAATAGTATTTTTACCAATGAAACGTTGATGCGAAAATATCATTTGAGTCTAATACTAAAACTTCCACATTTACAGGATCCATATATGGATATATCTACTAATCTCTGCCACTAACTAGAGTTATGTACTCATAAGCACCAATCGCATTATCAAATGCATACTCTACTCTTTGGAATTGTTTTCTAAAGTCAATAACATCTTTTGATACTATGCGAGGATCCTGCATGTCTACTACTACACGTTTTATTAAACTAGCGATCTCCGTCATTTCGCTTTCCTTCATTCCTAACCTGGTTATTTCAGAAACACCTATTCTTATTCCACTTGGATGCATATAATGCCGTCCTGCCTTGATATCCCCAGGTAGTAGTTGTCTATTCAAAATTATGTTGGACTTTTCAAGATTCCTTTCAATATTGCCGCCGTCACCAAACTTTGAAACATCTACTGCCATTTGATGTGATGCAGTATATCCTCGTTTTTCACCCAACACTCCAAAACCATATTTGACTAGACTTTCTGCAAGTGACTTGGCATTTTTAATCACCTGCTTTGCATATTCCTTTCCAAATTCTAATGATTCAGCTAGTGCAATAGCCTTTCCAGCAACATGATGTAAATGATGACTACTCGTATTACCTGGAAAAATCGCTTTTTTGATCGCATCTGCATGTTTTTCCAATGATACAATAATTCCACCCTGTGGTCCCCACAAAGTCTTATGTGAGCTCATTGTCATGGAATCTGCCCCTTCCCCTAATGGATCCTGAAACTCTCCTCCAGCTATCAACCCAGCGACATGGGCTCCATCATAATTAACATAGATGTTACGATCATGCATAAAATCGGACAATTCTTTTACTGGATGCGGAAAAAGGAATAAACTTCCTCCAAACATTGCTATTTTTGGTGCCTTGCCATCACGAATCATTTCTTCGATCCTTCTTTTTGTGGCATCAATCTCTATTGTCATCTCTTCCTTTGAAAAAGGATAGTGTTCTATATTCAATCCATGTACAAGACCTGCAGTGCCAAAATGTTCTCTTTTTCCGTGAGAAATATGTCCGCCACTAGGAATAGAGGCAGCCATCATGTAATCACCAGGATTTGAAAAAGCAGCATAAATTGCAAGATTTGCAACTACCCCTGAGGTAGCTCTACAATCGGCAAATTCTGCTCTAAAAATTTTTTTCGCTAAATCGTTACAAATCATCTCAACCTGATCTATGTAAGTACAACCAGCGTAAACCCTCTCGCCTGGCCATCCTTCTGCGTATCTATTTCCAAAGTCAGATAATATTGCCTCCCTTACCGCTGGGCTTGGTATATTTTCGCTTGCAATAAGTGGGATTGATTTATTGAACCAGTCGTGATGTTCCCTCATTAACCTTAATACTTTATCGTAAAAATCTTTTGCACTCATCTAAATATGTGAATCTTCCAGTTCTTCCTAATTTAAAATATCGCATGGCCATAGTCAATACGTTTTTGCAACTGAATCGCTTTAACTTTTACTTATAGGAAAAAATAATAATCTGTATATGCTATGACATCATAGATATAAATGGGAATTGTCGGAGTAATTTGGAGATGTCCATCTTGTAACCTTGATGCTGGTGGTAGCATGGGTGAATTAAAAAATCATATAAAAAATGTACATGTCAAGAACGAAGCTCATCAAGGCAATGATAATAATGCATCATAAAAAGGATTGGTAGCTTTTTAGTTTAATGATTTGTCACTATAAAAAATATTAATAATACTGAATGCTGAAAAATCGCATATACTTGTTTTAAATGATGCATATTGAAGAGTATGTAAAAATTTCATCTGATTCCACTTGTCTATTTGGTTATCAAATACCTCATATACAAATAGTTATGAATGAAGGTATTGCAATTTGTTTTGTATGGTTAACTGTGCCGGTTAAGATGTAGTTGCGATTATTCATAACGATGGTGCAACAATATATGATAATCCTGATTTGTAGCCACTGTGGAAAAATTGCATGTATAGCGATCCGTCGGGCTCTATCTTTCATAATTCAGTTAGGAAATTTGCAACTTGATCTACATTTATTATCATCATTATTAATCGATGTCATATTTTTAAATTATATATTGACCGACTATTTTCGCCATTTTAATTGTGTTACGTAGTGTACATGTCATAATCAATCATTTAGGAATTTTACTTTGTAATACAATTATTATAGTGTGGAAAAGATCTATGTTAAAAGTTAATCACATAGAAAAATGTTACGATTCAAATTATTATTTTATTATTATACTAGGATTGTTTAATCTGCTATTCTGTAGTGGATATACTAATCAATATGTGATATATTTGAATGAATTGATAGTTATGTATTAATAATTTAATAAATGTAAAGCTTTATGACAATTTTATACACCTTACATAGTTTTTGTTATCCT
>Ga0075425_100004893_pt1 | contig 13881 bp, 11 predicted proteins | sample SoiMethybrSBSTD4_FD_75300 | JGI IMG/M metagenome (GOLD analysis project Ga0075425, IMG submission 75300) | Bulk soil microbial communities from a Populus tree surrounding site in Tennessee, USA - Soil MetaG P. TD hybrid SBSTD4 | ecosystem: Environmental > Terrestrial > Soil > Tree plantation...
GCGATCTCGAAGATCGCCCGGAACGCGGAGCCTTTGCCCGGCGGGCCGACGTACGCGCCGGTGATCGTCGGCAGACCGTCGGTGCTTGTGGCGACGACGTCGCTGGTGCCGTCCTTCGAGCCCCCGTCGGCGTTGACGATGACCGGGCTCGAGTCCGGGAAGTGCGTGCGCAGGCCCGCGGCCACGGTCCGCGCGACGTGGCCGACGGTCGCGGCGTTGTTGAAGCTCGGGATCCCCACGAGCAGGTCGGCGCTGCCGACGCGCGAGAGGCCGTCGCGGAGCCGATCGTCGAGTGCCGTTGCGGTCGTGTGGCGCATGGGCGTCTCCCTGCCGTCGTTCTCCCCCGGCCCGCCCTGCTTCCTCGTGCCCGATGATACTCACGGTGCTCGAGGCCATCGACGCATATGTCCTGCCATTGCTCGAACGCGCCTACGCGGCGTTCGGCTACCTCGGCGTGGTGTTGGCGATGACCGTCGAGAGCGCCGCGATCCCGATCCCGAGCGAGATCATCCTCCCGTTCGCCGGATTCTCGGTGTCCCGCGGCATCGCGGAGCCGCTGACGAACGCGCCGTGGTCCTACTGGGGCGCGGTGGCCGCCGGCGTCGCGGGCAACACCCTTGGCTCGCTCATCGCGTACGCCATCGGCGCATACGGTGGCCGCCCGCTCCTCGAGCGCTACGGAAAGTACGTCCTCATCTCGATGCACGACCTGGACGTGGCCGATCGCCACTTCAAGCGCTGGGGCGACATCACGGTGTTCGTCTCGCGGATGGTCCCGGTCGTCCGAACATTCATCTCGATCCCGGCGGGCATCGCTCGCATGCCGCTGTGGCGCTTCGTGGCGTTCTCGATCCTCGGCGCGATCCCGTGGGTGATGCTGCTCGTCTGGGGCGGCGTGGTGCTGGGCGATCGCTGGGTCGACATCAAGCAGTCGCTCAAGGGCCTCGACTACCTCGTCGCCGCGGCGATCGTCGCCGCGGTCGGTCTGTTCATCTGGCGCCACGTCCGCTCGCGCTAGTGGATCAGCTGTTCGCGTTCGACGCGCGCCTCTACTCCGCGATCGTGGCGGCGCGCAACCCGCTCATCGCGGTGGTCGCCATGGCGATCACATATCTCAACTTCTTCGGCCTCCAGTGGTGGCTGCTGGGCGTCGTGATGTGGCGCACCCGCGGCGGGCGCCGCGGCCTCTGGGTCGCCCTCACGGTGTTCATCGGGATGATCCTCGCCTGGGCGTCGGCCGAGTCGCTGAAGCACGTGTTCCAGCGCGAGCGGCCGTTCCTCGCGATCCCCGACGCGCTGAAGCCGATCATCGTCGAGCCGGGCTCGTACTCGTTCCCGTCCGGCGACACGGCGCTCGCGTTCGGGGCCGCGGTCGCGTTCGGCCAGTGCTTCCCCCGCTTTCGGCCGTTCGCGCTGCTGCTCGCGTTCGCGGTCGGCCTGTCGCGCGTGTTCGTGGGCGTGCACTACCCGCTCGACGCGCTCGGTGGCGCGATCGTCGGGACGTTCTGGGGCCTTGCGGCCCCGCCGATCGTCGCGTGGGTGCTGCGCCTGTACCCCTGGCGCGCGTTCGTCGTCCCGCACACCCACTGGGACCGCGAGTGGTACGAGCGCTTCGAGAGCTTCCGCGCGAAGCTCGTGCCGATGGTCGGCTCGCTGCTCGATCTGCTCGAAGGCGCGCCACAGTTCCGCTCGTTCACGTTCGACGGCCAGACGATCCCGCTCGAGGACCATCTCGCGATCCGGCCTGCCGATCGGCCGCGCATCGAGGCGCTCGTCCGCGCCGACCGCCTGCTCGTCGGGCCGTGGTACGTCCTCGCCGACCTCCTGCTCGTGTCGGGCGAGTCCATCGTGCGCAACCTGCAGGAGGGCCTCCGCGTCGCGGCCTCGTTCGGTCGCGCGTCGCGCGTCGCGTACGTCGCCGATCCGTTCGGGCACCCTGCGCAGCTCCCCCAGATCCTCCGCGGGTTCGGGTACGACTCCTACGTATTCGCGCGCGGGGTCGGTGATGAGGGCGAGGAGCTGGGCAGCGAGTTCAACTGGGAGTCGCCGTCGGGCGACCGGGTGATCGCGTCCCACCAGGTCGGGCACTACGACAACGCGCTACCGCTCGTGGCCACCGGGACCGTGCCGGTGGCGGATGTCCGGCGGCGCGTGCGGCGGATGCTGCCGCGGATCATGGACGCCATCGCACCGTACGCCGCGGGCGACGCACTCCTGTTCATGGTCGGCACCGATCACACGTCCGCGTTCGAGAAGCTGCCCGAGGCCGTCGACGCGATCGGCCAGGTCGCGCCGCGAACGAGAGCGACGATCGCGACGCTCGAGGAGTTCATCGCGGCGGTACCTACGCCGCGCGGTGTCTACAGCGGCGAGATGGTGTCCGGGAAGTACCGGCCGATCCTGCGCGGCGTCAACTCCACCCGCGTATGGATCAAGCAGGAGAACGCGTTCTGCGAGCGGCTCCTGCTCGAGCGGTGCGAACCGCTGGACGCATTCAGCGGCGGCACGCGGGGCGACACGCTGCGCTCGCTCTGGCGCACGCTCCTTGCGAACCATCCCCACGATTCGATCTGTGGCTGCTCCATCGACGCGGTCCACGACCTCGACATGCGTCCGCGGTTCGATCGCGTGCGCACTGAAGGCGGGCGCCTCGTCGCCGAGCTCTCGGCCACGCTCGCGGGCGCCGGCGCGGCGGCGGTCGCGTGGAACGCGCTCCCGTGGGCCCGCGACGCCGTCGTGCCGGTGAATGGCCGCCCGACCCTGGTGGCGTGCGCGCCTCTCGGTGTCGCGGTGGCGGTCCGCACGCGCACGGATGGCGTGAGCGCCCCCGAGCCGGGCGTGATCGTCAATGAGCGGCTTCGTGTCGAGGTCGACGATGACGGCAGCTTCATCGTGATCGACCGCGCCACCGATGCCCGGAGCGCTCGGATGAACCTGCTCATCGACGAGGGCGACCGCGGCGACGAATACACGTACTCGTACGCCGGGCCGACCATCGGGTCGAAGGGCGCGGCCGGACGGAAGGCGACAAGGGTCGACGGTGACCGCGCGACCGTGACGGTCGATCTCGTGCTGCGGCTCCCGGCGTCACTGCGCGCGGACCGGTTCGCGCGCGTCCCGGAGCTCGTCGACGACCGGGTCCGATTCGCCATCTCGCTCGACGCCGGGGCGTCGCGCGTGGACGTGGAGGCGACGGTGACGAACGCAGCACGCGACCATCGGCTGAAGGTCGTGTGCGAGACGGGCGTCCGCGCCGGGACGCACGCCGCCGGCGCGGGATTCGCGTGGCTCGAGCGTTCGAACCGGGTCCCGCGCAAGCGCGGCTGGGTCGAGCCCCCCACGCCCGAGCGCTGCTTCCACGAGCTCGTCGCGGTCGGCGGGGTGAACGGCGGCCTGGCACTTGGCGCCGATGGGCTGCGCGACTACTCCGTGCTCGGCGACGGCACCGCGATCGCGATCACGCTGTTCCGGTCGGTCGGCTTCCTGTCGCGCGGGGATCTTCCGGAGCGGCGCGGCCACGCCGGCCCACAGCTCGAGACCCCGTCGGCGCAATGCCTCGGCGAGATGACCTTCCGGTACTGCGTCGTTCCGCTCGGGAAGGGGATCGGCGTGCCGGAGGCGGCGCGCGCGATCCGCGAATTCCTCTCGCCGGCCTGGACCGCGACGGGCTCGGGCACCCAGCGGACGTTCTGCTCGATCGACGGCGATCCTGCAGTGACCCTGACGGCCGTGCGGGCCGGCTCGCGGGATCGGATCGTCGTGCGGCTCGCAAATCCGGGAAACGATGTCGCCCGCGCCACGCTGCGGTTCGCGAGGCCGGTCCGAGGCTCGCGACCGCTCGATCTGCGTGAGGGCGATCTCGCACTGGGGAACACCGGTCTCGACGTCGTGCGGACCGCGGCACCGCTGGCACTAAGCGACGGATCGGCCGCCGTGACGCTCGAGGCGTTCGAGATCGGGACGTGGGAGATCGAGCTCGCCCCCTTGGCCTAGGGCGGTGGCCCGATGGCCACCCCGGTGACCGGTCCGCGTGACCGAACGGAGGACACGACACGACGGCGCGACCCAGGTACGGTCCGCGCGATGCGCCGCATCGGACTTGTTGTTGTGCCGCTCGCGCTCGCGCTGCTCGGCTCGAGCGCGCTCGCCGATCCCGGTGACGGCAGTGGCCTCGGTCCGTTCCGCCGCACGACTCCGCGCGGATCGCTCGAGCGCGACACCGGCGGGCTCATCGTCGGCATCCCGAGCGGCCGGGCCTGGGGCATCGAGAGCGACCTCGTCCCGCTCGATGGCCCGGGTGCCGTGACGCTCGTGCTGGCGGTGGACGATCCGGAGATCTCCGAGGCGTTCGTTCGCATCGCGTATTACGCGCGCGCGGACGCGCGCTCGCGGCAGCTCGTGACGCGCGACTCACCGTATGTTCGCGTCGGCGAGGATCGGCGGATCTCCGTGGAGCTCCTTCCTCCGCCCGAGGCGATCGCCTACCGCGTCCGCGTTCTCGGGCGGCTCGTCGCGGGCGCGGTGCGGTCTCGCATCGACGCCATCCACGTGCGCCCCGACCCGACACCGGCCGACCGAGGGCGCGCGCGGCCCTCGCTCACGCGCCTCGAACCCGACTATTGGTGACATACTTTGGCCTCTCATACACGCCGGAGGGGTTGAATGGCCACGGTCACGTTCGACCACGTGACGAAGAAGTTCGGAGACGTCTTCGCAGTCAATGACCTGTCACTCCAGGTCAAGGACGAGGAGTTCCTGGTGCTCGTCGGACCCTCGGGCTGCGGCAAGACGACGGCGCTCCGGATGATCGCGGGACTCGAGGAGCAGACCAGCGGGGACATCTTCATCGGCGAGCGGCTCGTCAACGATGTCGCGCCGAAGGATCGCGACATCGCCATGGTCTTCCAGAACTACGCGCTGTACCCGCACATGAGCGTCTACGACAACATCGCCTTCGGGCTGAAGCTCAGAGGCATGCCGAAGCCCGAGATCGACCGGCGCGTGGGCGAGGTCGCGGAGATGCTCGGTCTACAGAAGCTGCTGAAGCGCAAGCCGAAGGAGCTGTCCGGTGGTCAACGGCAGCGCGTCGCGGTCGGTCGTGCGATCGCGCGGGAGCCCGCCGTGTTCCTGATGGACGAGCCGCTCTCGAACCTCGACGCGGCGCTTCGCATCGACACCCGAGCGCAGCTTCAGAAGCTCCACCAGCGCATCCGCCGCACGACGGTCTACGTGACGCACGATCAGGTCGAGGCGATGACGATGGGCGATCGGATCGCGGTCATGCGCGACGGTGTGCTCCAGCAGATCGACACGCCGGAGAATCTCCATGCACACCCCGGCAATATCTTCGTTGCCGGATTCATCGGCTCGCCGGCGATGAACTTCTTCCCGGCGAAGCTTTCGGGGACGGCGGGCTCGCCCGTCGCGGACGCCGGATTCTTCCAGGCACCGCTCGCGGCCGGCAAAGGCGGGGCGATGGGCCGCGACGTCGTGGTCGGGATCCGCCCGGAGGACATCGCCGCCGGAGCGCTCGCGAGTCAAAACGGCCACGTCCCCGTTGAAGCGAAGGTGGACGTCGTCGAGTTCCTCGGCAACGAGTTCCAGCTGCATCTTTCGTCGGCCGGCCAGACCTTCGTTGCCCGCGTCGATACCCGTACCCACACGCAGCCCGGCGACTCCATCAGCGTCGGCTTCGACCGATCGAAGTTGCACGTGTTCGATAAGGAAACCGAGGAGGCGATCGCATGACGTTGCGCGGTGAGATCGAGGCATTCCCGCTCGAGACGGTCGTTCAGATGATCCATTCGACGAACAAGACCGGCCAGCTCGAGGTCCGCGGCGCCGACGCCCAGGGCGGCACGCTCGGGTTCGACGGCGGTCGGCTCGTCGCCGCTGTCGCTGGCGAGGATGTGGGCGAGCCGGCGCTCGGCGCGATCTTCGTCGTCGAGAGCGGCTCGTTCGAGTTCATCCCGTGGGGCGATGCTCCCGGAGCGAACCTCTCCGGCGACCTCAATCAGCTGCTCGACAAGGCCGTCGAAGAGCGCGATCGCCTGGTCGCGATCCGGAAGATCGTCCCGGACGACCGCTCGCGCTTCCGGCTCTCGGAGCGCGCAGCGGACAAGGGGAACATCACGCTCACGTCCGATCAGTGGCGCACCTTGCTCGCCGTGAACGGCGAGCGCGATGTGCCCGGCGTCGCGGAGCACCTCAAGGCAGGCAAGACCGCGACGCGCGCGTCGCTCGCGACGCTCGTCGACGCAGGCTTCATCGACGTCCTCGAGCCGGCGGCAGAGGCACCTGCCGCGCCGGCCGCCCCAACGCAGGCTCCGGCGTCGGAGCAATGGAGCCCGCCCGCTCCGGTCCAGGAGTGGGTCGCCCCGACGCCGGACGTGCAGCCCGATCTCGCCTGGGCTCCGCCCACGCCCGAGCCGCAAGCCGAGCCGGAGCGGCCAAGCTGGGAACAGCACACGCCGGCACCGCAGACCTGGGAGCAGCAGCGATCCATCGGGCCGGCCTGGGAGCCCCCGGCGCCGACGCCGGCTCCGTCGAGCTGGGACCAGGCGGCCGCGACGCCGCAGTGGGGCGCGCCGGAGACCGACCTCCGCGAGGATCTCGCCGCGGCGCTCGATGCGCGCATGAGCGCAGCACTGCCGGCCGAGCCGGCGATCGAGACCGAGCCCGAGGTCATGCCGGAGCCTTCGCCGATCGACATCCCGCCGGTCTCCGACGAGCGGCTCTCCGCGCTCAGCGGGGTCTTCGGGCCGGGACCGGTCGCGCCCGAGATGGTTCCGCCGGAACCGCCGCCGGCGCCTGACCACATCAGCGAGTGGTCGCGGCCCGCCGCACCGGCCGACGCCGAGCCGGCCCCACCGGAGGAGAAGAAGAAGGGCCTGTTCGGGTTCCTCAAGCGCGACGAGGCGGTGCACGAGAGCCCGGCCGCGGCGCACGCTATCGCGACCGAAGCCGCTCCCGCCGCGGGGCGCGCGGGGCAGCTCGCGTCGCTCGCGAACGCGCTGCTCGGTGAGTACAACAACGGCCAGTACGGAAAAGGCCGGCTCGACGACCGCATGGCGAATCTGCTCATGCGCGTCGACGAGCAGGCCGACCCCATCGACCGGCCGCTCCCGATCGTGGACGACCGCATCGACTCGCAGGCGCTTGACCGCGAGAACGTGCCGGAGTCGCAGGCCGTCCCGTATCTCGCGATCCTCGTGTCGCAGATCTACGAGGATGCCGAGCACACCTTCGGGAAGGACAAGGCGAAGCGGGGCTACAAGGCGGCGCAGCAGCAGGTCTTCGGTTCCGATGCCTCCGCGCTGAGCGCGCCCGACGTCGCCGGGCGATTGCCCCGGGTCTGAGCCCGGCCTGAGCGCGCTCTACCTCGGGGTCGATCTCGGCGGCACCAACGTGCGCACCGCCGTCGCTCGCATCGACGGCGCCGACGTCACACTCGTCGGCCGCGACGCGCGCGCGACCCCCCAGACCGGCCCGGATGCGGTCATCGCCGCGCTCATCGAAAGCGCGCGCGCGGCGCTCGGCGCGGCCGGTGCCTCGATCGGCGACATCGCGGCCGCCGGACTGTCGTCACCGGGCCCCCTCGATCCGCGCACCGGCGTGATCCTCACCACCCAGAACATCGCGGGGTTCGTCGACTCGAACTTCCCGATCGCCGAGCGCGTCGCGAACGGCCTCGGCGGCCCGGCGGTCTTCCTCGACCGGGACACCGTCATGGCCGCGATCGGGGAGGGGACCGTCGGCGCGGGGAAGGGCGCACGCGACTTCGTCTACCTCACCGTGTCGACGGGGGTCGGCGGCGCGATCGTCTCCGGCGGCAAGATGGTGCGCGGCGCGTCGACCACCGCGGGCGAGCTCGGTCACTTCCCGGTCGGCTTCGATCGGGACGTGCGCTGCCGGTGCGGATCGTTCGGCTGCGTCGAGGCGTACGCCGGCGGGCGCAATCTCGCCGAGGCGTACGGCGTGGCCGACGCGAGCATCGTCTACGCGAAGGCCGCATCCGGCGACGCGCGCGCGTCCGCGCTCATCGCGCGAGCCGAGCTCGCGCTGCAGAACCTCGCGGTCGGGATCGTGAACGCGCTCAATCCGGACCGGATCGTCGTTGGCGGCTCGGTCGCCGAGCACGAGCCCGCGCACGTCATCGAGCCGATGCGGCGGGCGGTCGCCGAACGCGCGTTCAAGGTGCCCGCCGCCGCCGTGCGGATCGTCCCGTCGGCGCTGGGCGCGGACGTTTCGATCATTGGCTCGGCGCTTGCGGCACGTGACCGCGCGGCGGGCAAGGGTGAGTGGTTCCTCTAGTCTGACGCGGCATCACATCAGGCGAGGGAGGGCTTCGCCCGACCGAGCCGCAGGCCCCCGAGAGCGGAGCAGCCGAAGGCGGCGAAGCTCTCAGGGATCAAGGGGGAGATCGAGATGACCAGAGTTGCGATCAACGGCTTCGGCCGGATCGGGCGTCAATTCCTGAAGGCGATCATCGAGCGGCACCCCGAGATCGAGGTCGTCGCGATCAACGACCTCGCCGACCCCAAGCTCAACGCCACCCTGTTCAAGCACGACTCGAACTACGGCACGTTCCCCGGCGAGGTCTCGGCCACGGCCGATGCGATCCTGATCGACGGCCGCACCCTCAAGGTCCTCCAGGAGCGCGATCCCGCCAAGCTGCCGTGGAAGGCGCTCGGCGTCGACATCGTCATCGAGTCCACCGGCTTCTTCACCGACGCGACGAAGGCGAAGGCTCACGTCGACGCCGGCGCCCGCAAGGTGATCATCTCCGCGCCGGCGAAGAACGAGGACAAGACGATCGTCCTCGGCGTCAATGAGGAGACGTACGATCCGGAGAAGCACACGATCATCAGCAACGCGTCGTGCACGACGAACGGTCTCGCGCCCGTGGCGAAGGTGCTCAACGACGTGTTCGGCATCGAGAAGGGCTTCCTCACGACGATCCACTCGTACACGAACTCCCAGAAGCTGCTCGACGTCGTGGCGGGTGACCCGCGCGACGCGCGCGCGGCGGCCCTGAACATCGTGCCGTCGACGACCGGCGCCGCGAAGGCCGTCGCGCTCGTGATCCCCGAGCTGCAGGGGAAATTCACGGGGATGTCCTTCCGCGTCCCGACGCCGACCGTGTCGGTCGTGGACTTCACCGCGACGTTGGATCGCGACGTGACGAAGGACGAGGTGAACGCCGCGTTCAAGAAGGCGTCCGAAGGCGACCTCAAAGGGATCATGGCCTACACCGAGGAGCCGCTCGTGTCGATGGACTTCAAGGGCGACTCGCACTCGACGATCGTCAGCGCGTCGGACACGATCGTGCTCGGCAACATGGTGAAGATCGTGTCGTGGTACGACAACGAGTGGGGCTACGCCTGCCGCCTCGCCGACATCACGGCGTTCGTCGCCTCGAAGCTTCGGACGAAGCAGCCCGCCGCCGCGACCGCGTAGCACGTTGGCCAAACGCACCATCGCGGCGCTCGACGCGAAGGGAAAGCGCGTCCTCGTGCGCGTCGACTTCAACGTGCCGATCGAGACGCCGCCCGACATGCCCGCGGTCGTGGCGGACGACACGCGCATCCGGGCGGCCCTCCCCACGATCAACGCGCTGCGCGAGCAGGGCGCGATGGTCGCGCTCTGCTCGCACCTCGGACGGCCGACAGGCCCGGACCGGAAGCTGAGCCTCGCGCTCGTGGCGAAGAAGGCCGCCGAGCTCCTCGGCGTCCGGGTGCCGATGGCCCCCGACTGCATCGGGCCGGAGACGAAGGAGCAGATCCGCGAGCTTGGACCAGGCGATGTGCTGATGCTCGAGAACGTCCGCTTCCATCCAGAGGAGGAGAAGAACGATCCCGCGTTCGCGAAGGCCCTCGCTCTCGGCTTCGACGCGTACGTGAACGATGCGTTCGGCGCGGCGCACCGGGCGCACGCCTCGACCGAGGGCGTGGCGCACGAGCTGCCGGCCTACGCCGGACTCCTGCTCGATCGAGAGGTGCGCGCCCTCGGCTCGTTGCTCTCGGCTCCGGCCAGGCCATTCATGGCCATCGTCGGCGGCGCGAAGGTGAGCTCCAAGATCGACGTGCTGAAGTCGCTCGTGGCCAAGGCCGACGTCGTAGCCATCGGCGGTGGGATGGCCAACACGTTCCTCGCCGCCACCGGCACGGACGTGAAGGCCTCGCTCAGCGAGCCGGAGCGCGAGACCGATGCCCGCTCGATCCTCGCGGCGGCGAAGGCCCGGGGCGCGGAGGTGCTCCTGCCGGTCGACATGCGCTGGTCCGGCGACAGGATCCTCGACATCGGCGAAGAGACCGAACGGGAGTTCGCAGCGCACATCGCGACGGCCGGGACGGTGTTCTGGAACGGGCCGATGGGCCTCTTCGAGCAGCCCGCCTTCGCGCACGGGACGGAGGCGATCGCGCGGGCCATGGCCGCGAGCCCCGCGGTCACGGTGGTCGGCGGCGGCGAGTCGGTGCAGGCGGTGGAGCAGCTCGGGCTCGCCGGCAAGATGACCCACGTCTCGACCGGAGGCGGTGCCGCACTCGAGCTCATCGAAGGGAAGAAACTGCCAGGGGTGGAGGCGATCCCGAATGTCTGAGGCGACGATCGAGATGATCCGGGCGCGCGAGGTCCTCGACTCGCGAGGCGATCCGACGGTCTGCGTCGATGTGTTCCTCGCGAGCGGCGCGGTCGGCACGGCGATGGTCCCGAGCGGCGCGTCGACCGGCGCGCACGAAGCCGTCGAGCTGCGCGACGGCGATACGCAGCGCTACGGCGGTAAGGGTGTCCTCAAGGCCGTGAGCAACGTCGACGACGTGATCGCGCCCGAGCTCATCGGCGAGCAGGCCACGGACCAGTCGGCGATCGACTCACTGCTGCGCGAGCTCGACGGCACGCCGAACAAATCGCGTCTCGGCGCGAACGCGATGCTCGGCGCGTCGCTGGCCTGCGCTCGCGCAGCGGCCGCCGACGTGGGCCAGCCGCTCTATCGCTACCTCGGCGGCCCGCTGGCGCGGACGCTGCCCGTCCCGCTGATGAACGTCCTGAACGGCGGCAAGCACGCGACCGACTCGGCCGACATGCAGGAGTACATGCTGGTGCCGCTCGGCGCGCCGACCTTCAGCGAGGCGATCCGGATGGGCTCCGAGATCTTCCACGCGCTCAAGAGCTTGTTGCACAAGAAGGGCATGGGCACGGGCGTCGGCGATGAAGGTGGTTTCGCGCCTTCCGGCCTGCGGTCGAACGAAGAGCCGATCGAGCTTCTGCTCGATGCGATCCAGAGCGTCGGCTATACGCCGGGTACGCAGGTGGCGATCGCGCTCGACCCGGCCGCGACGGAGTTCTTCAACGACGGGAAGTACACGCTCGCGCGTGAGAAGGCGACGCTTGACAGCGCGGGGATGGTCAAGAAGTACGCAGCCTGGCGTGATAAGTACCCGCTGGTGTCGATCGAGGACGGGCTCGCCGAGGACGACTGGGACGGCTGGAAGGCGCTCACGAAGGCGCTCGGCGACCGTCTGCAGCTGGTCGGCGACGACCTCTTCGTCACCAACGTCGAGCGCATCCGGCGCGGCGTCACCGAGGGCGCGGCGAACGCGGTGCTCATCAAGCTCAACCAGATCGGCACGCTCACCGAGACCATCGAGGCGGTCGAGCTCGCGCACCGCTCCGGCTACGCCGCGGTCATCTCACACCGGTCGGGCGAGACCGAGGACACGACGATCGCCGACCTCTGCGTCGCGCTGAACACCGGCCAGATCAAGACCGGGTCGCTCTCACGCAGCGAGCGCGTCGCGAAGTACAACCGGCTGATGGAGATCGAGCTCGAGCTCGGAGATGCCGCGCGCTACCCGGGACCCGACACCTTCCCGCGCTTCGCGCGGGGCTGACCGGGCTAGGCCTCTCTTGATCTCCGGCCTGCGGCCGGAGAGCGCTCATGGCTGGCGGACTCGTTCCTCGCGGCAAAGCCGCTCGTCGCTCGGGTCAGGCCTTTTTCGCCGCCGCCGCGCGTTTCGCCAGCCGGCTCTTCTTGCGCGCGGCCGCGTTCTTGTGGATGCCACCGCGCTTCACAGCCTTGTCGAGGGCGCTCGCTGCGGCACGGACCGTCTCGGCCGAGCCTTCGGCCTTCGAATCGATGGCCTCGCGGGCCGACTTCACCGCCGTCCGGGCGGAGGAGCGGGTCAGGACCTTCACTTCGGCGCGGCGGGGGGCCTGCCGGATGCGCTTGAGCGCTGAGCGCTTCTTCTTTGCCATGTGCGCGAGTCTATTCATACTTCGACGCACATGCAGATGAGCGTCGGCCGGGCGTCGCTCTTCATGATCGCGACGCTCATCGCCAGCCGGATCCTGGGCTGGCTCCGTCTTTCCATCATCGGCGCGAAGTTCGGGCAAACGCCTGAGCTCGACGGCTACTTCGCGGCGTTCCGGATCCCGGACACCCTGTTCAACCTCCTCGTCGCGGGCGCGCTCGCCAGCGCGTTCATTCCGGTCTTCACGAGCTACCTCGCGCGGGAACGCGAGGACGAGGCCTGGCGGGTCGCCTCGAGCGTCATGAACGCCATCGTGATCCTGCTCGTGCTGGTGTCGGGGATCCTTTGGCTGCTCGCGCCGATCATCCAGCCGATCCTCGCCCCGCTGCCGGACCCCGCGCAGGTCGAGCTCAGCGTGCGCCTCGCGCGGATCATGTTGCTCAGCCCGATCTTCATGGGGCTCTCGGCGCTGTTCACCGGGATCCTCAACTCCTACCGGCAGTTCCTCACCGGCGCGACGGCGCCGCTCGTCTACAACTTCGTGATCATCCTGTTCGCGATCTTCGCAACGCCGTTCCTCGGGATCGAGGCGCTGGCGTGGGGCACCGTCGTCGGCGCGCTGATGATGTGGCTGGTCCAGATCCCCGAGCTCACATTCCGCCGCACGCGCTACAAGCTCACGCTCGATCTCGGCCACCCCGGCGTCCGCGAGATCGTTCGGCTGACCCTCCCGCGCACGCTCGCGCTCGGCGCGGTCCAGCTCATCTTCATCGTGGACACGTTCCTCGCGGCGAAGCTGCCTGAGGGCTCGCTCACCGCGCTGAACTACGCGTTCCAGCTCATGCAGCTACCGCTCGGGGTCTTCTCGATCGCGATCAGCGCGGCCGTGTTCCCGACGCTGTCGCGCTACGCCGCGCAGGGGCTGCAGGCGCGGATGCGCGAGGTCCTGCAGACCGCGATCCGGTGGATCCTCTTCCTCACGCTGCCGACGGTCGTGATGATGATCGTGCTGCGCCGTCCGATCGTGAATCTGCTGTTCCAGTACGGGCAGTTCGGGTCGGAGGCCCGCGAGGCGACGCAGGAGGCGTTCCTCTTCTATTCGCTCGGCCTCGCCGGCCACGCGCTCATCCAGATCCTCGCTCGCGCGTACTACGCGTCGAAGGACACGCGGACGCCGCTCGCGCTGACGTTGGTGTCGATCGGCACGAACATCGTGCTGTCGGTGCTCCTCGCGCCGCTCTACGGCATCAACGGCCTGGCCCTGGCGAACTCGATCGCGACGCTCGCCGAGGCGGCGCTGTTCCTGATCCTGCTCGCCCCGCGGGCGCGGCTCCGGATCGTCGGCATCGGCACGTCGTCGCTCAAGGTCATCGCCGCGAGCCTGCTCATGGGTATCGCGATGTTCGCCTTCATCCGCGCGACGAACATCACGGTCGACCTGCAGCAGACGAAGATCGGTCTGCTGCTCCAGACCGCCGTCGCGGTCGCCGTCGGGATGGTCGCGTATCTGAGCGCGGCGACCCTCTTCCGGGTGAGCGAGCTCGCGGAGATCACCGCGGCCGTCCGCTCGAGGGCGGGCCGGCGAGCGGTGGTCGCGTCGCAGGAGCCACCCGCGCCGGGCTGAGCGCTC
>Ga0075425_100004894_pt1 | contig 13880 bp, 12 predicted proteins | sample SoiMethybrSBSTD4_FD_75300 | JGI IMG/M metagenome (GOLD analysis project Ga0075425, IMG submission 75300) | Bulk soil microbial communities from a Populus tree surrounding site in Tennessee, USA - Soil MetaG P. TD hybrid SBSTD4 | ecosystem: Environmental > Terrestrial > Soil > Tree plantation...
TCGACGGCCGTCTGGAAGGCCGGGAGCGCGTCGGCCACCCGGCGCCGCTCACCAGAGCCGTCGCGGTTGTTGAGGAAGACAATCGGCTGACCGCAGCTGCCGCTGCGACCAGAGCACGAGCACCCCGGTTGGGGACGGGGGGCTGGGTTTCCTCGAAAGACAGCCCCCCGTTTACAGAAAGGACTTCCGCACGCCACGTTAGCGCGGGCGCCGCCGGACGGAAACGGTCCGGTCAGCTTCCAGTAAGGAAGGTAAGGAGTAGGGCGTCAGACTGCCGTGGGTGCGGCCCGCATAGGTGGTCCGCCGGCGCGGTTAGCGCTCTGTTAGTGGCCATTCGTAGTGTCGGCCCCGAGATGACCCTGGCAGGTAACCGAGGGTGCTTCCCCCCAACCATGTTGGCCGCGTGTGGTTAGTCCGCAGCGGGATCGGTTTGCAGCGATGACCGGGCCATGGCGCGGCTGGAGGTTGTCGCGGAAACGGAGGAGGAAAACAATGCGAGCTCGCGGCTCGTTTGTGGTGTGCGCACTCTTCGCGGTCGTAGGCGCAGCGATCGTGGCGGGCCCGGCGGTCGCCGGTTCGACGCTGCGTATCGATCTCGCGACTGATGTGGATTACACGGACCCTGCGCTGTCGTTTCTCTCAACGGGCTGGCAGCTCGAGTACGCAACGTGCGCGAAGCTGATGAACTACCCGGATACGGCGGGCCCTGCCGGCAGTGCCGTTCAGCCGGAGGTCGCGGCTGGGCTGCCGGTCGTCTCGGCGGACGGACGCACGTACACCTTCGCGATTCGGAGCGGGCTGCGCTTTTCGAACGGTGCCGCGGTCACGCCGGCGGACGTCGCGTGGACGTTCAGCCGGGTCCAGGCGCCGGCGATGCAATCGCCCGGGCTGCCGTTTGTCTCCGACGTCGCGGGGATCACGGTCAGCGGAGACACCGTTCGCTTCCAACTGGTGCAGCCCGCGGACGACTTCGTGGCGCGGGTCGCGATGCCGTTCTTCTGCATCGTTCCGCAAACGGTTCCGGTCTCCCCCAACGGCCTCTTGGCGCCGCCGACGGCGGGGCCGTACTTCATCGCCTCGAGGACGCCGAACCGCGAGATCGTCCTCCGCCGCAACCCCTTCTACGTGGGTACACGCCCAGCGAGGTTCGACGAGATCCACTATCAAATCGGCAACTCGCTCGATGCGAGCGAGCTGCGGGTGAGGACAGGCGCCGCGGACTACGCCGCAAGTGGACTTCCCCCCGCGAGTTACCAGGCGGTGCACGACGCCTTCGGCGACGGCAGCCCGGCGGCGCTCGCCGGCAGCCAGCAATTCTTCGTCAACCCGCTCCTCGGCTTCTCGTACCTCGCGCTGAACACCGACCCGACGCGCACCGTCTTCGCCGACCCGCGGCTACGCCGTGCCGTCTCCTACGCGATCGATCGCACCCTTCTCGTACAACAGAACGGCGCCTATGCCGGTGCTCCGACCGACCAGTACCTCATGCCCGGCATGCCCGGCTACGTCGATGGCGACTTCTATCCGCCCACGAGCGATCTCATCACGGCGAGCCTCCTGGCCGCGCAGGCCGGCGTCTCGCCCGCGTCCCCGGTCTCGGCCGTCCTCTACACAAGCGACCGCGGGGCCGCCCCTCTTCGTGCGCAACTGATCAAGAGCGAACTCGCGGCGATCGGGATCGACGTCTCGATTCAGGCCTTTCCCCGACCCGTGCAGATCGACAGGGAAGGGACGCACGGCGAACCGTTCGACATGACCACAGAGGGCTGGATCGCCGACTACGCCGACCCGTTCGACATCCTCGACGTGCTCCTGAACGGGAAGCGGATCGGCCCCTCCAACAACAACAACGTCTCCTACTTCAACGACCCAGCCTTCAACGCCCGGCTCGATGCCGCCGCTCTCCTCAACGGGCAGGCACGCTACGACGCCTACACCCAGATCGAGCACGATCTAGTGCAGACCGCGAGTCCGCTGGTCGCCTTGAACACATTCAACGCACGCGACTTCTTCTCCGCCCGCGTCGGCTGCCAGACCTACCTCGCGCCCTACGGCATGGATCTCGCGGCCCTCTGCCAGCGGCCCCCGCAGGTGGCCTCGATGACTCCCGTGAGCGGGGCATTCGGCAGCACAGTCGCCCTGGAGGGACGCAACCTGACCGACGCGACGGCTGTCTCGCTCTGCTCCGTGCCCGCGACCTTCACCGTCGTCTCTGACGCCCGCGTCGAAGCCGTCGTCCCGGCCGGCGCCTGCGACGGCGCCTGGACGGTCACGACAGGCGGCGGAACCACAACCTCCGGGACAGCGTTCGTCGTGACAGGGCGCCCACCGCTCGTCAGCGGGTTCACGCCGGCCTCCGGCAGCGTCGGCTCAGCGGTGACCATCACCGGCTCGCACTTCACCGGAACGACCGACGTCTCGCTCTGTCTCACAAGCGCGCGCTTCACCGTTCTCTCGGACAGCGAGCTCAACGTCTCTGTCCCCGACGGTGCCTGCGACGGCGTCTGGACGGTCACGACGGTGAACGGGGCCGCAGCGAGCGCCGTTCCGTTCACCGTCCTGCAGCCCCCGCCCCCACCGGCGCAGGGAGGCGGGGGCGGCGGAGGCGGAGGCGGCGGCGCTGGTCACCCCGACCTGAAGATCGCGCTTTCCGCACGCACGCTCACGCTCGCCGCAAGCGAAACGGACGAGATCGTCGTCGCGATCACGAACACCGGTGCCGCCGCGGCGACGAAGACACATCTGAGTCTCGACCTGCCGGCCTCGCTGACCCTGGTCGGCGCGCCCGCATTCGAGAGCGGCTCCGGCTGCACCGGCACCGAGCCGCTCGACTGCAATCTCGACTATCTCCCCAACGCCGCCACCACCCATGTTCGCTTCGCCGTGCGGGCGAACGGCACCGGGACGCAGACGATCACGGCGACCGTCACATGTGACGACGAGACGAACTCCGCCGACAACACCGCGACGCTGGCGCTCGAGTTGAGTGCTCCGTCCACGCCGCCGCGTACGCCGACCGGTGTGAAGAAGGGCGAGACGAGGTCGGGGACGGCGAAGGCCGACACGCTCTCGGGCACCGCCCGTAACGACACACTGCGCGGACTCGCGGGAAACGACCTGCTCCGCGGGCTCGGCGGTGACGACACCTTGCTCGGCGGTCCCGGGAACGACCGCTTGTTCGGAGGGCAAGGCAACGACCGACTCGTCGGCGGCACTGGGCTCGACCGGCTCTACGGCGGCGACGGAAAGGACCGTCTCGAGACTCGTGACGGGCTACGAGACACGCTCGATTGCGGCGCCGGACGCGACGTCGCGATCGCCGACAAGCTCGACGTGATCGCCAGGAACTGCGAACGCATCTCGCGCCGATAATGCTCGAGCCCCGCACCTCGGTACTCGAACCGGAGTGAACGGACCTGCAGGCGGGCGCTGCGCTGACGATGCTCCGTCTCCTGAGCGTCGGTTTCGAGGCCCCGATCCGGCGGGGCCTCGAACCGCTGCAGCACTGGCCACAGTCGGTAGTTCGCCGAGCGAAGTTGCCTGCATACAGGGCAACTTTGGGCTCGCCCGGTGTCCGTTCAGCTAACGAGGGTCAACAACCGGGAGCACGAGGGCTGGGAGGACAAGCGGAAAACGACCCTGAAGAGGTGAGACGCAAACGTCGTTTCGTCTACGGCATCGGACATGGGACTGACAGGCCCCGGCCCCTCATCGTCAAGAGATCCTTTGCCACCGCCCGTTGCTGTCATCCCCTCCGTGTTAGAGAGGAGGTCGACGGTGCCTCAGCCCGCCGCGGGGCACCCCGGTGGGTCAGTTCGAGGTGCCGACCCCGAGGGCCGGAACTGCGTCCTCGACTTGGCTCCGCCGGTTGCCGCGCAGGATGAGCGCGATCGTCGCCGGCGCGAGAAGGGCGATCGCTCCGGAGACCCAGAAGGCCCACTGGAAGCCGCCCGTCAACGCGACGCCTGTTTGCTCGCCGTTCGCGAGCAACGTCTTCAGGTGGGTAGCCGCAACGGTCGAGGCGATCGCGACGCCGATCGCGCCGCCGAGTTGCTGTGAGGTGTTGAGCAGGCCGGAGGCGAGCCCGGTTTCATGCTCGGCAACGCCGGTGAGGCCTCCGATCGAGATCGGGACGAAGCTGAAGGCGCCGCCGGCACCGACCACGAAGAACGGGCCGACCAGCGAGGGCCAGAAGTGACCATGCGCGGATACTTGGGTCGCCCAGAGGATGCCGGCGCCGATCACCGTCATCCCGACTGCCATCACGGGCGCGGGCGAGATGCGGGTGACGAGCTTTTGCGAGACGCCCACCAACGCGACCGAGGTGAGCGAGGTGGTGAGCCAGGCGACGCCGGTCTGCAGCGCCGAGTAGCCGAGCACCTGCTGCATGTAGAGGGTGCCGACGAAGACGAAGGCGAAGAAGCTGCCGCCGAGCAACAGCCCTGCCGCGTTCGCCGCCGCGACCGTCCTCATCCGGAAGATGCGAAGCGGCATCAGCGGCTCCTCGACGCGAGACTCGATCACAAGGAACGCGACCAGCAGGGCCGCCGAGGCGGCGAACAGGGCGACGGTGCGGACCGACGACCAGCCGGCCTGCGGCGCGTTCGAGATCGCGTAGACGAGCGCGAGCAATCCGCCGGTGACGGTGATCGCGCCGAGCGGGTCGAAGCGGCGGCGGATTCCTTCGAGGCGGCTTTCGGGGACGATCCGCCGGGCCAGCAGCAGCGCGGTCGCTCCGATCGGCACGTTGAGGAAGAAGATGTACTGCCAGCCGATGTAGCGGGTGACGAGACCGCCGCTGATGAGTCCGATTGTGGCGGCGGTGCCGCCGATTGCTCCCCAGGCGCCGAGCGCCCTGTTGCGGTCAGCACCCTCGGTGAACAGGTTCGTCACGATCGACAGTGCAGCCGGCAGAACCACAGCGGCCCCGAGTCCTTGCAGCGCGCGCATCGCGATCAGGAAGCCGGCGCTGGTCGCGAGGCCCGCTCCGAGCGAGGCTGTCGTGAACAGCGCGAGGCCGACCATCATGATCCGACGGCGGCCGAGCAGGTCGGCGGCGCGTCCGCCGAGGAGCAGGAAGCCGCCGAAGGTCAGCCCGTAGGCGGTGACGACCCATTGCAGGTTCGACTCTGTGAAGTGCAGCTTGCGCCCGATCGTCGGGAGCGCGACGTTGACGATCGTTAGATCGACGATCGTCATGAAGTAGGCGACCGCCAGCACCGTGAAGGCGCGCCAGCGGTGAACCTCTCTGTTCGACGCTGTGGTCATTGCAAACTCCTCTGCCTGTCTCTTTGTCGGCGCGACGTTTCGCCGTCTGCCGTAACGACCCCGGCCTGGCACCCAGATCCATCGCTCCGCCGATCAACCCGTCCAGCGCTGGCGAGAGCTGCGTGCATGACCGATGGATTTGCCGCCGAAGCAGGGTCAGGATGGGTATGGACGCGACGCCTCCATGGCCGGTCGTGCATCTCGAGCTCCACACGCGCGACCGCGCGGGCGCGAGCGCCTTTTGTGCGCAGCTGCTCGAATGGAGGCCGGAAGCGATCGAGACAGTGGCGGGCTCCTATCTCGCGCTCGATCTGGGTGGCGAGGTGGGCGGCGGGATCGTGGAGTGTCGGGTGCGGCGGCCGCTCTGGCTTCCCTACGTCGAGGTCGACCAGATCGAGGCGTGCACCGCTCGCGCGCACGGGCTGGGGGCACGGGTGCTGTTGGAGCCGCGCGAATGCCCGAGCGGGTGGCGTAGCGTGGTCTCGACGCGGGAGGCCGGCGAGATCGCGTTCTGGCAGCCGAAGCGATGACGTCAAGCCGTGAAAGCGACACAGGGGGCACGTCCAGCGGCAGCGCGCGCGAGCTGGAGCTGCTGCAGGCAGCCCAAGGCGGCGACCAACAGGCGTTCGCGACGCTGGTCGAGCCCTACCGTCGCGAGCTGCTCGCGCACTGTTACCGCATGCTCGGCTCCTACGCGGATGCCGAGGATGCGCTGCAGGAAACGCTGCTGCGCGCCTGGCGAGCCCTGTCGCGCTTCGAGGGCCGAAGCTCATTGCGTGCTTGGCTCTATCGCATCGCCACGAACAGGAGCTTGACCGCGATCGAGCGACGGCCAAAGCGAGTGCTGCCGGTCGACTACGCGCCTGCAGCCGACCCACACGACGGTCCCGCCGACCCGGTCAGCGACCCGATCTGGCTCGAGCCGTACCCTGACCTCGAGCTCAGCCTCGAGGGGCCGGCCGGGCCGGAAGCGCGCTACGAGCAGCGAGAGGCGGTCGAGCTTGCCTTCATCGCAGCGTTGCAGAACCTGCCGGCGCGGCAGCGGGCCGTGCTGATCCTCCGAGACGTGCTCGGCTTCTCCGCGCGCGAGACGGCCGGCGTGCTCGAGACGACTCCGGTCTCGATCGACAGCGCGCTGCAGCGCGCGCACAAGACGGTCGATGATCGGCTACCAAGCCACAGCCAGCAGCAGACGCTCCGCCTCCTCGGCGACGAGCAGTTGGCAGCGCTGGTCGAGCGCTTCGTCAACGCCTGGGACCACAACGACATCGACGGCGTCGTCTCGCTGCTCGCCGACGACGCCCGGATGGTGATGCCGCCGCTGCCGAGCTGGTACAGCGGTCTCGCGCAGATCGCAGACTTCCTGCGCAGCTACCCCTTCCGTGCCGGCCGACGCTGGAAGCTGGTGCCGACCTTCTCCAACGGCCAGCCCGCGCTCGCGACCTACGAGTGGAACGAATCCTCCGGCGCGTTCACACCCCACAGCATCAGCGTTCTCACCCTGCGCGGCAGCCAGATCGAGGAGATCATGGCCTTCCTCGATCCGGAACTGCTCAAGCCCTTCGCTTTGCCGGCCCCGCTACCGGCTGAGGGATCGCGCGTCCGATAGCCGCGGTGGATCTCCGGCGCAAGGCGGGTCTCAACTCATGCCAGTTCCAACCGCATAGAGAAAGGAACCAAGCATGGGAAAGATCGTGATCACCACGAACGCCTCGCTCGACGGAGTCGTCCAGGACCCGGACGGCCAGGAGGGCTTCAGGCTCGGCGGCTGGTTCGGTCAGTTCGGGGGCAAGGACCTCGAAGCGTGGGCCAAGCTCGAGACCGACGAGGCACTGGGCGCAGAGGCGCTGCTGCTGGGTCGGCGGAGCGACGAGTGGTTCGCCTCGCGCTGGGCGACACGGAGTGGCGCGTGGGCGGACAAGTTGAACAGCCTTCCCAAGTACGTCGTCTCCTCGACGCTCGAACATCCCCGGTGGAGCAACGCCACGGTCCTGAAGGGCGACGTCGTGGACGAGGTCTCGAAGCTGAAGCAGGAGGTTGAGGGGGAAATCCTCGTCTACGCCAGCTATCAGCTTGCACGCACGCTGATAGAGCACGACTTGGTTGACGAGCTGCGGCTGGTCGTCTTCCCGGTCGTACTCGGAGAAGGCGAGCGCCTCTTCGGCGAGACCAGTGACAAGAAGCCCCTGCGCCTCCTCGGCACGCGGACCATCGGTGACGGCCTCGCCTTCCTCACCTACGAGCTCGTCCAGGACGCATAGCCAGCATCGCGCGCGCCGGCGGTGGTCCAGAGAGCCCGGATGCCGGCCGACGACGGGCGGGCATCCGGGTCCACCAGCGCGGTCGAGGCCGAAAAACTATGAGCGAAGTGGTCGACCGTAGAGGCGGCGCAAAGCGTGGACGCCGAGGGGCTTCGCAGGCCGGCTCCAGCGCCTGACATGCGCAGGCGCTGCGGCGCTGGTCAACGACGGCAACTATCTGGCCTTCGCCATCGCCTGTCGGTGGCTGTCCGATCTCACGTTGGTTCGTAACGAAGAAGGCGATAACGACGGCCGGCCGGGCGATCTCTTCCCGTACTACATGGAGTCGCTCGACGCCGACAACATCCGGCTCGAGGCGAAGACGCGCGAGTAGCTCGACAACCGGATGTACGACCGGGACTATGTGGTCGAAGCCGTCGAGCCGGAAGTGCCTCTTCAGCACATGGCATGGGAGACTTTCGAAGCGTCTGCGCCATTCGACTTGATCTGTCTGGCCCGCTCACCGGACTACACGCCCGTCGAGCTCGACCCGCTCTTCGATGAGATCCGGGACACGTTCATCGAGGAGGCTGTGCTCCGCTGACCGGCGCCCCGTCGAGACATTTCGTGCTGTCAAACTATCCCGGGCAAGTCACGCCACCGACCACCTCGGGCGGACCTGGCTGCTCGACAGACGAAAGCTTCGTCACCGTCCGACAGCGTCTGCGCGTTGATGCGCAGGACGTGCCAGAGCGCGCCGCCAATGCTCATGGAGTGCCGGGAGCTGATCTGTGACGTCGTTGCTGAAGATGACGTTCAGCGGTCGGGCCACGAACATGTCGACGATCGAAAAGTGGTCGCCGAGAACCCAGGCCCGCGTGGCGAGTTGTTGTTCGAGCACGTTGGCGCGTTCGAAGAACTCGACTGCTTCGGTCTCGCCGTCTCCGTTCTGGCGGCTACGCATCCAGCGCCCGACCGCTGGCTCGAGCTCGGTGGTTGCGAACGACAGCCACTGGTAGAGGAACGGCCGCTCTGGTGACCCGATCGTCGGTGAGCCGGCGATCGGATAGAGGTCGGTGATGTGGAGGCAGATCGCCGCCGACTCGAACATGAGGCGGCCGTCGTCAAGCTCGATGACGGGCACCCGGCCGAGAGGGTGACGTCGGCGGTGCTCGGCGCCGCGCCGCTCTTCGGTCGTGAGGACGGTGACGTCGTAGGGAACGCCGACTTCTTCCAGCGTCCAGAGGACGCGGGTCGATCGTGTGCCTGGTGTGTGAAAGACGTGCATCGTCACCCTCCCTGTCTCGGACCGGTCTGTCTACTTCGTGGCGGGTGTTGACGGCCCGTCGTTGGCGTACTCCTCGCCCCAGCGCCGAAGCTGGCCGAGGATCGGCGTCAGCGCCTTGCCTGCCTCGGTGAGCACATATTCGTCGCGGGGCGGATGCTCGCTGTAACGACGGCGCTCGATCACGCCTGCTTCTTCGAGCTTGCGTAGCCGGGTTGCGAGCGTCTCGCGCGGCGCGCCGGTGTTGTGGCGGATGTCGTTGAAGCGGGTGACGCCGAAGCCGAGCTCTCGCAGGACGAGCAGCGAGTAGCGCTCGCCGACGATTTCGAGCGCATCGGCGATCGGACAGATGCGCGGCCCATCAGCGCGTAGGCCCCTTTGCGAGATCGGTTCGATTTTTGGACTCACTGTGCTACTGTAGCGCACCAGTAGGTCTAATTTTCGAACTTACGCAGGTTCATGTTCACGCCCAGCCGCAACCGCGACGTCCATCCGAGCCTGTTGCTGACGATCTACGCGGCGGCGACGTTCATGACCGCGCTCGACGTCTTCATCGTCAACGTCGGTCTGCCGTCGCTCGGCCGCGACGTCGGACAGGCATCGCTGAACGATCTGAGCTGGGTGTTGAACGGCTACACGATCGTCTTCGCGGCCCTGCTCGTCCCTGCCGGACGCCTCGGCGATCGCTACGGCAACAAGCTCGTCTTCCTGATCGGCCTGATCGTCTTCGCGCTCGCCAGTCTCGGCTGCGCGGCCAGTAGCAACCTCTGGCTGATCGTCGGCTTCCGCTGCGCGCAAGGAATCGGCGGTGCTGCGCTGCTGCCGACGAGTCTCGGCCTGATCCTGACGACGATCCCGCAGGAGCGTCGGCATCAGGCGATCCGTCTCTGGACGATCGTCGGATCGTTTGGCGCCGCTGCCGGCCCTGCGATCGGCGGCCTGCTTGTCGCCGCCTCTTGGCGTTGGATCTTCATCATCAACGTCCCGGTCGGCATCGTCGCCGCGCTGATGGCTGCCCGGCTCGTGCCGCATGTCCGGCACCACCAGGACACGCTGATTCCCGATCTGTTCGGCGGAGCGCTGCTCGTTCTCGCTGTCGGGTCGCTGGCGCTCGCGTTGGTGCAGGGACCGGTCTGGGGTTGGGGTTCGACGTCGACGATCACCAGCTTCGTCGTCGTCGCTGTCAGCGCGGTCGCGTTCATCGTCCGCTCAACCAGGGCGAAGGCGCCGATTGTCGACTTCAACCTCTTCCGTCACCACACGTTCGCCTGGGCGAACGGCGCGATGTTCTTCTCGAATCTCGGCTTCGGGCTGCAGCTGCTCGGGCTGATCCTTCTCATGCAGGACGTCTGGCGCTGGTCAGCGCTCGAGACCGGCCTGGCAATCGCACCTGGTCCGATTGCCGTCTCGCTCGCCGCGCTCGGCATCCGGCCGCACCTGAAGATGCCCGAAGGCGTCATGGCCGCGATCGGTGTTCTGCTGATGGCCGGCGGCGGCATTCTCATCGGCGCCTTGATCGGCGCTCACGCGAACTACGCCGCAGCGGTGCTTCCGGGCTGGATGATCGTCGGCGCCGGCGTCGGCCTCGCCATCCCGAGCATCACCACCGCCGGTGCGTCGAGCCTGGCGGTTCATCAGACCGGCACCGGCAGCGGCGTTATCCAGATGGCTCGTTGGATCGGTTCAACGATCGGCGTGTCGCTACTTGTCGTCGTCATCGGAACCGCAACCGGCGTCGGCGCGTCACCTCACAACTTCTCCCGCGCCTGGTACTGGGCGGCAGTGCCCCTGGTGATCGGCGCGCTGTTCTGCCTCGGCACCACACACCGTCCGGTCGGCGCACTCCGCACCCTCAGCGCAACAGACTGAGCCGCGTCGGAAGCCATATCTCGAGCCTCGAAAGGAACCTCCTGTGAGTCGTGTCGTCATCACCGGTACCTCCAGCGGCGTCGGCCGCGCCACAGCGATCGAGCTCGCGCGGCGCGGCCATGAGGTGCTCGCAAACTGCGCGGCGCCGGGATGCCGTTCGCGCTCGCGGCCTAGGCACGACTAGGGACTTGACGGGCGCGATCGTCGGCCGAGTCGGTGAGCCTGACGACGACACGGAACACGACTTCCTAGGAGGCACTATGAATCAGCTGACTCTCACCGAAGTGGGAGGCGACCTTGCCGCGACGGTCGCCCTGAGCGGCGACGGTGACACGGCGGTCGGGGACGACGACGTTCTCGTCGCCGTCGAGGCCGCGCCGATCAACAACGGCGGACCTGCTGTTCGCAGCCGGTTGGTTCTCCGTCTATCCAGACGTCCCGAGCGAGCTCGGCGCCGAAGGCGTCGGCCCGTCGTGACGGCCGGAGCGAACGTCGATCCGTCGCCCGTCGGACGGCGCGTCGTCATGCTCCCCACCTTCGAGCACGGGACCTGGGCGGACGAGACGGGAAGATACGGACACACGGCGTTGGTGAGCGCCCGTGGACGATCCGTGCGAACCAGCGAAGCTTCGCGCCGCCGGCATAGAGCGTTTCTAGAGCCAATGGCCTCTAGTTCGCCTTGACAGAAAGGTAGGCTCGCTGACCCGCCTTGTAGCCGAGGGCGACCCTGACGGCCCCATCGTGTCGAGTTGTAAGCACCGGCGGCGCCGGTGCCGCTTGTCGCGGCTGCACAGTCGTTACCGGTTCGAGTCTCCCGGCGGCGAACACTCTCGCCCCAGGCAACCCAGTGGCCCCGCTTGTCAGTCCGTTGCGTTGATCTACGACCCGGTAGGAGACACCACCGAAGAAACGAACGCGGTGTAGATGGAAAACGAGACTCGCGTGGAACGCTGGCTCGACCGCGCCCTTGCGCGGGCCGAGACGCCACGCGGCGGTGGCATGGTCATCGCGACGATCACGACCATCGCGACAGTCGGCGCCGGCCTGCTGATGACGACGATCGACCACAAGAACTTCACCACGCTCGGCCAGGGACTCTGGTGGGCCGTCCAGACGGTCACCACCGTGGGTTATGGCGACCACGTCCCGACCAACACCGCCGGGCAGCTCGTGGCCGCGGCCGTGATGTTGCTCGGGCTCGCTTTCCTGGCCGTGATCACGGCCGCGATCACGAGCTCGTTCGTTTCGCGCGCCACCGAGGAGCGGACGAGGCGCCTCGGCGGTGCCGCCCCGGCGACTGCCCACGACGTGCGCGACATCAACGAGCGGCTTGACCGCATCGAGGCCCTGCTGCGGGAACGGTCCTAACAGACGACGCTAACGCGCCTTCGCCTCTGACTCACAGCCCGAGTCACGACCCGCCCGCTTGCACGGATTCCTTGCTATCGCCCCAACTCCAAGCGATAAGCCAGACGTGAAGGCAGTCTGCCGGACGCTCTGGCGGCTCAGCCGACGACGGTTCGAATCCTTCGCCTCCACTTCAGGCGAGTTCGCAAACGGCGCCCATATATATGGACAGACTCGGTACCGCCGCCGCGGTCGAACAAGCGCCGCCGCCGGCGTACGCGACGCGAGCGGCGCGGGCTGCGTCCCCTCGAATCCGCTTGCAGCTCGCGATGCTAGGCGGCCGGAGGCGCGTCCTCCAGTAGGCGATAACCCCGCACCCAGTCGACGACGAACTCGGGCTCGCCCTTGCCGTCGGAGAACCGGTAGATGCCGAGCATCAGCTGCAGCGGATAGTCAGGCGCCTGCCCGACTTCGTGGACGACCCGTCCGTCGACGAGGAAGCGACTGCGGCCCGGCTCCCACTCGGCGGCGTACTCGTGGAAGTCGGTCGCGTCGATCGGCAGCGGCACGGCCTCGAAATCGTCGTGCAGCCGTGGGTCTCCGAACGGATGGATGCCCATCCCGATCCGCGCCTCGCCCGACCCGACGTCGCGGCCGAAGATCTCGCAGACGCACAACTCGCCGGAACGGTGCGGCTCGTCCTCGTAGCCGATTAGCCAGAGGGCGACCATCGCAGCCGGATCGGGAACCGCGCGACAGCGGATCTCGACGCGCCCGTAGCGCGGCGTGTAGAGCCTCGCGTTCTCCTGCGCCTCGCGCACGACCGCTTGCGCGTGAAAGCGATGCTGCCCGACCCGACTCCCGACCGAACCGGCGAAGAGACCCGTCTGCAGCGAGGAGACGCGGGTCTCGCCGTCAAGCTCCGGGCACCACGGCTCCTGGTCTGCGTCGATCCGGAGACGCAGGCAGCCGCCGCGAAGCGCGTAGCGGGCGGCGGCGCGCACGCGCGAGCTCCAGTGCGGCAGGTAATACGGCAGCCAACGAGCACGGTCGAGATCCGCGCCGTCGAACTCGTCCGCGAACTCGAGCTCGTACCGCACGCGGCGAGTGTCGCGGAATGCGGGATCCAGCGCCAGCGCGTTCCGGCCCGTGCTTCCTCCTGGCTCACGGCCGGCTCGCGCCGTGGCTGCGGGATCGCCGGCGTGACGTTCCGATCGAACACGAGTGGCGAACGCCTCGGCTCGCGTCGACGACCTGGCTTCGCAGCTCGGGTGTTCGTGGAACGCGATCTGTTCCGCAACGGTTGTAACCTCGGCCGCTGGTGCGGGTTCGAGAGTTCGCACGCTCGGGGGCCGTTCATGGGGCTCGCCGAGGCGGAGCCGATAGGTCGTAAATCCTTCGCCCCAGGTCGCGCTGCATCCCAGAAGACCAGGCGTTGCGTCGAGCGCCGTTACAGCAAAGCTGGAGTGCCGTCAGATTCGGCTTTGAGACGAGGCTCCATGAGCGCGTCGACCGCGTCGCCCCCAACGTCCTCCCACCTTCGTCCGGAATCGTCGGGTTGCGTGCCGTTGAAGCCGTGTACCGTTCAAAGGGCGCGAGTGATGCAGGCAAGCCAGGAACAGGAACCCACACTCTTCTTGATGGTTGGGCTCCCCGGGTCTGGGCTCACTGCCCTCCCCTCCGCCCGAAAATGAGAGCTGGTTTGACTGGGCGGCTCGCCGCTGGCCCTCCCTCGGCTGAGGCGACCCGAAGCGCGGAGCGGACAGCTCGGTGCGCGAGGGCGATGGCTGGCGCGAGGCGCCAAAGCCGCTGCAATTGAGCCGATTCGCGACGAAGGCTGTCGGACTGGTTTGTTTGGGGACAGGTTATGG
>Ga0075425_100004896_pt1 | contig 13876 bp, 13 predicted proteins | sample SoiMethybrSBSTD4_FD_75300 | JGI IMG/M metagenome (GOLD analysis project Ga0075425, IMG submission 75300) | Bulk soil microbial communities from a Populus tree surrounding site in Tennessee, USA - Soil MetaG P. TD hybrid SBSTD4 | ecosystem: Environmental > Terrestrial > Soil > Tree plantation...
GGGAAGCCCTTTACCGCGAGTGTTACGGACGTTCCTCTGCTAGACGATACGCAAGGCGTCGCAGGTGTGATTGGCGTTTCGGCTGCTTCGCACGCGCCGACAAAGCTTCGACCGTTGCTAAGGCGATTCGCGAACGCCTGCAAGAGGATCTGGCCAGGACAAATGACGTTCGATTTAGTGATACAGGGCAGCGCGTCTGTTGCGGCAACCGCGCCTCACTTAATTCAACTGTTGGCGTTGTTGGTCCTTTTGTATGTCGAGGCGCTTGAGCGAGGCACGACCGTAGAAGTTACAGCCAGTGATGCCGAGAAATCACCGTTCACCGATTTTGGGTTGGCGCTGGCAGGTTCGGCGCTGTACATTCGAATCGATCGGGGCGATGCACAGCCAACTTTTTCAGTTCTCCGTAGCCTACCCTTCTCGGCCGAACCAACGAAGTACGCCGCAGGCCTCGTGCGAATGGTCGGAGGAATGTTGATCGCGGGTACTGCACCTGGTCGTCCCAGTGCGATGCATCTGTTCTTGCCGCTGGAACAGTCGTAATAGACGCTCTGGGGCCTCCATCCGCCTAACGACGTTCGCATAGATTGCAAAGCGGCTAAACACAGCGACGCAGACCGCGGCACGCCGCTTGCCGATCTTGCACACCGAACTGCGGGCGGCGTGCCGCCCTTCGAGCGTGGATTGCTCTAGTGGGCCGCTAGGTCCACGGGCAAACAAGCGCCGCTTTGTCAATCTCTTGCAGCAGTTAGCCCGCGCGCGTTGCGAACGACGCTGCTGGAGCGGGAGCACCGGCCAATAAGCCATGCACCGATAAGTGCTCGTCAACGTCGGGCCAATTAATTACGTAACCGGCGCCAATGATGCGAAAGTTGCTCCGCTGCTTCTTCGACGCATGGGACAAACGCGGGTACCACGCCAGAGGCACGGTCACGGTGCGACCGTCGAGCAGATCGACGGTCAGGGAGTCGTCGGTGACGCGCACCGCCGTGATGCGTTCTCCTGCCTTAGGTTCTGAAGTACTCATGCCAGGCTTTCAAGCATACATCACGATGCTTCTCGATCAAACGTTCAATCTTGCGGAGTTCGTGCCGCGAATAGCCCAGGTTATATGCGACCGCAACCGGAGTAAGCCACAGCTTTGCCGCCATGTTCTCTCGATCGACATGCACGTGCGGAGGTTCGCCGCGGTCGTGGCTGGTGAAGTAAACCTCGTAAGGTCCCTCGATTCGGATGGACGGCACCCGGTGAGTTTAACGCAGCTACCGTCTCAGCTCGTCGTACAAGCGTGAGGTCCGGCACGTGCCGAGGCGTCGCCGTCGACAGACATGCGATGGGCGGTATCGCCCGACGTAATGCCGGCCCGCGGAAAAACACGCCGCCGAAGATCGGATGGCCGGCAACCGCGTTTTGAGCAGACGAAGAATATCGCTGTTATACGCCGACGTCGATGCCATCGGGCTTGCGCGCACATTAAACGCATCGTCAACTGCAACTTGCGCCAGAGCACTCCAGCGAGAATGCAGACAATTACCGCCGTCTAGCGATGAAAATCGTTCAAACTCACGCATGAGGGGTCATCTCGCGCGATTCATGGCTGAACCAAAATCGGTTCGTTGCTTGACGCCCTACTGGTGCGCCAGATCGCAGCGCGTTCGTGAGCCAATAAAATCGGCATACTTCGCAGACAATGCCGTCGTCGGGCTAACGACGTTCGCATAGATTGCAAAGCGGCTAAACACAGCGACGGAGACCGCGGCGCGCTTTGTGCGCCGCTTTGAGAATGGCCTCGCAGAAAGCGCGCCGCCCACGAGCGCGGATTGCTCTAGCCGGCCTACTGGCCGGCGGGCAAACAAGCGCCGCTTTGTCAATCTCTTGCAGCAGTTAGCCGGCCCGTGCACCGTTGCTTCACATTGCACGAATGCGGATGCGGTTCTCGTGCACAATCCACAATTCGTTCCTAATCTCACGCTCACGCAGGGCCGCAATGACACGAGCGCCAATCGCAAGGACGTGGCGCTTATCTTGGCTCTTGAGGCGGAAAACGATCATGCCGGGACTTTGCGACGGCGGATATGCTCGAATGTTTGTGAAACCGCGATCGAAAGTAACGAGCACGCGATCCTCAACACGACAAACACTAACGAGTTGAGGGTCGACGGCGCCGCCCATCTGCTGCTCTTCAACGGTGAGCGAATCCCAGCCTGATGTACGCAGGAGGTCGCTCAGCTCTCAGGCAAGTTTTCGTCGACCTTGAACTTCACGCCGGCAAACCAACGAGCTCCTCGCGCGCCAAATCGGCAGCGTATGCGATGCACGCTTGGATGGCTTGGGGTGTCAGCCGCGAATAGCTGGCCACGATTTCGTTCTCCGGTATTCCCGCGGCGAGATTATCAAGAACGACGGAAACCAGAATGCGCGTGTTGGCCACACATGCTTGACCGTGACAGATATTGGGATCAACAGTGATATATGGTTGCCAGTCCATCGCTTTCCTCGCACATGATTCTACGTTCAATCGGCTCGAATTACCACGAGCGCGGATAAGTGTCTGACGCTACAGGCGTTGCTCTCGCCCTGGCGCCTGCACGAAGTCGCGCCTCGTACACTCGCGCTCATGCCCGCGATATGGAATCACGATCATCGATCAAAACGCGTATCGTCAACGCGATCGGTGACGCGGAGAAGGAGACATCAGGCGAGATTCGCGCGCACATCCAGCTGCGCGTCGGCAGCGCGCCCATTCGAGTGTTCATGATTGTCGGTCCGGCTAACGACGTTCGCATAGATTGCAAAGCGGCTAAACACAGCGACGGAGACCGCGGCGCGCCGGTCGCTCCGAATAGAGAATGGAAATGCGAGCGGCGCGCCGCCCTCCGAGCGTGGATTGCGCTAGTGCCGCGATAGCGGCACGGGCAAACAAGCGCCGCTTTGTCAATCTCTTGCAGCAGTTGGGCAGCGGCATGCGTAGACGTACAATCTTCGTATGACGGTAAACGAGGACGGCGGCCAAATTCGCATTCCGGCAGACAGCATTGCGATACTGGACCTTCTCTTACGTGCCGCGTTCTGTACGCCGCGGATGTGGGACGACACGCTGGCATCTCTACCAGACGTAGAACGCGCCGAATCTCGGGACGCCTTGATGCAAAACTCCTTGCCACTTCCGCAGCTTACGTGGGAATGGGGAACGAGCGTCGGCGAGATGAACCCGCTTGCAACTGGCACCCAGGAAGTTGACATGTCAGGATTTTACGATGCACTCGAAGGTCTAGCCGAGGTTTTCGCATTGCAAATCAGCGTGCCGATTATTGGAGAGGCGCATGACCATGTAAATTCAATGCCGCCCTTCGCTGGGCAGAGGCTGCATCTTGTGAACCGTGGCGACTGGATGAGTTTCGGACGTCCTCCGGAAGATCTCGGCGAGGAGGAACTTGACGAACTGGCTATTCCGGAAGACATCCCGATATTCACTGATCCGGCAATTCGTATTGGAGAACGACGCGCCGGTGAAGTGTGGGTGCGGTTAGATCCTGAGGTTGCCGCGGAGATGCGGAAGACGCCGGAGGACCTCTTCGCACTATTACTTTGGACTGCGGACAACCGAGTTCGCCAATTTCGCGAGACGATACGACGGCGCCAGCAGGAACTGTCTCCGGACGATGTTTCGCGAATTGCAGCTATCGTAGAGCGCGTCTCGTCGTGGGAGAGATTCCTGCATCGTGTTGCGAAAATAATCGAGAGCTTGCCCGCAGAACAACGAGAGGCGAAACTGCCTGGCGTTTTGGATTTGGCTACTGGACATTGGCAACCGCTTACGGTCTTCGTCTCGTATTCTCATGACTCGGAGTCGCACAAACAATGGGTCGCATCTCTAGCAGATCGTCTCGAGAAGTTGTCCGACTTTCAACTAATTTTCGATAGCTATGATTTGCATGCCGGCAAGGACCTAACCCACTTCATGGAGCGCGTCGCTGGCTGCGATAAGGTTATAGTTATCGTCACACCGGAGTACGTGCGCAAGGCAACTGCGCGCGTAGGGGGCGCCGGATACGAAGGAAGCGTAATCTCAGCCTCGCTCTTTCACGATTGTCTAACGGACCGCTTCGTACCTGTTCTCCGGGAGGGCGTCGAGCTCCCGCCATTTCTCCGTACGAAGATATACGTCGATTTCCGAGATGATGGACACTTTGAGTCCGCGCTCAATGAGCTCACGGCGGCGTTGCGTGGCAAGACGACACTGCTGCGACCACCGAAAGGCGCGTAGTCCCGTCTGCCCAACGACGTTCGCATAGATTGCAAAGCGGCTAAACACAGCGACGGAGACCGCGGCGCGGTTCTCGCGCCGAATAGAGATGGCCGTGCGGGAACCGCGCCGCCCTCCGAGCGCGGATTGCTCTAGCACCGCGATAGCGGTGCGGGCAAACAAAGCGCCGCTTTGTCAATCTCTTGCAGCAGTTGGGCGGCGACGTATATCGCAATGCGTGTGCAAGCTAAGCTTGGCAGGAACGGCGATTCAGTTTGAGACTAGCACAAGTTTGCCCTTTATACTGCCCTTTCCCAGCAATTCGTGTGCGTCTCTTGCGAGTGGGATCGGGAATCGTTCCGCAATAAGCGGTCTAATCGTCTTTTTCTGAAGAAGATCGAACAATGCGACTAAGTCGCGGCGGAACAGTGCTGGTTTTGCCCGTTTGAGCCATTGGATGCTGTACGTAACGACCCGTTTCCTTCCGGGGAGAAATATGCTGGCGATCGTGTAATACGCGAACATAGCGATCGAACGAAAGCGATGACGACCACCACGCCGCGGCGAAGCCAGCCGACCACCGCTTAGCGACCCGGTAAGACCGTACGCTACAACTTTCCCGCCGCGACGCAGCGCTTCCCGAGAACGCCAGATCTGCGCGCCACCAATGCCGTCAAAAACAGCGTCTACACCGTCGCCGGTAAGCCGGCGAATTTCACGCACGAAGTCCTTAGATTGGTAATCGATCGGAGTCGCGCCCATCTCGGAGACTGTTGATGCCGCTCGGGCTGAACACGTGCCGTACATTTCGAGCCCGGCGAGACGACCGAGCTGCAACAGTGCTGAGCCGACTCCTCCCGTGGCTCCGTGGATCAAGACACGTTGACCGGCGCGGACCTTTGCGGATCGATGAAGCATCTGATAGGCGGTGACGTAATTCAAAATGAGACTCACAGCTTCTGCGGGATCCAGACCGGCCGGCACGGGAACGAGTTCCCTTTGCGGCACGCAGATGAACTCTGCATACGCGCCGCTGATCGGCAGCGCAGCAACGACTTGGCCCAGCTGAATTCCTGAGACGCCGTCGCCGAGTCGCTCGACGACGCCGACGAAATCCCAACCGGGAGTGAATGGCACTCGTGGCGTCTCCGGGTGTATGCCCTCGCGCATCATGACATCGGGCAGAGAGACACCCGCCGCCAAGACCTTTACTCGTATTTCTCCGCGCTTCGGCTCCGGGCAGTCTTCTTCAATGACGTGGAGTTCATCGGGCCCGCCATAACGAGTGACGATCACGCGTGCGTATCTCATGCATGTGTCTTGCGACGCTCGATACGCGCGCGCTGTGCGATCGCGCACATATCCGTGTGAGCTGATGAGACGGGAGTGAACGGGAAAGAGAAGCCCAGACAGACAGAGGGAGCGATGACACACGCAGGATGAGGCGGCTGTTTCGATTTTCCGATCGCGTGCGTCCGCCCAACTGTGACATGTACTGTGCGAGAGACGCTGCAAACTTGCGCTCGCACCAGTTCGTCCCGAGGCTGTGGGAGCGGAAGTGTCGTTTTGGCGCGGGGTTGACGGCGTGTTTGTTGGGGGTTGCGGGATCACGTTGTGAGTACTGACGTTCTGCCCGCGTTTATTGTGTGATCTGTTTGGGAGTGGGACTTTCGCGGTACTGTGGAGGGGGGTGTTGTTGTCGTTGTGGGGATTGGGGTTGTGGCGGGGGGCGGGGCGGGGGACGTGAAAGTTGCGGTTGGTCATTGGGGGTCTAGGGGGCTGCGGACGCCTTTGGGGCCTTGGCGGAGGACGTGTGTGTAGATCATGGTCGTGGCGACGTCGCGGTGGCCTAGGAGCTCTTGGACCGTGCGGATGTCGTGGCCTCGCTCCAGGAGGTGGGTGGCGAAGGAGTGGCGGAAGGTGTGGCAGGTTACTCTTTGCGTCATTCCGGCCCTTTGGGCGGCGAGTTTTATTTCTCGCTGTACGGCGCTTTCGTGGAGGTGGTGGCGGCGCTCTGTTTGGGCCGTCTTGTCGTAATAGCGGCTGCTGGCGGGGAAGATCCATTGCCATAGCCACTCGGTCGCGGCGCTTGGGCTTCTGACCGCGTATCGGTGCGGGAGCCAGACTTCGCCGTGGCCGTCGGCCAGGTCCGCCATGTGGACGATCCTTACGGCGTCCAGATGCGCTTTGAGGTCGCTCTCCACCGCGTTGGGGAGCATCGTCAGGCGGTCGCGGTTTCCCTTCGGGTCGCGGACCAGGATATGGCCTCTCTTGAAGTCGACGTCCTTTACGCGCAGCGATAGGCACTCCAACAGGCGTAGACCGCTGCCGTATAGGATTCGGAAGATCAGGCTGTAGACGCCGTCACTCGCTGCAATCACGGCGCGGACCTGGTCGGGAGAGAGAATGACCGGTAAGCGCATCGTGCGCTTTGCCTTGATCAGGTCCTTCAGCCAAGGCAGCGGCTCGTTCAGAACGTGGCGGTATAAGAAGAGGAGCGCGGACATCGCCTGGTTCTGTGTGGCGGGACTCACATGCTCGTCGACCGCCAGATGGGAGAGGAAGGCGTTCGCTTCTTCCGCTCCCATCGACGAGGGATGGCGCTTCTTGTGGAACAGGATGTAGCGCTTCGCCCACCAGACGTAGGCTTCGACCGTGCGCGAGCTGTAGTGGCGCGCACGCAGGACGAGCGCCATGCGGTCCAATAGCTTTGGTTTGTCCATTGGACCACATTAGCGCCAGGTGCCGAAATCTCGGCTAAATTCTACTGCTTGTGGAGTTTTACATCAGTTGCTGCATGATGGCGTCGAGCGCTTCCTTCGGCGGACGCGTCCGCTCGAGCGGGAGCGTGTTCAGCGGCTCGTCCACCATGTTCAGCAGATCGATGAAGCTCTTCTTCTCGGGCTGCAAGAAAACGAGGCCGGTGAGCATCTGACCGCCGGTATTCGCTCGGTGGAGGCGCTGTAACGCATTGACGGCGTCGGACGGGTCGTAGTCCTCCTCCAGCTTCTTGAGGACAATACGCGAGCCGTCGTGGAGCGTCACTTCCTTCGTCGTTCCCGCCTCGTACTCGACTTCGATCTGCTCGTACGCGGGGACGAAACCGATCTGGTGGAGGATCTCGTCGTGCTCTTTCGCATACGGATAGCTCTTGGTCGAGCCTTCGTGGTTGTTGAAGGTCACGCACGGCGAGATCACGTCGATCACGGCCGTTCCATTGTGGGCGATCGCGCCTTTGAGGATGTTCACCATCTGCTTCGGATCGCCGGCGAAGCCGCGGGCGACATAGCCGCATCCCAGCTCGACGGCGAGGGCACAGAGATCCATCGGCGGGAGATCATTGATGACTCCCGTCTTGAGCTTCGAGCCTTCGTCCGCAGTGGCGGAGAATTGGCCTTTCGTCAATCCGTACACGCCGTTGTTCTCGATGATGTAGATGATCGGCAGGTTCCTACGGACCATGTGCATGAACTGGCCGAGCCCGATCGAGGCCGTGTCGCCGTCGCCGGAGACGCCAATCCCCACAAGATTCTTGTTCGCGAGAATGGCGCCGGTGGCAATGGCGGGCATGCGTCCGTGCACGGCATTGAAACCGTGCGAACGGCCGAGGAAATAAGCGGGGGTCTTGGAGGAGCAGCCGATGCCGGAGAATTTCGCGACCCGCTCGGGCTTCACGTTCATCTCATAGAACGCGCGAATGATTTGATTGGAAATGGCGTCGTGGCCGCAGCCGGCGCAGAGCGTCGACTTGCCGCCGTGATAGTCGGTCGCCTTCAGTCCAAGGCGATTTTCTTTCGGAACTTCGCCGCCGATTTTCAGTGTGCTGTCGGCCATGATTAGTCCTCCGTCACCCGCACTACGTCTTGTGCTGCAGCGCCTACGAGCGGCACGCGGCCGGGAGCCGGCGGCTCGGCGCGCACAAGGAGAAGCGGCTCTGGATAATTGATCGACTCTTCCATCTTCACGACGGCGCTGGTAATCGTTCGGGCGTCGCACGGCAGCCCGGTGTAGTGAAGGATCTTGCGGATCTTGCGCTGGTCCTCCCCTACTTCGAGCTTGATGATGTCGCCCATTTGTCCGTCGCGATTCTGCTCGACGACATAGACGCGATCGTGCGTGGCGATGAAGTGCTTCAAGTCGTCCGTAAACGGCACGGCGCGCAGCCGGAAATAGCTCGTCTCGATGCCGCGCTCCGTCCGCAGTTGATGCCGGGCCTCTTCCAGTGCGAAATCGGTCGTGCCGTACGCGATGAATCCGATTTTCGCATCGGGCTTGACGTCCACAACGGGCTTCGGCACGAAGTGCTTCGACGTCTCGTATTTCTTGGCGAGGCGATCGACCGTCGCTTTGTAATCCTGCGGCCGCTCCGAATAGCGCGCGAAGGCGTCGTGGCCCGATCCGCGCGTGAAGTACGCGGCATCCGGATGCTCAGTGCCAGGCAGCGTGCGCCACGGAATGCCGTCATTGTCGACGTCGTCGTAGCGTCCCCATTTCCCGCCGAGCTCATTGAGCTGTTCCGCGGTCAGCACTTTGCCGCGGCGAATCGGCTTATCCGGGTATGTGAATGGATCGGACATCCAGTTGTTCATGCCGAGATCCAGATCGCTCATCACAAATACCGGCGTCTGGAACTCCTCGGCCAAATCGAGCGCCTCAATGGCGAAATCGAAGCACTCACCGACGCTCGACGGAATCAGCACAATGTGCTGTGTGTCGCCGTGCGACAAGTAAACGAGCTGATTGACGTCGCCTTGTGCAGTGCGCGTAGGCAATCCGGTGGACGGGCCGACGCGCTGAATATCCCAAATGACGCCGGGAAGCTCGGCGAAATATCCGAGTCCGATGAACTCGGCCATGAGCGAGATGCCGGGGCCGGCGGTCGAGGTCATCGAGCGCGCGCCCGCCCATCCGGCGCCGAGCACCATACCGATTGCCGCGAGCTCGTCTTCGGCCTGAACGATGGCGAAGTTCGCCCTGCCATCCTTCTCAATGCGGTGCTGGCGGGCGTACTCGATGATCGACTCGCACAATGAGGACGACGGCGTGATCGGGTACCACGTCACGACCGTCACACCGCCGAAGATCGCGCCGATGGCGGCGGCGGCATTGCCGTCGATGATGATCTTGCCGGCGGTCTTGTTCATCCGGGTGATGCGCCACTTCGACTGTTTGGGCAGGTTGTTCTTGGCGAACTCGATGCCTTTGTCGATCGCGGCGACGTTCGGATCGATCGCTTTCTTCTTCCCTTTGAACTGCTTCGTGATGGCGTTGATGATCTCGTCGCGCTCGATGCCGAGAAGCTCGGCGACGACGCCGACGTAGATCATGTTGGTGAGCAGCTTGCGCATGCGGGCGTCGTCGGCGATCTCCATCGCCAGTTTCGAGAACGGCACCTCGAAGTACTGCACATCGTTGCGAACCGACTTGCAGTTGAGCGGCGCGTCGTAGATGCAGAGAGAGCCTGCGGGGAGCGCTTCGACGTCTTCGCGCGCAGTCTGCGCGTTCATGCAGACCATGATGTCGACTTCCTTCTTGCGGGCGATCCAGCCGTCCTTGTTTGCGCGGATCGTGAACCAGGTGGGAAGACCGGCAATGTTGGACGGGAACATGTTCTTCCCGCTCACCGGGACGCCCATCTGGAAGATGGAGCGCATCAACACGTTGTTCGACGACTGAGAACCCGATCCATTGACGGTGGCTACGTGGATCGTGCAGTCGTTGACGACCGACGCGCCGTCGACGGGCTCGCGCTCGAGAACGGCGGTCGCGGTTTGGGATTCGGACACGGCTCTCTCCTTTTTATTTGGGATGAAGGCGAGAGATTCTAACAGGCGTGGTGCGCGGATATTCTTCACCCCTATACTCGCGCCCGTGCTGCGGACGATCTACGTTGCGCTGGCGGCCGTGTTCGTCACGATTCCGGTCGGGACGGTCGTGCTCGTCATCACCTTGTTCACGTCGAGCGCTAGCGTTCTGGACTGGTTGATTCGGCTATGGGCGCGGTCGCTCGTGCGCGCAGCGGGGATCGATCTGCATATCGAGAACGTCGAGCGGATCGATCCGGCGAAGCGGTACATCCTCGTCGCGAATCACTACTCGTATTTCGACATCCCCTGCATTCTCGCGGCGATCCCGCAGCCCATTCGCTTCATGGCGAAGAAGAGCCTGTTCAGCATTCCGATCTTCGGATGGGCGTTGGGACGCGCGGGATTCATCCCCGTCGATCGGAAGAACCGGCGCACGGCGGTGAAATCGTTCGATCTCGCGGCGCAGCGGATCCGGCGCGGCAACACCGTGGTCGTCTTTCCGGAGGAAGGACGATCGAAGTATCGCGAGATGCGTGAGTTTCAGCGCGGCGCATTCCTCCTCGGCCTGAAGTCGGAGCTGGAGATGGTGCCGATGGCGATCGACGGAACGTACGACGTGTTCCGCGTCGGCGCCAAGCGCGTCACGGCGGGACCGGTGACGATTCGCGTCGGAACGCCGATCCCAACAGCGGGACTCACGCTGCGGGACAAAGAAAAACTGGCGAACGAAGCGCGCGCGCAGATTCAAGCGATGTTGTTCGGAACGACTCAGGACTGAGGACTGAGGACTGAGGACTGAGTGAGGCTATGCATGGTGGCTTTCACTTTGGGCAGGTCTTCGGGTCGGAGCGTTCGCATGTCTAGGATGAATTTGTTGTCCTGGATTCTTCCTACGATTCGTTGCTTCAGAAACTTTGGTTGAGCGGTTGCGGGGAGCTCGATTCCGATCGACGGGATCGTTTCGGTTGGTGTCGTGCCGCCGCCCAGGGCGCATCTCGTTTCGATGATGTTCGCGCTGAGTTCTTTTGCGCGGTCGCGCAGCGTTTCGAGTGGTGTCGCGAGCATTTTGTAGATCGCGATTCTTTCTTCGTGCTTTCCGGTGGCGAAGGCTCGCAGCGTTTCGGCGATCACGGCGTAGGACTCTTTGCCCGCTCGGAGCGCGCGCATCAACGGATGCTTGCGACACTTGGCGATGATGTCCGCTTTGCCGAGAATCAGGCCGCCTTGCGTGGCGCCGATCAGTTTGTCCGTGGAGCAGGTGACGACGTCGACGCCGTCCGCGATCAACTCGCGAAGCGTCGGCGCGGTCGCGAAGCCGTATCTCGCGAGATCGACGACGCGGCCACTGCCTTCGTCGTAGAGCATCGGGATCTTCTTCTCGCGCGCGACGTCGATCAGCTCCGCGATCTCCGGCGTCTCGGTGAAGCCGACGATGTCGAAGTTGCTGCGATGCACGCGGAGGATGGCCGCGGTCTTCTTCGTGATCGCGCTCGCGTAGTCGCGAGCTCTCGTGCGGTTTGTCGTTCCGACTTCGCGCAGCTTCGCGCCGCCTTGCTGGATGACGTCGGGAACGCGGAAGGCGCCGCCGATCTCGACCAGCTCTCCGCGCGATACGATCACTTCCCTCTTCGCGGCGATCGACGCGAGCAAGAGCAGCGTCCCTGCGGCGTTGTTGTTCGTCAGAATCGCGGCCTCGCATCCGAAGAGCGATTGGCAGAGCGCCGTCAGATGTTCGTCACGCGCGCCGCGCTCGCCGTCATCGAGATCGAATTCGAGATTGGAGTAGCCGGTGACGACCTCGCGCGCCGCGGTCCAAATCTCGTCGCTGATTGGGGAGCGTCCGAGGTTGGTGTGGATGAGGATGCCGGTGGCGTTGATGACTGGTTGGAGGGATGAAGACGTCGATGACGACAACGTTTTTTTCGCGGCCGATACGGCGTTGTGCTCGTCGTAAGGCGTTTGCGTGCGGCGCAAATCGTCGAGATGGCTCGTCACGGCGTCCTTCACGGCAGGACGCGAGAACTCCTCGATCAGCGGCGCGAAGGCGGCGCTGGACAGAATCCGCTCCATCGACGGGATGCGGCGCGCGGAATCTGCCGCCGTTTGGCCGGTTTTACGCATTCGCGTCATCATTCACCAGACACCGTGATCAAACAAGACGACGAGCTCGACAAGCTCGAAGAAGACATCCGGAAGCTGAAGAACAAGTACGACCAGTTCTTCGCCGGAATCCAGAAGATGCCGCCGCAACACGACCGGCGGAACGTCGAGATCTACATTTACGAGCTCGGGAAGCTGAAGATCCGCGACAACGCGCGGCGCTTTCGCTACAACACGCTGCTCTCGCGATACAACCAGTTCCGCGAGATGTGGTCGCGGAAGATGCGCGAGCGCGAAGAGGGGCCGCTCGATTTCCGGCGGCGCCAGGCGGCGATGTCGGAGAGCGACTTCACGCCGCCTCCCCCGCCGTCACCTGAAGATCGCGTGACTTCTCCCCGTCCCGATCCGTATGTAAAAGTGGCGCCGGGAACGAACGGCGAAGAAGTACGGCGGTTGTACGATGAGATCGAGCGCGAGCATCTGAAGCTGGGGAAGCTTCCGCCGATCACGATCGAACAGCTCGGACAGATGGTGCAGAAACAGAGCGAGGTCGTGCGCTCGAAATATCACGTGAATTCCGTCGCCTTCCGCGTCGAGACCGTCGACGGGAAGGTGAAGTTGAAAGCGAAACCATCGCAGGATTGAGAAGGGGGACAGGCGAGGGCGCCTATCCTCCATGGGACAACGATGAAAAGACTTCTCGTCACACTTACCGCCGCGCTGCTCGTCGCGGGCTGCGCCGCGGTTCAGAAGTACCAGCACCACACCGACAATCCGTACGAGCGGCCGATCTTCTACACGCGCTATTTGAATCCGAACACTCCGCTCGACGCGGCGATCCAGCGCGACATCAATGCGCTTCGCGCGAATCCGAACAACGCCGCGCTGCACAACGAGCTCGGACAGTACCTCGCGCAGCGCGGCTTCCAGCGCGATGCGGAGACGGAATTCGAGCGTGCCGTCAACGCCGATCGCAAGTTCTGGCCGGCCTGGTACAACCTCGGCGTCATCCGCGCCGCGCGCGGCGAGACGGTCGGCGCACGCTACGCGTACAACCGCACGCTGCATCTCAAGCCCGGCCACTCGGAAGCGCTCTTCCAGGAAGGGCTGATGGAGGAGCGAGCCGGACACCGGGAGGAAGCGATCGAGATGTACGCGAAGGCGATCTCGATCAATCATCAGCTGCTCGACGTGAGGCGGAATCCGCGCATCCTCGACAGCAGCCTGATTCACCTCGCGCTGCTGCGCGCGTATCCGAACGAGCACACGCGCGAGGCGATGATCTTCCAGGCCACGCCGCCGAATTACGGACAGCGTTCGGTTCCGGCAGCGGAGGCGGCGCCGTCGCCGCAGGCACCGGCGGACAAGATCGTGACGCCGGCGCCGCCGATCACGAATCCGGCGACGCAGACTCCGGCGCCGACGCGGCCGTAGCGCGGATACAATCCGCGCGCTTGATCGAAGAACAACAACCCGAAGTCTCGGAATCGGAGCTGATCCGCGTGCGGCGCGAGAAGCTCGCGCGCATCGTCGAGCTGGGATTCGACGCCTATCCGACGAAGGCGGACGTCGACACCACGATTGCGGACGTCATCGCGAAGTACGGCGAATCGTCGTCGCAGGACCTCGAGGCGAATCCGGCGCGCGTGAAGATCGCGGGGCGCGTCATGGCCATCCGCGAGTTCGGCAAGACGGCCTTTCTCGTCCTGTCGGAGAAGACGGC
>Ga0075425_100004897_pt1 | contig 13875 bp, 8 predicted proteins | sample SoiMethybrSBSTD4_FD_75300 | JGI IMG/M metagenome (GOLD analysis project Ga0075425, IMG submission 75300) | Bulk soil microbial communities from a Populus tree surrounding site in Tennessee, USA - Soil MetaG P. TD hybrid SBSTD4 | ecosystem: Environmental > Terrestrial > Soil > Tree plantation...
ACGAGAGCATGAAAGCGATACTTGCCTTATCCGACGGCACCTATTACATCGGCCGCTCCTTCGGCGCGGAAGGCGAGGCCGTCGGCGAAGTCGTGTTCAACACGAGCATGACGGGTTATCAGGAGATCCTGACCGATCCGTCCTACGAAGGCCAGCTCGTGGCGATGACCTACCCTCAAATCGGCAACGTCGGAGTCAATCCGGAGGACGTCGAATCCCGGAAGCCTTTCGTCCGCGGCTTCATCGTCAAGGAATATTGCCCCAAGCCGAGCAACTGGCGCGCGACCCGTTCGCTCGGCGACTATATGTGCGAGTACGGCATCGTCGGGATCGAAGGCATCGACACGCGCTCGCTCGTGCGCCATTTGCGCGATCAGGGGTCCCAGGAAGCGGTCATCTCGACGCGGAGCGAAGATCCCGCTGAACTGATCGCGAAGGCGAAGGCGTCGCCCGGCCTCGTCGGCCGAGATCTCGTCAAAGAGGTCAGCTGCGCGGAGTCGTACGATTGGGGCGAAGGGGGCTGGGAGCTCGGTTCGGGCTACCGAAAAAGAAAAGAATCTGAAAATGCACAGAAGCGCAAGCCGAAAAACCCCAGCCTCGATCGCCCCGGTTTTTTCGTCGTGGCTTATGATTTCGGCATCAAGCGCAATATCCTCCGCGGCCTCGCGGAATCCGGATGCCGCGTCAAAGTCGTGCCGGCGGCGACGGCCGCAGAGGATGTCCTCGCGCTGAATCCCGACGGCATCTTCCTCTCCAACGGCCCAGGCGATCCCGATGCCGTGCCCTATGCGAAGGAAAACGTGCAAAAACTTCTCGGCCAAAAGCCGATCTTTGGCATCTGCCTGGGCCACCAGATTCTCGGCCTCGCCCTCGGCGGCAAAACATACAAGCTCAAGTTCGGCCACCACGGTGGAAATCAGCCGGTGATGGATCTCACGACTAAGAAAGTCGAGATCACCGCGCAGAACCATGGCTTCGCCGTCGACGCCGACTCGCTCAAGGGCGCGGCGGTCGTGACGCATTTGAACCTCAACGACAACACGGTGGAGGGGTTGGCGCATAAGGAATTGCCGGTGTTCTCCGTTCAGTACCACCCCGAATCTTCTCCCGGACCGCACGACGCAAGCTATCTGTTCAAGCGCTTCATCGAGGTGATGGAGAAGCAGAGCCGGTAATGCCCAAGCGCACCGACATCAGCTCCATCCTGCTCATCGGCTCGGGGCCGATCGTGATCGGTCAGGCGTGCGAGTTCGACTATTCCGGCACGCAGGCCTGCAAAGCGCTCAAGGAAGAAGGGTACCGGATCATTCTCGTCAACTCGAACCCCGCGACGATCATGACCGACCCCGGCCTCGCCGACCGCACTTATATCGAGCCGATCACGGTGGAGGTCGTCGAGAAAATTATCCAGAAGGAGCGTCCCGACGCGCTGCTGCCGACGATCGGCGGGCAGACGGCGCTCAATATCGCGATCGATCTCGCCGAGCAGGGGATTCTGGAAAAATACGGCGTGGAGATGATCGGCGCCAATCTGGCGGCGATCAAGAAGGCCGAGGACCGCGATCTTTTCAAAGAGGCGATGACCCGCGCCGGGCTCGATCTGCCGCGGAGCGGCTACGCGCGCAATATGCGCGACGCCAACCGGATTCAGAAGCGGCTCAACTTTCCCGTCATTATCCGTCCCTCGCGCACGCTCGGCGGCAGCGGCGGCAACATCGCCTACGGTCCGGAGGATTTTAAAGAGGTCGTGCAGCGCGGCCTGGACATCTCGCCGGTGCACGAGATCTTGATCGAAGAATCCGTGCTCGGGTGGAAAGAATTCGAGCTCGAGGTCATGCGCGACCATCGCGACAACGTCGTCATCGTCTGCTCGATCGAGAACTTCGATCCGATGGGCGTGCACACCGGCGATTCGATCACGGTCGCGCCGGCGCAGACGCTCACCGACAAGGAATACCAGGTCATGCGCGACGCCGCGATTCGCGTCATCCGCGAGATCGGCGTCGATACCGGCGGCTCGAACATCCAGTTCGGCGTCAACCCGGTCGACGGCCGCATGGTCGTCATCGAGATGAACCCGCGCGTGTCGCGCAGCTCGGCGCTGGCGAGCAAGGCGACCGGCTTTCCGATCGCCAAAATCGCCGCCAAGCTCGCGGTCGGCTACACGCTGGACGAGATCCGCAACGACATCACGCGCGAGACGCCGGCCTGCTTCGAGCCGACGATCGACTACGTCGTCACCAAGATTCCGCGGTTTACCTTCGAGAAGTTCCCGCAGGCCCAGGACATCCTCACGCCGCAGATGAAATCGGTCGGAGAGGTGATGGCGATCGGCCGCACTTTCAAGGAGTCGCTGCAGAAGGGGATGCGCTCTCTGGAGATCGGCTCCTACGGCTTCGAGGAGAAAATCCAGGGCTCCGGCGATCGCGAGGAGAATCTCAAGCTCGTGCGCGACAAGCTCCGCGTCCCCAACGCCGAGCGTCTGTGGTACCTGGGCGATGCGTTCCGGCTGGGATTATCCGTCGACGAGATTTACGATCTCAGCAAGATCGACCCGTGGTTTTTGGAGCATGTCCGGCAGATCATCGAAGCCGAAGAGGAGATCAAAGGCGCCGGGGCGGACCTGCCGGCGGATTCTCTGCGGCGGATGAAGCAGATGGGCTTCTCGGACCGGAGACTCGCCAAGCTTTCGGGGCGGAACGAAGAGGATATCCGCGCCGCCCGCGATCGACACGGCATCCGCGCGGTGTTCCGCGCCGTGGATACCTGCGGGGCGGAATTCGCCGCCTATACGCCGTATCTCTATTCGACTTACGAGGGCGAGGACGAGTCGAATCCCACGGGACGGAAGAAAATCATGATCCTCGGCGGCGGTCCCAACCGCATCGGCCAGGGCATCGAGTTCGACTATTGCTGCGTCCACGCCGCGTTCGCGCTCAAGGAAGACGGCTACGAGACGATCATGGTCAACTGCAACCCGGAGACCGTCAGCACCGACTACGATACTTCCGACAAGCTCTATTTCGAGCCGCTGACGCTGGAGAACGTCCTCGAAATCACCAGCCGCGAGAATCCCGACGGCGTCATCGTGCAGTTCGGCGGCCAGACGCCGCTCAAGCTCGCGTTGGCGCTCGAGCGCGCGGGGGTCAGGATCATCGGCACTTCGCCCGACAGCATCGATCTCGCCGAGGACCGCGAGCGCTTTCGTCTGCTGCTCGACGAGCTCAAGCTCAGACAGCCGCTCTCCGGCACCGCGCGCTCGTATCAGGAGGCGCTGGAGATCGCCGAGCGGCTCGGCTATCCGATCCTCGTGCGCCCTTCGTACGTTCTCGGCGGCCGCGCGATGCAGATCGTCTATGACACCGCGGCGCTTAAAAATTACATCACCTATGCCGTCGCGGCCTCGCCGGAGCACCCGGTGTTGATCGACAAATTTTTGGACGACGCGATCGAGCTCGATGTCGATGCCCTGTGCGACGGCGAGCGCGTCGTGATCGGCGGCATCATGGAGCACATCGAGCGTGCCGGCGTCCATTCGGGCGACAGCGCGTGCAGCCTGCCGCCCAAGTCGATCTCGTCCGAGCTGCAAAGCGAGATCCGCCGTCAGGCGACCGAGCTGGCGCGGGCGCTGAAAGTCTCTGGCCTCATGAACGTGCAGTTCGCCGTCAAGGGCGAAGATATTTACGTCCTCGAAGTCAACCCGCGCGCGTCGCGCACGGTGCCCTTCGTCAGCAAGGCGACCGGCGTGCCGCTCGCGAAGCTGGCGGCGCGCATCATGGTCGGAAAAAAGCTCGGCGAGCTCGGCCTCACGACCCAGGTGCTCCCGAGTCATATTTCGGTCAAGGAATCGGTTTTCCCGTTCAATAAATTTCCCGGCGTCGATACGATTCTCGGGCCGGAGATGAAATCGACCGGCGAGGTGATGGGCATCGACGCGGCCTTCGGCGTCGCTTACGCGAAGGCGCAGCTCGGCGCCGGCACGCGGCTGCCGCGGAGCGGCAAGGTCTTCATCAGCGTGCGCGACGAGGATAAAGAGCCGGTGGCCCCGATTGCGCGGCGCCTCGCCGGCCTCGGCTTTCAGATCGTGGCGACGCGCGGCACCGCAACCTATTTTCAGAAGCACGGAATACCCTCCGAGATCATCAAAAAGGTCCAGGAAGGCAGCCCGAACGCCGCTGAGGCGATCAAAAAGGGCGAGATCGCCATGGTGATCAATACCCCGCAGGATGCCCATTCCCACGCGGACTCGTTTCTCCTGCGGCGCAACGCGGTCGATTACCAGGTTCCTTACTTCACGACGATCGCCGGCGCGGACGCCGCGGCTGAAGGCATCGATCTGCTGACGCGCCGCGAGCTGGACGTCCAGCCGCTTCAGGATTACCTCACGCCTCTCGGCGAAAGAGGCTGAGCGAATAAGGAGGCGGGAAGCTGAAGAACCAATCCGCCCTCCAAACGGCAACCAAGCCCTCCCCTAAACCCGCCGCATCGATCCGTGATTCCCTTCGCGCGCTGCAGACCCCGCTGCGCTTTTTGAAAGGCATCGGTCCGGCGCGCGCGGCACAGCTCGAAGCCTTCGGCCTCCGCTCGATGGAGGACCTGCTTTATCACCTGCCGTTTCGCTACGAAGATCGGCGCGGCATAGCGAAAATCCGCGAAGCGCCGATCGGCGAGCAAAAAACCTTCGTCGGACGGCTCGTCGCATTGAGTCAGCGCTACATCCCGCGGCGCAGGATGCGCATGCTCAACGCGACGCTGGAGGACGACAGCGGCCGCCTGGGTCTCGTGTGGTATCGCGCCCCCTCCTATCTCGTCGACGGGCTCGCGAAAGGCCAAATGCTCGTCGTGCACGGCAAAGTGGAATCGGCTCCCGCCGGGCACAAACAGATCGCCCATCCGGAATTCGAGGTTATCGATCCGGACGATCCGCCGGACCATGAAAAGATATTGCCCGTCTACGAGCGTCCCGAAGGAATACCGCTCAGGACGATGCGCAAATGGATCGCAGAAGCGGTCGAGGCCTACGCGCCGCACGTGCCCTCCTTTTTACCGCCTGCCGTCGTGAAAAAGTACGGCCTCCGCGACCTCGCCGCCGCGCTCGCGCGCCTCCACTTGCCGGAGAAGGGCGACGATGTCGAGGCGCTCAACCGCTCCGCCTCGGGCGCGCACCGCGCCGTCGTCTTCGACGAATTCTTTTATCTCCAATTGGGCCTCGCGCTGCGGCGCCAGAACCGCACCGGGCGCAGCGGCATCGCGTTCACGCGCGAGAGAAAATCCTTGACGCAGAAAATGTGGGAGATGCTGCCGTTCCGGCTGACGCGCGCGCAGGAAAAAGTCCTGCAGGAAATCTCGCTCGACATGGCGGCGCCGCGGCCGATGCAGCGTCTGCTCCAGGGCGACGTCGGCTCGGGTAAGACGATCGTCGGCTGGTTCGCCGCGCTTCGAGCGATCGAAAGCGGCTTCCAGGCGGTCTGGCTGGCGCCGACCGAGCTCTTGGCCGAACAGCATTACCGAAACCTCAAGACCTTTGCCGAAACACTCGGCGTTCCCATCGCGCTGCTGACTGGGTCGATGCCGGCGAAGACGCGGAATGAAGTCATCGACGCAATCAAAAAAGGCGCCGTCTCGTTCGTCATCGGCACGCACGCCGTCATTCAGGAAAACGTCCGCGTCCCGCGCTTGGGGCTCGGCATTATCGACGAGCAGCACCGCTTCGGCGTCATGCAGCGGATGGCGCTGCAAAAGCTCGGGTCCTGGCGCGGCGCCGCGGTCGACGCGCTCCCCGAGCCGGATATCCTGCTGATGAGCGCGACCCCGATCCCGCGTAGCCTCGCGATGGTGCTTTACGGCGATCTGGAAATCTCCTGGTTGAACGAGCTGCCTCCCGGGCGCACGCCGGTGGAAACGCGGCTCGCGCGCTCTTCGGCGCGCGCGCGGGTTTACGAGCTCGTATGCGACGAGGTGAGAAAAGGCCGCCAGGCCTATGTCGTCTATCCGCTCGTGGAGGCGTCGGAGAAGCTCGAACTGCGCGATGCGACCAGCATGGCCGCGGAGCTTTCACGCGGTGCGTTCAAAGATTGCCGCGTCGCTCTGATTCACGGCCGGATGGCGGCGGCCGAGCGCGATGAGACGATGCGCCGCTTCAAAGAAGGGGACGTGCAAATCCTCGTCGCGACGACGGTCATCGAAGTCGGCATCGACGTTGCCAACGCAACGGTAATGGTCATCGAGCACGCCGAGCGCTTCGGCCTCTCGCAGCTGCACCAGCTCCGCGGCAGGGTCGGACGCGGACAGCATCGCTCGCATTGCCTGCTGATCTATTACGGCGCGAACGATAGCGAAGCGCTCGAGCGGCTGCGCGTCATGGAGCGCGAGCGCGACGGCTTCAAGATCGCCGAAGCGGACTTGCAGCTCCGCGGTCCAGGCGAGCTGATCGGCACGCGCCAGTCGGGACTGGCGGATTTTCGTCTCGCGAACCTCGCGCGCGACTCGCGCCTGCTGCTGGAGGCGCGCGAGGAAGCGCTCGCCTGGCTGGAGAAAGATCCGCGCCTCTCGCGCGCCGAATCGAGAGCGATGAAGGCGGTGCTGAAGCACCGCTGGGGCGGCCGCCTCGAGCTGGGCAATATCGGATAAAAGGTCCCGGTCGCCGCGAGGTTGATGGCTCGCACGATATCTCCGCGAATTTGCGAATAATCCCCGGATGGCTTAAAATCGCATAGTCCCATCTTTTCCCAAACGAAAGGAAAGCCAGTGGAATTCCAGCGGATCAAGCGGCTGCCTCCGTACGTCTTCAACATCATCAACGATTTGAAGCTCGAGGCGCGCCACCGCGGCGAGGACATTGTCGATTTCGGCATGGGAAATCCCGATATGCCGACGCCGCCGCACGTGGTCGCGAAGCTCATGGAAGCCGCCGCCAAGCCGCAGAACCATCGCTATTCCGTTTCGCGCGGCATCTACAAGCTCCGCGTCGCGATCTCCGACTGGTATCGCAGACGGTATCAGGTGGAGATCGATCCGGATGCCGAGGCGATCGTCACCATCGGCGCCAAAGAGGGGCTCAGCCATCTCATGTGGGCGATCGTCGATCCCGGCGACGTGGTCTTCTGCCCGAGCCCGACGTACCCGATCCATCAATATTCCGTCGTGCTGGCGGGCGGTGACCTGCACAACATCCCGATGTACTCGGGCGATGATTTTTTGCAGCGTCTCCAGGACGCGATCAAGCAGACCTGGCCTAAGCCCAAGCTTTTAATCGTGAGCTTTCCGCACAATCCGACGACCGAAGTGGTCGAGCTCGACTTTTTTCAGAAGATCGTCGATTTCGCGCGCGACAACGGCATGCTCGTCATCCACGATCTCGCCTATGCCGACTTGGCCTTCGACGGCCACAAGCCGCCGAGCCTGCTGCAGGTGCCCGGCGCGAAGGAGATCGGCGTCGAGTTCTTCTCGCTGTCGAAAAGCTACAATATGCCGGGCTGGCGCATCGGCTTCGCGGTCGGCAACCGGGACATGATCCACGCGCTCGCGCGCATCAAGAGCTACCTCGACTACGGCATCTTCCAGCCGGTGCAGATCGCCGCGATCCAGGCGCTGAACGGCCCCCAGGACTGCGTCGAGGAGATCTGTGAAACATATCGGAAGCGCCGCGATGCGCTGGTCGACGGGCTCGATCGCGTCGGCTGGAAGATCAAGAAGCCGCGCGGGACGATGTTCGTCTGGGCGGAGATTCCCGAGCCGTGCAAGGCGATGGGCTCGGTCGAGTTCTCGAAGTTCTTGCTGCAAGAGGCGAAGGTCGCGGTCTCGCCGGGCATTGGCTTCGGGGAATACGGCGACCCATATGTCCGCTTCGCGCTCATCGAGAACGAACACCGTACGCGCCAGGCCGTGCGCACGATCCGCAAAGCCCTGGCCAAGCTTCTCGATTAATTTCCGATAGTTGGGCCATAACCTCTCAAGTGACCCGTAATGGCTGAGAAGCGCAAAAAAATCGGCATCGGCCTCCTCGGCTCAGGCGTCGTCGGGCAGGCGGTGCAGGACTTCGTCTTCGCCGATGCGGCCGAGGGCGGCGAGCCGCCGCTGGAGATCGTCAAGATCTATACCCGCCAGCCGAAAGGCAAGAAGTGGCACAAAACCCATTCGTCGCTCTTCACCAGTAAACCCGAAGAAGTGGTCGACCACCCCGACGCCGCGATCATCGTCGAGGCGCTTGGATTCCACGACGAGAAGGAGCTCGCGGGCTTCAAAGATTTGATTCTCCGCGCGCTCAAAAACGGGAAGGCGGTCGTGACTTCCGACAAGGCGGTTCTCGCGCGCTACGGCGCGGAGATTTGGGAAGCGGCGCGCAAGCACGGCGGCGAGGTGCGCTTCGAGGCGTGCGTCGGCGGCGGCGTTCCGATCATCCGCTCGATCAGCGAGAGCTTCGCCGCCGAAGAGCCGGAGGCGATCTACGGCATCGTCAACGGCACGAGCAATTATATTCTTTCGGAGATGAGCCGCGGCGGCAAATCCTACGATGCGGCGCTCAAGGAAGCCCAGGCGAAAGGCTACGCCGAGACCAATCCCAGCGCCGACACGAGCGGCAGGGACGCCGAGGCGAAACTGATCCTGCTCGCCGCGGTGACGTTCGGCCTGCAGGCCCGGCCGGGCGCATTCTGGCGCAAGGGCATCGAAGAGATCAACGCGGTCGATTTTCAGTATGCGGCGCGCAAAGGGCGCAGCACGATCAAGAGCGTCGCCGTCGCAAAGACGGACGGCGGGTCGGTCCAGGCCTATGTCTCGCCCGTCCTGGTGCGCGAGGATCATTTCCTCGCGGCGATCGACGGCGCGACCAACGCGATCTTTTTCAAAGGCAGGCGCAGCGGCGACTCCGGCCGCGACTGGAGCTACGCCTTCGCCGGACCGGGGGCCGGCGGCGGTCCGACGGCGATCGCGATTCTCGGCGACGTCCTTGACCTCGCGCGCGGTAAAATGCCGCGCGGCGGCTTCGTACCGCTGGTGAAATCCGGCGCGTTGTCGATTCAAGCCGAAGACAAGATCACCACCGGCTTCTATATCCGCTTCATCGTCAAAGACCGCGCCGGCATCGTCGGAGATATCTGTCAGACTCTAGGCGAAGCGGGCATCAACATCTCGGAGATCTGGCAGTTGACGCACAGCCGCGACGAGCTGCGGGCGCTCGCAGCGAGCTGCCGCATCGCCGGAGACCCCGAGAGCATCCTTCCATTCGTCATCACGCTGGAGCGCTCTTCCATCGGGCAGATAAAGAATGCTATGAAAGTGATCGGTCGGCGAGACTACATGCTCGCCGAGCCGCTCTGGTTCCCGATCTGGAATGACTGATGGCAAAAGAGGCCAAGATGGCGAAGCCCGGCGCGGCGTCGAAGTCTCCCACCGCGTGGCCGGGCGTGATCCGCTACTACCGCGAATATCTTCCCGTCGAAAAAGAAGCATCGATCGTCACGCTGCTCGAAGGCAACACGCCGCTCGTGCGCTGCGGCAATCTGGAACGGGCGATCAACGCGGACATCGAGCTTTACCTGAAGCTCGAAGGCTTGAATCCGACCTGCTCGTTCAAAGACCGCGGCATGACGATGGCGATCACCAAGGCCGTCGAAGAGGGGAGCAAGGCGGTCATCTGCGCCTCGACCGGCAATACCTCGGCGTCGGCCGCCGCTTACGCGGCGCGCGCCGGCCTCAAGGCCTACGTCCTTATCCCGCAAGGAAACATCTCGCTCGGCAAGCTGAGCCAGGCGATGATCCACGGCGCCAAAGTGATCGAGATCGCCGGGAACTTCGACGCCGCGCTGAAAATGGTCTGCGAGGCCGCGCGTCACTACCCGGTGACACTCGTCAACTCCGTTAATCCCTATCGCATCGAAGGGCAGAAGACCGCGGCGTTCGAGATCTGCGACGCGCTGGGCGCGCCGCCGGATTATCATTTTCTTCCCGTCGGCAACGCGGGCAACATCACCGCCTATTGGAAAGGCTACAAAGAATATCACGGCATCGGTCGAATCTCGGTGCTGCCGAAGATGATTGGCTTTCAAGCCGCCGGCGCCGCGCCGATCGTGCTCGGAAGAGTCATCGAGCAGCCGGAGACGATCGCGACCGCGATCAAGATCGGCAATCCCGCGAGCTGGCAATCGGCCGTCGCGGCGCGGGACGAATCGGGCGGCGCGATCGAAAGCGCGACGGACGACGAGATCCTCGCCGCGTACAAGCTGCTCGCAAATTCCGAAGGCATTCTCGCCGAGCCCGCTTCGGCGATCTCGATCGCCGGCGTCATCAAAAAGCAAAAGCAGCGACTTTTCCGCAAAGGCGACGTCGTCGTCTGCACGCTTACCGGCCACGGCCTGAAGGACCCGGATACCGCCATACGACAGTCGGTGCAGCCGATGCGCATCGCCGCCGACATGAAGCTCTTGAAAGAACTTTTCGAGCGCGAAACGGTCTCATGAAATATATTATTCTCCAAGGCGACGGCATGGCCGATTGGCCGCTGGAGAAATACGGCGGCAAGACGCCGCTCGAAGTCGCCGCCACGCCGAACATGGACCGGCTTGCGTCGCTCGGCGTGTTCGGCCTCGCGCATACGATCCCCGAAGGCTTCCCGCCCGGCAGCGACGTCGGCAACATGAGTATCCTGGGATACGACCCCGCGCTCTATCATACGGGCCGCGCGCCGCTCGAGGCGGCAAGCGTAGGCATCGAGCTCTCGCCGAAAGATATCGCCTTTCGCTGCAATCTCGTGACGATCGGCGGAAACGGTGCGAATGAGATCATGAAAGATTTCACCGCCGGCCATATCACGAGCGCAGAGGCCGCGGAGATTATTCGTGATTTGAACCGTGAGCTCGGCGGCGATGGCATCGAATTTTTTCCCGGCGTCAGCTACCGCAACTTAATGGTCTGGCGCTCCGGCAAGGAAAAGATGGAGACGACGCCGCCGCACGACATCACCGACAAGGAAACCGGCGCGCATATGCCTTCGGGCGACGGCGCGGAGCGTCTGCTCGATCTCATGCGCCGCTCGCGAGAGATTCTCGCGGCGCATCCCGTCAACCAACGACGCGGAGAAAAAGGGGAGCGGCGCGCGACGTCGATCTGGCTGTGGGGCCAGGGCAGGGCGCCGGCGCTGCCCACGCTGAAGCAGCGCTTCGGCATCGACGGCGCGGTCATCTCCGCGGTCGACATCATCAACGGCCTCGGGGTCTACGCGGGGCTGGAGCGCATCAAGGTTCCCGGCGCGACCGGCTTTTTCGACACGAATTATAAAGGAAAGGGCGAATACGGCGTCGCCGCGCTGGAGCGCAAGGATCTCATCTTCATTCATGTCGAGGCGCCGGACGAAGCCGGCCACATGGGCGACGCGGAAAAGAAGATCGAGGCGATCGCAAATTTCGATGAAAAAGTTGTCGGGACGGTTTTGAGGCGGATGAACAGCCGGCACGATTGGCGGCTTTTGCTTTTGCCGGACCATCCGACGCCGATCGCGTTGAAGACTCACGTGGCGGAGCCGGTGCCGTTTATTTTTTACAGTGCCGAAGAAAAGAGATCGCCCAAGCCGTTCGGGTTCAACGAGCGCGACGCGGCGAAAAGCGGCGTCGTGGCCTCGCGAGCGTTCGAGCTGATCGACGCTCTCATAGAAGGGAGAAAGACGTGGACAGAAACCTCGCGTTAGAAGTCGTGCGGGTGACCGAAGCGGCCGCGCTTGCCTCGGCGCGTCTGATGGGCAGAGGAGACGAAAAGGCCGCCGATCAAGCGGCCGTCGACGCGATGCGCCACGCCTTCAACGGCGTTGTCATCGACGGCACCATCGTGATCGGCGAGGGCGAGCGCGACGAGGCGCCGATGCTCTACATCGGCGAGCGGGTCGGCGCCGCCGACCATGCGCCCGAGGTGGACATCGCGCTGGATCCGCTGGAGGGGACGACGATATGCGCCAACGGCGGTCCTAACGCGCTCTCGGTCATCGCGATGGGCGATAAAGGAAACTTTCTCCATTGTCCGGATACCTACATGGATAAGATCGCGGTCGGTCCCATCGGCAAGGGCGTGGTCGATCTCGACAAAAGCCCGACGGAGAATTTAAAGGCGCTGGCCGAGGCGAAAGGCGCGCGCGTCGAGGACCTGACGGTCATTATTCTTTATCGCCCGCGCCACGAGGCGCTGATCAAGGAAGTCCGCAAAGCGGGCGCGCGCATCCGCCTTATCGGCGACGGCGACGTCTCGGCCGCGATCGCTACAACGAAGGCCGAGACCGGCATCGATCTCTTGCTCGGTATCGGCGGTGCGCCCGAGGGCGTGCTCGCCGCGGCGGCGCTCCGTTGCATCGGCGGCGACATGCAGGGTCGGCTGAAGTTCCGCAACCCGCAGGAGATCGAGCGCGCGCACGCGATGGGGGTCAAAGACATCGAGAAGAAATTTTCCATCGAGGAGCTGGCACGCGGCGACGTCATGTTCGCCGCGACCGGGGTGACCGACGGCGATTACCTCGACGGCGTGCACTTTTTCCCCGGCGGCGCGACGACGCATTCGGTCGTCATGCGCTCGAAGACGCGCACGATCCGATTCATTGAGACGAGGCATCATTTCGCCTTCAAGCCGCAGTACTAGACGGCCGTTGAAAAAGCCCCATATGCTTCGTTGCGCTCGATCGCCTCGCTCGACGTACGAAAAGAGTACGCCTGCGCTCGTCGATCATCGCGCGCCCCGCCTCTGAGAGCTTTTAGGAATGCCACGGGAGCAAAAAGTATGAACCGCGCCGTCTTCATCGTTGCGATATTTTTATCTTGCATTCTGCTCGCACCGTCCGCCGCGCGGGCGAATCCCTATCTTACGCGTCCCGGCGAGACGCCGGCGACGATCCGCATAGCGACCTGCGCCGTATCAGGCGGCTTTGTTCATCTTTACACCGCGATCGACAACGCTCTCTTCGACAAATATGGCATCAAGGCGAATCATATCTACGTCCGCGGCAGCGGCATCGCGCTCACCGCGCTCGCGTCTGACGAGATCCAGTTTCTCTACTGCGCTGCCGATGGCACGATTCCAGGCATGGCGACGGGCATCGAGGCGAAGTTGATCGCGGCGCCGCTCGTCGGCCTGCCGTACGTCCTGCTCGCGCGCAAGGACATCAAGCGCCCTGAAGACTTGAAGGGAAGGAGCATCGGGGTGACGCGGCCCGGCGACTTGAGCTTTCGCCTGTCGCGCGCGGTGCTCAAAAAATTTAATTTGACCGAAGAGGACGTGAAGCTGCGGCCGATCGGCGGCAGCCAGTCGGAGCGCTACAACGCGATGGCGCAGGACATCATCCAGGCGATCATCGTCACGCCGCCGCTCGACGTGCGCGGCAAGCGCGACGGCTTCAATCTCGTCTACAAGCTCAACGATCTGAATCTCCCGTTCATTTACAGCTCCGTCCATACCAATCCCAAGCTGATCCAGGAGCGGCCGCAACTCGTGCAGCGGGTCGTCGCCGCCTTCGCCGAGGCCGCGCAGTTCGTGGAGAAAAATCCCGACAAGGCGAAGGCCTCGGTCGGTAAGGCGCTGAAGCTCAAAGACGAGGAGGCGCTGCAATCGTCCTACGACGCGTACGCGAAGGCGATCATCAACCGCAAGATGCTCGTGCCGGGCGATCAGGTCGCCGACGCGGTCGAGCTCGCGAAGGCCGAGACGACCGTGAGAAAGAAAGCGAACGAAATCTACGACAACCGCTTCGCGGAGGATTTGGACAAAAGCGGGTTTCTAAAAGAGCTATGGGGCGGCAAAGTGCCGTGAAGCAAAAGTCCCCGCAACTCCGTCCTTAGAACGCTGCCAGCAACTTCCACGCACGCCATAATTGATAAGCAAGCCCGATGGCGGCGAACGTCAATA
>Ga0075425_100004900_pt1 | contig 13872 bp, 11 predicted proteins | sample SoiMethybrSBSTD4_FD_75300 | JGI IMG/M metagenome (GOLD analysis project Ga0075425, IMG submission 75300) | Bulk soil microbial communities from a Populus tree surrounding site in Tennessee, USA - Soil MetaG P. TD hybrid SBSTD4 | ecosystem: Environmental > Terrestrial > Soil > Tree plantation...
GTGGACGAAATCGACGAACCGCGCGACGCGCGGCAACCCGGTCGCCGCGTCGCCGAAATCGGCGTGCTCCGCGTAGATTCCCGAATCGATCACCGCGACGGCGACGCCGGTGCCGTCGACGCCGAGCTGCTGTCGAATCGCGGTCGCGCCCGTCGTCAAGCCGGTGCGCTCGTTGGCGCCGGCGACGACGCGGTCGAGCGCGACGTGGCCGACGAGGCTGCTCGCCGCCAGAAGGTTCAGCCTGCTGTTGGGCAGCGTCGCAGCCGTGCCGTTGATGACACCGAGCGCGCGGCCGTTGGTCCCGCCGAGCGTCTGCACGAGCGTTCGGATTGCCGTAATGGACGCGCCATTCGCCGCCGTGATCACGATCTTCGACTGACCCATGAGCAGCGGCGCTCGTTGAAGCAGCAGCGGATCGAGTTTGGTCGTGACCTGACCCGCGAGACGCACGCCCGCCGCCAAGCCCGACAAGAGAACCACCAGCAAACCGACTCGGGCGCGATTGAAACGCATACGCAAATCCGTCCTGGTTAACGACGCGACTGGAGCCGACGCGCGGCGGTCGAAGAGCAACCGATGTACCAGAAATGTCATCGCCGTCGCTTTGCGACAAAAGCTCAGCGATGAGAGGCGTTTTGTCGATTTGCGCAAAGCCCGAGCGCGCGAATCTCCGTCGTGCCAGCGAACGCGGCAGCAGGCGCGTGTCTTTATGCAAGACACAACTCTGAGCCGCGCAGATGTCGTTCGTGTGAACACGGCCGATCCGGATGGGCCATCGAGGTGGTCACATCCGGGTGATTCTCAGCCAGCAACGACGCGCTTATAAATCGACTGTCGGCTGGGAGGAGCAAACGATGACTGCAGCGGCTGTGGGAGTGTTGGCGTCAACGGAAACCAAATCGGCCGCGATCCGCGCGCGGATCGACGACGAGATTGCGGATCTGATCGCGGCGCTGCCCGATCCGGCGCAGCTGTCGGAGGCACAGCGTCGCGACCTGATCGCGCGCTATACCGCAGTGCTCGAGGGCAATTTCATCTACTGGATGACCGGCGCGTATCTCGCGGCGGGATCCGACGAGGCCCGCGCGAAAATCATCGACAACCTTCGCGAAGAAGTGCGCGACTGCCACCCGGGCATGCTGCGCCGCTTCACCACTGCGGCTGCGGCTCTGCCGACCGACCGAGACGCCCAGGCGGTCGCGCGGAATCTGAGCGACGTGCGCCTCTTCATCGGACGGCTCACGTCGGTGCCCATCGTCGTCACGATGGCGTTCTTTGAGGGATTCATCCAGCGGTTCATGCCGTATCTGGCCGAACTGGCCCGGCGCCAGGGTTCCTCGGAAATGGAATACACCGACGTTCACGGCATCTGCGACGTGACGCATACCGAGGAGCTGTACCGCGCGCTCGACGCGGAGCTCGAATTGACGCCGCCGCTTTCCGACGCGGAGCTGTTCGAAGGCGTCGGACTGCTGCGCGCGCTGATGACCAACATCGTCCACGGCGAGAAGTGACATGGCGGTCAGAGCCGACGTCATCGCGCAGATCCGTCAGGTCGCCGAGGACAACGGCCAGCAGCTGCCGCCGCTGACCGACGAGCTCGTGCTGCTCGACTCCGGCCTCGATTCGCTCAGCATCGCGATCATCGTCGCGCGGCTCGAAGAGAGGCTCGGCATCGATCCATTCTCCGATCCCGGTGCGGACGAAGCGGCGTATCCGGTCACGCTGGGCGATTTCATCAGGTTCTATGAACGAGCTGCCGGCGGACGTGTTGCGGAATCGGGATACACGCACTAGCGCCGCTCGCGGGCACGCGGACTCCACGGCCGCGTTCGCGGGACGGTCGGTCCTCGTCGCGGTCCACGACGCGACCGCAGCGGCCGCGGCGCTCTTCGCGCTGAACGGCATCGCACGCCGCCTCGTCGTGTGCACGCCAGACATTATTCCCGAGGCGCGCGGAGAAATCGCGCGGCGCGCAGGCGTCGACGCCGTCGTCGACGCGCCGCTTCGATCCGACGGGCATCGCCGGCACTGCAGTACGGACTGGCTCACCGAATGGGTGTTGCTGACGTCGGGAACCAGCGGCGCGCCGAAGCTCGTCGTCCACACGATCGCCACGCTGACAGCCGCATTTGCTTCGTCGGTACTCGCCCCGCCCGCCCGACCGATCGTGTGGGGCACGTTCTATGACATCCGGCGGTACGGCGGCCTTCAGATCCTCTTGCGCGCCTGGCTCTCGGGCGCGCCGATCGTGATCCGCGAACCCGACGAATCGATCGGCGACTACCTGGCTCGCGCAGGCGCGAGCCGCGTGACGCACCTGTCGGGCACGCCGTCGCACTGGCGCCGCGCGTTGATGAGTCCCGACGCGCGGTCCATCGCGCCGCGCTACGTGCGGCTGTCGGGCGAAGTCGCCGATCAGGCGGTTCTGACCGCTCTGAAGGCGCGTTATCCCGAGGCGCGCGTCGCTCATGCGTTCGCGTCGACAGAGGCGGGCCTCGGATTCGAAGTCGACGACGGCCTCGAGGGATTTCCCGCATCGCTCCTGACGTCGAACGCGTCTCCCGGATCCCGGCAGGCGGACGTCGAAATCGCCGTCGTCGACGGATCGCTCCGTCTCCGATCGCCGCGAACCGCGCTGTGCTATCTCGACGACAACACGCCGATCGCCGACGCCGTCGGTTGGGTCGATACGGGCGACATGATCGAGCGCCGCGGCGATCGATGCCACTTTCTGGGTCGGCGCAGCGGCCTGATCAACGTCGGCGGCCTCAAGGTGTATCCGGAGGAGGTCGAGGCGGCGATCAACCGGCATCCGGCGGTGCGCGCGTCGCTCGTGCGCTCGACGCGCAGCTCGATCACCGGCTCGCTCGTCGCGGCCGACGTCGTGCTGCAGCCGCATGTCGATGGCGGCGGCGGCGCGGCTGCGTGCAGACGCGAGATCGTCGATCTCTGCCGGCGCGCGCTGCCCCCTCACAAGATCCCGGCGACCATTCGATTCGTGGCGGCGCTCGACGTCTCCGCCACGGGAAAGGTCGCCCGCCGTGCCTAGAGTGGTCGTCACCGGCGGCAGCCGCGGCCTCGGCCTCGCGATCGTCCGCCGCCTCGTATGCGCCGGGTACGACGTCGTCGCCATCGCGCGCGGACTGAGCGACCAGCTCGCCGACACCATGGAAAAAGCCGGCCGCGCCAGGCCCGGCGCCGTCGCATTCGAGCCGCTCGATCTCGCCGACGTCGGCGCGATCCCGACGTTCGTGCACGGGCTCCGGAAATCCGGCGGGCCGATTCACGGGCTCGTCAACAACGCCGCGCTGGGGTCGGACGGGGCGCTCGCGCTGATGAGCAACGCCGACATCGAGCGCCTCGTTCGGGTCAACACGGTCTCGCCGATCATCCTGACCAAGTACGTCGTGCGGAACATGCTGGCCGACGGCGGCGGCCGCGTCGTCAACGTGTCGTCAATCGCCGCCTCCAACGGCTACGCGGGGCTGTCGGTCTACAGCGCGACGAAGGCGGCGCTCGTCGGCTTCACGAAATCGCTGGCGCGCGAAGTCGGCCGCCGCGGCGTGACGGTCAACGCGGTCGCGCCCGGGTTCCTCGAGACGGACATGACGCGCGCCCTCGACGACGAGCGGCGCGAACAGATCGCGCGGCGCAGCGCGCTCAAACGCCTGCCGGCGTTGGACGATGTCGCGGACGCGGTCGAATTCCTGCTCGGATCGAAGGCAAAGAGCATCACGGGGACGGTGCTGACCGTGGATGCGGGAGGGACCGCATGACCCCCCGCCGCCCGGCGGCATCGTCGCCCGCGCAGGACTGGTCGCGCGCGCTCGCGCTCACGTCGTCGATTTCGCGTCAGCCCCGGCGGACGCTGCCGGGCGTCATCGATGAAATTGCGCGGACGCGCGGCGACGCTCCGGCGCTGCTCTCGCGCGACGCCTGCGTCACGTTCCGCGCGCTGGCGGACCGTTCGGCGCATTATGCGCGGTGGGCGGTGGATCGCGGCGTCGCGGCGGGCGGCGTCGTCGCGCTCCTGATGCCGAACTGTCCGGAGTATGCCGCCGTCTGGCTCGGCGTCACGAGCGTCGGCGGAGTCGTCGCGCTGCTCAACACGAACCTGAGCGGCCCCGCGCTGGCGCATTGCATCAACGTCGCCGCGCCGGCGCATGTGATCGTGGACGCGTCCCTCGCGGCGCGCGTGGCCGCTGTTCGATCCGATTTGTCGACGGCGCCGGCACTGTGGATTCGCGACGCGCTCCGCGACGAACTCCATCCCGCCAGCAAGGCGGCCGAACGACGCGGCGTCGGAGAGGAGGCGGCGACCGGAGAGTTGCCCGCCGTCACGATTCACGATCGGGCCCTCTGCATCTACACGTCGGGCACGACCGGCTGGCCGAAGGCGGCGCTGGTCAGCCACGGCCGGCTGATGCAATGGACGCACTGGTTCGCCGGACTGATGGACGTGCAGCCCGCCGACCGGATGTACAACTGCCTGCCGATGTATCACAGCGTCGGCGGCGTCGTCGCTACCGGCGCGGCGCTCGTCGGCGGCGCATCGGTCTTCGTCGGCGAGAAGTTCTCGACGCGCGGCTTCTGGCGGGACGTCGGGGATTTTGACTGCACGCTGTTCCAGTACATCGGCGAGCTGTGCCGGTATCTGGTGAACGCCGCGCCGCAGCCGCGAGAGCGCAATCACCGGTTGCGGCTCTGCTGCGGCAACGGCCTCGCGGCGGGCGTGTGGAGCGCCTTCGCCTCGCGCTTCCGCATCCCCCGCATCCTCGAGTTCTACGCCTCCACCGAAGGCAACGTGTCGCTGGTCAACGTCGAGGGCGAGCCGGGCGCCATCGGCCGCGTCCCGCGGTTCCTCGCGCACCGCTTCCCGATGGCGCTGGTCAGAGTCGACGACGAGGGCGCGCCGTTGCGCGACGCGCGCGGCCTGTGCGTCGAATGCGGGACGAACGAAGTCGGCGAGGCCGTCGGCCCGCTTCAGCGCGGGTCGTCGAACGCCGGCGCGTGGTTCGAGGGCTACACCGACGCAGGGGCGTCGGAGCGCAAGATCCTGCGCGACGTGCGCGTGCCCGGCGACGCATGGGTGCGGACCGGGGATCTGATGCGCCGCGACGATCGCGGATTCGTCTTCTTCGTCGATCGCATCGGCGACACGTTCCGCTGGAAAGGCGAGAACGTCGCGGCCGCCGAAGTGGCCGACGCGATCGGCCGCTGCCCGGGCGTCGCGGAGGCTGCGGTGTACGGCGTTGCCGTCCCCCGCGCCGACGGACGCGCCGGCATGGCCGCGCTCGTGGCCGGCGACGGTTTCGACCTGCGCGTTCTGCACGCGCATCTCGCCGCGTCGCTGCCCGAATACGCGCGACCGCTCTTCGTGCGTCTCGCAGCGAGCCTGGAGGTGACGGGAACTCTGCGTCACACGACAGGCACGCTTGCGCGCGACGGCTACGACCCGGCTCGAATCGCCGATCCACTCTACGTCGACGATCGCGACCGACAGTCTTACGTGAAACTCGACACGGCCGTCTACGACCGCATTCAGAGCGGTCGATTCCTGGGGATCCAATCATGTGCGCTGGTTGCCGCCGTCTGACCGTCCTGGTATTCACCCTCGGGCTCTTCGTGCTTGCGTCCGCCGCGGCGGCACAACCCTCCGTCACGATTACTCCGACCAACGTCACGCTCATCGTCGGCGAGGCGCGTCAGTTCACCGCGATCGCGAGCGTCGCTCCAACCGAGGTGGGCGCCGGCGGCGAATACACGTGCGTTCGGCTGTCGAACGGCACCGAGTACTGCACCGGGCGCAATCAGTTCGGCCAGCTCGGAAACGGATCGTTAAACAATGCGAGCGTCCCTGTTTCGGTATCGGGACTCGCCTCGGTTGCTCACCTCGTACCCGGCGACGAATTCAGCTGCGCGCTGATCGCGGATGGCACGATCCAGTGCTGGGGCACCGGCGAGAAGGGCCAGCGCGGCGACGGGACGTTCACTTCGTGGTCGGCGTCGCCAGCGGCCGTGACCGGCATCACGACTGCCGTCGCCGCGGCCGCGGGATACAACCATGCGTGCGCGCTGCTCGGCGACGGCACGATGCAGTGCTGGGGCGACAACGAGCATGGCCAGCTCGGCGACTCGATGGCGGAGACCGCCTCGTCGCTGCCGGTGAACGTCGGCGGCATCTCGTCGCCGCTCGCGATCGCCGTCGGCGGATTTCATACGTGCGCGCTCATGGCCGATCGAACCGTCCGGTGCTGGGGACGCAACGGACAGGGCCAGGTCGGCGACGGCACGCTGGACGATGCGGCGGCGCCGGTGAGCGTGGCGGGGCTCTCGTCGGTCGCGTCGCTCGCGCTCGGCGGCACCCACTCCTGCGCGGCATTGGCCGACGGCACCGTGCAGTGCTGGGGCAACGGATACGACGGACAACTCGGGAACGGCACGTTCGATCCCTCCAGCACGCCCGTTTTGGTCAGCGGCATCACGAATGCGGTCAGCGTGGCCGCGGGCTGGGCGCACACCTGCGCGCTGCTGCAGGATGGAACCGTCCGCTGCTGGGGCGAGGGAATCAACGGCGAGCTGGGCAACGGCACCGCAACGAGTTCGCCGACGCCCGTCGCCGTCGCCGGAATCGGCGGCGCGACGGGCATCACCGCCGGCTGGTGGCACCACAGCTGCGCGGTCACCGGACGATCGGTCAGATGCTGGGGCGCGAACGATTGGGGGCAGCTCGGCAACGGCACGCAGACGGGGTCGGCGTCGCCCGTCGCCATGAGCGCCGCCGGCGTCACCTGGTCGAGTGATGCGCCTTCCGTCGCGTCGATTGACGCGAATGGGCTCGCCGTCGCGCTCAAAGCCGGCGTCGCGACGATCACGGCGACCGACGCGGTCGGCGCGACAGGCACCACGACGCTCACGGTCGTCAAGCCGCGGTTCGTCCTCAACGTCACCAAGACGGGGGCGACGAAGGACCTCGCGACCGTCACCGCGAGCTCCGGCGCGATCAATTGCGGGAGCTCGTGCTCGGATTCGTACGAAAGCGACACCGTCGTCACGCTGACGGCGAGTCCGGCGACGCTGCTGACCGGATGGACCGGCTGCGATTCCGCCGTCGGCGCGACCTGCGTCGTCACCGTGCAGTCCGCGCGCACGGTCGTCGCCCGGTTCCTGGACGTGCCGCCGCTGCAGTGATGACGCCCGAATTCCTCGAGCGCACGCTCGACGAGATCGGCGCGCACGAGCGCGCGGTCGCCCTCGGTCCGATCGTTCCGGACGTCGCGCCGTCCGAGATTCGCGGGCACCTGGAAACGCGCTACGACTTCGCCGCCCCGGTGCCGATCGGCGACGTCGTCGCGGACGTCGAGCGGATGATGCGGACGTGGCACGTCCAGGTGACGCACCCACGCTATTTCGGCCTGTTCAATCCGAGCGTGACGCCGGCGTCGATCGTCGCCGACATGCTCACCGCGATGCACAACCCGCAGCTCGCGACGTGGCGCACCTCGCCGGCCGCGAACGAGATCGAGCGGCACACGCTCATGTGGCTGGCGTCGAAGTTCGGGATGCCTTCGTCTGCGGCGGCGTCCTTCACGAGCGGCGGCGCGGAAGCGAATCTGACGGCGGTCGTCGCGGCGCTGACGCGGGCGTGTCCGCGGTACGGCGAGGACGGCGCGCGCGCGCTCGAGGCGCCGCCGGTGATCTATCTGAGCACCGAAGCGCACGACTCGTTTCACAAGATCGCGCACGTCACAGGCATCGGCCGGCGGGCGCTCCGCTTCGTAGCGACGGATCGCGACCACAGGCTCGACGTCGCCGATCTGGCGCGGCTCGTGAACGACGACCGCCGAAGCGGCGTCATGCCGCTGATGGTCGTCGCGACCGCCGGGACGACCGCGCTCGGCGCAATCGATCCACTGTGGGACGCCGCGCGGTTCTGCCGATCCCGCGGTCTCTGGTTTCATGTCGACGCGGCGTGGGGCGGCGCCGCGATGCTGTCGCCGCGGCTGCGCCATCACTTCGACGGCATCGACGCGGCCGACTCGATCGCGTGCGACGCGCACAAGTGGTTTTCCGTCCCGATCGGCGCCGGCATGTTCTTCTGCCGCCACGCCGACGTGATCGGCGACGCGTTCCGCGCGCGCGCCGCGTACATGCCGCCCGCGACCGGCGCGGCCGTCGATCCCTATACGACGTCGGTTCAATGGTCGCGGCGCTTCACCGGCCTCAAGCTGTTTCTGTCGCTGGCCGAGTGCGGCGAAGCCGGTTACGTCGAGCGGATCGAGCACCAGACGCGCATGGGCGGATTGCTGCGCCGGCGCCTCGCGGGCGACGGCTGGCGCATCGTGAATGCGACTCCGCTGCCCCTGGTGTGCGTCGCGCGCGACGGGCTCGTCACGAGCCGGTTCCTGAAGGCGCTCTACAGGCAGCAGATCGCCTGGATGTCCGAGGTGAAGCTGCGCGACGGATCGCCGGCGATCCGCGCGTGCCTGACCAGCTATCGGACCCAGGCGTCCGACGTCGAGGACGTGGCCCGCGAGATGACGCGCGTGGCGATGCAGGACTGCGAGGTGATGACGTGAAACCCGAAACGATCGCGATCCACGGCGGGTACGAACCCGATGCGGCGGCGAAAGCGGTGGCGGTGCCGATCTATCAGACGGTCGCCTATGCGTTCGACAGCGCCGAGCACGGCGCCGCGCTCTTCAACCTTGAAGCCGAAGGCTACCGTTACACGCGCATCTCGAATCCGACGACGGCCGTGCTGGAGAAGCGCGTGGCGGCTCTCGAGGGCGGGGTCGAGGCGCTCTGCGTTGCGTCGGGCCAGGCGGCGGTGCACTACGCCATCGCGAATCTCACCGAGCCCGGCAGCAACATCATTTCCGTTCCGCAGCTGTATGGCACGACCCATACGCTCTTCGCGCACCTGCTGGCGAACCAGGGCATCACGGCCCGCTTCGCGGCGTCCGACCGCGCCGACGCGATCGAGAAGCTGATTGACGCGTCCACCCGGGCCGTTTACTGCGAGAGTGTCGGCAACCCCGCGGGCAACGTCTGCGATATCGAAGCGCTGGCCCGCGCCGCGCACCGGCACGGCGTGCCGCTCGTCGTCGACAACACCGTTGCGACGCCGATCCTGCTTCGCCCGATCGATTACGGGGCCGACGTCGTCGTCCATTCGCTGACGAAGTTCATGGGAGGCCACGGCACGACGCTGGGCGGCGCGATCGTGGACTCGGGCCGCTTTCCGTGGGCCGACCACGAGGACCGGTTTCCGATGTTCAGCCGGCCGGATCCCTCTTATCACAACCTTATTTATACGGAGCACTACAAGGAGGCCGCGTACCTTGGCCGTTGCCGCAGCGTGTACCAGCGAACGACGGGCGCCGTGCTCGCGCCCTTCAGCGCATTCCTGCTGCTTCAGGGGCTCGAAACGGTCGCGCTGCGCGTCGAACGCCACGTCGAGAACGGCCGGCTCGTCGCCGAGTTTCTCCGCGAGGATCCGCGCGTCGAATGGGTCAACTACACCGGCTTCGCCGACAACGTCTGCCATTCTCTGGCGCGGAAGTACCTCGGCGGACGCGCCTGCTCGCTGATGACGTTCGGCGTTACGGGCGGCTACGACGCCAGCGTGCGTTTCTATGACGCCCTGGCGCTCGTCAAGCGGCTCGTCAATCTCGGCGACGCCAAATCGCTCGCCTGTCATCCGGCGTCGACGACGCACCGGCAGATGTCGGCGGAGGAACAGCGGCACGCGGGCGTCACGCCGGAAATGATCCGGCTCAGCGTCGGCATCGAGCACGTGGACGACATCATCGCCGACCTCGATCAGGCGCTCGACTGCGCGGTCGGTCGCGTCGCGACGGTCGAGAAAGGAGCGGCGTGAACATCGGCCTCGTCAACAACATGCCGGACGCCGCGCTCGACGCTACCGAGCGTCAGTTCCGCGCGCTGCTGGCGGCGGCGTCCAATGGAGAGCCCGTCCATCTGACGCTGTATTCGCTGCCCGAAGTGCCTCGGAGCGATTTCGGGCGGCAGCAGGTCGCGAAGTACTCCGCGATTGACGAGTTGTGGACGCGGCGCCACGACGGATTGATCGTCACGGGGGCGGAACCGAAGTCGGCGGACCTCGAGGACGAACCGTACTGGGCCAGCCTCACCCGGGTGCTCGACTGGGCCGCGGCGAGCACGACGTCGACGATTCTGTCGTGCCTGGCGGCGCACGCCGGCGCGCTGCACATCGACGGCATCCGGCGGCGGCCGCTCGGCGACAAGCGTTTCGGCGTCTTCGAGTGCGTGCCCGTCGACGAGCATCCGCTGACGGCATCCGGCCCGCCGCGCTACCGCATGCCGCACTCGCGATGGAACGAGATCCCTGAAGAGGCGCTGCGCGCCTGCGGCTACCGCGTGTTGACGCGATCGACGGACGCCGGCGTCGACGCGTTCGTGAAACAGCGGCGCAACAGCCTCTTCGTCTTCTTCCAGGGTCATCCGGAGTACGACGCGGTGACGCTGCTGCTGGAGTACCGCCGCGACGTCGGCCGGTATCTGAAAAACGAGCGCGAGACCTATCCGCCGACGCCCCGCGGCTATTTCGACGCGGAGACGGAACGCGCGCTCATCACGCTGCGCGAGCGCGCTCTCGTCGATCGGCGCGAGGCGCTCCTCGCGGAGTTCCCCACCGCCGCGGCCTCGGGCCGAGTGACCAACAACTGGCGCGCGGGCGCAGAGACGTTGTATCGCAACTGGCTCGCCTACATCGCCGCGCAGACCACCGCGCGATGCGCCTGACGGCGGCGATCGTCGTCGTTGTCGGCGCGGCGGCCGTTCTCGGCGCGGGATTCGAAGCGCGGCGTTCCGAGCCGCGAGCCTCAATCCCGACGACGAACCCTGGCCCGAACGCCGTCAGCGCTTCCGCCTACCTCGAGCAACGCGCCGCCTGGTGGGAATCGTGGCCGGCCGCACAGCGCGACGGCGGGACCGTGTGCGTCTCGTGCCACACGACGCTGCCGTACGCGCTCGTCCGATCCGCGATCGGCGGCGACGTCTCACCGGCCGAGCGGCGGTTGTTCGAGAGCGTTGCCACACGGGTCCGAACCTGGAATCACGTCGCGCCGTACTACGCGGGCCATGCGGGCGACGATCGGAAGGCGACCGAATCCCGCGGCACCGAAGCCGTGCTGAACGCGCTGATCCTCGCCGATCGCGACGCGCGCGCAGGCGTGATGAGCCCCGACGCGCAGACGGCGTTCGACGAGATGTGGAGCGTGCAGGAAGCGAACGGCGCCTGGCCGTGGCTGCGGTTCGACCTCAATCCCTGGGAAGGGCCCGAGTCGGCGTATTTCGGAGCGGCGCTCGCGGCCCTCGCCGTCGGCACCGCTCCCGCCGCGTATCGATCGACGCCGGCGATCGATGCGCGGGTACGGCAACTGCGATCGTTTCTCATGGCGAATTATTCGCGCCAGCCGCTGGCGAACCGGGCCGCGCTGCTGTGGGCGGCGTCGAGGCTGCCGGACGCGATCGATGGCGAGCGCCGGGCCGATCTCGCCGCGGAACTCGTGCGCGCTCAGCGCCGCGACGGCGGATGGAGTCTGCGGACGCTGCAGGCGCCATCGCTGCGCGCGTGGTTCGCGGAGTCCGACGGCTACGCGACGGCGCTCGCGGCTCTCGCGTTGATGCCGACCGGCCAGCGCGACGCGGCCGCACGCGGCGTTCGGTGGCTCGCCCGGCACCAGGATTCGTCCTGCGGATGCTGGCACGCCGCGTCGCTCAATGCGGCGCGGGATCCCGCTTCGGACGCGGCGCCATTCATGACCGACGCCGCGACCGGCTTCGCCGTGCTGGCCGTGAAGGCCGGCTACGTGAGATAGCTGGTCGACCCGTCGGTCAGGAAGCTGGCGTCGCAGTCAATCATCTGCACGTGCAGCTCGCGCCCTTGAAGCAGCCGCGTGTCGCCCGACACGGTGATCTCGGTTCGGTCCCGCTCGTGGAAGCCGGCGCGCGAGAGCGCCGCGCCTCCGAGGGCCGTACTCGCCCACGCGGACACCTCGTACACGCCGCGCTCGAGGGCGGCCGTCGCGGTCGCGGTTCGGAACGCCGCCGCCCAGTCGTCGATGCGCGTTGACGGCAGCCAGAGGTCCGCGATCCGGGCAAGGTGCCCCACGAACGAGAGGCAGAAGTAGCCGACGGTCTCGCCGCCGCGCTCGAGGCCAAAAAGCCGGTGCCGGGTCGACGGTGAATCGACGAGGTACCGATACAGCTCGGCGTTGCGCGCGACGACGGTTGTCCGATCGGATGCGCACGGCCAAAGATGATCGGGCATGGCTTCGGGCATCATCGGCGCCGCCGACCAGCCGCGGGGACAGGCGCCGGATTCCGACAGCCGCCACATCGCATTGCGTACGAGGCGCGCCGGCAGCTTCCAGCTCCGGTCGGGCGCCGTCAGCGCCTGGCCGAGCGGACGGACCGGACGGGCATAGATCGACAGCTGGCCGTGCGTGCGGAAGCCGAGCACCGGCAGAATCTGCTTCGTGATGTCCTGCCCGCCGGTCGCGATCATCAACGGCACGCGCGCGTGGATGCGCCGCACGAGCCAGACGCCCGCGCCCGAATAGTCCGGCGACGCCGCCCAGTCGATCAGGTGCACGGCGCGCAGCAGCTCGCCGCCCGCGCGGATGCGCAGCGGCCAGACGGCGGCGTGCGCGACAATGCGGCCCGCGTGCCGCGCGGTGAAGCTGCGCGGGCCCGGCCAGTCGCCGCGCTCGGACCAGTACTTCCAGGCCAGATGCCTCTCGGCGACGAACGGCGCATCATCGGCCGTCTGGAATCGTCGCGACAGAAAGTGGGAGAGCGCCGGCAGCTCGCGCGGCGCCGCCGGACGGAATTCCATCCGCGACGTTCCGGGGTTCTCCGTCAAACGGTCGGTGTTCAGCATAGGGCCTCCAGCACGGACATGACCGCGTCGCGCGCGGCCGCGACAAGGCGATCGATCTCGTCCTCGGCGACGACGAGCGGCGGCGCAAAAAAGAGGATGTCGCCCGGCGCGGGATCAGCGCCCGGCGACGGACGCGTCCGCGTGATGACCCCGCGGTTCCTCATCTCCGCGTGCACCGATTTCGCGAATCCCGCCGCGGCCGTGAAATTCCTTCGGGTCGCGCGATCCTCGACGAATTCGACCGCGGCGAGAAGACCCTTGCCGCCCCGGATGTCGCCGGCGTGGGGACAGTCGCGGAACGCTTCCTCGAGGCCGGCCTTCAGGCGAACGCCGAGGTGCGCGGAGCGCTCGCACAGTCCGTCGCGCGCCAGGATCTCGATGTTCTTCAGCGCCACCGCGCAGCAGGCCGGGTGGCCCGAGTACGTGTACGCGTGCATCCAGCGATCCTCAGAGGCGACCGAGTCCATCACGTCTTTGATCGCGGCGGTGATCATGATGCCGCCGAGCGGCAGATAGCCCGACGTCACTCCCTTGGCGAACGAGATAATGTCCGGCGTCACGTTCCAGTGCGACAACCCGAACCAGCGGCCGGTCCGGCCGAAGCCGGTCACGATTTCGTCCGCGATCAGCAGCACGTCGTGACGCGTGCAGATCTCGCGTACGCGCGGCCAGTAATCGTCGGTCGGATAGAAAATGCCGCCCGCGCCGTGAATCGGCTCGGCGACGAACGCGGCGACGGTCTCTGGACCCTCGCGGACAATCGCCTCTTCGAGCGCACGCGCGGCGCGCGCGCCAGCGGTTTCGCCGTCGCGCTCGAGCGTGAACCGGTACGGATGGCAGGTCGGCACGTGCACGAATCCGGGAACGCGCGGTTCGAACATCTTCCAGTACCGCGCCCCCATCGCCGTCGCGCTCATCGTCTGCAGCGTGAGGCCGTG
>Ga0075425_100004904_pt1 | contig 13866 bp, 18 predicted proteins | sample SoiMethybrSBSTD4_FD_75300 | JGI IMG/M metagenome (GOLD analysis project Ga0075425, IMG submission 75300) | Bulk soil microbial communities from a Populus tree surrounding site in Tennessee, USA - Soil MetaG P. TD hybrid SBSTD4 | ecosystem: Environmental > Terrestrial > Soil > Tree plantation...
GCGGTTGCAGCATCCATTTTGAGACTCCGCGATCAAACGTTCAGCTAGTAATCGGCATTTGGCCCAAAGCATTTTCGCATACAGCGGGCCGAAGGATCAAGACAGCGAGAGAAACTGCAAAAATCAGAAACGCGACCATGACGTGTTCTCCCACCTCAGCCGGATAACACCGCGATCATTTCAAGTTCAAAGAAAACGCCGCAACAAATCTATTAAAATTGTCTTCCATCGCGAAACGCCCACTTCCGCAAGTGGCACTTTTCGGACGTGCCGCGATTTTATGCGAAATGACATGTCCAAGGAGCTGATCGACCGCATCATGAGCGAGGCCGAGCAGATCATCCGGGGACGGCTGACCGGCTTCCTTGACGGTACTCTTGATACCAAACCAACCCGCGCGGTTGCCTGAGGGAGCGATTGTGGAGCGCTGGGTCTGGCTTGGGCGGGGTGAGGTTCTCGCACTATTGGCTTATGGCGCAAAGCGGCCATCGGGTAGGCGAAAGCCAAATTGTACATTAGCGGCATCCGCCGATCGGGCTACCGAAGTGGCATCACGAAGGTAAATTTGGTTTCTTCGGTATTCGACGTTGCGGTCAATGCACCGTCGTGAGCTTTTGCGATTTGCGCGGCAATGTGCAGTCCGAGACCCAATCCCTGCCGGCTGGCGCGCACTTCTCCCCTGAAGAACGGTTCAAACAGCTTGTCTATCGCGGCCTCGGGTATGGGGTCACCGCCGTTCGCGACGGAGAGTTTGAATAGCCCGCCCTGCGTCTCCGCGCGCACGCGCACGGGTTCGTTCGACGCTCCATGGCTGAGGGCGTTACCGACGAGATTGGAAGCGAGCTGTCCAATCCGGGTTCTGTCGCAGTCCACAGGACCGTCGATGGCATATTCGGCCTCGATCTGGCGGCCCGGCGAGGACAGCCGCAGTTCATCGATCACCTGATGCAACACAGGCTCAAGCGGTCTGCGGGCATCCCGATCAAGGGTAATACCACCACCGAGCCGGCCTCGCGCGAAATCGAGCACGTTATCAATCAGTTCTGCCATCCGCATCACGGTGGTCTGCAACATCGCTACGACTTGATGCTGTTTGTCCGTCTTCGCATCCCGCCCGAGGATGCGAGCCCCCGCGCTAATCGACGCGAGAGGATTGCGAAGGTCATGACCGAGCACAGCGATAAACTGCTCTCGCAATTCCGACGTCTCGCGTTCGCTCGCCAAACTCGTCTTTGCAGCTTCGCGCGCCGCCAAAAGCTCTTGTTCGTACCGCCGTCGATCCGTGGCTTTTAACAACGCCAACCGCGTGAAAAGCGGTTTGCCGGCGGCATCGCGACCCTCTAGCGCGTTGCAGATCATCTGCACGGGTTCGCCGGCCGCCGTCACCATTTCGATGGCGAATTCGTTGAAAAAGCCCTGCATCCGTAATAGCGGCGCGATGTGGGTTTCGTAGTAGATGCGTCCTGCCATATTGACGAAATCACTGAATCGCTTGCCAATCATCTCGTCTGCAGCATGGCCGGTCCATCCCAGCAGCGTCTTATTCACCCGCGCGACCCGGCCGTTTGTCTGCAGCGTGATGTACCCGCAGGGCGCGTTTTCGAACATGTCTTGGAAATCGTCGATCCGAGGGTCCGGTTCGGGCACGGAAGACTCAGACAAATGTTCGCATGGCAGCAATAACTTCGTCAGGCGCACTGAGATTGGGGCAATGACCGGTGGCCTCCAAAATGATCATTTCACTGTTGGGTATGCCGCGGTGGACGAACTCGCCAACTTCTTTGGAGGCGATGATATCTTCGCTGCACTGAAGAATGAGCGTTGGAATGTCAACTGTTGCCAGGTCCCCGCGGTTGTCGGAGGTGAACGTCACCCGCGCAAACGCTTTAGCGATTTCGGGATCAGTTCGGCAGAAGCTGTTAGTCAATTCCGCACCGAGTTCGGGACGATCCGGATTTCCCATGATTGCCGGCGCCATCTGCGTGGACCAGCCCATGTGATTGGATTCCAGGAACTGCAGCAACTCTTCGATCTGTTTTTCGCTAAAGCCACCGACATAGTCACCATCATCGATGTAGCGGGCAGACGGTCCCACCATGACCAGCTTGCCGAACATCCCCGACGATTTTTTCACGGCCAACGCGCCGATCATACAACTGACCGAGTGGCCGACGAAGATGGCGTCCTGCAAACCGAGTTCGCGGCCGACCTCGACCACGTCCTCCGCATAACCTGCCAGCTTCGAATATTTGGCCTTGTCATAGGCTTTCAGGTCGGACCCGCCGGCGCCAACGTGGTCAAACAAGACGGTCTTGAACTCGGCTTTAAAGGCTGGTTCCACGAAGCGCCACATGTTCTGATCACAACCGAAACCATGGGCAAACATCATGGCGTGTTCGCCCGATCCGCGAACATGGACATTGTTTCGTTCGATTACGCCCATCATGGAACTTTCGAAGCGACAGCGGACTCTTCGAGGTCGCTTTTGCCAGCTTTTCCTATTGATGGGAAACCAAAAATCCGCCCTGGGTGAAAAACCGACGTAGCTCGAACGTGCGCAAAGCGGCCGGCGGGGACATGTCCGCTTCCGGCATAACGGCCACGCCACGTCGGTGGGCTGGGGCATCAATTGGCCAAAAGCCGACTTCGCGATCGTCGCGCGATGCCGCACTTTGAATCCCGAGCAAATGTCGTTCAACCGTAACTTGACCAAGTCGCAGGCGCGAAGCTTGCTATCGATTGCCAAGTCGAAAATTGCAAGATCCCGCCTTGATGTCATTCGGCCCGCAATATTGACCCCCTAAGCCGGGGGATCGGCGTCCAAATTGGAACGCCGATTGACAGGCCTGAAGGAACGTGTCGGGGCCGTGTCGCAAAGTGTCCGAGAGGCTTCCGACACGCTCCAGGCCGAGTTCGCAGACGCCGGTGCCGAATATGTCGACCGGGTTCATCAGCCCGGCCGGGATGCGCTGGATGGGGGCCGGGAGAAGCTACGGCAGTAGCTTCTCTGATGCAAAATCTACTGGTTCGGTAGCGGTAGGACCCGTCGGCAAAAACCGGCGGGCCCTTTCTTCGCCCGATTTCCGTCACCAAGATGGGAGTCTCTTAGAATCAATGGGGAGGATGGACGTGGCGACAGGCACAGTGAAGTGGTCCAATCCGGCGAAGGGCTATGGTTTTATTCAGCCTGACAATGGCGGCAACGACGTGTTTGTCCATATCTCGGCCGTCGAGAGAGCAGGTCTAAGTAATCTGAATGAATGCGCGAACGTAAGTTTTGAAGTCGTGGCCAACCGCGGAAAAGAATCTGCCGAAAACCTCAGGGTGGGTTGATCGCAATCCTCCGTCGCAGTCGGCCCCCCCGGCTTACACTGGCGGGCTCTTTGGTAATCCGATCGCTGTCTCAGAAAAAAGACGCCGCTGGTTCAACATGCGTGCCCTGCGGCGCACCAGTCGCAAACTGGGCCACTCAAATCCCCAGTATCCAAACATTTAGCAAATGTCTGCGTCAAGGAGCGGTGGGCCCAATCGTCTAGTGATCCCTGCGCACCTGACTAACGCGCAACAGAACTGTCCTGTTGGGAGTTTACGGGATTAGCTCCTGCTCTGCTTCGACGTTGACGACGGATTTGGCGAGCTTGGTAAGGGCCGAATCCGTTGCTTTCTCTTCGTCCAGCGTCGCCTGGAGCAATTTGGCCGCATCGGGCATTCCGAGTTCTTCGGCCCAAGTCCTTAGAGTGCCGTAACGAGACATTTCATAATGCTCGACGGCTTGAGCAGCAGCGAGAAGACCGGCATCGAGTGCAGGCATTCCCTTGAAGTCCTTCATGATCTCGGCGCCTTCTTCAGTGATGCCGTTGATGGCGGCGCACGTCTTTCCGCGTGCTGGCTTGCCAATAATTTTGAACACCTGATTGAGCCGCCTAACCTGGCCTTCCGTTTCCCGGAGATGCTTGCTGAAGGCTCTCTGCAAGTCTTTCGAGTGAGCTGCCTTGGCCATCTTCGGAAGCGTCTTAAGAATTTTGTTCTCGGCGAAATAGATGTCCTTGAGTGTTTCGTGGAAGAGGTCACTCAGCAGCGTCGGCTTCTTGGCCATTTTGTTATCCTTGGTTGAAAATTGCCGTCACGCCTTTCACTCTGAAGCGCAAGACCGGGAAGAAGGGGATCTGATGCTGCGAGCAAGCATGACACGCCGCAACAATGGGTGGGCGCGATAAAGGTTCCTCGTGGACGCGCTTAAAGGGCGCGTTGCGATAGATCTGAACCGATTCAGCGTCTAGCGGCACAACTGAAGTCTAGGAAAGGACAAGAGCAGCGACGAGAACGCCCCAAATAGTGGATAGGCGATGCCATTTCAATTGATCTTGGAGCGGCTCAAGCCGGCGTTCTAAACCGCCTTCACGCTCAGCTGTTTGCCATAGGTTCATCTCGGAAGGTTCTACGGCATTTTTACATTTGGCTCGCGTCCCCAGACGCGCAGCTTTCCAAGGCCATCGACAAACGACTTTGCATCCTTCGCGCTCCCCAAGGGGATGCAGCCCTCATCGAAGTCTTCAGCTGCAACGCCTGACTTCTCGAATAGCGGCAGGGCTGATTCAACGTATCCGATGAACTTGCAATGGGCGAAGGCGTCGGCAAGGAAGTCCCGCGCCGCGGACTCCAGCAGTAGGTCGTCCATCGCGGCCGCTGCCGGTAGAATGGCAATCGCGTCGTAGAGAACGGAGGGACCGCCATCGATCATTTGGTCGGCATCGATCCAGCTACCATCGCTTGCGTTCACGCCGGCTACCGTCGGGGCGACGATCTCAAAGGTCGCCCTGGCCTTATCAAGGGCGCCCTTGAGTGCCTTGAGCAGGTCGGCATCCGATCCTTCGGTAACGAGGATACCGAGCTTTCGACCCTCGAAACGCTCAGGGCCGTTCTCAACGATGCTCAGGGCGGAGGAGGGGTCGAGGTCCTGCCGGGTCGGCATGGCGGCGTCGGCCGGTTTTGGCATCTTTTGCAAGCCCAGTTTGCCGGCGACCTTGTTTGCCAACGTCTCATCAATATTCAGGAGATGCGAGACCATGCGCTCCCTGATTGCTGGGGTTTTGACCTTGCTGAGTTCGAACGTCAGAGCGGCAGCGAGGTGTGCCTGCTCGCCCATGGTTTGACTGATGAAAAACTGTCGCGCTTGGCTGTAGTGGTCCGCGAAACTCTCAGCGCGTAGACGACGTTTGGGGCCCTGTTCGACGTCGGCGAAAGGTATGAAACCGCGCTGAGGTGACTCCCTTGGTCCTTCGCTGAGCGAATTCGGCTGATAGTTGACCCGCCCCACCGGATTTCGCATGGCCATATGGCCGTCCTGCTGGAAGTGAGCGAACGGACACTTGGGGGCATTGATCGGGATGTGGGTGAAGTTGGGGCTTCCCAGACGCTTTAGCTGCGTGTCGAGATAGGAGAAGTTGCGTCCTTGCAGCAGCGGGTCGTTGGAGAAGTCGATACCTGGCGGAACGTTCTGGGTCATGAAGGCGACCTGCTCGGTTTCCGCGAAGAAGTTATCGGGCATGCGATCGAGGACCAGGCGACCCACGGGAATCGGAGCCAAAGCTTCTTCCGGAATGATCTTCGTCGGATCAAGTACGTCGAAGTCGAAGGAGTCGGCGAACTCCTGATCAAACAACTGCAACTGCAATTCCCATTCCGGAAAGTTGCCGTTTCTGATTGCCGTCCAAAGATCCCGCCGATGGAAGTCGGGGTCGGCGCCGTTGATCTTGACGGCTTCGTTCCAAACGACGGATTGCAGTCCCAGCTTCGGTTTCCAGTGAAATTTAACGAAGGTGGACTCATTCTTGGCGTTCACGAGCCGAAAGGTATGGACGCCGAAACCTTCCATGAACCGAAACGAGCGGGGGATTGCTCGGTCGGACATCACCCACATGATCATGTGCATGCTTTCGGGGGTGAGGCTGATAAAGTCCCAGAAATTGTCGTGGGCCGACTGGGCCTGCGGAAAGGCGCAGTCCGGCTCTTCCTTCACCGCGTGGACCATGTCCGGAAACTTGATCGCGTCCTGGATAAAGAAAACGGGGATGTTGTTGCCAACAATGTCCCAGTTACCCTCCTGCGTGTACAGCTTTACAGCAAAGCCTCGGACATCCCGCGCTAGATCGAAGGAACCCTTACTGCCGGCGACGGTCGAAAAGCGGACGAACGCAGGTGTTCTTTCTCCCGCACGCTGGAAAAGATCAGCTCTGGTGTACTTCGATAGCGACTTGTAGTTTTCGAAAAAGCCATGCGCCGCATAGCCGCGCGCATGCACGACCCTCTCTGGGATACGTTCATGGTCGAAATGGAAGATCTTCTCCCGGAAGTGAAAATCCTCGAGCAACGTCGGCCCTCGCGGGCTTATCTTCAGAGAATTTTGATCGTCGGAGACGGCTCCTCCTTGCGCTGTGGTTAGAACAGCTGCTTTACCCGACGCGGTTTGATGAAGCTCGCCGCCTTCACCGCGGTCGAGCTTCTGGTCGTGGATCGTTGCGGTCCCAAGAGGTGCGCGGTTTGACTTGGTAGACTTCGCCTTCGCCATTTTGTGACCCCCATGGGTGGAACAGAGGAATCCTTAATCCGCTGAAGCCGGCTACGTTCCTCTTTCACGCCCGCCGGGCGTCTAGGGTTACCAATTCTCCCCTCTTTCTGTTCCGCCCTGGTTGGAAAGGAGGCCGCCAAGACCGGCCCCGCAAGGAAGAGTTCGGGGCGCCAACGTCTATGGGGCGTTGGAAACCCGAATAGTCTGGGCGACCATCTGGCATTGATTGTCGGAGGTGAGAAACGCGATATCGGAGGCGTCGCGGCCGCTTCCGATGCGTACAATGCCTTCGATTGGAGCCAGCCGGGTTGGGTCGATTAGCCACCAGCCGTTCTCTAGGTAGACTTCGAAGATGGCATGAAAGTCCGGCGGGTCCAGTTGCAGAGCGTAAGCGCTCACCGCTCGAGCCGGAATGCCTAACGCTCTCGCCAGCGTGATCCCCAAGTGGGTAAAGTCGCGGCAAACTCCCGCCCGGTCCACGAACGTCCGCTCCGCGGTGGTCCCCGCGTTACTGACACCGACCACGTAATCGACGTTACGGTAAAGCCACTCAAATATGGCCATGATCCGCGCACCCCGTCGCCCGCGCCTCCGAACTCGCGCTGTGCGAACCGCATGAACTTGTCGGACGGGCAAAAGCGACTGGGCAGCAGAAACGGGAGTACCTCGCCTGGCAGGTCGGACCACACGTGCTGCCATCCGGACGAAGGAAGCAATTGCCGAAGGTTGTTCTCGACTACCGCTCGGTACCTGATGGCAACCTCGCCCGAGAGCGAAGCGCGTATCCGCCGATCGCCGTGGAGGGTGGTGTCGGAAAGAGCTTGTGCCGGGGGCTGAATGTCGAACGACTCTGACAGAACGATTTGGTCGCTCGTCCGCGAAGCTTCCAGGTTGGCGATGATCTGAGTGTCACTGGCGAAAATGTAAACAAGTTCAGCCTCGATCAACTGTTTCATCTTGTCCTCGACGGTGAGATGCGGAGTGATATGCGGTGGAAGCGACACGACATCAGGGGCGGTCTTGACAGCTAGGAACAGAAAAGCCCCGCCCGAATCCGGGGCGAGGCCTTCGTGCACACGCTACTCGACGCGTTAATCGCGCTCGTGGACGATCACCTTTTCCCGAGGCTCTCGACGTTCCTTCCGGATCACCACTGTTTCATCACGGGGTTCACGTTCCCTGATGACGGTGGTCCGCCGCTCGTGGCTCGGACTTTGTCCAACTGTTACGCCAGCACCAACCGGTCCGACACCAACGCCAATGCGAGCTTCTTCAGCATTTACAACACTCGCCGCCAGAGTAAGACCGGCTGCAGCAATAATCAGAGCGGTTTTCATCGTTCAATTCCTCAATAGCTGCCCAACGAAACAACTGCGTTGGGTGCTGGCGGTTCCGCTTTTTCGGAAAGGCCTGCTGCGGAACTTCCTTCGACCCTTCCGATAGGTCGTATGCGCGTTCATCCATAATGGTGGCGTGGGTGCCGACATTCCAAGGCTACGCCGGCCACGGTGGTTGCAACCCGCAAGTGCTTTTCGTGGCAAACCCGCATGGGCACTTCGTTGGAAAACAGCCGGCCTTGCGCCCTTCCTTCGTCGAATGCGTTTCAGCCCAACGCGGACCTCGCGATCGCCACTTCGTCGATTGCAGACATGACTGCGCCGGTCGCAGTCTGATGGATCATGTGGCCAGCTCCGGGAACGCGGTGAAACCTGCTCTGGGGAACGTCGAGGTGCAGCCGCGCCGACTGCGCATCGATGTCGACCAATCGGTCTTCGTCGCCCGCGACGATGACCAAGGGCATCTTCAAATTTTCGTATTCGTCGCGGTAGTGAAACGCGTCCGGAAGCATAAGCGCCGACTCCGTAGCTGACGCGCGAATCTGAGAAGGACGAAGGGCCATCTCTTTCGGAAAGCCCTCAAACTTCTTCGGCACCGGCCGCGCTCCAAAGATTTTGGTCATCAAAAGCGGCCACATAACTCGGCTTACGATGGGTGAAATAGTGTACCGCAAGACATCGCCTACTAACGGCACCGCGGGGGCGGACATAGCAACCACGTCTGGACGCAACGAGGGATAGTAATAGCCCGAGGCAAGAACCAGACCTTTGACCAGGTTCGGATATGTGAGCGCCAGCGCAACCGCCACAGACGCGCCCCATGAGTGCCCTAAAACGATGGCATGCGAGACGCCCAGCCGTTCGAGAGCGCTGTTAATCAGTTCAGCCTGGGCTGCCGGGGTCCAGACAACATTACGCGGCCGATCACTATGGCCGAAGCCAGGACGATCGAAAACGATGACGCGATAGTTCTTGGCGGCCAGATCAATCAAACCGCTGGTTTCGAAATCCTGGATCATGCTGCCGTTGCCGTGCAGCAGGACCAGCGGCGTGCCTGAGCCACGTTCGACATAGTGGAGCCGGACGCCGCTTACCTCCAGGAACTGACCGGCGGGCGGGTTGTCGTTCTCAGCATTCCTGGCCAGGCGGCGATTCACCAGGGCCGATATGGCCCAAGCTGCTGCAGTCGCGGCTGCAGCCACTGCATACGGATGCGATGGGCGATGGTACGGGCTTTATTGGCAAGCGGCCTTGGCGAGCGTGTCCTGAGATAGGCTGCAGTCATCATATGCACTCCATGGGTGTGCACGAAAATCCCGGAGAATCCAAGAAGTGTTGCAGCGAAAAGCGAACAACCTGCTCTCAGGTTCGTTCCAATAATGCTGGCATCCCTTGAGGATTGCGCACATGTCGGACGCCCCCGGACGGCCTCGATGGAGTTGTGGTCGATTGGATCGGCTCCTGTAAGCGGCATTGTTTGCTAAACCTCTATAATGCCATGGCGATCGTTGAATGCTGCGAGGGCGGAAGCTTTCGAGGTCGATCTGCAATGGAAAGCTACTGGGTCCTACGATTGGCACGATCGCGCCGAGGTGCTTTCGAGATGGAGGCAGGCATTGATGCCGGAGCCAGATGGCGTGACCCTCGATTAGCGGGGGATGACGGCCAGCCCATGCGGACTCATTTCCGCATCACAACCAAAGGGAAGATCAGCCTCACCGCCTCCGCGCCTATCAGAGGGGCCGCCTAAGTGGTTGGGCCGCCGCTGCCGGGCGGGCTCGGCGCCAAGGCCGTACTGCTACCAGTGACTCGCAGCGCGCGCCGATTCTCCAAGGGGACTTTGCCGTGCGAATGCCCAGCCTGGGCGAAGCTCGCTAGTGGAACCCGAATTGTTTTGTTATGTATATAGGCCGAGCGGCCCCGAACCAGCCGAGGCAGCCCTATGCTAAAGATCCGCGTTTCAATGCCGGAACTGCAGCGTCGAGCGTTGTTAGAAGTGAGAAAGCAGCCGGGCTGTCATGACGTCCGGGAAATAGCGATCAATCGTGTTGCAAAGCACGCTGAAAATAACTGGTCGCTCTGTGTGCTCGCAGCGGGCGCGGCAGATGCCAATACGGCCGCACGCGCGGCGGTTCACGTCCAAACTATATTACGCCAGGACTATGATCTGCTGCAGATTGATCTTAGGTCCATGGTAGGAAGGCGGAGATCAAATGGACCACCGCTTCATATTCTCGATACTCACGATTGAGATCAACGACAGGCCAACGCTTGCGTTGCGGGCTAGGCCAAGCAGCGTTCCTGCACCATCTGTTGGAAACACTAGCAAGCCTCGGCCAACGGCCCGCTTCTTCCATAACCTCTCATTTGCGATTCCCCGATTTACGGAGGCTTCTCACCTGCCGATCGATCATCGCTTTCGGCGACAGAAGCGGACGTTGCTTGGACGCTCTGCGATGTCTGTAACTGATCCCCCAACCGGACCTGCTGAGAGTCGCTATCATTCGATCGCCCGGTCCACGCTTTGCTAAAGCAACCAAAATACATCGAGGCCATGGGCGGCGGGCAGCTACCCCCTCCTTACCGCTTGTTCGGCATTTCTACTTGTGTAGTTCGATCAGCAGTGCCTTCGCCTCGCAAATCAGGTGTGTCGAAGCCCTCGGTGAACCACCCGTAGACCGGCGCCAATAGATCGCGAGCCTCGGTGCGCTTGTTCTGGTCGCGCGGGCAAGACTAGTGGTAGCGCGCAGTTCCAAGGACTTCGCATTCTGCTGCCGCGACTGTTCGATGGCCCGTTGGTAAGAATCTTCCGCTCCATTGGGGGCGCCGGGGGTGCGTTGCAAGAGCAAGTCGCCCATGACGCGATGCGCCTCGGCTTCCCACCAGCGCTCCCCCTTGTGCTCGATCCGCGACGGCGCATCCTGAAGAGTCTCAATCGCATCGGAGATGCGGCCGACTTGGACAAAACGCCGGGCCAACGCGATCAAGGAAAATGGCTGCGCCAACTCGTTGCCCGTGGCGAGGCGGCCGGCGAGCGCTTGCCGGACCCGCTCGACTGCATCCTCACCGGCATCCGACCGCGCCAGCCCCTCCATGCTCAGGCTGTCGAACGAGCTGAAGGGACAGTCGGCAAAGATCGTCCTGGTCGCCTTCGATCTTCTCTATCTCAACGGCTATGATCTTCGAAAGCTGCCGCTGATCGAGCGCAAGACGCATCTAAAGAAGATCATCGACGGAAGCGACGTCCAGTTCAGCGATAGCTTCGAGGTCGACGACAACGAGATGTTCGCACACGCGTGCAAGGTCGGGCTGGAAGGCGTCGTCTCCAAAGTCCGCGACAGCCACTATCAATCAGGCCGCGGCAGGGACTGGGTCAAGACAACCTGTGCGCAGCGCGAGACACTGACCATCGCGGGCTTTGCGCTGGACGGCAACGACTGGGACGGCATCTACCTCGGCCGCCGCAAGGGCGATGCACTGATCTATGCCGGGAAGGTCGATCACGGCTTCGATAAGAAGTCATCCGCCGAACTGCGCAAGCGCCTCACGCCGCTGATCCGCAAAACCCAGCCCTACGCAAAGCGTATTGCACACAAGGGCATCTGGGTGGAGCCGGAGCTATTCGCCGAGATCGAGTACCGCGCAAAATCTGCAGAAGGAAAGGTGCGCCATCCTTATTTCAAAGGTCTGCGCGAGGATCTATGAGCACAACTGTCTGGGCCTATGTCGACACGAGCAAGCAGGTCGGGGACGTCGAGCACATCAAGGTGTTCGCGAATGCCGCCGCCGCGGAGGCATGGTTTGCGGAAAACGACCGGGAAGGCGTGGCGTTTGAGTACGACGTAATCGGCCCGCCCATAGGAACTAACAACGGCTAAGAGAGTCAGGTTTGCGCTTCCGGTATGAGCCTCCTAAAGCCTCCTACCGGAGAAGGCGGCCCCAGCTTTCTTTCCAGTAGCTGGGGCCGTTTCTGGAATGAAAGAGGCCGCCAACGGAGGCGACCTTACTGCAACCACTTTGGCCCGTCTACCAGCTCGAACGCCTCCGCCAACTTGTCCCAATCCTCCGCGAGGTCTAGCCACGCCTCTTCGTCGGGCCCAGTTCGGGCGCCTTCCGCGTCCAAACGACATTGGTCGGCCCTCTCGCGGCATCTAAAAATGCTCTCGCGATAAGGGGAGCTCGAGCGGGCGGCATTCACGGGATCATCTCTCCGGCCGCTAACCTAACCCCAATTTGTATGGGTAGATACCGATTTAATTTCGGGGACAGGAGTCCGAGGGAATGCGGACATGGCTGTCGGTTCCATAGTGAGGCGGCATTACTGTCTGTGCCGTTTAACATCGAAGGTGCACGCGACCACAAGCACAGGTCCATCATCGTCGCGGACCTCTACCGACATCCGGTGAGCATTCCTGTCGTGATACTGTCGGACCGTGTCCCTCGCCATATCTGCAAGCGTGTGAGCAGCTTCCTCTTGGACCTTCGCGAGACTGGTTAGTTCCATACCCTCTTCGTCGGGCGCGATCTCGTCACCCTCTCGCATGTCGAAATAGTAGCGCATGGGGCGTGGTCTCTTTTTTGACCTTAATCACCGAGCTCACCTAGGGTTTCTAATTATGCCCGGTACCGGACAGAATGCAAACTAGGCCACTGCCGAGGCCATACCGCCGACCGACAAGAACACATGAGAACGAAAAAGGCCCGCCAGCGTGAACCGCTAATTTAGGAACGGAGCGTCGCTAGGCCCGTTCCTGCTTGGCACCAGCTAAGCTTTCCGGCCTGGTGCATTGGATGACGGCCCCAGTTTTTGAGAGATGGCTGGGGCCGCTTCTCATTCACAAGCCCGCCAACGGAGGCCAGACCTTACCTGCCAGGTTTCTGCGCTATGTCGTCCGCCAGCATTTCAAGTTGGTTTGCTAGGCCGCTGAAACTTCGCGCTATGCTCGCAAACAGCGTTGCTCGCTTTTGAGAAATACCGGCGTCTCTCGCCCGGGCCTTATAGTGGTCTGCAAATTCACGGCACTGCGCCGCGGTGGGGCCCTTGATCATATGTAGCGCGTCTCCGGATCGATCGGGCGGGAGCGCGAAACTCTCCGTCACCGATGGATGCCGATGGCTGGGCGGTGATACCCACGATGTAAGTGGCTCAGCATTTTCCTTCCATCAGCCGAATGGGTGAGTGATCTCTTTCGATTCTACGGCGGCAACAATGCAGCTTGCGGCGGAGCTTCTTAATGATCTCGCTCAGGCCGGCCGCGTACTCCTCGATGACCCGTCGAATTTCCTCTGAGCGTGTCGGCTTGGTTGTCGGCGCTTGTTACCCGGCCTCGATTTTTCGGGTGCAGGCTTCATGCCCCAACGGTCGGCAGGAACCAAAAGGGACCATTGATCTGCATCAAAGGGACCAGACACGCCAACTGATGGGGTGGATGGCCCCCTGACGGCATCGATGTGCCAGGATGGTGGTCGTCAAAGGTCACCAGCAACGGGAGCCATCCATGGGCGATATTACTACAATTTGGTCTTGATCTGGCAATTACAGCTTCACGCGGTCGACGAAACAGGCAGCGTAGTGATGCGTAAGCGGCTGCGACGCGGCCAGGTCCTCTCGTTCTTTGCCGGGATTCCGCCGTGTCTCGTCGGCATGGAAGCCTGTGCGACCGCGCACCATTGGGCGCGCGAGTTGATTGCGCTCGGCGATGAGGCCCGCCTCATGCCGCCCACCTACGTGAAGCGCAACAAGCACGACGTGGCCGATGCCGAGGCGATCTACGAGGCGGTTAGGCGTCCATCGATGCGCTTCGTACCGGTAAAAACGGTGGAGCAGCAGTCGGCGCTCATGATGCATCGAGCTCGGGATTTGTTGATCCGCCAGCGCACCATGCTGGTGAATGCTCTGCGTGGGCACTTGGCTGAGTTGGGTCTTATCGAGGCGCAGGGCCTGCACAAAGTGGCGAGACT
>Ga0075425_100004905_pt1 | contig 13865 bp, 13 predicted proteins | sample SoiMethybrSBSTD4_FD_75300 | JGI IMG/M metagenome (GOLD analysis project Ga0075425, IMG submission 75300) | Bulk soil microbial communities from a Populus tree surrounding site in Tennessee, USA - Soil MetaG P. TD hybrid SBSTD4 | ecosystem: Environmental > Terrestrial > Soil > Tree plantation...
GTCGTCACGGTGCCGATCGTAGAAGTCGCTCGAGGGGACGGTTCGGAGAGACTCGCAAGCGCAATATCGCGCGGCTGTACCGCGCGGCTTTCGATTCGAGCCGGCGCCGGATGCGACCAGACGAGGAACATCGGCACCGTAAAGAAGACGGTAGAAGCTACGGCTGCCGCTGATATTCGAACCAGATCCCATTTCTGAGCTCGTGTGAATCGCACTTCGCTCGGCATTGGGGGAACTCCTGCAGCTAACGTGTTCCTGCTGAGTCGGGCTCAAAACCCGCGCCAGCCGGGGACGCCGAATTTGGGCGTCCAACCTTTTCGAACGCCGGAGGTTACGCTGCTGAGTCGAAACCGCACAACCGAAACGACAGACTCAAAGCCATTCGCGGTCGGCGCTATTTACACGGCCGGGCTGGCGAACCTCCTCAAACGGCATCATTTACTTGCAGCCATCGTGCCGTCAATTTCTGTAATTCACCAACTTCCGAGTTGGTCCTCCGCCTGCTCCTGACTGTTCGATCGCGCGATCGATTGCGTCCAGATCCGCGGCGTCCAAAACGAGGGTTGCTGCCGGAAGCCAGCCATCGACCTGTTCCGGAGAACGCGCGCCAACGATGGCGCCGGTAATCCCTGACCAGCTGAGCACCCAGGCGATCGCGACCGCGCCGACGGTGGTCCGGTGGCGTTCCGCGATCGGCTTGAGCGCATCGCGCAGGCGGAGATTGCGCTCGAGTTGCGGTGACTTGAACTCGATTCCTCGACGGCGCCAGTCGTCCGGTGCCAAGGCATCAACCCGGCCGCGGCTGAACGTGTCGGTCAGGATTCCCGACTGCATTGGACTGTAAGTGACGACCCCGGTGCCCTGCGCATCGCACCAGGGAAGCTGCGCGGCAGCAACCTCGCGCTTGATCATCGAGAAGGGAGGTTGAAGCGAATCGACATGCCGCCGCGCTTCGCAGCGTTCCAGAAGCTCGATGCTGAAGTTCGAGACACCGGCCGCACGAATCTTGCCTTGTTCAACCAGCCTGGTCATCGTGTCCCACGAGTCCTCAATCGGAATGCCTCCTTCATCGGGCCAATGGAACTGAAACAGATCGATTCGCTCCACGCCCAGCCGTCGAAGGGATGCGTCGCATTGATTCCTTATCGAATCCGGGTGGAGGGTGCGCCGCGAGACCTTCATGCGATCGTTTGGATCCCACTCGAGGCCGCACTTGGTGAAGACATAGGGTCGATCGGCCGGCGCCACCGTGCGCAGGAATTGTCCGATGACTTCTTCGGAGTGCCCGAGCCCGTAAACCGCAGCGGTGTCAATCCAGTTCACACCGCGATCGATCGCGTGGCGCATGGCCGCAATCGACGCCTGATCGTCCTGAGGTCCCCACGAAAACGACCATCCACCGCCACCGACGGCCCAGGCGCCAAATCCCACCGTCGTGAGGTGCATCCCGCTCGTGCCCAGCGGTCTTTTCGGAAGTATCATCTCTGCATAATAACTTCTCCCCTTGCGAGGTGACTGTATGACCATGCGCCCGCTGATCGCGTTGATGTTTCTCGGCACTGTCGTCTGTGCTCAGGCGCCTGCACAGCCGGTAGCGACGACGCAATCGTCCGCAGCATCACCGGCGGCATGCCCCGAGATGGCGACCGCGCTCACGACGCTGCTCGCCAGAGACGTCCGCTTGCGCGACTGGGCAGAGATGGCACGTTACCGCGAGGCCAACAAGACTCTTCCGGCGGCGTCCGGCTCGGAGGCGCGAGTCGTGTTCATGGGGGACTCGATTACGGACGCGTGGCAGCAGCCGCGTTACGGCGGCTTCTTTCCGGGGAAACCCTACGTCGATCGGGGCATCAGCGGTCAGACGACACCACAGATGCTCGTGCGTTTTCGCCGCGACGTCATCGATCTGCGGCCGAAAGCGGTGGTGATCCTGGCCGGGACGAATGACATCGCCGGTAACACGGGGCCAATGACAAACGAGGAGATCCAGGGCAATCTCGCGAGCATGAGCGAGCTGGCGCACGCGCATAACATCAAGGTCGTTCTCGCCAGCATTACTCCGGTCAGCGAGTATCACGTGCGCCCAAACACAGCGCCGCAGACAACGGCTCGGCCGATGGATCGCATCAAGGCGATGAACGATTGGATCAAGTCATACGCCGCCTCGCACGGTGACGTGTATCTCGATTACTTCTCCGCCATGACCGATGACAAGGGGCTGATGCGCGCCGAGCTGACCGAGGACGATCTCCACCCGAACGCGAAGGGCTACGCGATCATGGGCCCGCTTGCAGACGCCGCGATTGCACGCGCGCTCAAATAGGCGTATACGAGATGGGTAGCGCCTGCGAGGGACTGCCACACACCCAAGCTCAGGTGATCGATGCCTGATGTCTCCGATTACGAGCTGTTCAAGACGACGGACCAGCAAGGGCCGTCGCGCCGATCCGTCGGACTTTGGATTGCGGTCGCGCTGATACTCGGTGCCGCGCTCGTCACCCTGCTGGTGCTCCTGTGGCAGAGGCGAGCGGCACCATCTCCGACGACGACGGCACACACCGAGGCGTCGCCTCGTCCGGCGCGCCCTCTTGGCGGTGATGCGGAGCCGATCGCATTGCCGCCGTTGAACGAGACTGACGCGATCGTCAGAGAGCTCGTGCAGAAAGTGTCATCGCATCCACGGCTGGCCGCGTGGCTCGCAACCGATGACCTCATTCGTGATTTCACGATCGGTGTCGCAAACGTTGCACAAGGGGAGAGCGCCACCCGGCAGCTCACGGTGCTGCGTCCATCGTCGAGTTTCCAGGTGATTCAGCGCGGCAACGACCTCGCCATCGATCCGCGGAGTTATAAGCGGTATGACGGCATCGCCGCTGCGGCTCAATCGATCGATCCAGCAGGGATCGCCCGGGTCTATGCCACGCTGAAACCGCGCATCGAAGAGGCGGCACGCGAGCTCGGAGACGCGTCGTTCGATCGAACACTCGAGCGGGCGATTGTGCAGCTTCTCAACACGCCGATCCCCGACGACCCGATCCTCGTCCAGACGAAAGGCATCGGGTACGGCTTTGTCGATCCGAAGCTCGAAGCGCTGACGAGCGGACAGAAGCATTTGCTTCGCACCGGGCCGCAGAACGCCCGGACGATTAAAGCCTCGCTGCGCGCTATCGCGTTGGCGCTTGGCATTCCCGCTGAACGACTCCCGAATCACTGATTTCTAGCGGCTTCGTGTTACTCTAGCCGCGAGTTTGCCGCTGTTTAACGCCGTCCGAGCCTAGATCGTCCTCTCTTTCACCTGACAACAACGGGAATGGTGTGTCCGCGCGCCTTGTGCGGACGGCAGAGAGTGGAGATCTACGAAATGAATGTCCAGTCGAATTGGTGGGAAACGTTCTTTACCGGCGTATCGGTCGACATGTGGGTCCAGGCAGTGCCGCAGGAGCACACAAACCAGGAGGCCGATCGACTCGAGAAGCTCCTTGCCGTTACGGCGGGCGCGCGGGTCTTGGACGTGCCATGCGGTGCGGGACGCCTGGCCCGGGTCCTCGCGGAGCGGGGTTATCGAATGACCGGCGTGGATTGGTCGTCGGAGTTCCTGCAACATGCGCGAGCGGATGGTTCCAGTGAGATCGAATGGGAACAACGCGATATGCGCGATTTGCCGTGGCCAGACAAGTTTGATGCTGCGTTCTGCCTCGGCAACAGCTTCGGATACCTTGACGACGCGGGGAATCACGACTTTCTCCGCGCGGTCAGGCAGACGCTGAAGAAAGGTGCCTGCTTCGCGCTCGAGACACCGATGGTCCTCGAGAACGTGCTCGCTCATATACAGCCGCGTCCGTGGTGGAAGGCCGGCGACGTGTACTTGCTCGTCGAGAACCAGTACGACCCGGCGAACGGGCGACTCGATATCGAGTACACGTTCGTGACCAACGGACGGGTCGAAGTGCGGCGCGGCTCGCACCGTGCGTACCCGTATCGCGAGCTGGTGCAGCTTCTCGAGTCGTCCGGGTTTATAGTGGACCTCGCCGAGCCGTGGACGCCGGATGCGCACACGGTGACTTTCTTAGCCAGGGCAATGTAGGGCGCGGTCTTCAGACCGCGCCGGGGCGTAAGGCGGGGTCTACAGACCCCGCCCTACAACTCCGGAGGAGCCATGCAGGATCTTCGCGATGCGGTCCGAGCGCTTCGACGCAGTCCCTTGCTATCGGCTGCAGCGATCCTCTCGTTGACGCTCGGCATCGGTGCCAATACCGCGATTTTTTCCATCCTCAACAGCCTCCTGCTCAAGCCGCTGCCGGTTCGTGAGCCCGACACGTTGATTGCGCTCGCGTCCAACAGGGCTGGTGAAGACGCAGCCATGACGTATCCGATCTGGCGGGCGATCCGCGACCGCCAAGTGTTGAACGATCCTTTCGTATGGGCGACAGATCGGATAACGGCGACGATTGATGGCAATCCGCAGCCGCTCGAGACCATCTGGGCCAACGGCCGTTTCTTCGATGTGCTCGGCCTCTCGATGGATGCGGGACGCGCGTTCGGCGACGGCGACGATCGACCTGGCGGCGGACCGTCGGGCCCGGTCGCTGTCCTCAGTTATAAGGCCGCGAATCGCCTATTCGGGACTCCGGCGGCATCGATCGGACGCATGCTCACCGTCGAACGGATTCCCTTCACCGTCGTTGGCGTCACTCGTCGCGGGTTCAACGGCCTGAACATCGGAAGCGAAGTCGATGTGATCGTGCCGCTCGAGACCGAACCGATGCTCAACCGCATTCCTTCGCGAACCGAAAGGTGGCCGTGGCTGCACGTCACCGCGCGGCTCGCGCCGGGAATGACGCTGGAGGGCGCCACGGCTGCGATGCGTGCCGCACAACCCAGCATCCGCGAGGCGACATTACCTGACTTCAGCCACGCAGAGGATCGCGACAGTTACCTCCGCGAGCCGTGGACGATGCGATCGGCGGCAAATGGAAGTTCACGCTTGCGCACCCGCTATCAGTCGGCGCTCGTGACGCTGTTCGCGATCGCAGGACTCGTCCTGCTTGTGGCGTGCGTCAACATCGCGCATCTGCAACTGGCGCGGACCGCGGGCCGCCGCTACGAGTTTGGTGTCCGGCTTGCGCTCGGGGCGCCGCGGCGCCGGATCGTGCGACTCGAACTGATCGAGAGCCTCGTGCTCGCCGGGACCGGAGCGCTCATCGGTCTCGCGCTGGCTCAGTGGGCTGGAGCGGTCGTCGTCGCCCAATTGTCAACGTGGGCGGCTACGGCATTTCTCGATCTCTCGCCAGACTGGCGAGTGCTGGCGGTCACCATTAGCGCCACCGTTTTGACGACGATGCTGTTTGGTGCCGTCCCGGCGATTCGCGCCGCACGAATAAATCCGGTAGAAGCCTTGAATACAGCACGGCGAGGCGTGTCGACGTCGGCGCTGGGAATTGCCGGCGACGTCCTTGTCGCCGCTCAGATCGCGCTGGCGCTGGTCCTGATCGTCGGCGCCGCGCTGTTCGTGCGTTCGTTTGCGGCGCTCGCATATCGAGACCTCGGGTTCGATCGCAACCGGGTCCTGACGGCGGTCGTCGACGTGGGACGCAGTGCGACGGCGCCGCGCGATCGCCCGGCGCTCTACGAGCGTATTCGCCAGGCCGTCGCCGCCGTCCCGGGAGTCGAGAGCGCAGCCACATCAATGGCCACGCCGCTTGGCAGCGCGGGCATTCGGTTCCTGCGAGATGTGCAGGAATCCGGCAACCCGACGTTTGAAGGAAAAGAAGTTCGCGTGTTCATGGCACCCGTCAGCCCGGACTGGTTCCGCACGTTCGGCACTCGGTTGATCGGTGGGCGCGACATCGAGGTCACCGACCGCGCGACAACTCCAAGAGTCGCCGTCATCAACGAGGCTTTTGCGCGCCGCCATTTTCCCGGAAGCAATCCGGTTGGACGGACCATCATGGCCGGCGAAGAACCGGCCGATCGTCAGCCGGTCGAGATCGTTGGCGTCGTCCAGGATGCCGCCTTTACCTCTGTGCGGGAGCCAATCGAGCCGACGTTCTACATGGCATTCGCGCAAGCGCTGGAACCGAAGTTGATCGAGTCGTTTCCCTCGATGAGCCTCAGTATCCGATCGGCTGGCGAGATTCCACCGGCGCGGCTCGCCAGCACCGTTGCCACCGCAATCGGGAGAATCGATGGTGCCGCGACCGTGTCATTTCAGACGCTCACTGAAACGCTCAGCGTGTACTACATCCGTGAGCGATTGCTGGCGCTGCTGTCCGGGTATTTTGGTTTGTTCGCGCTGCTACTTGGTGCGATCGGCGTCTACGGTGTCACGGCGCACGCCGTCAATCGGCGACGGATTGAGATCGGAATTCGCATGGCGATCGGCGCCACGGCGCCGGCGGTTGTCCGGCTGGTTGTCGGTCGCCTGGCCGTCCTTGCCGCAATTGGCGTGCTCGCCGGCGGTGTCCTGATCGTGTGGGGAAGCCGGCTGATTGACGCGCTTCTCTACAACACCGAACCTCGCGATCCGGCAGTCCTTGGGACATCGGTCGTCGCGCTGGTGGTTGTGACCGCTCTGGCCGCCTGGATACCCGCTCGCCGCGCGTCGCGGATCGAACCTGCCAGTGTGCTGCGTGAGAGCTAAGGGTGCTGACGCAAGTGATTTGAAATCGCTGATTGCTGAATGATCAATGTAGGGCGGGGTCTTTAGACCCCGCCGATCCTAACGAACCCTGAACGGTACGAGTGCTCTGGCGGCTTCGGTTCCGCGGGTTGCGTCGATCGAGATCACGTAGTCGTCACGCAAGCTTGCGCTCAGGGGAAGGTCAATCTGGTAGACGCCCTCCATGATCGAGGCGACCGCCAGAATTCCAAGCTCTTTTCCTCTGCGGTTCAGCAGCCGCGCCGCGGTCGTGATGCCCTCGCCGCCGTACACCGGGAAGCGGATAAACAGGCGATCGGATCGGTCGAATTCGTGGCGGGCCTCAGGTTGCCCCTCGGCCCCGTCTGTGATGGCGCGCGCTTCACGCGCCGTTCGCGTCCGCAGGATCATCGGCGACCCGATCGCGAGCCTCGCGTCGTCAAACGCGGGAACCACGATTCGCCGATTCCCGGTCTCGAGTTCCTCATCACGCGCATCGAGGACTTTCATCTTGAGAACCAGCTCGCCAGCCGGAACGTCGAAGGATAGTTGTCGCGAGGTCGTCCGGCCGGTCGCGAAATAGCTGGTTCCCTCCGGTGAAGCGCCCTGAATCGCGACCGCGAGGTCTTTGCCGGCCGTTGCCGATGCCTTCGGTGTCCACGCGATGGTGAGACGAGTCCGTCCCTGATCGCCTCGGGTCATACCCATCCACTGATCGATCAGATGATCGGACCGATCGCTGAGCGACAGCTCGCCGAGTGCGCGCTCGACGTCCGCCGGAATCTCCGCAGCCGCCGCTTCAGCGCGTCCCCGTTCCATCTCACCGACCGTGGGCGCGAAGTATCCGCTTCGCGCACGAACCTCGTAGCCGTCCTTGTTCATGCGGACTTTGATGCGGTGGAACTTGCCATCCACCGGGGCCGGCGATCGGTAGCCCAAAAGGTAATAGGCACTGGAATCGCGCACGATCTGCGGAAGCTGAAGCTCCGGGCGATTCGATCCAACGAAGGGCCTGCCGCCCGTTTCTTCTGCCAGCGCCAACAGGGAGTCTGGACGCCGTCCGACTTCGGACGCTGGGTCCAGCGTGTAGATGGCGGTGTTGTTGGTGTTGGCCATGCGAACGATTTCCCGGTAGCGATCCGACTCGGTCCCTCGGCCGTAAAGCGGTATTCCCTGGCTGACGAAAAGAATCGCCTTCCGTCCTTCGCGAAAGTTGCCCAGGAAGGCAGCCGCAGAGGCGAGGGCCGACGTGGTGACCTCATTGCGCAGCCGGCCGATCTCGCGAAAATTCTGCAGGTGTTCTTCCTCGATCGCACTTCGCGGCGGCACGTAGACCCCCAGGCGTCCCTTCATTGCGTGTATCTGATCAACGAGCTGCAATCGTTCGCGGGTGAATTTGATTGATTCGACGGTGGTGAGCTGGTCCATGATCCCGACGAGGTCGGTCGGACCGAACGCGGTGCGCACGAATTCGGTCAACACTTCACGGCCGCGCGTCGCCGGAATGAACTGACCGATGTGGTATTCGTCCCAGAAGATCAGAAACAGCCGGACATCGTCGCGCGCGGCTTCCGTGGCCACCTGGCTCGCGGAGTAGATCTGAAGGGACCGATCGTCGGTCGGCTCGCCGGTGGCGCGAACCAGCTCGCAGGTGTCGATTGTTTGCGGTGCGCCGTCCTCGGTCAGCACGAAATCGCCGGCGGTCAGACCCGGAACCGGTTCCCCGTGATGATCGGTGACCGTCACGTCGACGCGAACGATGTTCGTGCCGCCGCGGAAAACTGGCGGCTGTTGTTGCTGCGGAGCCTGACTTGCAGTCGTAGCGGACCCGAGCGCCATCACGGCGACGACGCCGATCCCCATCACACCGGCGCGAATCGCAAGACTGCCCACCAGGAGACCTCGGAAAGAAACGAGCCTGTCCTGATTCTATCCCCGGCGGAGCTCACGCAATGTGCAATGTTCAATGTTCAATGACTGTCCGCTGAGCATCGGACATTGAACATCGAACATTGTTTAACGTCCTTTGATCTCATGAGAACCCCTGGCACCGCAGCAGTCCTGAGCGCGCTCATCCCGGGAATCGGCCAGTTTTACAACGGCGATTTCCTGCGGGGGATCTTCTGGCTGATCGTCACGCCGGGTATGTGGATCGGGACCGGCGGCATGCTTGGATGGGTGTGTCACGTCATTGCGGCGATGACGGCCTACAGCAGGGCGAAGAAGAAGAACGCGGCGTCGATCTAGGTCATTCGATCAGCCCACCTTCGCGCGAGAGCGCTAGGATGTGAAGGAAGCGGTGTCAGATTCGGGATTCGAGGATTCGGGATTCGAGGATAAGCGATTCGCGATTAGTGATCAGTGATGAGGGATTGTTGGTGCCGGAGGTGGGAATTGAACCCACACCCCCCGAAGGGGACGGGATTTTGAGTCCCGCGCGTCTGCCAGTTTCACCACTCCGGCACAGGGAGAAAAGATCAGTATACAACCGCTGGAACTGTCACGTTATTCTTCCTTGATGATGTCCAGCAACGACGCGGCGTTGCGGAAGCTCATGAAAGAAATCGTCACCGGTGACGCTGCTGCCATCGAGCGGTTGCTTCGGATGACGCCGGCCTTGGCGAACGCGCGTCTCGAGGAAGGGGCAACTCGTCAGGCAGCAAAGGAGAACCGTCTCGCTGGCATCGGACACTATGTCTATAAGGGCGACACCGCGCTCCATGTCGCCGCCGCTGCCTACCGGGCGGACATCGCGCGAAGGCTGATTGCCCTGGGTGGCGACGTTCGTGCGCGGAACCGTCGCGGCGCGGAGCCGCTTCACTATGCCGCAGATGGAATGCCGGGCTCGCCGTTGTGGGATCCCATCGCGCAGGCTGCCACGGTCGCCTGCCTGATCGGCGCGGGGGCTGACCCGAACGTGATGGACAAGAGCGGAGTCACGCCGCTGCACCGCGCAGTCCGCACCCGCTGCACGGGCGCAGTGCGTGCACTCCTCGAGGGCGGCGCCGATGCGCGACGCAGAAACAAGAACGGCTCAACGCCGATGCTGCTGGCGACGATTACGACCGGTCGTGGCGGCAGTGGCTCGCCGCAGTCGAAAGCAGAACAGATCAAGATCGCACGACTGCTCCAGGAGCACGGCGCCAGCCGAGCCCGCTAGCAGCCCGACACTCGCCTCGAGTCCCCGCGACCGTTCGTCCGCCACTCAGGGATCCCGAAAGGCGCTCGACCTGAATGGCGCGGTCAGTGACGACTCGATGTCCTCCTTCACGTCAATCACCGGCCCGTTGAAGAGCACAGCAACCGGCATCCGGTCGTTCCAGGCCGCGCCGCGAGGATAAACCGCGACGAGGTCCCACAAGATTCCCGCGCGTTCGCAGCACTCTTCTTCCGGCTGCGGCGTGCGCCGATCGGCAGCGAGCTTCTTTGCCACGACGTGGTTGGGATCCCAATACTGCCGGGCCCGGCCGTCGCGGATGAGATTCATGGCGAACGTCGACGGCGGAGACCAGTCGGTGGACAGGATCGGTTCCCACACCACGAATACGCGCGCGGAGACATCGGGATATCGCTCGAGCAGCGAGGCGACTGCGGAGGACCCCCGCAGACAGGTTGCTCACGTCGGCGAGAGGAGGACGATCAATCGAACGGAATCCTGCGTCGCGTTGAAGTCGGCGCGGAGCGCTTCGAGCGATCCGGCATCGAGGTGAACGAGCGCAGGCTGCCCCTTTGGGGCGATGTGTGTGCCGAATTGCCGCTGGCCGAACACTGCTGCCGCGATGACGGCGAGGAGAATGACGATCGACGATCGCTTGAGCGCCATCAGGGCAACCAGGCCGCGATCATTGCGGCGATAACCTGCGGAAACAGCGCGATCAGCACGACGATGGTCGCCGAGATCGCCAGGATCGCCACCGACCCACCTCGGCGTGTCGAACACTGCCGCTGCGCGCGGTTCAGTTGAACGATGCCGAGTCCCAGCAAGACGGCGGACGCGAACAGGAACCAGACGCGGTACTCCGCAACGACGGCAGCCAGGCTTGCGGTGGCTGCCGCGGCGGCGATGCCGACCGGCAAGCAACACGCCAGCGTCGCGAGCGCCGTGGCGGCAGCGGCGACGGGTGCGATCCTCTCGCCGTTGTTCATCGTGTCCTAGCATATCGGTCTTTCGCCTCTAAATGGATCTTCCGCCTAAAGGCGGAAGCCACGCGAGTGGAAGCTGAAAGGCGGAAGCTACGCGAGTGGAAGCCGAAAGGCGGAAGCTACGCGAGTGGAAGCCGAAAGGCGGAAGCTACGCGAGTGGAAGCCGAAAGGCGGAAGCTACGCGAGTGGAAGCCGAAAAGCGGAAGCCACGCGAGTGGAAGCCAATTCGCTAGAAGCGAGGAGCGAGAAGCGAGGAGCCAGCAGCGTCTAGCAACAATCAGCAATCAACAATCAACAATCAGAAATTTCAGGTATCGTTAATTGCCTGTGTTTGCCGCGCTCCGGTACCGCGACTTCCGGCTCCTCTGGGTCGGTCTTCTCCTCTCCTTCATCGGCACGTTCATGCAGGCGGCGGGCATCTTGTGGCACGTGTCGGTGCTCGTGCCGGAGAACCGGCGCGCGCTCGCGCTTGGCCTGGTCGGCCTTGCGCGTATCGGCCCGGTCCTCACGTTCTCCATGATCAGCGGTGTTGCCGCCGACGCGCTCAATCGCCGCGTGCTGATGCTCGTCACGCAATCGCTGATGGCGATACTGGCGGGGCTGCTCGCGCTGACGACCCTCCATGGGCTGGACAGTGTGTGGCCGATCTACGTGCTGGCCGCCTGCGCCTCGGCCGCGGGCTCATTCGATCTTCCCGCGCGGCAGGCGCTGGTGCCGACACTGGTTCCGCGCGAGATCCTGCCCAATGCGATCAGCCTGAATACCATCGCCATGCAGACCGCGTCGGTCGTGGGGCCGGCGCTTGGCGGTCTAATGATCGCCCACCTGAACGTCGGATGGATCTACGCCGTCAACGCCGTGTCGTTTCTCTTCGTCATTGCCGCGCTCTTGTTGATGAAGGGCCAGGGGAAGACTCACATCGATGGCACTGCGGAACGCGACCGCGGCAATTTCACTGTCGCCGCCGCGCTCGACGGGTTGCGGTTCGTGTTTCGCCAGCCGCTGATTCGATCGACGATGCTGCTGGATTTTTTTGCGACCTTCTTTTCGTCGGCAACCGCGTTGCTGCCGATTTTCGCGCAGGACGTGCTGCATGTCGGTGCGCGCGGCTATGGCTGGTTGTTTGCCGCGCCGGCGTTGGGAGCGGTGCTCACCAGCGCCGTAATGGTCCGCGCGGTCGACACCATCACCCATCGCGGCCGTGTCCTGGTCTGGTCGGTGTTTGTCTACGGGATCGCGACGGTCGTGTTCGGGGTGTCGACGAGTTTCTGGTTGACGTTCACGTGTCTGGCGGTCACCGGCGCTGCCGATACCGTCAGCATGATCTTCCGCAACCTGATTCGGCAGCTCGAGACGCCCGATTACATGCGCGGACGCATGATCGGCGTGAACATGGTGTTCTTCATGGGCGGGCCGCAGGCCGGGGAGCTCGAGGCCGGCCTGGTGGCAAACTGGCTCGGTCCTGTTGTCTCGGTCGTCAGCGGCGGCCTCGGATGTCTCCTGACGACCGGCTGGATCGCCGCGCGTACGCCGGAGCTCCGGCACTACAAAGGCGATGCTCCACCCGCGTACGAAGTGGCGTCGGCGCGTGCGCAGGAACAGAAGAAGGAGATGACGACGGCGGCGTTGCAGGATGTGCAGCCGCCGGCGGCGCCGCCCTCTTAAAAGGGAAAAGGAAAAAGGCAAAAGGGAAAAGGGAAGGCCTTCTCCCTTTTGTTAAGAAGGCGGCAGATCGCTGCTCCAGCTGGTGTACTCGATCTTCCAGCTGCCGTTCATGTTGCGGAAGATGAACAGGTACTTGCCGCGATCCGGTACGTTGCCGTTCATCATCGCGTACGAGCCGCTCTCGTAGGCGAGCGGGCCGTGTCCGGCGACGTCGCCCGGCGTCATCTTGAGACCTTTCGATCCCCCCTTCAACAGCCCATCGTAAAACTGCTTGAGCGCGTCGCGTCCGCGCAGCAATGGCTTATTGGGTGGCATGAACACCGAGTTCTCGGTATAGAGCGTGAGAATCTTGTCGATGTCATTCGCATTGAATGACGTTTCGAGCGTGGAGGTTGCCGCTCGAATGGCCTGCTGATCTGGTATTCCGAATTCCGGTTCGGTCTTTCCTGCGCACGCACCGGCGCTCATGCACACGCTCACGGCCACGAGCGCTGCAGTCAGTAGCCTCTTCATACTCGTCCCTTCTGCGATGAATGTGAGACCGAGAATTCTGGCGCAGCGTTGTCGTGCTGTCAATCAGTCTGAACGAAAAATGTGTGCGAATGCTTGGCGTTTCGACGTGCACTCCTTATAATCTCGCTACACCGTGGGCAAACTGCATGTTGTCGTCCTGTTCGATCGCTGGGAAGAACCAGAGGAGGCGGATGCTCCCGCCAATGACAAGGCGCCGCTGACGCGCACCCTCGACAAGAAAGAAGTCGAGGACGAGGTCGCCGAGACGCTCGCGAAGCTCGAACACGAAGCCACGCTCCACGTCCTCGACGGTTCGACGAAAAGTCTTCACGCGCTGGCGCGAATGGACTGCGATCTCGTGTTCAATCTGGCCGAATCCTTCGGCGGCAACGATACCGCCGACTACTGCATCGCGGCGTATCTGGAAATGCTCGACAAGCGCATTACCGGGGCGGGGTCGCGCGGTCTTCTCTATAGTCAGGACAAGGCCGTCGCCAAGAAAATCCTGGAGTTTCACGGAATTCACACCCCCGTGTTCGCCCGTTCGTTCCGCGGCCGCCTTGACTTCTCTCACGACCTCGAATTCCCGGTCATCGTCAAGCCCGCGCGCGAGGACGGATCGATCGGGATCGAATTCAACGCCGTCGTGTCGTCCATTCGTGAGCTGATGGAGCGGATCGACTGGCTGCATGCCAATTTCGATTCCCCGGTGCTCATCGAGGAGTACGTCGAAGGCCGCGAAATGTACGTGGGCGTCATTGGCAACGACAACCCGGTCGCGCTTCCGGTCATCGAGTTGGATCTGTCAAAACTTCCCGAAGGGAGACCGCGGATCGCAGGAGCCGAGGTGAAGTGGGGAAAGGGCACGCGCGCGTATCGCGATACCAAGTCCGCAGTTGCCGAAGAT
>Ga0075425_100004906_pt1 | contig 13863 bp, 14 predicted proteins | sample SoiMethybrSBSTD4_FD_75300 | JGI IMG/M metagenome (GOLD analysis project Ga0075425, IMG submission 75300) | Bulk soil microbial communities from a Populus tree surrounding site in Tennessee, USA - Soil MetaG P. TD hybrid SBSTD4 | ecosystem: Environmental > Terrestrial > Soil > Tree plantation...
TGATCTTCTTCAATCACAAGGGCGACGAGTCGGGTGGGTTGATTTTCGACGAGAATGGCGACGATGGGCAATTCGAGTCACTCACCTTCGACAAAATGCGGCAGGACCAGACCGTCGGCATTCAGCACCTCGAGAGCGAGGACGGTTCGTACTTCGCCGGCATGAGGGTGTGGGATCGGCCCAGCGGTGCGCAGCGTATCACTGCCGGAAGATTGCGTGACAAATCCGCCACGATTGCGCTGTCGGATCCCAATGGAAAAGTCCGTCTTCGAATCTCGGTTGACGGCGCCGGCAATCCGAAAATGGATTTCCTGGATGAAACGGGCAAAGTTACTTACAGTTTGCCGCGTTAATGCGACGTCACAATGCCTGAATCAACATACACGTTCACTATGGCTATGAACGAGAAGCTGATCCGCGACCTCTATGAGTTGTACCAGGGAGAGTGGTGGACACAAGGCCGAAGTCTGGACGACATCAGACTAATGCTGCAGCACTCGGATTTCTTGTTCGCTTTCTGTAACGAATCTGACGGCCACTTAGTCGCGTTTGCGCGTGTTCTGACGGACATGGTGTTTAAGGCGTTCATTTTTGACTTCATCGTTGCTCCGAAACATCGTCACGACGGCGTTGGTCGCCGGCTTATGGAGCGAATACTTCAGCATTCCGATCTCAGGAATGTCCGACACATTGAACTCTACTGCCTGCCTGAATTGGTGCCGTTCTACGAAAAGCTGGGTTTCTCCGCCGATGTTTCTGGAGTGTGTCTGATGAGGAAAGCGGCGCTAACTAGGCTTTACTTCCGTAATGCCTGAATAGCGACACACCGACTATTGTCCAAAGAATTCCGAAGACTACCAATAACGCCATAAATACCCCCATTAAATAGCGGTCGAAAGTTGTCTCATTGGAAGTGAGATTGAACAGGCAGATATTCAAATGGGGTCACAAAGCGACGAATCGAACGAAAGTGTGATCCGGAATCACGGTTGTTCTCGTGTGTCATGGGCGGGCCGCCGACTCGTACCAAAGGCGCAACACATTGGTTCAATTTAGCGGGTACTGCTTCCGGTCTATAAGTACCGCACGCAATCATCGCCAATGGCGCGGAGAGCGTTCCCAAGCACGCAGATTTTCTGACTCGGATAGAGGGAGTCCACGATATGTCAAAGCGGTCAACGATTGTCATCAGTTGGAAATGCGGGTGCGGAACTCACATTACAGCCTTGGTTGAAAGCGTACGGAAGGGTGTTACGTCACAGTTTCCTTGTCCAACATGTCGCGACAACGAAACCATCTATGCAGGAAAGGTTGTTTCGCATGTCGCGTGGCAATCGAATTGTTCCAGTTCGTATGAATTGGATCTTGTGGCGTCACGTTTCAGGATCCTGCGAGATTTTGCGGTAGATTCAATTTAGGAAACGCTCCGCCTTGGAATAGAGACGTTAATGGAGAAGCTCATCAAAATACGAGTGAAGCCAGTCTCTGAACAACAAGGGTTCAATATGTCTGTTGACGGTGTTGCTCCCAGCGATATTGGTCAGCAGACTGAATCAGCTTCTGACGATCTAGAAGTGTCCCAGACAGCCCCCGCTATCTGTTGGCAGTGCGCTTCGCCGATGAAAAGATATCAGCGCACCATGGATAAATCTGGGATTCAGTATGTAATTTCGCATTGGGCGTGTCCCGTGTGCGATGACGCCCAGCGCTAGCGGACCTAATCCGACAGTTCTAGGAGAAAGGTGCTATTGATTGGCGGATAGCCCGTTTTTACAGTTGGACTCGCCAATTATGCAAGAAGGCGATTCGGGCAAAACCAACCGAATCGAATGCGCCTGTGCCACCTCGAGCAAGGCAAATATCACATAACCTCATCGATGGATTTTATCGGCCATGGAGGGCTCATGCAGAGTACGCGTGGTTTTTCATTGTTGGAACTTTTGATTGTCGTCGGAATCATCCTAATCATTGCTACGATCGCGATTCCTTCTCTACTGAAGTCCAGGCAGTCCGCCAATCAATCCGCAGCAGTTTCCAACCTGCGGCTCGTAAATACAGCGGAAGTTACCTACTCGTCTGGAAACCAGGGGCATTACGGAGCGATTTCGGACTTGGTAACGGCGGGGTTGCTCGACAGTCGATTCAATCAGGTTCTGTCAGGTTATAACTTTTCAACAACGCTTTCCGCAGACACATTGGATTACACCGCGCTCGCTACGGCTCGAGCGATCAATGACGGCCTGTATGACTATTACGCGAGACCTGACTACATCCTCCGATACTCAACGGATCCGACCAGAGCACCAACCGGACTCAGTGGCGAACCAGTCCGATAGAACCAATGTATGGTCAGGGCTGACCGACGGACCCCATCGTTGGAATCGGCGCAGGCGCGCCGATTAACACGCCTGCGTGAGAATTAGTTAGTATCGGCCGCGACCCTGGCCGCCGCGACTGCCGCCAAAGTCTCTCTTGACCATAGGCCTGGCTTCATTCACTGTCAGCATTCGTCCATTCAGTTCGGAACCGCCTAATGCAGCGATTGCCTTGTCCGCGCCGTCCGTCATCGTCACGAACCCAAACCCCTTCGATCGGCCTGTTTCGCGGTCGGTGATAATGGCAACGGCTTCCACTGGGCCGTGCTGTGCGAATGCATCATTGAGATCGTTCTCCGTCGTTTGAAACGACAGATTTCCAACAAAAATCTTTTTCGACATTTTATTTACCTATCTTGTAAGGGAACTTCCAGGGCTTTGCGGCAGGGGATCGAAAAACAATCGACGACCGATTAGACGGGGGAGCTTCCGAACAGTTAAACGTTAATTGGCGATTCAATTATCGCCATCTCTTACAATACGCTCATTATCGGTATAGTCAATGGCCCACGACGTTCCACCGCGTATCTTTGAGCGCGCACAGGTGAACAACGTCCGTAGAGGTGCGGCGTTTATCGCGACCTGGCAGTGGTCCGTAGTGGAAAGCCGGCGCGTCAATCGGTCCATGGCGACCAACCGAACGCCGAATTTTTCTCCCAGTTGGTCCAGTCACAGCACACGCTTAGTGCCTCCGCGGCGGCGGTTGGCGCTGCAGCACTGGAAGACCGATCGGCGACCCACATGGAAAAAATTCTTATCCCCTTATCACCATCAAATCGGTAATCAACTCACAAAACCGCTTCGATTCCATCGGGTTCTCATGGCGCGAAATTTTCTCTGGTGTCCTCAGTCAAGCTGAAGCCTCGCGCATCCGCCAACTGCCGTTGGATGCTGGAACGCCAAAGTGCGGCAAACCTCTTGATCGGCGGATTGTCCTGAATGCTCGATGCTTGATTCAGCATCACGCTGGCTTGTTCCCGAATCTGAATGAAATTCTCGAGGTAGCTCTTGTCAAGTGCGACGCCTGAGGGCAGTTTCCGCCCCTCTGCCGATTTGGCGCTCTCTAATCTGAAATCGGGATCGATCGCATCTACGATTTGTCTTAGACGGAGCAACAAATCCTTCTGTTCCAGTTCGTCCCGCTGAGCGAGATCCCGAACCTTAGGGTCATGACTTCTTGCCTCGGCATCCTTATCCATGGCAATCGCCGCGCGGAGCGTGGTGTACGCTCGTTGGACAAACAGTTGGTCTTCGGTCGTAAAGGCCGGCTCGGGCTGATACTCGGCCTTGCTTACGGGACCCGGCCAGAAGTAGATGAGTCCGATCAAAATCGCAATAGACAGAAGCAGGATGGCGATAATTCTCTTCATTTTTGGCGCCTTACACAAAAAATGCGCAGCATCTGCCGGAGCCTTTTGTACACCGCGTCTGGCGCTGGATATTTGATTCAGGCCTCCCTTTCCATTTTATAGCGTTTGCTTGTTCGGCTGAGCTCACTACACACCGAAGGCGACGTCGGTATCGGATTTGAGCGTACGACAGTCGTCTTCTACACGACTGAAAGCGATGAGTGGAGGCAAACCCCGTACTAAAGAATCGCGCAAAAAACTAATGATTCTGAGCGGGCATTCCTTTGCATGGGCAAATCCACGGCGAGAACAGCTCTCACTGTTGCTGCCAGCTATTCCACAATCTCACTCTTGTAATTAGTCCAAAGCGCTATGACTTCGTCCTGCTCCCGCTGGGGGATCTTGAGTTCGGTCATCGAATCACGCATGTATTTCATGGTGGTCTGCCAATCGCTCTCCGTGATGCCAAGGCCTTTGTGCGAACTTTTCATGTCGCGCCCCGTATAAAGACACGGGCCGCCAGCCAGCGCGCATAACTGATCCACAAGAAACTGACGGGCACGTCGATGTGAGTCCTCGCTGCGGCCCATCGCGAAGCGGGCAAATTGCGGATCTCCGCGCATCCGCATCAACATACCGTCGATAGCTGCAGCGATGACATCGTATCCGCCCATGCGTCGATATAGCGAGGGCTCATTCCGCTCGTTCGTGTCAGGCTTCTGATCTGGTTGTCGTGGTTGTGTCATGTGACCACCGTTAAAGATTTGCGCCCAAAAGGCCGCCCGAGCGCTATCAGCCGGAATTAACTTTGTACTCTGCGGGCGGGCTCTCAAGCGGCGCCATCATTGCGCCGATCATCCAGTTCGTTTGCCGCGGCGTCAACCATCGCGTGTCGGCAATCTTTGCAATTTAACAACTGCACCTGGTCCCGCTCGGCCAACGAAGTTCCATCGATGAGGAAGGCGACGAGGCGCGATATTAGGTGAGGTTGGTTCAGACAAGGTACCGCTTGCTCTTGGGCTGCCGCTTCACAATTGTCATCACAGCCGTCGGTTGTAACGGTAAACGGAAGCTGGGCGCAATAAAAAGAAGACCTAATAAAATTATTGTTAAGAAAAATTAACCATTACCAGCCCGGCTATTCGCCTCTTGAAAGCCTAAGGCTGCAGTTAATGTGTGGTAACGTCTCGGTAATGCACAGGAAGGCATGTAGCGTTGGGATTGATTGGGCCTGCTGTTTAGCGCGGATCTGGATTGCGGACTTCAATCAGCATGTTGCTGATGAACGTAAGCAACTCATCGAGTGAGTGAAATCGTTTGGCCCGGGTCGATGCAATGTGCTCGACGCGGCCCTCGAAACGCCCGGCTTCGATATCCGTTTCCGGTCGAAACTGAATAACGAAAGCCGCCTTGTGTTGCCATCCTTCCATCAAGAGGTGACAATACTCCAAGCGTCTGTTGAAAGTCATAAACCTGCCGTAAAGTTTCGGTAACGCCGGAGCACAGTGGCGAACGAAAAACGCATCATCTTCGATCCCTTTTGCCTGGATTTGACCAACGAATGCCTGTGGGACGGTACACAGGCCATCAAGATCAGACCTAAACCTTTTGCTGTACTCCAGTATCTGCTTGCGCGTTCGGGAAAGCTGGTGACAAAGGAGGAACTTCTCAACGCTGTCTGGCCGGCAACCTTCGTTGGCGAAGCTGTCCTCAAAGTTGCTATTCGTCAGTTAAGAGAGGCTCTCCGCGATGACCCAAAGTCTCCGCGCTTCATCGAAACCGCCCATCGTCGCGGCTATCGCTTCATCGCTGAGATCACGGAGAGCGAGGCGATTCCAGCAAGAAATGAAGAACGCAAAAGTTCTGGTGCGGTTTTTGATGAAACGAAGCGCTCCGCAGATTCCCCTCAGCAAGTTGTTGGACGCGCCGAAGCCTTGTCGCAAATGCGAAGCTGGCTGCAGAGGATGCTTCGAGGAGAACGGCAGATCGTGTTTGTTACCGGCGAAGCGGGCATCGGAAAGACTTCTGTGGTCGACGCATTCGCCGAAAGTATCGCTTCGGATCACAGCATTCGGATCGGTCGAGGACAGTGTCTGGAACAATACGGGACCAGCGAGGCATACCTGCCCGTTTTGGATGCGATTGGCCGGTTGTGTCGAGAGCACAAGCAGGTAATTGATGTCGTGCGGGCTCACGCACCGATGTGGCTTCTGCAAATGCCTTCTCTGGTTAGCGCTTCAGATCGCGAGCTGTTGAGTCGGGAAGTATCGGGAGCGACGCGCGAGCGGATGCTGCGAGAGATGGGCGACGCTTTGGAGGCATTGACCGCGGAGGCGCCGCTGGTGCTCATATTGGAAGACCTTCATTGGAGTGATTACTCGACACTCGACCTGATCTCATATATAGCAAGGCAACGTCATCCGGCTCGTCTGCTTTTGATAGGTACCTATCGGACTGTGGAGTTGATTGTGCGCGGCCATCCGCTGAAGGCGGTTAAACAGGAGTTGCTGGCCAAGCAGCAGTGCCGGGAGCTGCCGCTGGAATATCTCAGCGAAGATGCGGTCCACCAGTATCTGTCTCTTCGATTTTCCCGGCATCGATTTCCCCCGCAACTTGTGCGGTTAATCCATCAACGCACGGAGGGAAATCCGCTGTTTATGGTCAACCTCGTCGATTACCTTGTGACAGAGGAGTTGGTTTGCCAGCACGACACCGGTTGGGAGTTAGTCGCAGGGATTGAGAAAGTTGACGTGGCAGTTCCGGACAGCATCAAGCAGATGATCGAGAAGCAGGTCGATCAGCTGGATGCAACGGACCAACAAGCGCTTGAGGCGGCGAGCGTGGCAGGAGCGGAGTTTTCAGCTCCAGTATTGGCGGCTGGATTGGAACAGGATCGAACAGCTGTAGCGGCTCGGTGTGATCAACTGTCTCGTCAAAGACAATTTATTCACGATTGTGGAGTTCACGTCCTGCCGAACGGGGACGCGGTCAGCCGGTACGGGTTCATCCACGCTTTGTATCAGAACGTGCTTTATGAACGTGTGTCGGCGGCAAGGCGCGTTCAACTGCACCTGCGGATTGCGGAACAGGCGGAATTACTTTACGGCGAACATACCGGCGCGATTGCGGCAGAGCTTGCGATGCACTTCGAGCAGGCCCAAGATCATAAACGCGCGACAAAGTATCTTCAGCACGCTGCAGACAACGCTGTCCAGCGGTTTGCGTACGGCGAGGCAGTGAAGCTCGCACGCAAAGGGCTCTATTTACTCCGGACACTGCCGGAAGATCGGGAACGTGCCGAGCGAGAACTCAGACTGCAACTCACTCTAGGTGTTCCATTGATTGCCAGCCAGGGTTATGCCGCCCCGCAGGTGGGAGGCGTCTATATGAGAGCCCGAGAGCTCTGTCGCCAGCTGGGCGAGACGACTGACGTTTCTGAAGTTCTCTGGGGACTTTGGAGGTTTTATACAGTAAGAGCTGAATTCGGAACCGCACGCGAGATTGCTGAAGAACTTTTGCGGTTGGCTGAGCGCGCGCCTCACCGTGACCTTTCGATGCGAGGTCATCTGGCGCTGCAGGTCACCTGCCTGCACATGGGAGAGTTTGCACAGGCCAAGGACCATTTTGAAAAAGCGCTTCTGCTCTACCAACCCGGACGCCATTTGTATGACGCCGTCGACTATTTTCAGAATTCGAGCGTTGCGATGCGGTGTTATGCCGCATGGACGCTCTGGTTTCTCGGCGAGCCGGATCAGGCGTTGGAACGGATGCACGAAGCTCTCGCTCTTGCACGCGAGTTATCCGAACCGCACGGTCTCGCCCACGCCCTTTACTTTGCCTCGGTGCTTCATCGTTTCCGTGGAGAAGATAGGCTGGCCCAGGAACGCGCCGAGGCCGCTATCGCCATTTCCCGCGAACATGGACTGATGATGTGGCAAACATTCGCAACATTTGCGCGGGGTTGGGCGATCATAAAACAAGGATTAGAGGCGCCGATTGAAGAGATACGCCACGCGCTGGCTGCCTATGATGCCACCGGAACGGAAGTGGGGCGTCCACACCTTCTAGCTCTGCTGGGCGAAGCCCTGGGAAGGGCACGGCAGGCCGAGGACGGACTTCGATTATTGGAAGAAGCGCTGGCGCTAGCGCATCACAGAGATGAAGGCTGTTACATCGCTGAGCTTTACCGCATCAAAGGAGAACTGTTACTTAACCAGGCTGTGGTGCGTGTTCGTTCGCGAGCCGCGCCCCCCGGAAAGGTCACGATTGAATCGGAGCAGCCGATGGTTGCCCAGGCGGAAAGCTGTTTTCGCAAGGCAATCAGTGTGGCTCAACAGCAGAAGGCGAAGTCCTGGGAGCTGCGCGCCGTCTTGAGCATGGCGCGTCTCTATCAAGATCAGGGCAGACCCGAAGACGCTCGCAGCTTGCTCGCAGAAGTCTACAATCGGTTCACTGAGGGCTTCGATACGATGGATTTACGCGAAGCGAAACGGCTGCTCGGTGCGTCATCGTAATGGTCTCGGTTGCCTGAATTCGCTACCGAATACTTCTGTCCCTCACCATTGTCATTTGCCTCCGCTTGCATTACCGAAACATTACCGCACATTTACGTCAGGTTTATGACTTCCGTGAGCTGCCAGGCCTAACCTCCTCTTGCACGATGGACCCGAACAGTTTTGATCCGAGGATCCGCGTGCGACTTTTGACAGCCTAAATTTTGTTTCCAATTCTCCAGCGGCAGGGCAGTACTAATCCACAAGCCAGCCGGTGCGTTTTCATCAGGAGCCTTTTCTATGCAAATTAAGCACACATTTCTCTTTACGTTGTTCCTCGCTCTGGCATGGACCGGATACCTGTTCGCGTATGTGACTGGTCCGGATCCTGCGATGAACGGAATCTTTGGCAGTGGTCAGACCTGTAACACATCCGGATGTCATACAGGAAATCCTGTGAATGCTCCCGGCGGCAGTGTCTCGATTTCCGGTTTGCCAATCGAAGGCGGTTGGACGCCGGGACAAACATATCCACTGTTGATCACAATTGCACGACCAGGCCAAAAGCTATTTGGGTTTCAGTTGTCAGCGGTTAGCGACGCGACCAATGAACAGGCGGGAACCCTAACAGCCGGTAATGCGCGCGTACAGATTAAGTGCGGCGGAGCAACGGCCGCGACATCGACGCGGGAAGTCCGGCGGAATGCAAATGGCACTTGCCCATCGGGAACGATTTCGTATGCGGAACATAACGATGCCACCGTTGTCACGAGCACTTACCCGGTCAATTGGACGGCCCCGTCAAGCGCCAGTGCAGGCACAGTACGATTCAACCTGGCTGGAAATGCTGCCAATGGTGACATCACGAATCAGGGCGACTTCATTTATACACGTGTCGATCGCGCCGATCCTGCAGCTGCGCCGCCGGTGGACCTTTCGACCCGAGCGTTCATGATCGTGGACCGGGGAGGACAGTCCATAGTAACGGATGGCAGTGGCGATCTAAGCGTCGGGTACTCTCGCATTCAGCCTGATACCGGCAATACGGCTCCGGCGGGCCTCGGCATTTTCGATTTTCGGCAGAGCGGCGTCCTCGTATCGGAGGCCGGTGTACCGGCGTCTCCGATACTTACGTCCGCCAGAATCTCTGCCGAAGTGAATGGCCCGGTGAACACTGGAGTGGCTATTGCAAATCCCAACGGCCAGACAGCTAACATCAGTTTTCACTTTACGGATGGCCTGGGCAATGATGTGTCGAGTGGCTCGATGACTGTTGGAGCCAATCAACAAATAGCAAAATTCCTGAACGAGGATCCGTTCAGTGTGTTGGCGGGCAGAGACTCATTTCAAGGCACATTCAGTTTTACGTCCGATGTCGGTATTTCCGTTATCGCGTTGCGAGGTCTTTCCAATGAGCGGACGCCGTCAGAGTTCTTGATCACGACATTGCCGGTGACCGATCTCGCGTCGCCGGCAGGTTCCGGAACAGTCTACTTGCCACATTTCGCAGATGGGGGAGGCTGGACAACTCAGATCGTCTTGGTCAATCCGACGGATTCCACAATCAGCGGCAGCATCCAGTTTTTCGGCCAAGGACGCGGCAGTACGCCGGGGGCTCCGATGGCGATGACTGCGAACGGCCAGACCGCATCGAGCTTTTCGTACAGCATACCGAGACAAAGCGCATTCAAATTAGTGACAGCAGGTATAGCTTCTGCGACAGTAGTCGGGTCTGTCCACGTCACTCCTGCAAACAGCGCAACACCTTCGTCGCTGGTGATCTTTTCTTATAAGCCTGCGGGGATCACAGTCACTGAAGCTGGTGTGCCGGGCATCCAGGCGGCTGCATTTCGGATGTATGTGGAGGAAACTGCGACTGGTGGCATTGGTGCGATTCAAAGCGGTCTCGCGATTGCCAACCTGGATGCCGCCTCAACTATGGTCACTCTCGAATTGACCGGGCTGGACGGCACATCCGCCGGACAAGGCACGGTGGCGATTCCAGGAAACGGACAAGTAGCCAACTTTCTTAACGAAGTTTTCCCCGGTCTGTCTTTTCCGTTCAAAGGAATACTGCGCGTTAGCGGTGGTGCGGCGGCTGGCCTTTCCGTCGTTGGTCTTCGGACTCGGACCAATGAACGCGGAGACTTCATGATCACGACCACTCCCCCAACCGACGAAAACAACTCACGGTCGCCGACCGAACTCTTGTTCCCAGACGTAGCCAACGGGGGTGGCTACACGACTCAATTCATTTTGTTCAGTGGAACGGCGGGACAGTCATCCAGTGGAAATCTCCGCCTTCTGAAACAGGATGGCTCGCCGTTCAATTTGACGGTGAATTAGCCGGATGACGTGCCTGCTAGCGAGCATCATAACGGCGGATAGTGGCGCCGTAAGCCTGCCACCTACGAGAACTATTAAGGTGAGCCATTATGAAGAGACGACGAATCCACCTGTTTGTTCTAGGAGCGACGAAAGCGAAAGCGGATTTGAAAAGCCCGTACGGATAAGGTTAATTAACGCGTCTGCGACCGGGTCAAAGAAGAGCAAGTAGTCCACTTGCCCGGAGGACGCGCGTCCCGTCCGTGATGGTGACATAGCTCGCACCCACGTTGCGGCGGGACATCCGTTCCCGATCGTTGTCGGGAGCAATGGCTTGAAAGTCGCTCTGTCGAGCGTTTCCAATTCAGGATGACCCGTGATGCGGCTGTCGGACCTATCCGGTTATCCAAGTTGCCGGGTACAAGTCAACTTGAAGAATCACAAACTCAGCTTCCTAGAAGGAGACTTGAACGAAGCCGCTGCCGCGGCGGACGCTACGCGTTAGCTTACCCAACCGGATAGCCTACCAATAAAGTGCTGGGTCAAAGGAGACACCTTATGACCCCACTACGAAAGCGGATGCTGGAGGAACTCCAGCGTCGTAATTATTCACCACTGACCATTCAGAGCTATCTCCATGCTGTGGAGGATTTCGCTCGCTACTTCGGCAAGAGTCCCGATCAACTCAACGAAGAACACATGCGGGAGTATCACCTGCATTTGATCCAGGACCAGAAACTGGCGACCAACACCGTCGTTGCCAGAATTGCGGCGCTGCGTTTCTTGTTTGTGAAGACGCTTCGACGGCCGTACGTGCAAGTAGATTTGCCTCGACCCAAAACGGAGAAGCGGCTACCGACCGTGCTGAGCCGTGAAGAAGTCGGACGGCTGATCGACTCCGCCAGCAACCTGCTGCATTACACGATTCTGTTGACGCTGTATGCGACCGGATTGCGGCGCGCCGAGTTGTGCGTTCTGAAAGTGGCCGACATCGATAGCCAGCGCATGGTAATCCACGTCCGTCAGGGAAAAGGCAAACGAGACCGGGATTTACCGATGACACCAAAGCTGCTGGGGACGTTGCGAGAATACTGGCGCTGGATGAAGCCAAAAACCTATTTGTTTCCGGGTATGGATAACAATTGGCGTGTCGACAAACCGCTGAGCCCGAAAGCGGTCTATTACATCGTTCGAGACGCCGCGAAGCGCGCTGGTCTCACCAAACCAGTATCTCCACACTGCCTGCGACACAGTTGGGCAACCCACCTTCTGGAATCCGGGGAAGATCTTCGAAAGATTCAACTCCTGCTCGGCCATTCCGACTTGGAAACGACATCCGTTTATCTGCACCTGTCGACCCAGCATCTGCATTCGGTCACGAATCCGGTGGAGGCGATCACCGTTTCCACCGTCGACACGATTAAGCGGTCCGGTCGAAAGAAGAAAGAATGAACCGGCCCGCCGTGGAGGTGGCCGACATCCTCCGCGCGCTGGGCAGTCGATTCATCGAACGACATCAAAGCTGGCTCCGTGTCCAGCAGCTCAAAGTCATGCGCGCCATCTCGCGCTGCCGGACGGCTGCTCTTGGTGGTCATATCGACAAGTGCTTGCGATGCGGAAAGGATTGGGGCCTCTCCTTCAACTCATGCCGTGACCGCCATTGTCCCAAGTGTCAGGCTCAGTCTCGTCAACGATGGATCCAGGCGCGGGAAAATGAACTGTTGGCGACCAGCTACTTTCACGTCGTGTTCACGCTACCCCATCTGCTCAACACCCTGATCCGGCAAAATCCCGTCGAACTCTACAACCTATTGTTCCGCTCCGTGGCGGAGACGCTGATGGAGGTCGCCGCCAATCCCAAACATCTTGGAGCGGAGATCGGATTCTTCGGCATTTTGCATACGTGGGGGCAGAACTTGTTGTTTCATCCTCACGTCCATTGTGTCGTTCCATCCGGAGGCCTGGCTCCCGACCACACGCACTGGATACGCGGCTCCGCCACATTCTTCTTACCCGTGAAGGTCCTTCATCAGGTCTTTCGTGGAAAGTTCATCGACGGATTGCAGCAAGCCTTCACTCAAAAACGTTTGAACTTTTCCGGTCCCATCCAGCACTTGGCAGAACCGAAGAGTTTTGAAGGTTTCGTTCGAAAGCTACACCGACAGGAATGGGTCGTCTATACAAAGCCTTCCTTTGGTGGCCCGCAACAGGTTCTCCGCTATCTCGGCCGTTACACTCATCGTGTGGCCATCTCCAATCACCGACTCGTTTCTTTCCACGAGGATGAAGTCACATTCCGTTGGAGGGATTATGCGCACGGCAACAAGAAGCGCAAAATGACTGTTTCGGCTGAGGAGTTCATCCGGCGATTCTTGCTGCACGTTCTCCCAAAAGGCTTCGTCCGCATTCGGCATTTTGGGTTCATGGCGAATTCTCAGCGGTCCGCATCGTTGGAGCTTTGTCGCCAACTATTGGACATGCCTCCCATCGTTCGCTCTTCGGAAACCGCGTCCACCACTTCCGCTCGCTTGTGTCCGGCCTGTCATGCGCCAATCACTGTCATCGAAACATTCAACCCAGCTCAACTTCGATGGAGATTCGTCTCAGAATGCTTTTCAGATTCCTCATAGCCTGCAACCATCTGCCACTTCAAGATGTGCCGATGCACGTCTATGCCGATGTGTGTTCGCAGCCCGATTTGCATCCCTTATTCGATGACGGCTTCATAAGATCAGTTCCAAAATGTCGCCGCGAGCGTCTTCAGGTTCTCTTTCGTTCCCTACGTTTTGGTCTTCACCCCTCGCATCGGGTAAAAACATCAACCCGCATTCCCATACTTTCTCCATAGCCACCGCGGCCGCCGCAGACGTCACCGGCCTCCTTCAAGTCGCGTTATAGAAAATCCGCGGCGATCGACATTCCGCGTTTCACTTCAACAGAACTCCGCCGCGGATTTCCCATCAACGCTAGCGACTTATGGGGAATTGAGACCGCCTCTACGGAGATACCGATTTCTCGTAGTTGTGAATGTTTAGAGCCGTGTCAATGACCAGTCGCCGCGGAGCGGAATGTTTCGATAAAGCGGCGTGCCTGAGGCGAAAGGGCGCGGCCTTTCAACCGAACGATTCCGTAGACACGTTGTGGAAAATACTTTTTCACCGGAATGACCTCGAGACGCTCGCGGCCCGTCAGGCAAACGTGCATCACGATCGAAACGGTTTCGGCGCGTCGGTCTATCACCACTCAATATCGTAACTCCTCACCGGGATCTGCGGACTCCCACAGTCCCGGCTTCGACGTCAGGCCGTACAAACTCGGATT
>Ga0075425_100004907_pt1 | contig 13862 bp, 14 predicted proteins | sample SoiMethybrSBSTD4_FD_75300 | JGI IMG/M metagenome (GOLD analysis project Ga0075425, IMG submission 75300) | Bulk soil microbial communities from a Populus tree surrounding site in Tennessee, USA - Soil MetaG P. TD hybrid SBSTD4 | ecosystem: Environmental > Terrestrial > Soil > Tree plantation...
GGGACCATCAGCGAGCGTACGGGCGTGTCCTCCAGCTCGAACACCTTGTGGATCATCTCGCGCTCTTCGCGCTCGACGATGCCCTCCCGCGTGCCCACGTCGACGAGCGTGCGCAGCTCTTCCTCGGACAGCTCGGTGGCCCCCACCTCGCCGCGACCGACGAGCCGCACGACGAGGCCGCTCAGCCGCGCGAGCAGCGCGCGCACGGGCCACAGCACGGCGCCGAGCCAGGCCACCGGCCGCTCGGCGACGCGCAGGAATGCCTCGGGCCGCTTGACCGCGACGGTCATGGGCAGGACCTCGCCGAACGTCGTCAGCAGCAGGATCATCATCACGACCTCGACCAGGACACCCCAGCGCGCGCCGAACAGGTCCACGGCAACGGCGGCGGCCAGGGCGGCGGCGCCGATGTTGACGATCGTGATCCCGACCAGCAGTGTCACCAGCAGGTCGTGCGGCCGGGTGATCAACGGCTCGGTGCCGGCGGCAGGCGATCCGCTCTTGCCGCCGAGGCGACGCAGCCGCGCGCGGCCGAGGGAGAAGTAGGCGGCCTCGGCTCCGGTGAGGAGGGCCGAGCAGGCGATGAGGAGCCCGAGTCCGAGCAGCTTGAGCACGATGTCGTTAGGCATGCCGGCCGCCCGTGACGAAATGCTCGAAGCCGGCCGCCGTGGGAACCTCGCGGCCGCTCGCGTCGACGAAGGTCACGCCCGGCTCTCCACGGACGACGGCCCCGATGGCGTGCAGCGACGTGCCGGTCGCGCTTCGCAGACCGTCGGCGAGGCGCGCGAAAGTCGACGCCTCGCACGTGAGCAGCAGCTCGTAGTCCTCGCCGCCGCCCGTCGCCCAGGCGCGCGCGTCCGCATCCAGCGCGCGCGCCAGATGACGGGTGGCATCGTCGATGGGCAGCCGCTCGAGCTCCACGCGGCACCTCACGCCGCTCTCGTCGCCGACGTGAGCGAGGTCGGTCCCGAGCCCGTCGGAGAGATCGATCATCGCGGTCACCCCGCCGGCCTCCCCGAGCCAGCGGCCTTCCGCCACCCGCGGCACGGGACGCAAGTGCGCGGACGTCAGCGCGGCCAGCTCCGCCGCGGCCATCCGCGCGGGCGCGCTCGCTCGCTCCAGCAACGCGAGCCCGGCCGCCGAGCGTCCGAGCGGGCCCGTCACCGCGATCACGTCGTCGACGCGCGCGCCCGACCGCAGCAGCGGCGTCGCGGCTTCGCCGAGCAGCGTGACGTTGACGAGCCAGCCGGCGGGGGACGCCGTGGTGTCGCCGCCCACGATCGCGACGTCGTGCCGGCCGCAGAGATCGCGCGCACCCTCGTAGAACGCCTCGACCTGCTCTAGCGTCGTCTCCGCCGGGCAGGCCAGCGCGACGAGGGCCCAGCGAGGACGCCCGCCCATGGCGGCGACGTCGGAGAGGTTGACGGCCATGGACTTCCAGCCGATGTCCGCAGGCTCGGCGTACCGTCGACGGAAGTGGATGTCCTCCAGCAAGAGATCGGTGGTGGCCAGGAGCCGCCGCCCGTCGGTGGGAAGCAAGACGGCGCAATCGTCGCCGATGCCGACGCCGACACCGGCCGCCGCGGGGGAGTGTCGCCGGATGCTGCGGATCACCGCTTGCTCGGCGATCCTCTCCCGCGCGTCGTGCGGAGGAGACGGGGATGGTGGATCGCCGGTACTAATACGCCAGGCCTGCGACGGCTGTTCTAGGCGAGGGCGTCCAGCTTCTTTTGCAGCTGGGCTTTGGGCACGGCGCCGATCACCTGGTCGGCGACCTTGCCGAGCTTCACGAACAGGACGGTGGGGATCGACCGGATGCCGTATCGGGCGGCGAGCCCCGGGTTCTCGTCGACGTTGACCTTGGCGAGCGTCACCCGTCCGGACGATTCGCGGGCGAGGTCTTCGAGGACGGGAGCGATGGCCCGGCACGGCCCGCACCACTCCGCCCAGAAATCCACCATCATCACGCCCTGGTTGGCCGTGAGGGCCTCGTCGAAATTCTGCTCGGTGAGGTGGACGGTCGCCGGGTCAGCCATGAAGGTCTCCCTGGATGAAAATGTCAATGCCAACGCTAACATGCCCGTGCCCTCGTGGCAACAACGCCGGCGATTCCCGCGTACGAATCTTTTGTCAGTTTGACACCCCAACGTGCTACAGTCCCAAGCTATGGATGCAGCACACGTTCTCGTAGTCGATGACGAAAAGCACATTGTGATGGTCGTCAAGGAAGCGCTGACGCACTTCGGCTATCGAGTCACCACCGCGGGCTCTGGAGCCGAAGCGCTAGCAGCCGTCCGGTCGGAGCTATTCGATGCCGCGATCACCGACATCCGCATGCCCGACATGAGCGGCCTCGATCTCCTTCGGGAGATCAAACGACAGGACGAATCGATCGAAGTGATCGTGATGACGGGATACCCTACGATCGCCTCAGCGGTCGAGGCCCTCAAGGAAGGCGCCTACGACTATCTCTCCAAGCCTCTGATCCTCGACGAGCTCGAGCACGTCATGCAGCGGGTCGTGGAGCGGCGGTTCCTCCGGGGCGAGGTGCATTCGCTGCGCACCCGTCTCGGCGAGGAGTTGACGCTGAACGAGCTCATCGGGACGTCGCCCCCGATGGAGCGCGTGAAGGACGTCATCGGCAAGGTCGCGGTCACCGATTCCGCGGTGCTCATCGAGGGCGAGAGCGGGACCGGCAAGGAGCTGGTGGCGGCGGCGATTCACCGGCTGTCCAGCCGGGCCAAGGGGCCGTTCATTCCCGTCAACTGCAGCGCGATCCCGCCCGATCTGCTGGAGTCGGAGTTCTTCGGCCACGTCCGCGGCGCCTTCTCCGGCGCGGTGTCGGACACGCTTGGGCTCTTCCGAGGCGCCAACGAGGGGACCATCTTCCTCGACGAGATCGCCGAGCTGCCGCCCGCCCTGCAGGTCAAGCTGCTGCGCGTGCTCCAGGAGATGCAGGTGCGTCCGGTGGGGTCCACGCGGGCCTACCCGGTCGACGTCCGCGTCATCGCGGCCACCAATCGCAATCTCGAGCGGGCGATGACCGAGGGCGAGTTCCGCCAGGACCTGTTCTACCGGCTCAACGTGATCCGCATCACGCTGCCGCCGCTCCGCGAGCGGCGGGAGGACATTCCCGGGCTGGTCAACCACTTCCTCCGCCGCTTCAATCGCCGCTTCCGCCGCGACGTCCGCGCGATCACGCCGGAGGCGCTCGAGGCGTTGGCCGCGTACGAGTTTCCCGGTAACGTCCGAGAGCTGGAGAACCTGCTGGAGCGGGCGTTCGCGATGGGCGCTCGTGAGCAGATCACGCTGGCCGACCTGCCCAGCCTCACCGTGTCCATTCCGGGCGTGGTGGCCAGCGCCTCCCGCGCGCTGCCGACCCTGGCCGACGTCGAGAAGGACCTCATCCTCAAGGCGCTGGCCATGAACAACAACGACAAGGAGGAAGCGGCGCGCACGCTCGGGATCTCGCGCCGCACGATCTATCGGCGCCTGAAGGAGTACGGCAAGCTCTAGCGTCGCGTGCCGCGTCGCCGGCACAGGGCTTGCCGTATTCCGGAGTAGCGCCGCGGGGTTTCCCCGGCTTCTCGATACGGGGAATGGGCCGTCCGGACCGCCGGGCGGCCGTTCCCTGGAATTGCTGTCCATCCCACTCACCGATGTACCGCATCTCGACGGCACGGGACTTGATCCTCGCGAAGACGCACATGGACTCCGCTGCCGAGAACACCGAAGCGGTGAGCGACGTCGAGCGTGGCGGTGTCGAAGTCCGCTATGCTGGCGCCCCGATGTCGAGACCCGGCCTGTTCTCCGTCGGCTCACTCGCGGGCATCCACGTACTGCTCATCGACGACGATCCGGTCTCGCGCGCGGAGCTGTCGGCCATCCTCCGGTACTGCGAGTCCATGCTGACCGTCGCCGAGTCCGACGCCGAGGCGCTACGCGTACTGGCGGTCGTGCGCCCCGACGTGATCGTGGTCGCCGTGCCTCGCCGGCATGGGGGAGAAATTCGATTCGTACAGTTGCTCCACAGCCATGCCAAGCAGGGCAACACCATTCCGATCATCGCGATCGTATGGCCCGATGCCCCGGTCAGCGCCACCGGCGTGACCCTCGTGCAGCTCAGTCGCCCCCTCGACGCGTGGGAGGTCTGCCGAGCGCTCGCCACGGTCGTCACCATCGATTGACCATGCCTCCGCGGCAGCCGCGGCGGGGGGTCGCGGTGTGGTGGTCGGCGTGAGTACCGAGCCACTGCGCGGCTTGCATATTCTCGTCGTGGACGACGACGTGACGGTCCGCCGCGTCATTGCGACGATCCTCGCGCACGGGGGGGCGCTGGTAACGGAAGCGGACTCCTCAGCCGCGGCCGCCCTCAGTTTCGAGCGCGTCATCCCGGAGCTGATTGTGTGCGCGCTCGATCTCGGCGGCGGCCGCGATGCCCATGACCTCGTGCGCCGGGTCCGGGCCATGGCGTCCGGTCGCGTCCGGAACATGCCCATCGTGGCCATCGCGCGCGGTCCGGAGCGGCATTCACTCGACGAGGCGCTGGAGGCCGGCTTTGCCGGTTACATGACGGCGCCGTTCGAGCCGCGGCAGCTCTTCGGGCTGATCGCCGACGTCGCGGACGCTCACCCGCGAGGTGAGACGGACGAGTAGCGCCCGTCAGGACGGACGACTGACCCAGAGCACCTCGGTGTCGAGCCCGCACGCCTGGCAGCGCCCGGTCTGCCGGTGCAGCACCAGCACGGTCTGGATGATCTCCAGCGTCGTGTCCGCTCGCTGAATGCTCATCGTGCCGTTCGTGGCGATGCACGGCAGGCACAGGGGCCGACCGAGGATCAGGGCGGTGACCAGGGCGGCGCGCTCGGGCACCGCGCTCCCCGACCCGCTACTTGGTGAAGAGCTGCATCGCCTCGACGGCCAGGACGCCGCCCACGATGGTGATGGGCACGAAGGGCGTTTTGGACGCGACGTCCGCGCTCGACAGCATGATCTGGTCGATCTTGGTCGCGAGCTGCGCGAGGGAGGCCGCGAAGACCAGGCGGCCCACCCGGCTCCAGAGGATGGCGCCCATGCACATGACGCACGGCTCGCCCGTGGTGTACAGCGTGCTGCCCCTCAGCGCCGCGCCGCCGTGTTCCGCCGCGCAGCGGCGGATCGCGACCATCTCGCCGTGGGCGGTCGGATCGCCGGTCGTGCGTCCGAGATTGCGCCCGCGGGCGATGACCGATCCGTCTCGGACGATCACCGCGCCGAACGGGAAGTCGGCCTGCCGTGCCTCGTCCAGCGCCATGCGCATGAACCGCTCGTCGTCCGCCGTGGCGGCATCGGCGGCGATCGCGAGACCGACGCGCGACGCGGCGGCCACTCCGACGAGACCGATGAGGAACGAGCGGCGGTCGGCGAGCGCGGTCACGCGGAGGTGACGTAGCCCTCCGCCAGATCGGCGGCGGCGAGCTCGGGATCGCGCTCGTCGGGGGAACCGTAGCCGCCTCCGCCCGGCAGACGTACCTCCACGAGCGTGCCGGGACCGACCACGTGCTCGGCCTTGGGATTATCCGGGCGGACGCCGTCGATGAGCACCTCGCCGATCGCGCCGGGATGCCCGCCCAGGAAGCCTTCCGCGGGTCGACGCGTGCGATCGCAGAGGACGGAGACGGTGAAGGGATCGTCGGTGCGCCCGCGGAACGCGATCACCTGGCCGAGCCCGCCCCGGTACTTGCCGGCGCCGCCCGAGTCCTCGCGGAGCGCCTTCTTCTCGATGAGGAGCGGCGCCAGATGCTCGGTGACCTCCACCGGGGTACCGAGCACGCCGGACGGGAAGGCGGTCGCCGACAGCCCGTCCTTGCTCGCGCGCGCACCGGTGCCGCCCGACGAGACCCAGAAGTAGACGAAGGGGTCGCCGCGCCGATCATGTCCGGTCACGTTGATGCCCCAGATGTTGGCCGAGCCTTCGGCCATGACGCGTTCGGGCACGGCCTGGCCGAGGGCGCCGGCCAGCACGTGCGGCAGGAAGTGGCCGATGACGTGCCGCGCCGCCACCGGCCACGGGCGCTTGACGTTGAGGATCGAGCCTTCGGGCGCCAGGATCCGCAGCGGCCGGAAGGCGCCGTCGTTGTTCGGCACGTCGGGGCTCACGATGACCTTAGCGCCGTAGGTCGTGTACGCCTCGGTGTAGTTCATCACCACGTTCACGCCGCGCGGGCTGGCCGGCGAGGAGCCGGCGTAGTCGATCACGAGCTCATCGCCGCGTACCTCGCAGCGGACGCGGATGGTGATCGGCTCGTCGAACCCGTCGGAGACGATGGCGTGCTCGTAGATGCCCGGCCGCAGGGCGCGGATGGCGTCGCGCATGGCACGCTCCGTCCGCGCGATGATCTCGTCGGCCAGCGGCTCGAGACGCGTCAGGCCGAACTCGGCCAGGAACTCGAGCAAGCGCTCGCCGCCCACCGCGCCGCCCGCGATCTGGGCATGGAAGTCGCCCATCACCATCTCGGGCAGGCGGACGTTCTCGCGGATCATTCGGACCAGCGGCTCGTTGGGGCGCCCGGCCTCGTAGAGCTTCAGGATGGGAATCTGCAGCCCCTCCTCGAACACGTCACGCGCCTGCGCCGAGAGCGGGCGGCCGCCGATGTCCGCGGTGTGGCACGTCGAGGCGAAGAACGCGACGAGGTCGTCGCCGCGGAAGACGGGGTTGCAGATCGTGACGTCGTTGAGATGGCCTGATGTCTTCCAGGGGTCGTTGGTGATCAGCACGTCGCCGGGAGCGAGCGTCTCGAGCGGATACGCGGCCAGGAAATGCTTCATGGCCAGGGCCATCGAGTTGATGTGCCCCGGCGTGCCCGTGACGGCCTGCGCCACCATCAGGCCGCGCCGATCGAAGACGCCGGCGGACAGGTCGCCGGCCTCGCGGACGATCGACGTGAACGACGTCCGCTGCAGCGCGGTGGCCTGCTCGTTGACGACGCCGATGAGGCGGTTCCAGCACACCTCGAGCGTGACGGGGTCGAAGCTCACGGCTCGACCACCAGCGCGAGGCCCTCGTCGATCCGGCAGCGCCCGCCGGGTCCGATGACCGCGGTCGATTCGCGCTCCTCCACGATCGCGGGCCCGCGCAGCTCGGCGCCGGGGGCGAGGGCGTATCGGTCGTACACGGCCGTGTCGACGTAGCCGTCGGCCTCGGCGAACCACGCGCGCCGCGTGCCTTTACGGGCGTGGCCGGCGGCCGTCGCGCCCGCCTCAGGACGCATCCTCACGAGCGGAGCGGGACCGGCCACGGTGACGCGCCAGTTCAGAGCCTCGATGGGAACGCCCTGCGGCAGGCGGTGATAGAGGGCGCGATAGGCCGCCTCGAAGCTCGCGGCGATCATGGCCACGCTTCCGCCGGACAGGCGACCCGCCGGCAGCGGCGCCTCCACCTCGTGGCCCTGACCGAGATAACGCATCTCGGCCACGCGGCTCACGACGACGGCGTTGGCCGGTACGCCGGCGCGCGTCAGGCGCTGGCGGCCTTCCGCCTCCATCGCGTCGAGCAGCGCGTTCACCGCCGGCCAGTCGGGAGCGTCCAACCGCTCGTGACGAGTGCGGACGAAATCGAACGCCAGCGGCGCCGCGAGCAGCCCGTACGCCGACATGGCGCCGGCCCCGAAGGGCAACAGGATGCGCGGGACCTTGAGGATCTTGGCGACCTGCCAGCAGTGGACGGGCCCCGCGCCGCCGAACGCGAAGAGCGGATACGCCCTCAGATCCTTGCCACGCTCGATGCCGTGGATGCGCGCCGCGGCCGCCATGTTCTCGTTCACGACGCGGTGGATACCCCACGCGGCGCGCGTGAGGTCGAGACCCAGCGGGCGCGCGACGTGCTCCTCGATCGCCCGGGCCGCCGCCTCGCGGTCGAGCCGCATGCGGCCGCCGAGGAAGAAGTCACCGTCGAGATAGCCGAGAATGAGGTCGGCGTCGGTCACGGTGGGCAGCCGCCCGCCGAGGCCGTAACACGCCGGGCCGGGATCGGCGCCGGCGCTGTCGGGTCCGACCTTGAGTAGGCCGAGCCGATCCACGCGCGCGATCGAGCCGCCGCCGGCGCCGATCTCGATCATCTCGATGACCGGAACGCGGACCGGGAGCCCCGAGCCCTTCTTGAAGCGGTCCGCGCGGGCCACCTCGAACTCGCGCGCCACGAGCGGCGCGCCGTCGTCGATGACGCATGCCTTGGCGGTCGTTCCGCCCATGTCGAACGACAACAGGCGCGACTCGCCGCGCTCGCGCGCCGCCTGCGCCGCGGCCAGCGCGCCGGCCGCCGGCCCCGATTCGACCAGACGGATGGGCACGCGACGCGCCTCCTCAGGCAACGCGATGCCGCCCGAGGACTGCATGACGTACAGCTGGCCGGGCAGCCCGAGATCGGCCATGCGCTGCTCGAGGTCGGCCAGATAGCGCGACATCAGCGGAACGACGTACACGTTCGCCGTCGTGGTGGACGTCCGCTCGTACTCACGGATCTCCGGGACCACGTCCGACGAGCACGAGACGGGCAGGGCGGGGGCGATCTCGCGTGCGATCTCGGCGAGCCGCCGCTCGTGAACGGGGTTGACGTAGGCGTGCAGGAGGCAGATGGCCAGCGCCTCTACCCCCTCGTCGACGAGCTCGGCGATCACGCGGCGCGCGACCGCTTCGTCGAGTGGACGCAGCACGCTACCGTCGGCCACCAGGCGCTCGGGAACCTCGCGGCGGAGACGCCGAGGAACGAGCGGCGCCGGCGGATCGATGAAGAGGTCGTACATGTCGTAGCGGCCTTCGGAGCGGATCTCCAGCGTGTCGCGGAAGCCGGCCGTGGTCAGCAGCGCGGTGCGGGCGCCCTTGCGCTCGATCAGCGCGTTCGTGGCGAGGGTCGTGCCGTGGACGACGGCGCGGACAGCGCCGTGGCCCACGCCCGCCTCGCCCAGCAGCCCCTGCACGCCCTGCTCCACGCCCTGCGCGGGATCTTTCGACGTGGTGAGGACCTTGCCGACGCGCACGGCCCCCGTGGTCTCGTCGACCACGACGAGGTCGGTGAAGGTTCCGCCGATGTCGACACCGAGGCGAGCGGGCATGTCGAAAGTCTACAACAGGCGCACGGCGTCGCCGGTCCGGACGGTCCCGGAGACGAGGACTTGCGCGTACACGCGGCTCCAGCCGGGGTGCCGCTTCTCGGACACGCGGGAATACTCGCCGTGGACGAACGCGGGCCGGATGTTGATACAGGGCGATGTGTAGCGGGTGACCTCCAGGGTCACGGCGTCGCCGAGCTGCAGCCGGCTGCCCGGGACGACCCGCGTCCACTCGATGCCCTCGATGGTGACGTTCTCACCGAGTGCGCCGGGCACGACCGGATGCCCTTCGGCCTGGAGCGCGCGAATCTGCTCCAGGGCGAAGAGGCAGACCGCCCGCTCCGGCCCACCGTGATGCTCGGTGTCGCGATGACCGTCGCCCTCGAGCCCGGCCGCCGTGACGTGGACCATGGGCACCGGCTTCTTGGGCACGCCGCCCGGGGAGACGTTGAGCTGGACGACGCGGCCGCTCACGACGCGGGCCCCCGGCGGATCATCCGCTGGACCTTTGCCTCCAGCACGACCTCATCGCGCTGGTTCAAGACGCGATGGCGGTAGGTCACGATCCCGCGATCCGCCTTCTTGGTCTCGCGCTTGTCCACGACTTCCACCTCGACTCGTATCGTATCGCCCTCCAGCACAGGCGACACGATGCGCAGCTCGCCCCCCAGCCACGCCATGCCGGTGCCATGGATGAGACCGGTCTGCATGATGAGGCCCTCCGACAGCGAGAACGTCAGCGCGCCGGGGGCGGCCCGCCGCTTGAAGAGCGATTCCCGGGCGACGTACTCCATGTCCATGAAGAGCGGCTCGGTGAACCCGCAGAGGTTCACGAAGTTCACGATGTCGGTCTCCGAGACTGTCCGCGCCAGCGTCCGGTAGACCGCGCCGACGTGGTGTGCTTCGAAGGTGAGTCCTTCTCCCAGCATGCGTTCTCTCCTGAACGGCGGGGAGGAGCCCCGCCCTACGGGTTCATTCTCCCAGGTAGGCGCGGCGGACGTCGGCGTTGCCGGCGAGCTCGGCCGCGGTGCCTTCGAGCGCCACGGCGCCCGTCTCCAGCACGTACCCGCGCCGCGCGATGCCCAGGGCCATGGCGGCATTTTGCTCGACGAGCAGGATCGTCGTGCCGCGCCGGTTGATGTCGACGATCGTCTCGAAGATCTGCTCGACCACGACCGGCGCCAGGCCCATGCTCGGCTCGTCGAGCAACAGGAGGCGGGGACGGGCCATGAGCGCCCGGCCGATGGCGAGCATCTGCTGCTCCCCTCCCGACAGCGTGCCCGCGACCTGGGCGAGCCGTTCCTTCAGCCGGGGAAAGAGCGCGAACACGCGCTCCATGTCGTCGCCGACACCGTCGTCGGTGCGGCTGTAGGCGCCCATCTCGAGGTTCTCGGCGACGGTCAGCCGATTGAAAATCTTCCGCCCTTCCGGCACGTGCGCGACGCCCCGGTACACCACCTCGTGCGGCGGATGCCCCGTGAGGGGCGTCTCCTCGAGCGTCACCCGTCCCCGTCGCGGCACGAGCAGACCCGAGATGGTCTTGACGGTCGTCGTCTTCCCCGCGCCATTCGGCCCCAGCACCGCCACGATCTCCCCCGCCGCCACCCTGAGCGACACTCCCTTCAACGCATGAATCTCCCCGTAATACACATGGAGATCTTCGACGACTAGCACTGCAGTATTCCGTCAGAGGATCTATATAGGCCGATCAAAAACGTGCAGCTGCTAGGCGCGGCCGAAGTCCCCGACCGAGCCGTATGCCCCATACGGCGAGGGAGCGGGACGAGGACGCAACGACGCAGATGCGCGTTTTTCATCGGCCTACGGGATCACGGAGCGGCCCATGGCGCGGCCCCGGCCAAGATACGCCTCGATGACCCTCGCGTCGCGCTGCACCTCGGCCGGTCGTCCCTCGGCGATCTTCTGACCATAGTCGAGGACGGTCACGCGGTCCGAGACCTCCATGACCACGCGCATGTTGTGCTCGATGAGCAGGATCGTTACGCCGGGATCGGTCACCAGGGATCGCAGCAAGCGCATGAGCCCGGCGGCCTCGCCCTGCGTCATCCCCGCCGTCGGTTCGTCGAGCAGCAGCAGGCTCGGCTCGGAGGCCAGCGCGCGCGCCAGCTCCAGCCGGCGCTGGTCGCCATAGGGCAGGTTGCGGGCGACCTCGTTCGCGTGAGCGCGCAGTCCCACCCGCTCCAGCAGGTCCTCGGCGCGACGGCCGAGCTCGCGCTCGACCTGGCGGAATTTCGGCCGGCGGGACAGCACATCCCACAGCCCCAGGGGGATGCGCGCGTGCATGCCGACCAGGACGTTCTCGATCGCCGTCATGTTGGCGAAGAGCCGGATGTTCTGGAACGTGCGACAGATCCCCAGCGTGGTGATCTGGTCCGGGCGGAGACCGCCGAGCGGCGTGCCGCGGAAGCTGACCGTGCCGTGGTCGGGCGCGTACAGACCCGTGAAGACGTTGAACAGCGTGGTCTTGCCGGCGCCGTTCGGGCCGATGATCGACGCGATCCCACTCTCCAGCGAGAAGTCCACGTTGGACACGGCGGTGAGGCCGCCGAAGCGCTTGGTGATCTCGCGGGCCTCGAAGAGCGGCATCAGCGCGCGGGCGCCACCGTCTCGGGCGCCTGCGGCGCGGCTGCGCGCGCGGCCAGCTCGCGCTGTCGGCGACGCACCGGCAGGATGCCCTGCGGCCGGAAGATCATCATCAGGACCAGAATGATCCCGAAGATCATGCGCTCGTACTTCGCCGGCTCCAGCTGGGTCGGCAGGTTGGCGAGGCTCCAGCCGAGCACCGTCACCCCGGCGTTCTTCAGCTCGTTGAGCCAGAGCGACAGGCCCTTGAGCACCTGCAGGTTCAGCACGGTCACCACGGTCGCGCCGATGATCGCGCCGGGGATCGAGCCCATCCCGCCGAGAATGACCATGGCCAGCACGCCGATCGACTCGAGGAAGGTGAACGACTCGGGGTTGATGAAGATCTGCTTGGCCGAGAACACCACGCCCATCACGCCCGCGAACGACGCCCCGCACGCGAAGGCCAGGAGCTTGGCGCGCACGAGCGGGACACCCATCGCCTGCGCGGCCAGCTCGTCCTCGCGGATCGCTTCCCACGCGCGCCCGATGTGCGAGTCCTCCAGCCGTCGGTTCACGAGCACGACGATCAGCACGATGGCGAGGACGAGAAAGTAGAAGTACTCCGGGTACGGAACGCCGAAGGGAGCCGGGGGCCGCGTGATCGGCGTGATGCCGCGCGGGCCGTTCGTGAGGTTGATGGGCTTGTCGAGGTTGTTGGCGAGCACGCGGATGACCTCGCCGAACCCGAGCGTGACGATGGCGAGGTAATCGCCGCGGAGCCTCAGCACCGGCAGCCCGAGGATCACGCCGGTGAGCGCGGCCACCCCGAGGCCGACGAGCAGGAAGACGTAGAACCAGATGGGCGCCAGCGGAAAGCCGCCCCCGAACACCGCGTTGCCCTGCGGCGAGCCGAAAATGGCCCACGAGTAGGCGCCCACCGCGAAGAACGCCACGTAGCCGAGATCGAGCAGACCCGCGAGCCCCACCACGATGTTGAGCCCGAGGGCCAGGGCGACGAAGATGCCGACCTGCGTGGCGACCTCCAGGTAGTAGCCGTTGTAGAGCCCGATGACCGGCATGAGCACGAGCAGCGCGATGCCGAGCAGCGCCGCGCGCAGCCAGCCGGGCATCCGGGCGAGATAGACGGTGAGGAGCGCGCTCTGGAACAGCAGGAAGACCAGGATGGAGCGAGGAAACGCGGCGACGGCGAGCGCCGAGACCACGAGCAGTGTGACGGCGCCGGCGAGCTGGATCACGCCCGCTCGCGCACGACCTCGCCGAGGAGGCCCTTGGGACGGAAGATCAGGATCAGGATCAGGACCGAGAACGCGAAGATGTCCTTGTACTCGGCGCCGAAGGCGCCGCCGGTCAGCAGCGACAGGTACGAGGCCGCGAAGGCCTCGAGCAGCCCGAGCACGAGGCCGCCGATCATGGCCCCCGGGATGTTGCCGATGCCGCCGAGCACGGCGGCGGTGAACGCCTTCAAGCCCGGGATGAAGCCCGTGTACGGGTTGATCAACCCGTACTGCACGCCGAAGAGAACGCCGGCGGCGCCACCCATCGCGCCGCCGATGAGGAAGGTCAGCGAGATCATCCGGTTCACGTTGATGCCCATAAGGCTGGCCGCCGTCTGGTCCTCGGCCACCGCGCGGATGGCCGTCCCGAGCTTCGTCCGGTTCACCACCGCGTGCAGCGCGGCCAGCATCGCGAGCGCGGCCACGATGACGACCAGCGACTTCAACGACACGTCGATGGTGGGCGTCAGCTCGAAGCGCTCGTTGAGCACGTCGATGGTGGGATAGACGAGGTTGAAGGCGTTCCGCCAGATGCTCTCGACCAGCCGGATCAGGTCCTGCAGGAAGAACGAGATCCCGATGGCGGAGATCAGCGGGATCAACCGTGGCGCACCCCGCAATGGCCGGTAGGCGACCCGTTCCACGGTGACGGCCAGCACGCCGCTCACCGCCATGCCGGCCAGGAGCAGGATCACGAGCAGGAGCGGCCAGGGCAGCGCGTCGAGCAGGCCGGCCGATTTCAGCGACAGCAAGATCTCCACGCCCACGAAGGCGCCCACGATGAAGATCTCCGAGTGGGCGAAGTTGATGAACTCGAGCACGCCGTACACCATCGTGTAGCCGAGCGCGATGAGCGCGTACATGAAGCCGAGGATGAGCCCGTCGATGAGGACCT
>Ga0075425_100004909_pt1 | contig 13862 bp, 16 predicted proteins | sample SoiMethybrSBSTD4_FD_75300 | JGI IMG/M metagenome (GOLD analysis project Ga0075425, IMG submission 75300) | Bulk soil microbial communities from a Populus tree surrounding site in Tennessee, USA - Soil MetaG P. TD hybrid SBSTD4 | ecosystem: Environmental > Terrestrial > Soil > Tree plantation...
CGCAAGGGCACGAAGATGCACCACTTCAGCTACGTGGGCGACGCCGACGTCGGCGAGCGGGTCAACATCGGGGCGGGGACGATCACGATGAATTACGACGGGGTCAGCAAGCACCGGACGACCATCGGCAACGACGCGTTCATCGGATCGGACACGCTGCTCCGCGCACCGATCACCATCGGTGAGGGCGCCGTCACCGGCGCGGGCGCGGTCGTGACGAAGGACGTGGCCCCGGGGATGCTCGCGGTCGGCGTCCCGGCCCGCTCGATCAAGAAGGCATCGAGGCCGGAGAAGAAGTAGTGGGTAGCGGGGAGCTTCTGGGCATCGAGCTCGTCCTGGTCGTCCTCCTGGCGGTCCTCTCGATGAGCGAGGCCGCGCTGCACGCGATCCGGCGTCCGGCGCTCATCGAGGAGCTCGTCGTCCGCGGGCGCCGCGGCCAGCGCGCCGGCCGGATGGGCGAGCGCCGCGTCCGGTACCTGGCGGCCATCCAGGTCGTCGAGTTCTTCGTGATCTTCGCGTTCTCCGGCATCGCCGCCGCGTTCCTCGCGCCGCGCCTCTCGGAGCTGCTCAAGCTCGTCGGCATCGCCGCGGTGTTCAGCGACCTCGGGGCCGTCGTCGTGACCGTCGCGGCGCTGTCGCTGGTGGCCGTGCTGTTCGGACTGTTCGTCCCACGCTCGATCGGCCGCAAGCACGCGAAGCAGGTGCTCCTGCTCATGGTGTTCCCGCTCGAGCTCATCACCTGGGTCACGCGGCCGCTCGTCGCGGTGCTGTTCTTCCTCACCCGCGTCGTGACGGCGCCGTTCGGCGCCGATCCGAACGAGGGCACGCTCATCAGCGAGGAGGACATCAAGGCGGTCATCGAGACGGGCGAGGAGCAGGGCGTGCTGGACGTCCAGGAGCGCGACATGCTCCATTCGGTCTTCGCTCTGGGCGACAAGCAGGTCCACGAGGTGATGGTCCCGCGCACGGACATCGTGGCGATCGACGTGAACACGCCGCCGCAGGAGGTCCTCGAGAGCGTCGTGAGCGCCGGCCACTCGCGGATCCCGGTGTACGAGGGCTCGTCGGACCAGATCATCGGCGTGCTGTACGTCAAGGACCTCTTCCGGCGTCTCGCACGCGGCGAGAAGGACGTCACCGTGCGTCCGTTCCTTCGTCCGGCGCAATTCGTTCCGGAGACCAAGAAGGTCGATGAGCTGCTGCGCGAGATGCAACGGGCGAAGGTCCACATCGCCATCGTCGTCGACGAGTACGGCGGCACCGCCGGCCTGGTCACGATCGAGGACCTGGTCGAGGAGATCGTCGGCGAGATCCGTGACGAGTACGACGTCGAGCGCGAGCTCGTCCTTCCGGTGTCCGAGCACGAGGCGGTCATGGACGCGCGCGTCCCGTTCTCCGAGGTCCAGGAGACCTTCGGGATCGACTCGCCCGAGGGCGTCGACGAGTTCGACACGCTCGGCGGGTTCGTCACGCACGAGCTCGGCCGCCTCCCGAAGGTCGGCGAGACGGTGAAGAGCAACGGCGTGAAGTTCGTCGTCGAGAGCATCGACGGGCGGCGGGTCGGCCGCGTGCGCGTGATCCGCGAGCCGGCGCGAACGGAGCAGCGGGCGTGACGTTGCCGCCCGGCGACGAGGACCTGATCCGGGTCGCGGCGCTCGCGCGGGCGCGGGCCTACGCGCCGTACTCGAAATACAAGGTCGGTGCCGCGATCCGCACGAAACGCAACAAGATCCATTCGGGAGCCAACATCGAGAACGTCTCGTACGGCCTCACGGTCTGCGCCGAGCGCTGCGCCGCGTTCGCCGCGGTCGCCTCGGGCGAGACGAAGGACTGGGACGCGATCGCGATCGTCATCGACGACGACAAGCTCCCGTCGCCGTGTGGCGCCTGCCGCCAGGTGCTCGCGGAGTTCGCCCCAGACCTGAAGGTCGTCCTCGCGACGACCGGCGGCCTGCGGAAGACCACGACCTTGCGCGACCTGCTCCCGGACGCCTTCCTCCCGAGCTCGCTGCCGCAGTGAGCAGCGTGCGTGAGCTCGGCTGCGAGACCGTTCACTACGCGTGGGACAACGCGCTCACGCCGCGGCTCGAGATCGACAGCGGCGAGACCGTGCGGTTCACCTGCCGTGACGCCTTCGACGGCGTCTATTCGCGCGAGTCGACCGCGGTGATCAAGCGCGTCGCGAAGGGTCACCCGCTCACTGGGCCGGTCGCGATCCGCGGCGCGCGGCCAGGTGACGTGTTGCAAGTCGACGTACTGGACCTCGTGCCCGGTGCCTTCGGCGTCACGACGTTCGTGCCCGACCGCGGCCTGCTGGCCGGCGACTTCCCCGAGCCGTACCTCAAGGTGTGGGACCTGACGGCCGATCGCGCGGAGCTCCGCCCGGGCGTGCGCGTCCCGCTGGCACCGTTCCTCGGCGTCATGGGCGTCGCCTTGGCGGAGCCGGGCGAGCATTCGACCATTCCGCCCCGCGCCGCGGGCGGGAACATGGACATCAAGCAGCTCACGAAGGGCAGCACGCTGTACCTGCCGATCGCGGTCGCGGGCGCGCTGTTCTCCTGTGGCGACGGCCACGCCGCGCAGGGCGACGGCGAGGTCTGTATCACGGCGATCGAGACGACGATGACCGCGACCCTGCGCCTGGGCGTCCGCCGCGACCTCAGGATCGCCGGGCCCGAGTTCGAGACCAGGAGCGCCGGCGCGCTGGCGGGCCGGCAGTACGTGACGACCGGGATCGCGCCGGACCTCATGGAGGCGTCGAAGCAGGCGGTCCGCGCGATGATCGGGCACCTCGTCGCCGCGTGCGGGCTCACGCGCGAGGAGGCCTACGTCCTGTGCAGCGTGGCCGCGGACCTGAAGATCAGCGAGGTCGTCGACGCGCCGAACTGGGTCGTGAGCGCGTTCCTGCCGATGAGCCTCTTCGGCTAGCGCCCCGGGGTCAGCGAGTCGGTGAGCTGGGCGTAGAAGCGGCTGGCACCGGTGATCGCGATCTCCTGCAAGCCTTCGGTGACGCGCTCCTGCGAGTGGATCCCGGCGGTCTCGAGCTTGAGCACGCCGTAGTCCGCGAACATCGACGCCGGGAACGGCCGCGTGAGGCTCGCATCCTGGATCCGCTCGAGCAGCACCGCGGCCTGGGTGCGGTTGAGGATCCCGCTTCGCGCGATGACCCGCCGGTCGGTGAGTACCCAGACCCGGCTGATCCATTCGACCCAGCGCACGACCGTCACGACGAGCACGAGGAACGCGGCCGCGAGGGCGGTGAGAGCGATCGAGGTCACGGTCTGCGACGCGGCCCACGCGGCGACGAGCGCCAGGACCAGTGCGAGCACGAGCAGCAGGACCCACCAGGCGAACGGCCGGCCCACCGCGAGCGTGCGCTCGCCGGGCTCGTAGATGATCCCGCCGGGGGCCTTGAGCGGAGTCTCGGACACCGCGCGGATGCTAGCGGGTGGCGCTCCCGACAGGCTCTTCCGCACCGGTCGCCGAGGCGACGAGCTGCTCGAGCAGGGCGAGCGGCTCGCCGGCCATCGCGCCGATGCCGTGCAGCGCGTGCAGCGCTCGCGTCCGGTGCGAGGCGATCTCGCTCTCGAGCTGCTGGCGCGTCCCGAGCTCGTCGAGGATCTCGCGGATCCGCTCGACGCTCGGCGCGGCGAGCGGCGCGGGCGGCCCGAACAGCGCCGCGAGCTCCGTCCGCAGTCGCGGAGACGCCTTCTCGAACGCCATGACCACCGGGAGCGTCTTCTTCCGTTTCACGAGGTCGTTCATCTCGAGCTTGCCGGTGCGCTCGGTCGTCGCCCAGATGCCCTGCAGGTCGTCGTATGCCTGGAACGCCTGCCCGAAGTCGTCGCCGAACCGCGCGAGCGCCTCGCGTACCTGCGGATCCTCGGTCGCGAGCACGGCCGCACCCTCGGCGCCGGCTGCGATCAGCGCCCCGGTCTTCTTCGCGGCCATCGCGCGGTAGCGCTCGACCGTGATATCGGTCCGGTCCTCGAAGTTGATGTCCAGGAACTGGCCCTCGCACACCCGCACGCACGCCTGGTCGATAAGGCACGCGAAGTCGAGGATCCGCTCGGCTGGGAAGCTCCGCTCGCGCAGCCGCTGCACCGCCAGGCGAGAGGCCGCGTACATCCCGTCGCCGGTGTTGATGGCCTGCGGGACGCCCCAGACGGACCACACGGTGGGCCGGTGGTGGCGGGTCGGGTCCTGGTCCTCGATGTCGTCGTGGATGAGCGTGAAGTTGTGCAGCAGCTCGATCGCCGCCGCCGCGGGCAGCATCGCTTGGGGATCGCCCGCAAGCGCCTCGTACACCAGGACGCACATGAGCGGCCGCATGCGCTTGCCGCCACCCGGCCGCTCCACGTCGAGGCCGAGGTGGTACAGCATCATGCCGTAGAAGGGCTGGAGCGCCGGCTCGGCCTGCGCCAGGACGTCGCGGATCTCTTGGTCGATCGCAGCGATGCGCGACGGGGATCGGCCGGAAGTGGTCACCGAATTCCGATGGTAGCCCCTACCATTCACCGTCGATGGCATCACGCACGTACCGTGCCGAGGCGATCGTGCTCAAGACCATTGACTTCGGCGAGACGGATCGCATCCTCACGCTCCTCACCCGGCATTTCGGCAAAGTGAGCGTCGTCGCGAAGGGCATTCGCAAGCCGACGAGCCGTCTCGCGGGTCATGCCGAGCCCTTGACGCACGCAACGTATCAGCTCGCGCGCGGCCGGAACCTCGATGTGCTCACCGGCGCGGAGTCGCGCGCGCTCTACCGCGCCCTGCGCGAGGACCTCCACGGCATCGCGGCCGGGTGGTACATCGCCGAGCTCGCCGACCGGTTCGCGCTCGAGCGTTCGCCGTCCGCGCCGCTGTTCGACCTCGTCGAGAGCGCCCTCCGGCACCTCGCCGCGGGCTACGCCCCGGCGCTCGTGTGCCGCTGGTTCGACCTTCATCTGCTCGATCGGACCGGTTTCCGACCGGAGCTCGGCCGGTGCGTCCAGTGCCGCACCTCGCCTGACGAGGTCACGAACGCCTGGATCGTCGATGCGGGCGGCCTCGTCTGCGCGACCTGCGCCCCGATGGAGACGCACGGCCCGCGCGCCCTCTCCGTGCGCGCGCTGAAGTCGCTGCGCTACCTCCTGGTGAGCAATTTCGACGGCGCCTCGCTCCTTCGCGTGGACGAGGCCCTTGCGACGGAGCTCGAACGGCACCTCCGCTCGTTCATGCAGCACGTCCTCGATCGCGACATCAACGCCGCGCGCCTGCTCGACGAGCTCGCGCGCATGCCTCGTCCGGCCCCCGCGACCACATGAGCGAGGGCCCGCCTCCGGAGCTCTTCGACAAGCTCGTGTCCCTCGCGAAGCGTCGGGGCTTCGTGTTCCCATCGAGCGAGATCTACGGCGGTGCCGGCGCCACCTGGGACTTCGGGCCGCTCGGCGTCGAGCTCAAGAACAACGTGAAACGTGCGTGGTGGCGCTCGATGGTCCAGCTGCGCGACGACGTCGTCGGCCTCGACGCCGCGATCCTCATGCACCCGAAGGTGTGGGAGGCGTCCGGCCACGTCGAGAACTTCACGGACCCGCTCGTGGAGTGTGCCAACTGCAAGCACCGCTACCGGCTCGACGAGCTTCCGCAAGGCGCCGAGGGCCCGTGCCCGAACTGCGGTGAGAAGAAGCTCGGAGCGCCGCGGAAGTTCAACCTCATGTTCAAGACGTTCGTCGGACCCGTCGAGGACGACGCGTCGGTCGCGTGGCTTCGGCCCGAGACGGCGCAGGGGATCTTCGTGAACTTCGACAACGTGCAGCAGTCGATGCGCCGCAAGCTGCCGTTCGGCATCGCCCAGGTGGGAAAGTCGTTCCGGAACGAGATCACGCCGGGCAACTTCATCTTCCGGTCCCGCGAGTTCGAGCAGATGGAGATGCAGTACTTCGTCCGGCCAGAGAACGCGCCACGGATCTACCAGGAATGGAAGGAGACCCGTCGGCAGTGGTATCGCGATCTCGCGGGCCACGACGACCTCTTCCGCTTCCGCGAGCACTCCCCTGAGGAGCGCGCGCACTACGCGGCGATGGCGTTCGACATCGAGTTCCGGTACCCGTTCGGCTGGAAGGAGCTCGAGGGCATCCACAACCGCACCGACTTCGACCTCAAGCGGCACTCGGAGTATTCGGGCAAGAAGCTCGAATACTTCGATGACGCGACGAACGAGCGCTTCGTGCCGTACGTCATCGAAACGGCGGTCGGCGCCGACCGCGCCACGTTCGCGTTCCTCTGCGCGGCGTACGACGAGGAGCCCGACAAGGAAGGCGTGCGTGTCGTGCTCCGCCTGCACCGCGACCTTGCGCCGTACAAGGTCGCGGTCCTGCCGCTGTCCAAGAAGCCCGAGCTCAGCGAGCTCTCGCGCGCGGTCTGGGCGAAGCTGCGTCCGCACTTCCAATCGACGTACGACGAGACCCAGGCGATCGGCCGCCGCTACCGCCGCCAGGACGAGATCGGAACGCCACTCTGCGTGACCGTGGACTTCGACTCGCTGACCGATCAGTCGGTCACGATCCGGGACCGGGACGACATGACCCAGGTCCGGGTGAAGATCGAGGAGCTCGTGCCGGCGCTCCGGGAGAAGCTCGGCCTCGCCTGATCTGGCCGTCGCCGCACCGGCCGCGCTCGCGGTCCTGTTCTTCACCGCCGGACTGCGCACGCCGCTCCTCGCCCTGCTCGCCCTTCGGCGCATCCGGATCCTCGCCCTTGTCGTGCTGCCCTACGGGGTCGGCTTCGGTGTCGTCGCGCTCATCGGGCCGGCGCTCCCGGATCCGGACCGGCTCGGCCTGACCGCCGTCGCGCTCGCACCGGCGCTGCTGACGGCGCCGGCGCTTGCGAACGCGATCGGCGGCCGCATGGACCGGACCGGCGCGCTCGTCGTCGGATCGGTCGGGATGTGGCTCATGCTGACGTTGACCCAGGGCCCTGCGGCCGCGGCGGCCGCACAGGGCGCGATGCTCCCGTTCATCCTCGGTGCCGGTGTCACATCGGTCGTGCCGATGCTCCCGCAGGTCATCCGCACGATCGCTCAGCGCATTGGCGACGCGGCGTTCGTCGTTCTGATCGCGATCGCGCTGTCCGCCGCCAACGGTCTGAACGCAGCGAATGGCCTGGCGGCGCTCGCGCTGTTCGTTACGGTCGTGGCGAGCGCCGTGATCGTGGCGCGGATCGGCGGCGTCGATCTCGGCTCGGCGCTCGCCGGCGCCGGCTCGCGCGACCCGGCCGTCGCCACCGGGCTGGCTGTCGCCCTGGGCGGGTCGGCGGCCGTCCCGCTGTACTCCGCGATCCTCCTGCTGGCCGGCTCGGCTCTCCTGGCGCTCCGGAATCGCCGCAAAGCTCGGTAAACCCGTTGCGCTCGGCTGGGTGCCCGCCGACCATCGGAGCGTGGTTTACCTCCCCGCGATCACCGCGCTCGTGGCCGCGGTCTTCGCGATCGTCGTGCTCCGCCAGTACCGCAGCCATCGCCGGACCTACCAGCTCATGTGGGCCACGGGCTTCGCGATGTTCGCGATCGCGGCGTTCGCCGGCTTCCTCGCGCAGAGCGGGGGAGCGACCGAAGCGGAGTACCGGCTTTTCTACCTCTTCGGTGCGATCCTCAACGTCGCGTGGCTCGCGCTTGGCACGATGTACCTACTCGCTCCGCGGCGGTGGGCCGACCTGGCGCTCGCGGCGGTCGTGCTTCTCTCATTGGCCGCGGGGTACGCCGTCGTCGCCGCGCCGGTCGATCTCGCCGCCGCAACGGCCGGTCACCCGGCGTACCCGAACGGCTCGCTGGCGCGGATCCTCGCCGGCGTGGGCAGCGGCGTTGGCAGCGTCGTGCTCATCGGCGGCGCGTTGTGGTCGGCCTGGATCTTCCTGCGCAAGCGGCACAACGGCCGGCGGGCGCTGGCAAACGTGATCATCGCGGTCGGTGTGCTCATCGTCGCGGCCGGTGGGACCGCCGCCTTCACCGGCCTTGGCGGAGTGCTCGAATACACCAACCTCGTCGGGCTAACAGTGATGCTCGCGGGATTCCTGCTGATCGGCTAGGCGAGCGCGGCATCGAGGAAGAGCCGCTCGACCGCCGAGCGGACCGATCGCTGAGCCTCCTCGACCGACACGAAGCGGCCGTTGTCGACGAACGGGTCGTCTGACGGCAGGGCGTCACCCGTCACCTCGACCCGGAAGACCCATTGCAGCGTGTCCGGATAGGGATACGTGTACCGCGGGTCGTGCCGCCGCGGCGAGAGGTTGTGCAGATGAAGGAGACCCAGCCGCCTCGGTGTGCCGACGATCGCGCAGCCGGTCTCCTCGCGGATCTCGCGCACGAGGGCGGCGTCCGGTGACTCACCGGGCTCCCGGCGTCCGCCGGGGAGCGCGTGCGTCGCGCCCTCCGACTCGAAGACGAACACCCGATCGCCGCGCCACGCGATCGCGCGAACGGACACGACGAGCTCGGGTGGGGGATCCATCGTCGTGAGGTAGGCGGTGACGTCGAAATCCTGGCCGATCGTCGGCCAGTGCCATTGCTCCGTCGCGTCCGCCACCAGCGCGCGGATCTCCGCGAGGTCCGCCACGTGAGCGAGCCTAGTCGGCGGGCCGGCCGTCCTCCGGATCATCGCCGGCGAGCCGGCCGGCGAAACGCTGCGCGATCGTCGTGGCCGCGGCGGTGAGCGCGGCCATCCCGGCGCCCCACAGCGCCTCCTTCGGTCCGCGCTGCTCGTCCTGCACGTCGGCCATCTCCTTGCGGAGCGACTCACGGAACCGTTTGCGGGCGCGGCCCTTCAACCGGTCGACCCGGCCTCCGAGCCGCTCGGCGATCCGCTCGATCTCGGAATCGGGCGTCTTCCGCCGAGCGTCACGGACCTTCTTCGCGATCGTGACCCCGGCCAGCGCGACCACCGAGCCCAGCGTGCCGACCGTCGCGACGGGTTGACGGCGCAGGAGGTTCCGCGGATCGACGTCCGATTTCGCGCGCTCGACGAGCGCGTCGACGTCGTCGTCGATCTTGCGCCGGAGGTCCGCTAGCTCGCGTTCCGTCCGAGCACTCGGGCTTTCGCCCATCGCACCGTCTCCTTTATCGATTGGATCGAGCGGGTCGGGCCCCGCAGCTCGAGTCGCTTGTAGCCGCCCCAGCCCAGGAGCGCCGCGATCGCCCCGAAGAGCACGAGCGCGATGAGCGCCGAGGCCCAGAGCGGCAGCCAGATCGCGATGAGGCCGATGATGAAGACGGCGAACGAGATGAGCGTCAGGAACACGAACGCGAGCGCGATGCCGAACCATTTCGCGGCATTCAGGTTCGCCTTGACGATCTCGGCGATCTCCTGCTTGGGCAGCTCGATCTGCTTCCGGATATACGTCCGTACGTTGTTACGGATCCGGCCGATGAGCGTGCTGTATCCAGGGCGTTCGTACACGGGCCGCGACTCTAGCATCGGGACGTTGCAGGAGCAGGAAGTGCGCCATGCACCCGTTTCGGACCCCTCGCGGCCCATAGATCCATAGAGACGTGCGAGATGAAGCCGCCCGGGCGGTGAGCCGGGAGAAGACCGGGCTGCCGTGGCGGCAGCTCTATGAGGCGCACGCCGCCGAATTGGTCGGCTATCTGTGGAGGCTGACCGGGGACCGGGAGGTCGCGACCGATCTGATGCAAGACACGTTCATCGCCGGGATGCGCGACGAGTCGGCGCTCCGCGACGGGGCGAAGGTCCGCGCGTGGTTATTTCGCATCGCGACCCGGCTGGCGATCAAGCGGCTGCGCCGGTCCAGGCTTATCGCGTTCGTTCCATTCGCCGGCACGGAGCGATCGGCCGTCGGTACTCTCGACGTCGAGGCGCTCGCGGTCCGCGACGCGATTCGTTCGATCTCCGCCGACCAGGCGGTCGCGCTGGTCCTGCATTACGCCCACGGGTTCACCCGCGCCGAGATCGCGGATCTGGTCGGCCGGAGCGAGGAGACCGTCAAGTCGCGGATCGCGCGCGGGCGGCGCGCGTTCCTCTCCGTCTATGACCGCCAGGGAGGCACGCCGTGACCGACGATCAGCGCGACGACGATCGAATGCGCCGGCTCATGGCTCGGTCGCAGCCGGTGTCGGTCCCACCGTTCGACGCGCTGCGTCCGACGCCGGCGCGTTCGGCGCGGCGGTCGATCGCGGTGACCTTGGCGACGGTCATCGTCGCCGTCGCGGCGCTCTACGCCGGACAGCAGCTCTCGGCCTTCCGCCAGCAGCAGGCGTCGCCGACGACGGGGGTCGCGGCTCCGAGCGGGACGGCGAGCGGGAACCCGACCGCCTCGCCCAAGGTCGTTCTCCCGCAGCCAGTCCCACTGCCGGTCACGCGCACGAGCGCCGCGGCGCAGGTCGCATGGCTCGGCACATCCGCGCCGGATGGAACGGCCGAGCTCATCGGCGTCGATCCGACGGGCGCGATCGTGGCGCGGATGCCCTGGGCCGAAGGGCGCCCGTATCGCTCGGCCGACGGCACGCTGATCGTGGTCGTCGCCGACGATCACATCAGCGCGTATTCGGCGCTCGACGGCTCGAAGCAGTGGACGTACCCGCGCAAGCCGGCCGGTGGCGTGATCGATGTCGCATTCAGCCCGGATGGCCGGTGGATGGCGTTCATCGGATCTGAGGCGTACGTCCAGGTCATGGATCTGCGCAGCGGCCTGACCCAGACGACGCCGCTGGCGCACGACCCGAACGCGGCGACCCCGGGGATGAGTGGCTCGTTCACCGGCCCGATCTGGTCGACCCTGGTGTTCGCTCGGGACTCGGCGCGGCTGTACACGATCGTCGACTGGGGCGGGCCACTGCGACTGACCGCGTTCAACGTCACGCCGGGCGGCCTCGTCCAGACCGCCACGGCCGTCAGCGGCAACGGCGCCGCCCGCCTTCCGACGTGCTCCGGCCCGGGCCTCGCACCGCGAGTGCTTCCGGATGGTCGGACGCTGATCGCGTTCTGCAACTACGACGGCGACCTGTGGCTCATCGACCTCGCGACGCTCACCGCGATCGACGACATCCGGACCGGCCAGACGAACCCGTTCGAGCAGGCTCCGATCTTCACTCCGGATGGGCAGCTCGTGTACCTCCGCAGCCAGTCGAAGCTCAAGGTCTTCGATGTGCGGACGCGTTCCGTCCTCGGCCCGGTGTTCGCGCCGAAGACGACGAGCGATCCCGGCCCATTCAGCTGGCTGTTCGGTCAGGCGGATGCCGGGTACATCGCACCGACGATCCCCGTGTCGCCCGACGGCACCAAGCTCTACTGGAGCGGGAGCGGCGGCATCGAGGTGTTGCGCATCCCCGACCTCAAGCTGATCAATCAGCTCTCGCCCAGCCTCGAGCTCAACGAAGTGTGGGTGTCAGGTGATGGCAAGACGCTGTACGCGACCGGTTCGAAGAACGAGCTCTACGTGATCCCGGAGGCCGGCGGCGCGCCGATCAGCGTGCCGGTCAATGGCACCTTCTTTGCCTCGGAGCACGGCTAGCAGGCTCTCTGGGAACATGGCGCCGGTGAACGCCACGGCCCCGGCGGTCTCGGTCCGTCAGCTTGCCGGCTACTTCCTCCGTCTGGGTGCGATGGGATTCGGTGGCCCGATCGCGCTCGCCGGCTACATGCAGCGCGATCTCGTCGAGCGCCGGGGCTGGTTCACGCAGGAGGAATACCTGCAGGGCCTCGCGGTCGCGCAGACGCTTCCCGGGCCGCTGGCGGCGCAGCTTGCGATGTGGCTGGGCTACGTGCGCCGCGGCACAGCCGGCGCGACGGCGTCGGCGCTCGCGTTCATCCTTCCGCCGTTCCTCATCGTCACGGTCGTCGCGGCGATCTACGTGTCGCTCGCCGGCACGACGATGATCCAGGCGCTCTTCTACGGCATCGGTCCGACGGTGATCGTCCTCATCCTGCGCGGGGCGTGGAAGCTGCTGCGCGTGACCGTGAGGTCGGACCGCCGGCTCTGGGCGATCTTCGCGGCGGTCGCCGCCGCGACGTTCGTGGCGCGCAGCGAGGTCGCGATCCTGTTCATCCTCGCTGGGCTCGTCGGGGTGGTCCTGTATGCGCCGAGGTACCGGCCGCGGCTTCGGTCCGTGCCGCTGCTCCTGCCGCCCTCCGCGGTGCCAGTCATCGCCGCCGCCGGCTCGGCGGACCCTGCCACGCTGGTCGCGCTCGGTGTCTTCTTTTTCAAGGCGGGCGCCTTCACTTTTGGCTCCGGCCTCGCGATCGTGCCGTTCCTCCAACAGGGCGTCGTGCACGACTTCGGCTGGCTGTCGGAGCGGGAATTCCTCGACGCGGTCGCGATGGGGATGATCACGCCAGGCCCGGTCGTCATCACAGCCGTCTTCGTCGGCTACCTCGTCGCGGGCCTCGTGGGCGCGGTCGTCGCGGCCGCCGGCGTGTTCTTGCCGCCGTTCCTCATGGTCGTGCTGTTCGCACCGTGGATCGTCCGCCATCGCGCGCATCCCGCGGTCCAGGGGTTCACGAAGGGCGCGACGGCCGCCGCCGCGGGCGCGATCGTCGGTGCGGGAGCGGTGATCGCCACGCAGGTCCTGGTCGACGCTCCGAGGCTGCTCATCTTTGCGACCGCGTTGCTGATCCTGTGGCGGTGGAAGGTCAGCGAGCCGGTCGTGGTCGCCGGTTCTGCGGTGGCCGGCTTGGTGTTGCTCAGCCTGCGCTGAGCTCCGCGGCCAGCGCCTCGGCCCGCGCGCGGAGCTCGTCACGCTGCGCTGGCCCGACCTCGCTGACCGCCAGGTCCCACCGCTCGGCACCCGGAACGGCGCAGTCGATCGCCACGGTGCGATCCCTCGGTCCGGCGTTCGCAAGCGCGCTCGGTGCGCTCCGCTCGAGCAGCGCCTCGCCCACCGTGCCGGCCACCAGGTCCAGGGCCGCGGGGCTGACCGCTGCCTGCGGCTCGACGCCCGCCGATCCTGCGCGCCATCCGTCCGGCGCCGACGCGTTGAAGAACGCGGCCGCGAGCCGGCTCCGATAGGCGCCGTGGGCGCACACGAACAGGACGGTGCGCGGAGCGGCGGCCACGCCCACAGGATGCGCCGCCCGACGTTTCTGCGAAGATGAACGCTCACTGCGGGAGGTGCGCCATGCCGGCGACGCGCGCGAAGAAGGCCACGGCAGCGGCTCCGAAGGCGAAGGCCCAGAAGTGGGTGTACCTATTCGCCGGCGGCAAGGCCGAGGGCAACGCGAAGATGCGCGCGCTCCTTGGCGGCAAGGGTGCCGGCCTCGCCGAGATGACGAACGCGGGCCTGCCCGTGCCGTCGGGCTTCACGATCACGACCGCGGCCTGCAACGCGTACTTCAAGAACGGCAAGAAGCTCCCGCCGGGGCTCTGGGATCAGGTCGAGCGCGCCCTCGCGACGGTGGAGAAGTCCACGAAGAAGAAGCTCGGCGACCCGAAGGATCCGCTGCTCGTGTCCGTGCGCTCGGGTGCCGCGATGTCGATGCCCGGGATGATGGACACCGTCCTGAACCTGGGCCTCAACGACCAGAGCCGCCAGGGCCTCGCGACGCTGACCAAGAACGAACGGTTCGCTCACGATGCGTACCGCCGGTTCATCTCGATGTTCGGCCGCATCGTGCTCGACATCGACGCGAAGAAGTTCGACGACGCCCTCGAGAAGCGCAAGCACGCGCGGGGCGCGAAGTCCGACACCGACCTCGGCGCCAAGGATCTCGCCGCCCTGGTGGACGAGTTCAAGGCGATCGTCAAGAAGGAGACCGGAAAGCCGTTCCCGACCGAGCCGCACGAGCAGCTCCGACTCGCGGTCGAGGCGGTCTTCGGCTCCTGGTTCGGCCAGCGCGCGAAGGACTACCGGAAGCAGTTCAAGATCTCGGACGACCTCG
>Ga0075425_100004912_pt1 | contig 13859 bp, 10 predicted proteins | sample SoiMethybrSBSTD4_FD_75300 | JGI IMG/M metagenome (GOLD analysis project Ga0075425, IMG submission 75300) | Bulk soil microbial communities from a Populus tree surrounding site in Tennessee, USA - Soil MetaG P. TD hybrid SBSTD4 | ecosystem: Environmental > Terrestrial > Soil > Tree plantation...
GAACCGGGAGAGATCGTGAGGAGAGCAGCACGTCATTGCTGCAGACGCTTCTGCATCGGCTGACCCAATATCATGCCGAAGGCTTTGGTTGGCAAACCAGATACCGTATAGCCCAATTCGCTATAAAAGCGCATCGCGGTGGCCGTGCTTTGCAGTTTCAGGAGCGGCATGCCGAGTTGCTCGGCGCGGAGCTCCAGTTCGCGCAGGAGCGCTTTGCTTACGCCACGGAAGCGCGCATCGGGCAAGACGTAGTTGAGAATGATCTCACCTTTTCGGGTCATCGCCGCAACCCCAGAAATCGCTGTTCCGAAGACCGCCACCAGCACGTGGTGTTCGCGGATCCAACACTGCATGTTTGCGCTGGTTTTGTTGGCGAGCCAGAGTTCAAGGGTCGTCGCATCCCCTTGATGGTCGAGGATGCATAGTTCGCTGATCGAGCGGCGCACGACCGAGCAACAATCCTCAGCGTCTTGCTCACACGCATCGCGTACGTGCATCGTTGGCGGTCCCACCCTATGCTGACGGTGCCTTCAAGGCGCCTAAGAGGGGCAGGCCATTTGTCCGGCGTGTGGCGTTGATGATCTCGAGCACGCGCTGATGAAAGGGGGGATACTGGATAGTAAACTCGGTGCACAGACGGCTGTTGTCTAGACGGTAAGTCGGATTGAGGTCTTTGGCTCCGTGCTCCTTTTCAAAGCTGATTTTGGCATCGGGAAGGTAGGAACGCACGATCTCGGCGATCTCGCCGAGGCTGATAGGTGTGCCGCCAGAATTGTAAATGCGATGTGAGGGTTTGTCGCTCATGGTCACGCGCGCAAAGACCTCGGCCATGTCGTCCACGTGGATTGCACAGACCATGGCATCCTTGAAAGGCAAGTGTACTGGCTTGCCCAGCGCCGGCTCGGTGATGCACCTGACGTGATCGGTTGTGCCGCGCACCTTGTCCGGACCGGTAACGTAGGCGGCTCGGATGCCGGTGATACACATTGCGTATTTTTCCGCATAATCGAGCGCTTGCCACTCGTTCATGATCTTGTGCCGGGCGTATTGATATTCGCCGTGTAGAGGATCATCCTCCGTCACATCGCGGTCTCCATAATTGGACTGCTTGCCGTTCGGCGCAAAGGAGCCCGCATAGACTGTGTGCTTGACGCCCAAGCGGCGCGCGGCTTCGAAGCAATTGTCTGTCCCGAGGATATTGATCCTCAGGGCGAGGTGGGGCGGATAGTTACTGCCAATCAAGTAGGCAAGATTGATCACGCGGTCTGCCTTGGCTGCGGTCATCGCACCTAACACGTCTTCAAAGCGGGCGACATCTCCACGAATGCAGGAAACGCTTGCTGCAAGGTCGACAAAAGAGTGGGCCTCAAGGTTGGAATCCATACACGTGACGGTCTCCCCGCGTGCCACAAGACGTCTGACGAGACGATAGCCAATGAAGCCGGTGCCGCCGATGACGAAAACAGGCATTCCTCCCTCCAAGATCTCGGCCTGAGGACCACACGAATGGCGCGGCCGCCATATTGGGCGAGTAGCATTCATGCCGCGGCGCTGCGGCAAATACTACTTTCCAGCGGCGGGGCCGCACAGGGTCGCAGGACGACGCTGCGACGATCGGGCCCTGCGCACCAGGACCTCGCGCGGCAACTGGAGGGACCACCACGCTGCTGTTGGATTGGGATTTGGCCTGCAGTCCGAGGGCGTGAGCCGCGCCCGCCAGCGGCGAGTTTGGACGACGGGCAAACGGGATCCCGCCAATGCCGAGGATGACCGATCGGCTTGGCACTCCCTTGCCGACGTGGGCGGGGGGCCTGGCCGTCGTGGACCGGCAGCCTTCCCTGCAAATTGCGAGTGCGACGGCAAACCGCCGCCTGCAACGTTGGCGCCGGTCATCGCGCGGGAACCTGCTCGTCTTCCTCACGTTTCGGATGCCGCAAGGCAGTTCGAGGTCAGGAGGATGCCGTGACCGGCTTTTTGTGGATCGTCTTTATTGGCTTGATCGCGGGTGTCATCGCCCGCTTCGTGCTGCCCGGCCCGAACAATCCGCAGGGGTTTGTGCTGACAACCGTCCTCGGAATCGCGGGCGCGCTCGTTGCCACGTGGATCGGCCAGACAATCGGCTGGTACCGGCCGGATCAGGGCGCTGGGATCATCGGTGCCACACTCGGCGCGCTGATCGTGCTGGTTGTCTGGCATCGATTGGTCGTTCAACGCCTTGTCAGCGATCCGGGTGTCGCCCGCTCCAATTGGCCTCCATCCCGTCCATAGCCGCACGTCAGGAGCCTCTCTATGGGACTTATCGATGTTCTGAACGGACTGCAAAACGGCCCACGCGGCGCGCCGCGACCCGGCACGGGGGGCAGCGGCGGGATGTCAAAGACCACCATGGCCCTACTCGCATTCCTGGCCTACAAGGCCTACAAGAACCTGACGAATTCGCAGCCTGCCCAAGCGGGTGGAGCCCCTCGCGTCCCCGGCGGGGCGCCTAATGAGAGCTATCGGCCAGAACCGGAAGGGGGTCTCGCGGGTATCCTGCGCACCATCCTCGGCGGCGGCTCAGTTCCTGGTCCCGTGTTGAGCCGCGGTCTGAATAATACCGTGCGGGATCTCGAGAGCAGCGGCGACGGCGACACCGCGCGCTCCTGGGTCGCGCGCGGGGCGAACCGTCCGATAACGCCGGAACGCCTGGAAGCCGCGCTGGGTGAAAGTGCGATCCGAGACCTGATGCAAGAGACGGGGATGCAGCGTGACGAACTGCTGGCGACGCTCAGCGAACATTTGCCACGCGTCATTGATCATTTGACGCCAGAGGGCCGTCTGCCAACCGAGCAGGAGGCAGCGCGCATGACTTGAGCGCGACGTGGAGCTGCCGGCATCGGGGGCGGCCGCGCGCCCCGCGCCCGCTAGTGCGGCATGGTAATGTGGCAGACGAACCCCTTTTGGACGTGGCAGTTCCCACCGCTTTCATGACGCAGCCGGTGCGATGCAGCAACAGATGGCAAATTTTGCCCTGATCAGGTAAGCAGCAGGATTGCGTGCAATCACTCCACGCAAGCACGCTGTCCTAGCGTGCGCCGTGCCTCGGTATAGCCACACGCGCGCTCTCCCTGGGGCCTCCCTGCCATTTAGAGACGGGTGGATCGGCGAAAAAAAGCTGTCACCGAGCGCGCAAGCTACTTGCGGTTTTTTCCCCTTCCTATCCACTAGCCTTCACGGTCACCGTTGGCCGCCAGGGGGGAAGCTAACATGGCGTGGACGCGCTCGGTTATGGTCGGCATGCTGGCCGTGCATCTTGTCGTCCCTAGGGCGGCTTTTGCGCAGCCAAATGCTCAGAACAACGCCTTAGCGCTTTCGATCGTCTCCGCATGGCAAAATTCTTCGCACGCGCCCACGCCGGAGGCGCGTGCACAGAAGATCGAAGAAGCCCTGGCTCTGGCCGTGCCGGCCAACCCTTGGCCCTTCCGCGAGCCAACTCGCGATGATCTGCTGGGGCGGATGTGGGGCCAACTGGCCAATGAGTACCGCCGCGTCGAGGGTGCCAACCGACCCGCCGCGTTGGAACGTGCTTTGACCGCCTATCAACAGGCGCTCACACACATCAAAGGCGGCGCCGATTTGGCCAGGGTCCACTACGGTCTGGGGCAGGTCTATCTCGACCGCATTCCCGGTGAACGGACGCAAAACATAGAACGGGCCATTGCGGCCTTCAACGCGGCCGCCGTGATTACAACCAAGGTCTCTGCCCCTTCGCATTGGGGTTCCATTCAGGTCGGCCTTTCGAAAGCCTATTGGCATCGCATCGAAGGCCGGCGAGCAGACAACCTCGAGTTATCAATTCAGGCGGCCGAAACAGCCTTGTCGGTGTTCACGCCCGACAAGGCTGCCGGCGATTGGAGCAGTGCGCAGCAGGCCCTCGGGGCCGCATATTGGGCTCGCATCCATGGCGTGCGGGCCGACAACGTCGACAAGGCGATTGGCGCATACGAAAAAGCTCTGACCGTCACCACCCGAGAGCGATCCGCCCAGGCGTGGGCTGGGCTGCACGACAACCTGGGTATGGCCTACGCGGAGCGCAGTCGCGGCACGCCGCTGGACAATATTCAGCGTGCCGCCGCGCACTTCGAGAACGCTTCCCATGTGTTCACCCGCGAAGCCTTTCCAGCTGACTGGGCCCAGCTCAACATGAACTTTGGCCTGCTTCTGCTGGATCGTGAACTCGACAAACCTTCCGAGCGCATCGAAGCGGCAATCGCGCGGTTTAATAACGCGCTTGTCGTCTATACGCCGCAAGCGTTCCCGGAACGATGGGCTCGTGTAATGCTCAATCTTGGCATTGCCTACGCGACGCGCACGACGGGTGACCGGGCAGACAATATCGAGCAGGCCATCAACGCCTATCAAAATGGATTACGATTCTACACGCGCGCATCCGACCCCGTGAAATGGGCGAGTGCGCAAAACAACCTCGGCATCGCTTTGCGCAAGCGAACCCGCGGCGAGCGTGCCGCCAATCTTGCAGCATCGGCCGCCGCGCACGGGGCGGCCATGACCGTATTTACGCCTGCGGCCTTTCCTTGGCTGCACTTGCGATCGGCACAGCTCGCCGGCGACGTGGCCTCAGCCCGCGAAGACTGGCCGGCAGCGCGGCAATACTATCGCCAAGCCATCGAATCCTCACACCTCCTGTTCGCGGCGGGATTGAACCGCGCGGAAGCGGAGACCGTCGTACGTGAGGGCGGGGAACTCTTTGCCGGCGCTGCCTATGCAGCCATCAAGTCGAACGCACCGCTCGAGGCACTCAATCTGGTGGAAAGTGGTCGGGCGCGCCTGTTGAAGGTGGCGGTTGGGCTAGATGCGCTACCGATTCAGGCGGAGCAACGCGTTCGGCTCGACGCCATCCGCACGGAAGTTCGTGAACTCGAAGGCCGGATGGAGTACTTCGCCGGCGACGAGAGGCTACAGACGCTTCGACGCCTCGAAAATCTTCGAGGTGAAATGCAGAAAATCATCGAGAGTGCAAATGCTGCCAATCCAACGGCGACGCCGGGCAACGCTTTGGCGCTGGCGGGGAATCTTCTCACAAAATTCGGGGCAATCGCGGTGCCGATTGTCACCGAAAACGGTGCCGCACTATTGATGGTCGTACGCGGATCCCAGGGGCCATCTGTGATACCTGTTTCCCTGCGCGGTCTCAACACAAGCACGCTCAACCGCTTCCTGCATGGTGCGGAGCCGTCAGGACGGGTGGAGGGGTGGCTCGGAGCGTATTCCATCAACCAGCTTGGCCCAAGCGATCGACAATTGCGCTGGCCGGAATGGATGCGCGCGATCCATGAGCTTCCTGGCAATCTTTCTCGGCTGTTTGCAGCGGCCTTGCTCGATGCGTTGAGAGCAAGCGGGGTACACGATGGTGCGGCCGTCTTGTGGCTACCACAGGGTGCACTGGGCCTTTTGCCCATGGCTATCGCGTCCGACCCTGGTAGCAGCACGGCGATCCTAGACCACTTCACCATTTCCAACGCGCCAAGCCTCGCCGCGGCTGCCGTGGCGTTGCAGCGAACAAGCGGGCCAGCACGTCGGCCGGCCCTGACCGCCGTCATCAACCCCACCGGAGATCTAAGCTTCACCGAACCGGAAGGTGCCGTTGCCGTCAGCTATTTCGAGGCCGCGCGCCGCACGCTCTTGGGCGCCAAGGAGGCACGCATCGAAACCGTCCTTGCATCACTTGCCAAGTCGAGCCATTGGCACTTTGCCACGCATGGCACCTTCTCCTGGATCAACACCGAGCAATCAGCCCTATTGCTTGCTGAGGGTGATCGGCTGACCGTGCGCGACTTGCTCGATCGCGCTGATCTCGGGCACCCCCGGCTCGTGGTCCTGTCGGCGTGTGAGACAGGTGTATTTGATTTTCAACGCACGCCGGATGAGTTCATCGGTTTGCCAGCAACATTTCTGCAGGCAGGTTCCGCCGGCGTAATCGGAACCTTATGGCCGGTCGATGATACCTCGACCGCCTTGATCATGATGAAATTCTATGAGCTACATTTCGCCAGGAATGTCGAGCCCGCCGCCGCCCTACGCGGCGCCCAGCTTTGGCTGCGCGGCGCGACCGTTCCCGAAATCCACGCATTTCTGGCTGACATGGTGCGGGCGGGGCGCCTGTCTTCTGAGCAGGGCGATATGCTGCGCAAATCTTTGCTCAGCGGCAAGGCAGATGCGCCGCCATACGCCCACCCCTACTATTGGGCTGCCTTCCAGTTCTACGGCGCCTAGTGGCTCACAGCCCCGGCTTGGCGCGGCGCCTTGCTGCCCAGGCCTTCGGCAGACATACCGAGGCCGCTGTGCCCATAAAGAGCACAGCTGTCGAGCAATGGGCCCACGTCTGGGATCCTCTGTCGCGCAAGCGAACCAGGCGCGATGGTGCTAAGAAGCAAGACAGGTGCGGACTTCCCGCGCAAGCAGCGGAACGCCCACGCTCATAGAGGAAAAGCAAAAACCCATGTCACGTCTAATTGCTCTGGTGCTGTTCGCCATCCTCGGCCAAGTTGCTCCGGCTGCTGCGGAGTATCCGGAGCGGCCAATCACCATGATCGTGCCGTTCGCCGCCGGTGGTCCGACCGATACCATCGCCCGCATCGTCGGCGAATATATGCAAAAGAGCCTTGGTCAACCGATCCTCGTGGAAAACGTGGCGGGCGCCGGCGGTACCACCGGGATCACCCGTGGTGCCCAGGCCAAGCCTGACGGGTACACCATCATGATGGGTCACATGGGTACGCACGGGGCCGCGCCGGCGCTCTATCCCAGTCTCAGATACGACCCAGCCAAGGATTTCGCGCCGGTGGGGATGGTAGCCGGCACGCCGATCCTCATTGTCGCCAAAAAGAGCTTTCCCGCTGCAAATCTGCAGGAGTTTGTCGACTACCTCAGGAAAAATCAGGACAAGGTCAACGAGGCGCACGCGGGCGTTGGTTCTGTCTCTTTCACGACCTGCACGATGCTGCAATCGCTCATCGGCACCAAGACGGCCCGTGTGGCTTACCGCGGCACCGCACCATCTCTGAACGACCTGGTGGCAGGTCAGGTCGACTTCGGTTGTGACCAAATCGTCAACGTCGTCACGCAAATCCAGGCGGGCAGCATAAAGGCCTATGCCATCGCGACACCCGAACGCGCCGCGGTCCTCAACGATGTTCCCACCACCAAGGAGGCTGGCTTGCCCGAGTTCCAGGTTTCGGCCTGGAACGCCATTTTCGCGCCGAAAGGCGTACCGGCTGAGGTGGTGGCGAAGCTCAATGCCGCCCTCGTCAAGGGCCTCGATGACGAGGCGACGCGCAAGCGCCTCCTGGAACTCGGTAGTGTCATCCCGGAGCGGCAGGCGCGGTCGCCCGAGGCCCTGCAGACCCTGGTCGCGAACGAGGTGGCGCGCTGGACACCCGTGCTCAAGGCCGCGGGCGTCACCGCGAATTAGCTGACGATCGGGGCTGGACCCTGCGCCCGAAATCGGGTTTGCCGGGTCCTTTGGCTTTCATGACGTCCGGATGCTTGCCGCAAGCCGCAGCATACCCGTCGCCACCGCGCCCAGAGTGGCCTTGAGCGGCTGCAGCCCTGGGAACCAACCGAGCGCCGCCGGCTCGGCGGCTGCAGCATGGACTTGCGGCGCCCGCAGGGGCCGCAAGACGGGTTGCTTCAGGCGCCATCCCGAAGCTAAAGACAGTCATGAGCCTGCAAGATTGGACCAGTTCCCATGACGGATCCACTCGTCATCATCGCCGGCGGCGGCATCGGCGGTCTGGCGACGGCCCTCACGCTGCATCAGATTGGCGTGCGCTGCATCGTCTTTGAATCGGCCCGTGACATGCGGCCGCTGGGTGTCGGCATCAATCTGCAACCCAATGCCGTGCGCGAACTCTATGACCTCGGCATCACGGCGGACGAGTTGGATCGCGTCGGCTTGCCTGCCCAGGAATGGGCGCTGGTCGGACTTAACGGCAATGACATCTATTCGGAGCCACGCGGCCTCTTGGCTGGCTACCACTGGCCGCAATACGCGGTCCACCGTGGTCGCTTTCATATGCTGCTCTTTGAAAGGGTGCTAGCAGCCATCGGCGCCGATGCGGTTCGGCTGGGAAGCCGAATAGTTGGCTACCGCAAGGCCTCTAACGGCGCGGTCAGCGCGCGCATCGAACAGGCCTCCGGTTCCACGGCGGAGGTGCACGGCGACCTGCTCATCGGCGCCGATGGTATACACTCGGCTGTAAGGGCTCAGATGCATCCCACGCAGCCGCCGATTCATTGGGGCGGCGCCGTTATGTGGCGTGGCACGACCTGGGCCAAGCCGATACGCACCGGTGCGTCCTTTGTCGGCCTCGGCACCCATCGTCATCGGATCGTCTTTTATCCGATCTCCCCTGCCGATCCGAAGACCGGCCTCGCGATGATCAACTGGATCGCCGAGGTCACGATCGACAACACCGACGGCTGGAAGCAACTCGGCTGGTTTCGTCCGGTAGGCGTCAGTGATTTCGTGCATCATTTCGAGAACTGGACCTGGGATTGGCTCGATGTGCCTGCCTTGTTGAGAGGGGCAGATAGCGTATTTGAGAATCCCATGATTGATCGCGATCCCGTGTCCACCTGGCACGATGGTTCGGTGGCCCTGCTCGGCGATGCCGCTCACGCCATGTATCCCACGGGCTCCAACGGTGCGAGCCAAGCCATTGTCGATGCCCGCGTTTTAGGGGCTGCGATGGTGAGGGAAGGGGTCACACAAAAGGCCCTCGGCGAGTACGACGCCAAACTATGCGGTCCGATCTCGGAGCTTGTCCTGCGCAATCGCAGTGCCGGGCCATTCGGGCTGCTGAACCTCGTCGATGCACGCTGTGGCGGCAGGTTCGATAACATCGACCAGGTGATTGCGCCCGAGGAGCGCGCCCAATTCATGGCGGGCTACAAGGCGGCTGCGGGTCTGGCGATCGACAATCTCAACTGTGCGCCTCCGACCATTCCCAAGGGGTCCCAGATCGGCCAGTTGCAAGCAATCTAGCAAACGTTTCGGCGTGCTCTGCCAAAAGCGGTACACGCTTGCTGAGTTAGCAGGCAAGCCTGGGCGCCACACCGCCCTCTGGCGTGGTCTCATTATGATAGCGGCGGATGCGGGCCCAATACAGCGCTCCTTGGCACATCGGGCACGGCGTTGCGGTCGAGTACACGTCACAGTCGGAGAGGTCGCGGCTGTTGAGCCTCCGTGCCGCATCGCGGACCGCCAGCAATTCGGCGTGGGCCGTGGGATCGCTCGCAAGGATGACGTAGTTGCGACCTTCGCCCACGACGATACCCTCGCGCACGACGACGGCGCCATACGCCTGATCGCCTTCGCTCAGCGCTTGGTCCCTCAGTGCGCGGGCACGCGCTAGGAACCCCGCCTTTGTCTTCTCCTGCGGTTGGACTAACGGGGGGGACGCGCGGGAAGCTTGCGCGCGAACAGGGCTGGCGCCTATCCCGACAAAGGGTGCGATGAGCAAGCTGGAAAGAAGCGTGCGGCGGTCGGAGAAACGAGGAGCCATCAGAGCCTCGCAAGTGGGGGGCCAGGGTGCATGGTTGAGGCAAACTTTAGTTGCTTCCCTGACGCAGGTCACGCGGCCGCTCGTCTCGCCGCCCTGCGGGATGGCTGCAAACAATCTGACCTGTGCGGCTAAGTTATCGCCACCCCACGCGAGTGTAGGCCTTCTAAGCAGGGAGCGTGGGCATGCGTGCTAGAAGCCATTGACGTCTTGCTGCCACCGTATTCGCCATTGTTGCGCTCCTGTAATTTCTGCGCGCCTGGGCGGACGGCGATTCCTGCGTGCGCGAGCTGGATCGCCTTGGGTCGTGGGCGAGCGGATTGCCCGGACTGGGGTTCAACGCCTCGCGCGCGTGATTCGCCGGGGAAGGTCGCGTCCAATGGCTCGATAGGCTGGCGCAGAGCGCCCGAGTTGTGCGGTGCAGCAGCTTGACGCGCATTAGTGCATCAGCATCCCATGCTCCAGAACGGGCTAGAAATGCTGTGGCGGCTGCGCAAACTTGCAGCAGACGGCGCAAAATTGACCAACGGTTTGTCGCTTGCGGCTGGGCCGTCCGGCCGCGACCCGCTTGCACCTTCACGCCATTGCGTAGACTATGTCGACTCGCGCTGATGCCTGGGCACCGGGGCCGATCACGTCGTAGCTCGCCACGCCAGACGCGTCGATGGGATTTCTCCCGCCCAGCACGGTCGCTTTTGACCAGGGGGACCATCATGACCACACCCGCAAATAGCGAATTGAGAGCCGACATCCACAGTGTTGAGCCTATTCCCGAGGCCGATCGGGACTCGACTGGACCGCAGCAAATGTGGATTTGGGCCGGGGCGAATATCGCGCCGGTAAACTGGGCGCTCGGTGCGCTCGGCATCGTGTTGAAATTGGGGTTATGGGAAACCATCGCCGTCATCGTTTTGGGCAACCTCATTGGCTGCGCCATTTTCGCCGCCTTTACGGTGATGGGGCACAAGACCGGGGTAAACCAAATGGTGCTGTGCCGCTCCGCCTTCGGCCGGCGCGGCGCTTATCTGCCAAGCGCCTTGATGTTTCTGACGACGCTGGGTTGGATCGGCGTCAATACCTACTTTCCCGTCAAGATCGCGGTCGCGATTCTCGGCCAATTCGGCATTGCCGACAGTGTGGCCACAAACATGGTCGTGATCACCGTTGTAGTGCTGCTGCAAATGCTGATCGGTGTCTACGGCTTTTACGCGATCCGAACTTTCGAGAAGTACACGGTGCCCATAACCGTCGCCATTATGGCGCTCATGAGCGTCCTCGCCTGGAGCCAGCCCGGCGTCGTCAATTGGGGGCTCACCAGCACGCTGGCGCCCGGCGCCCACTTGGCGATGTTGACGCTGCTGATGACCGCCATCGGCGTGGGTTGGGGGATTTCCTGGGTGACATGGGCTTCGGACTATTCGCGCTTTGTGCCGCGCAGCGTCTCCTCCAAGGCCGTGTTTTGGTATAGCTACGTTGGCATGTTCGTGCCCACGGTCTGGTTGGCCATCCTCGGCGCCACGCTGGCGAGCGTGACGCTCGATACCGACCCGGCCAAGATGGTCAGCGCCGTCTTCGGCGGAGTTACCAGCCTGCTCGTATTGCTCATGGTGCTGCATGGTCCGATCGCCACGAATATTCTCAACGTATATTCGGCGGCGTTGGCGGCACTTAGCATGGGCGTGCATTTCTCGCGTACGGCTATCGCGCTGATCGTGGGTGTCGCCAGTTATCTGGTCGCTATCTACTTCGTGTTCGAGCCCTCATTCGCCAAGGCCTTCGATAACTGGATGATCAGCTTGCTGCTGTGGATGAGCCCATTTACCGGCGTCGTCATGGCGGATTTTTATATTAAGCGACGCAGCCACATCGAGGTTTCGGAGCTCTACCGTGCCCCCGAGGCGAGTGCCTATGGTGACGTCAACTGGTCTGGCATCGTCGCCTTCCTCGCCGGTCTGGTGGGCGGCTGGTCCGTGCAGAATGGCCTCGTTCCCGCGCTGCAGGGTCCCATTGCCACGGGGCTCCTCGGTGGGGCGGACTTGAGTTGGCTTGTCGGCATCCTCTTGTCGGGAGCGGTCTATTTGGCCCTTGGCTCGCGCACCCTTCCGACGGCGGCACCGGTGGGTCAAACGGGAAGATAGACCGTAGCGTTACCTCGCTGCCAGTTTCACGAGACGAATTGTCGAGCGATCGCCGGGACGTCTTCACGTTGGCGGCCCATCGACACCTGCAGGAGGCGGACGCTAACTGCGCCTCCTGTCTTACCCCACGCTACCGGCCCATTGCCGATCCATGACGTTTAAGTAACCCCCAGATTTGATGCTCGGTCGTGCGCACCCGCTGGCCACGCTTGCAGCGGCCGCCTCGGTGGTGCCCGACGGGGCACGCGTCGATGCCGATCGTGACATCGCAAGTCTTCGCGACGGCCCAAAGCCTCAATTGCCCATCCAAGTCTCAGTCCTCGGGGCGCTCGCTCAAGTCGCCTCAAGGCGCCCACGATTGCGGTCCTGCAGGATGGGCCGAACGAACCGGTGAAACCGCTCTGCTTCTGCATCGTGTAGATAGCCTGACAGACAGAACGAGTGGCAGCCGATGTCGATATATTGCTGCAGCACCCCGGCGCATTGCTCAGGATTACCGACAATGCAAATGCCGGCTCCCGGGCGCGCTTTGGTCAGGCCGGTCCAGAGGTTCGGCGCGATCAGATCGCCCATGGTGCGCGCGAGCTCCTGCACGCGCTGATTGGCAACCGATTGCGCGTAATAGGTCCTGATGTAGCTCGTCCGCTCGGCCGTCACGTTGCGCACCAATGCTGCCGCGGCCTCCCAAGCATCCTTCTCGTTCTCCCGGCAGATAATCTGCAGGCGCATGCCAAAGCCCAAAGCGTCCTCACGCCCGTTTTTTACCGCGAGCCGACGCAGCGTTGCAATGTTGGCGGCGATCCGTTCCGTCGTGTCACCCCAGAACAGATGGACGTCGGCGTGCCTGGCGGAGAGTGCTGCAGCCTGCCCCGAGCCTCCACCCAAATAGAACCGCGGGTAGGGCTGCTGAAAGGGCTTGGGGACGAGTTCGGCCTTTTGGAGCGTATAGTACTTGCCGTTCCAATCGGTGGGTTGAGTTTGCGTCCATAGCGCCTTCAGAACGCAGACCTCCTCATCCATGATCTCGTAGCGCTGCTCTTTGCTCCAGCGCACGCCTTCGGCAATGTTTTCCGTCTCGCTCTGACCCGCGATGAGGTTGATGGAGATGCGACCTTGGCTCAATTGGTCAAACGTGCTGATCATCTTGGCGAGCAGGACTGGGTTGATGTAGCTCGGTCGCGCCGCGATCAGCATGCGTATCTTGTTGGTGTGGCGTGTCATCATGGCCCCGGTCATCCAGGCATCCCAACACTGGTGGCCGACGGGGACCAGCATGTATTCGAAACCGGCCCGTTCGGCCGCGACACTGACCCGGTCGAACATCTCAAGCCCGGCGGCGACCTTCAGTGGCTGACCATAGTCGTCCGTATCGCCGCGCGTTGGAATGAACCAACCAAACTCGAGCTTCTGCATGACCATTGCACCTTGTCCGAGCCGATTGCCGATGAAGGGCCGCAAAACCACGGCCGGCCTCAGCGGGATGGGCAGAGGGACGGGAGGGGTGCTGTTAAGCACCAAAGAAGCCCAAGATTGAGACCTGGCAGTGCCAGCGCAGATTAACCGTTGCCACGCACGAAGGCGACAACCTCGCCGCCCCAATCCTCGAGGTAGGGCGCGCCGGTACACCTTTGCCGTTTCGGCGTCAGGCGTCGCCAAGATGGGGATTTCGCGCGCCCAGCGCTGCGGCAAACAGCCGAGCCGCAAAGCCGATCTGCCTCAAGCGCTTGGCGACCGCAGGCCTCCGGCCTCACGCGAAAAAGGGGTGCGCATCACCGGCGCACCCCTAGCTTTACCTGCGCGGCTGTCGTGCTGCGCCATGGCTTAACTTTTTTTCTTGATGCCATGCAGAGCAGCTATCGCTTCCTGCTCCACTCTGTCGAGCTGCGCCCGGAAGTTTGCGCAGCTTTTCTTGATTTCGCCGGCCGTCGTCAAATGGGGCGAGATGATTGGGGCACCCCCATGCACATCTTGCCGCCAAGTCTCCAAGCAAAGCTCCACGAACGGCGGCGATGTGGCGTGAAGTTTAAAGGTCAACCTCATAACGTCCCTTCCCGTGTTGGCCGTGACAGCCTCCGTCCGTTGGCGGATCGATCGTGCGTCCTCCATGACCGAGTCGCTGGCGCAAGGCCATCCCCCAAACGGGGGAGATCGGGGGTCG
>Ga0075425_100004913_pt1 | contig 13858 bp, 10 predicted proteins | sample SoiMethybrSBSTD4_FD_75300 | JGI IMG/M metagenome (GOLD analysis project Ga0075425, IMG submission 75300) | Bulk soil microbial communities from a Populus tree surrounding site in Tennessee, USA - Soil MetaG P. TD hybrid SBSTD4 | ecosystem: Environmental > Terrestrial > Soil > Tree plantation...
ACTGGAAGTGTGAACGACGACGCCTCCCTCGGCGTAACCGAGTCGCTGCTGAGGGTTTCTGTTGAGCGGCGAGGGCGCGTGACACGGCGCCCCCGCCAAGTCATCGATTAGCCCACGAAGTCGAACTGGTGCTCGTGCGTGTAGGCCTCGACCTCGCGGCCGATATTCGCAGCCGCCTCGTCGGCGTGCCTAAAGTGGATCCCACCCCAGATGCGCGCTTCGACCACCTGATCGGTGACATCCGAGAAGTGGCTGTAGAAGCGCTGCTCGCCGGGGAACCGGCTGCTCGTCAGGAAGAACGTCATGTCATTCGTGCCGAAGAACGAGCGGAACGCGTTCATCGTCGCGCTCGTGACCGACGCATGACCGGATGGGTGATCAGGGAACGGCGGTGTGATCAGCGCCGGACCGCCTCCACCGATCGAAGCCGGCAGTGACGGATCGAAGAGCGAAGTCCAGCTGCCGTCTTTCACAGTGTCCGGATTGCCGTCCGTGTCGGCGTTCCTGATCGCGGCCATCGGCCGCCAGAACTTCCAGTCATACTTGTCGTTCCAGGTGGTGATGAGCGCGTCCGCCGCGGTCAGGTCGATCATCCCGAACAGCAGAGCGCTCTCACGCGTGCTCAGTGAAAGCTGATCGACGAATCGCCGCCCGAGCGCGTTGTAGCCCGGAGCGGGATTGCTCTGCCAAAACGCCGCGATGTGCGTCTGCTCCGGCGTTCGGATCGCGCTGTTGATCGCGCCGTATGACTCCACCTCGTTCACGTCCTTTGCGTACGCCGCGCTCGTCAGCGGATACGGGCCGGCAGTGTCGAACTGGTCCGCGCTCTCTACGAGGAACGGCACGGCATGCGCGACCCACTGAGTCGGGTCACAGGCCTGCCCCGCAAGCACCTGGAACACGCCCGGGCCGGAGCCGAAGTCGCACGGCATGGCCACGGGATCGAAGTGGCCCCCGGCGAGCATCGCGTCGGCGGCCATCGTGCCGACCTCGATGCCCTGGTCCTTGCTGCTTCCGTCGGGAATTGCTGCCAGCGAACTGTCGTATGCCGCCTGCAGCGTGGCGTGCTGCGCCGAAAACGTCCCGTCGATGACGCGGAACGCCGCGGTCGCCACAGCAGCTTCGAGCGACGCCTTCGGGAAGCTCCGCTGAACGAGATACGGCTTGCCGTGCCGGTCGACCGCATTCGCGGCGCCGTATACGGCGCCCTGCACCGTCGCCATGAACACAGCTGCCGCCGGCGGCTGCGAAGCGATCGGCGGCTGCAAGAGCACCGTGTTGACCGCGACCTCGTTCCACTTCGTGACTTCGTTGGCCTGCGCCACGGTCGGCAGCGCAAGCGCCAGCAGCGCCGCGACAGCCGCGAGACCAAGTCGTGCAGTTTTCATTGCGGCCCTCTCCCTGACCCCAGGGTCTCTGTCCGGCGCGAGCACGCCGGCAATCGCGAAACGCTTCACTCCTGCCTCCCTTTTCGTGTCTTCTGTGGAGCCTTTCGTGACGTGACTGCCTCGACGATCCGGAACGGGTCGAGCCCGGCACGCGTCGCCGCCAGGGCGGCCTTCTCACTCGATGCGGCATCGAAGACGACAAAGCAGATCTCGTCCTCGGGAACGTGGATCGTTCCGCCGAAGCGGACGCGAACACCGGCTCGCGTCAGCTCGTCCGCCGTGGCACGGGCACGCCGCTCTCGAGCGGCGCGTTCTCCGGCGCCGCCGCGCGCGAGGAACGTTTCGACGAGGTAGCGCGGCACGCATTCGACGCTAGACAGCGCGCGCCGCGTTGAAACCGTGAGAACCCCTTAGTTTTGCCCTGCGCGCTCCCCGTTCTTTCGCAGCGTCACCGCCAGCTCAGTGCGCGAGCGCACCCCGAGCTTGGCGTAAATGTGGGTCAGGTGCGTCTCTACGGTGCGCTCGCCGAGAACGAGCGCGGCGGCGACCTCGCGGTTCGTTCGCCCCTCGGCCACGAGCTCGGCGACGCGCTGTTCGGCCGGCGAGAGGCCCTCTTCACGGGTGCGGCCGCCGATCCGACCGAGCTCGGCGCGCGCATTCGCCGCCCAGCCGGCTGCGCCCATCTCCTCGAACGCGACGACCGCCGCCTCGATGGCGTCACGCGCCGCGCGCTTCTGCCGGGCGCGTCGCCTGACGAGGCCGAGCGCGAGCAGCGCCCGTGCCCGTCCGAATGGATCCTCTACCTCGGCGTACTTGTCAACCACGCGCTCGAGAAGCGTCTGAGCCTCGACAACGTCGCCACGAGCCGCCGCCACGAGCGCCCTGCCCCGCGCGACGCGGGCCAGCGCCCACGCTCGGCCGAGACGGGTTGCGGCTTCCTCCCATCGGTTCAGCAACTCCGTCGCTTCATCGATCCGACCGACTTCCACAAGCGCTTCGGCGTGCTCGCCGTAGGCCCAGGACATCGTCGGATCGCGGATCCCGTCGTCATGCCCGTCGGCTGCGGCGAAATGCTCGAGCGCTTCAGCCGTCTCGCCGCGCCAAAACTTGACGAACCCCGACATCCCCCGGCCAGGCATGCGCTCGGCAAGCTCCTGGGCACGATCGAGGTCGCCGGCATGCGCCGCCACGAGCAGGAGGAGAAACGTCACAGTCGGATCAACGTCATCGATCGCATACTGCTCGTGGATCTGTTCGACCCGGTCGGCATAGTCCGCAGCAGCCGTGAAACGGGATGCCCAGAGCTCGGCGAGGCTCAGATACCACAGTGCCGCAGTGCTTCCCAGCTCGTCGTGCTGACTCAGTTCCTCGTAGAGGCTCTCCAGCAACGCTCGCGCTCTCTCGAGCTCCAGACTCCACACCAGAATGTGAGCAACACCTAAGGCTGCGTTATTCCGTTGTCTCGCGTCGCCAGCGGCGACAGCGCGCTCGAGCGCCTCTTCCGCGAGTGTGAGCGCGCCAGGATTCCCGCCGTTGAACCGAAGAACCGCGAGGACTGAGAGCGATCCCGCACGGAGCGCGTCGTCGTCGAGCTTCTCGGCAAGCCGCAGAGCGGTGCGCGTATGCGTCTCTGCGACGGCCAAGCCTTCACTCATTCGGACCATGTCGCCGAGCCATTGATGTAGCTCGGCCTGAAGACGCGTGGAGAGCCCCGGCTCGCCAAGAGCTTCGCGACGAAGGGCGATTGCACGCTCGAAGCCGGCGCCGGTGACATCCTCCACATGGCTCAGCACGACAAGCGCCTCGGCGCGACCCTGACCCGCGGGAAGGGCCGCGACAAGATCTCGGGCAAGGGTGCGAGCTCGACGTACGTCGCCTGCGACAACTTGCGCACGCGGGAGAGCAAGCCTTCGTCGCTGAAGATCAGCCTCCGCATCGGGCGGCGTGAGGCGCACAGCGTGCTCCGCGAGCTCCGCAGCGACCATCGGCGCCCCGCGAGCGAGAGCGGTGGCCGACGCGGCCTCGATGACCGCGGCGATCTCACCGTCCGGCGCTGAGGCCGAGAGGGCGAGGTGGCGCGCACGGCCGACGGGGTCTGCATCGACCCCGGCAAGCGTCTCGTGAGCGCGTCGCCGCTCCGTCGGGCTATGGCTCTGGTAGAGCGCCGACGCGAGCAACGGGTGCGTGAAGGTGATCGCTTCGTCCGTGGTTTCGACGACATTGGCCGTAATGCCCGGCTCGAGCACGTCGTCCGCCACGCCGACGCTCGCCAGCAGCCTCTTCGATGGATGCCCGAAAGCCGCTACGAACAGCAGCGCCCTGCGCGTTGCCTTTGGAAGACCGTCGAAGCGGCCGGCGAGGAGTTCTTCGAGCGTTTCCGGAACTGGTAGTGGTTGGGTCGGATCAACGTCCGCTCCGAGCGAACGGCCGATCTCCAGCGCATAGAAAGGATTGCCGCCGGAGGCCTCGTGGATGCGAACGAGCGTTGGTCGGACCATCGGTGCACCGGTTCGCATCTTCAGAAGCCGCTGCATCGCGCCGAGGCTCAGTGGCTCCAGCCGGATCCGCTCGACGCGATCCGGCCCTACCGCTCGCTCGAGCTCCCGGCGTTCGGGCCGCTCGCCGAGACGACGCGCGAGGAGGAGGAGTACGCCGCGGCCGCCGGTTCGCCGCAGCGCAAACGAGAGTGCCGCGGCCGACGACGCGTCCAGCCATTGGACATCGTCGACCCCCACTAGCACGGGGCCCGCCGCGGCGAGCAGCTCGAGAGCGTTCCGGGCAGCGACCCCAACGGCGCGCGGATCGACTCCGTCACCGGAATCTTGCAGTAGCAGTGCCACCTCGAGCGCGCGGCGTCTCGGCGCGGGCAGCGCCGGCAGGATCCGCTCGAGCTCGGCCTCGAGCAGGTCAGCGAGGCCCGCGTAGGCAAGGCTCTGCTCGGCCTTGGCCGCCCGGCACGAAAGTACCGAGATGTGGCGCTCGCGGGCGATCTCGATTCCCGCCGTCCACAGCGTCGACTTTCCGATCCCAGCGTCACCCTCGAGCACCAGTGCCGCCGGCCCTCCGGGCGCGCCGTCCAGGAATCCGGCGACCGCGCGAAGCTCGTCATCTCTCGCCACCAGCTCGAACGACATCCCTGGTGAGTGTTAACAGGGTCGACCCAAGCGCAAAAGGCGCCGCGGCGCGCAAGCTGCCGCTTTGGTCAGGCGCTTTTTCGGTCGAGGTACTGCAGGAGCTCGTGTGCTGTGAGCTCGATCTCCTTGTGCCGCCACTCCGCGGCTCGGTAATGGCAGGCGATCAGCCCCATTCGGTGGAGACGGCGGAAGTTGCCGAAGACAAATGCGTAGCGCGCCTTCGTCTCCTCCGGTGCGCCCTCAGCCAGGCCGAGATGCCAGACGGCGTACTCCTGCCAGGAGTGCGTCTTCAGAAACGCGTTCTGCTCCCGCGCGCGCGGCTGCGCGGCCTGCCAGCGCGATCGGAGCACGTACTGGCGCGCGTCGATCAGCTGCTTCGCGTGCCTGACCGCGTCGTCGTTCACCGTGTAGGCGGGCATGCGCGCATTCTCATCAAGCGGATCGCGAGGGTAAAGCGCGGGTTCGAGTCCCGTCGCTCCCGCTTCGAACTAGAGTGCGCCGGCGTTGATCAAGCTCGCGTGGGACCAGGTGCTCGCGTTCCGCCTCGAGCGGCACTTCCTCACGAAGCGAGCGCCGAAAGCGAAGCTTTTGTCCGTTGCGAGCGCGGTTTGCGGACTGCACGCGCAGGCCGCGTCTTCGCCGGAAGTTGCTCTGTGGGCACGCGTCGAGGGGCTCGCGCTCGGCACCGTGAAGCGCGCGCTCGAGGAGAAGAGGACGCTCGTCAGAACGTGGACGATCCGCGACACGGTGCACTTGGTGCCCGCGGACGACCTTCCTGTGTACGTCGCCGTGCTGCGTCCGCGAGCGGAAGGTCCAAGCGACGGCTGGTTGAACCAGCGCCGTATGACACGCAAGCAATACGACGCGATCATCGAGAACGTCCCGCGCGCTCTCGACGGACGGCCACGAACCCGAGAATGGCTTGCCGATCGCCTCGTCGAGCTCGCGGGAGCGGATGTGCGGCAGCCGGCGCTCGAGAGTTGGGGCGGAGTGCTCAAGGTGTCCGCGCACCTCGGCGACCTGTGCTTCGGGCCGAATCGCGGCCGCAACATTACGTTCACGCGCCCCGACCGGTGGCTAGGACAAAAGCTCCCGGTGATGGATCCCGACTGGGCGCGGCGCGAGTTCATGCGGCGCTTCCTCGGCGCGTATGGCGTGGCCAGTTACGACGACCTGTACCGGTGGCTCGAGAACTCGCGTGTCGCGAAGGAGCTGCTGCGGGCGAGTCATGACGAGCTCGTGGAGGTCGACGTCGACGGCCGTCCCGCCTGGGCGCTCGAGCGCGACATCGAGGCGCTGACGGCGCGGCGGCGGCCCCGAGGGCTTCACCTACTGCCCGCCTTCGACCCGTACCTCATCGGCCCGCGTCCGCGTGACGCAGTCGTCCCCACGGAATGGCTCCTGCGAGTGTTCCGGCCGCAGGGTCGAGTGACGCCGGTCGTCCTCGTCGACGGACGGGCTGTCGGCGTCTGGTCGCACGATCTGCGCGCGGGGCGCGTTCGCGTCGAAGTCGAGTTGTTGACGAAGCTCAGCGCAATGGTCCGGAAGGCCCTGGCCGATGAGGCCGAAAGGTTCGCTGCCTTCCTCGACCGCACCTTAGAGCTCGATGTCGTCGCCTAAGAACGAGTGCGCCGCACGACTCGAAACCTTGATGGGTCCGGCGGCTTGCGGATCGCGCGGGTAATCCGCGGGTTCGAGTCCCGTCGCTCCCGTCTACCAACTGCGCGCAAACGGCGGTCTTCCGATGGTTAACCGTTGTCGAATCAGGCGACACAAAGGCGATCAGGAAACGATTGTGGAAACGCCTCCCATGCAGGCGTACTCGTCAGGCTTCCCTGACACACTCATCAGAGGCACGCGCGTTGCGCACCACGTCAAGCGTCCGCGCGTGCGGCACGCGAAGCCAGCAGTCAGCGAGGTCGCCGGAGCGAGCGGGCACCTCGCCTCCTCCAGACGTTTCGCTCGCCTGAAGGGGTAAGTCAAGCTAGACAACGAACGATTGAGGCACACGGTCGATGCTGCAACGTTTGTCCCCGCAGCGCCACTCCAAGCCGGGACGAGGGTGGTGCGCGCGGCGCCGGCGCAGCCACCCTCGCCCGATCGTTTTCTACGGCACGATCTTCAGCACCTCGCCGACGTCAGGCGCGGTGCTGTAATTGGCGACGTAGAGCGAACCGTCAGGCCCGACCACGAGACCCGCCGGGTGGCTCAGCCGTCCCTGCGTGTCAACGATCGTCCGCGTGCCGCTCGGCGCTATGCGGACGATCGACCCCGGCCCGCCAAAGAACGGCGTCGTCGCGTGCTGGAGCACGTAGAGCGATCCGTCGGCGCCGAATGCGAGATCGGTGACCTGCGTCAGACCGTCTGCGTATATGGTCTTCGAGCCGTCGGGCAAGACGCGCCACACGCGTGCGCTGCCGGGAGTGAACGGCACGCCGCTCAGGTTCGAGACGTAGTACGCGTCGTCAGGGCCGAGCACCACTTGCGTCGGAACCGCGTCGGTCGGACCGAACCCGCCGATCACCTTCGGGAACGTCGTCACCGTCGAGACCGAGCCGTCGGCGCGAACGTCGAGGAGCGAATTGCCTCCGGCATCCGTCACAAGCTGATGCCCCGGCAGCGCGAGCACCGCGTAGGCGTTGGTGTCGACCTGCAGGCCGTCTGGGTTGTTCGCGGCCTCGTACGCGCCGATGTCGGCGACCGAATGCACCACACCCGAGGGCGTGATCGTCAGCAACTGCGAGAAGCCGAGCCGGGGGAAGAACGCATCGCGCGAGCTCGGGTCGCCCCCGAAGCCGATGGTCACGTACATGCCCCCGCGTCCCTGGAACGAGATGTGCTGAGGCCCTGCGGCCGCCCCGGCGAAGGCCGGATTCTCCAGCGACGGCAGACCGGTGACGATCCGTTCCTGCGTCCCGTGCCAGTAGCGCGAGATCGCGCCTGTCGCGCCGTAGCAACGGAATCCGAGATCCGGTCGCGGGCTCGTCCAGCAAAGCCCGGAAGCCGGGCCGCCGCGCCCGGCCTCGGCGACGTACAGCGCACCCTCGGGTCCAAATGCGAGCCCCTTCGCATTGTCCAGTCCGCGCATGACCTGCGTGATCGTCGACGCCGAGACACCGGCGGGTAACGCGAGCGCAGCCACAGCCGCGCCGAGCATCAGCAACTTCTTCATAGACCCTGCCTTCCGCAGTAGAACCCCTTCTGCCACCCTTTCGCATCTCCGCCGCGATTACAAGGACAGGCCTGATTGGCCGCATCGCCTCGAGCGGCCAATAGCATCGTTGACCCTGGTCCGCGAACTTCCGACCACCTCGCGCGCAAGTTCGGCGGTCAGCATGGAACGCTATGGAAACGACGGGGTGAAACCGGATGAGAAACGCGTGTCGGCGCCAGGTTCGAAAACCTGCTCAAACCCGCACCGCTACGTGGCGTCTGCGGTTAGATGAAACGCGTTGAAACGCTTTTGTCACACCTGTTACGCCGGAGGTCGCGGGTTCGAGTCCCGTCGCTCCCGCTCGAGAGCTGTCGTCACCTAACTAGGACGATGGGAGACTCGCCGATGGCTGTGCCGCTGCTGTCGAGTGCCACGACCTTGGCGTAGCGCGCTCGGCTCGTGAGCTTGGCCGTCGTATCGAAGCCATTCCAGGGCACGGTTCGCACTGCGACCAGCTTTGCAGCGGTTCCGCCAGTGAGGATTTTCCAGTGCGCCACGCCGGTCGCGCCGTTCCAAATCGCGTGCACCACGAGTGCGCGTCTCCGGCTGCGGCGCGCGGTGGCGAGGGGCGGCACGTCGGGCTTGCCCGACCATTCGAGCCGGTACGCGCGATAGGTGTCGCGCCCGACGAGCTGCGCGTCGAACAGCAGCTTCCCCTGTGGATCGAACTCGGAGACTTCCCCGGCACTGCCCCAGCCGACCAAGGTGTCGCCGTTCGCCAGCGTCTCGGCGTTGCCCTGCGACTGAGAGAGCACGACCTTCGGGTGCGTGAGCTGCCTCGCCAACGTCGCTATCCGTCGCGCTTCATCGAGATTGATCCAAATCACGCGTGACTGCGGTTCCGTCTGGGTGGCGCCGTCGGTGCCGTTGTCGAAGAGACGGATTACGTCCGGCGCGGCGGCAATCGCATCGTGCTGCCCGGTGAAGCGAGCTCCGGGGCCGAAGACGAAGTCGCTCCGCTTGCCGCCGAGACGCCAGATGACGACCCCGTTGCGGCGGTCGATCTTGTAGACGGTCGACGTTCCCCGCGCCGACAAGAGCAAGTTGCCGTCCGTGTCGTAGCTGATCGAGTTCACATGGAAGTAGTCGTAGGGAGACTCGACGGGGAAGTAGCTGTCGACGACCGGCACATGATCGAGACTGTGCCACTGCCACAGCACATGCCCGCTCGGCACGGCAAGCTCCTCGATCACTCCCTCAGTCACCTGGGCGTCCCTTGGACCACCCACCGACGAGAGGTCGTAGGGAACGACGTGATACGAGAGCGTCAGCGCCGTTCCCTCCGGCGTCAGCCGGAACTCGTGCCCGTCGAGATCGAGCCCGCTGTCGGGATGCAGCGTCGCGATGACGCGATATGAGCTGTCCATGATGTAGTCGGCGCCGCTGGTGAGGCCGCCGAAGCCCTTTCCCTGCCACCACGTCAGCACGGGTTGGCCGCGATAGCTCTGCACGCGAAAATCAGTGGCCTGCTCCCCGTTCGGAATCGCGTCGACCCAAACGAATCTGCCGCGCCCGTCGAGGATGCCGAGCGCCGACGCGCCGAAGCTCTTCGGCGCAACGAACAGGTAACCGGGCGCGACGGCGTCGCTCCGGCTGCGCACGATGACCGGAGGCGGCTGCAACGCATTGACACGCGTGGGCTGCGTCGTAGCGGCGTTCGATGCCGGGGACAGCGGCACCGCCAGGGCAGCGACAAGCAGAAAGCGACGCATCGGTTCCCCTCTCCGTCTACGGTCGCGCAAAGCGTCGCGAGGTCGAGGAAATGCCAGGTAGCAACGAGGGAAACGGCAAACCCGCAGCTACGAATGCGCCACCGGCGTAGCGACCTCCAGCGCCAATGCAACTACTTTGTCGAACGCGGCGTCCCTCGCGTCGGAGCGCGCCCGCGCAAGCGCCTCCGACCCAACGGACCTGATCACGGCGGCCCGCGTGCGGGCGTCGAGATCGCTCATGAACGGCAACCGCGTCGTGCCGATCTCATCGAAGAGGGCATCGGCTGCAGCGAGAAGAGATGTCGCGCGAGGCAAATCGTCCTCGGCTAGCGCAAGCGCCGCGAGCCCCGAGATCGAGTAAGCCGCTGCTTCGCGATACAGGAGTCTGTGAGCAATGACAAGGCTCTGCTCGAGGGGCTCGCGCGCCTCCTCCACGCGACCGGACTGCAGCGCGACGACGCCCAGGTGGCAGAGCGCCTGCCCTACGTCCAGTTCGAGACCGGCAGCGCGTGAAATTGCGAGCGACTCTTCCACCATCGTGCGCCCGCGGTCGTGGTCGCCGGCGCGCGCAACCGTCGCCCCGAACGCGCGGAGCGCCCCTGCGCGAAGCACCGGATCGTCCAGCGCACTCGTGACCGCATCGAGCTGTTCGAGCAACTCGTCGCGACGGGACGAATCACCCGCCCGCGCGGCCGCCATCATCGCGGGGAAGAGCGCAGCGGCGGCCGCTCGCTGGTCGCCGCATATGCCAAGGAGCTGCCATGCTTCTGTTGCAAGAGAAGTCGCCGTCGTGACGTCGCCGAGACGCCCAGCGACGGACGCAGCTGCTCCGTAGACGGCTCCGCGTAGAGCCGGCGCAGCTGGCGCTGCTGCCGCGACCGCGGGCCTCAGCCACGCGTCCGCCTCGTGCAACTGCCCGCGCACCGACCAGAACGGTGCGATCGCCGCGGCAAGGCGCAGATGGAGGTCGAGCTCGTCCGTCCCGTGGGTCCAGCGAAGCGCGACACGAACGTTGTCGTCCTCGGCGGCGACCCGCGCGAGCGTGCCGGCGTCCCCGAGGTTGGACCGCGCGCCCTCGAGGAGTTCAGCGTAGTGCAGCGCATGCGCGCGTCGAACGCGCCGCTCGCTGCCGGACGCTCGCAGCGCGTCGAGGGCGTACTCGCGGATCGTCTCCAGCATCTGCAGCCGTTCGTCTTGCAGCCGCACCAGTGCCGCGTCGAGCAGCGCGTGGATCGCGTTGCGGGTCGCTCCGCAGACGCTTGCGGCGGCGTCAATGTCACAGCTGCCGGCGAAGACGCCGAGCCGTGTAAGCAACTCCCTCGACGCCGCGTCGAGCAGGGCGGAGCTCCAGTCCAAGGTGGCCAGAAGCGTGCGCTGGCGCTCAGGGAGGTCACCGGCACCGTCGGCCAGAAGCTCGAAGCGCTGGTCGAGTGTCGCCAGCATCACCTCCGGCGTGATGCGGTCAGCGCGAGCGGCCGCGAGCTCGATCGATAGGGGCAGGGCGTCCAAGCGTCGACAGAGCTCCACGACCGTCTCGGTCGCCTCAAAGCCTCGGCGGATCGCGCGCACACGCTCGACGAACAGCCGAACCGCATCGTTCGCGTTGAGTGGGCCGAGCTCGTAGCGCCATTCGGCGCGGATTCGCAGAGGCCTACGACTCGTTGCAAGGACACGCACGCCGGGAACCGCAGCAAGCAGCCGCGCAATGTCGGGAGCGCCCTCAATCACGTGCTCGAAGTTGTCCAGCAGGAGCAGCGCGTCGCGGCGTTGAAGGAGACGGGCGAGCGATTCGACGTCCGGAGTAATTGAATCGTCGGCCCCGAGCGCGCGCGCGATCGCAGGCACGACCGCGGTCGGCTCCGCGAGCGGTGCTAGATCAACAAAGTACGCGGCGGAAGACTCACCGGCCAGGAGTCGGTGCGCAGCCTCCAGGGCGAGACGTGTCTTGCCAACGCCGCCGGTTCCGACAACCGTCACGAGCCGCCTCGCTGGGTCGCCGAGGAGCGCCAGCACCTCGTCGAGCTCCTGCTCGCGCCCGATGAAGGGGGCCGGGGGAAGCGGGAGGTTCGGTTCTGCGAGCCGCGCAGGACTGAGCGACGGGTCGTGCTCGAGGATAGCGCGCTCACGCTCCTTCAACTCGAATCCGGGCTCGATGCCGAGCTCGTCCGCGAACAATTTCGCCGCCTGTCGGTAGTGCTCGAGCGCCTCGACCTGCCGCCCGCACCGGTAAAGAGCGAGCATCAACTGCGCGCGAAAGCGCTCCCGGAATGGGTGCTCGAGGACAAGCTCCTCCAGCTCTGGCACGAGGTCACGCTCGCGCCCAAGCCCGAGGTCCGCATCCACCTGCTGCTCGAGCGTCGCCAGCCGCAGCTCCTCGAGCCGATCGCGCTCCGTGCGCGCGAACGCCGCGTCGCCGACGTCGGCCAGCGGCGTACCACGCCACAGCCCGAGCGCCTCGCGCAAGAACAGTGCGGACCCCTCCGGATCACCATCGGCAGCGGCCGCGGAGCCGGCCGCGACAAGGCGCTTGAACCGGTGCAGGTCGAGCTGCTCGGGCTCGAGCTCGAGCGCGTAGCCGCCGCCGCGCGTCACCAGCCGCGGGCGCGGGCCTTCCGCCGGAAAGAGCTTCCGTAGTCGTCCGATGTAGACCTTGAGCGTCTCGCGCGCCGTCGGCGGCGGCGCCTCCCCCCACAGCTCGTCCACGAGCCGTTCGCGCGCCACGACCGCGTTCGGGCGCAGCAGCAACAACGCCAGCACCGCTCGCTGTCGAGCGCCGCCGAGGTCTAGCCGAACGTCACCGGCGAGCACCTCGAGCGGTCCGAGCAACCGAAACTGGTACCTCGAGCCCAATCCTCCTCCATTGTCGCTCGCCGTTTCCCCGGCTGCTACCAGGCATTTCCCTGGTCGGGCGAGGCTATGCCGACCTCGACCGAAAGGAATGCAAGTGCGTCACTTCCTGCTTCTCGCCGCCCTCGCGGTGCCGCTGGCGCTCGCGACCGCAGCGACCGCCGCGGAGCCGAGCCGCGAGACCGTGACACTCCACCGCGTCGTCAACCCGTTCGTCAGCTGCCCAGGTTTCGCCGTCGTCGGCACGTTCGACATCACCCGCGCCATCACGACCTTCTACGACGACGGAACGCCGGTCAAGCGCATCATCTACGCCGACATCACCGGCACGCTCACGAACGCTGTTACGGGGTACTCGTTGCCGACGGCAGGGATTCGGATCTTCCACTTCGACCTCGTGACCGGCGAGGAATTCACGACCGGCTCGAACAACTTCACGAAGCTCCCGACCGGAGGCGTCGCGATCGCGGGCGCGGGCCGGCTCGTATTCGACGCCGCGGGCCACCTGATCGAGCACGACGGTCCCGACAGTCCGGACGAGATCGCGCAGCTCTGCGCAGCGCTCGCCGGCTAGCGCCCTTCGCGTCAGGGGGCCGCCGCCGTACAGGCGGCGACCCTGACGCGAGCTGAAGCGACACCGAACGCGTGCCACAACTGCACGACTCGCCGAGCGACTACCTCCGGCTCATGCGGAAAGCAGTGCCGCTGTACGACCGACTGCAGGACGAAGTCGTTCGCGCATCAGCGGAAATCAGAGCGGCTCGCATCCTCGATCTCGGTGCCGGAACCGGCGAAACGACGCGGCGCTGTCTCGCAGCTCACCCAGGGGCTCGCGTCACGCTTATCGACGCAAGCGCCGCGCTGCTGCGCATTGCCCGTCGCGAGCTCGGATCCGCCGCCGATTGTCGCCTCGGCCGCCTCGAAGACCCTCTCCCGGCCGGCCGATTCGACCTCATCGTGTCAGCGCTTGCTGTGCACCACCTCGAGAGCCGGCGGAAGGCCGACCTCTTCGCGCGCGTCGCGGCGCGGCTCGATCCTGGCGGACGCTTCGTCCTCGGAGACGTGGTGATCACGAACCGGCCCGTCTCGAAAGCCGCCCCGCTCGACCCCGCAATCGACTTCCCCGAAACGGTCGCCGACCAGTTGCAGTGGCTGCGACAAGCCGGTCTCCGAGCGGACTGCCGCTGGGCAGATGCCGACCTCGCCGTCCTCGTCGCAATGTCGCCAGAGGGCCTGAACCCGCCGCCCGAGGTCGCAGGCGAATCTCGGGGGTAAAGCGCGGGTTCGAGTCCCGTCGCTCCCGCTCTTTAGCGCTTTCGGCGACGAACTGAAAGTAGGGCAGGAACGCGTGGCGCGGCGCCTGCGTCAGGCCGATGGGGGGCGCAGGTTGACAGCGAATCCTGCTGGGCGATGATCCGGGCGTGTGGCGACGGTGGTGCGTACTCCTCATGGCTGCTTTGGCCCTCCTTGGGGTCGCTTCTGCCAAAGCTGGTCCACCACGCTCGGCGAGGATCACGGTGAGGCAAACCGATCGGCATCTGACGGCGACATGGACATTGCCGC
>Ga0075425_100004914_pt1 | contig 13856 bp, 10 predicted proteins | sample SoiMethybrSBSTD4_FD_75300 | JGI IMG/M metagenome (GOLD analysis project Ga0075425, IMG submission 75300) | Bulk soil microbial communities from a Populus tree surrounding site in Tennessee, USA - Soil MetaG P. TD hybrid SBSTD4 | ecosystem: Environmental > Terrestrial > Soil > Tree plantation...
GATCAACCCTCCATCGGCGAGGATGACCGCGCGTTCGATCGCGTTGCGCAGCTCGCGCACGTTGCCGGGCCACGGATACGCAAGCAGGTCGCGCCGCGCTTCGCGTTCGAAGCCAGCCGCGGGGCGTCCAACTGTTTCGCCGATCTCGCGGAGGAACATATCCGCCAGTTCCAGCACGTCCTCGGCGCGCTCGCGCAGCGGCGGCAGCTCGATCTCGAAGACGCCGAGCCGGTAATAGAGGTCTTCGCGGAATTCGCCCCGCTGCATCGCCGCGTGCAGGTCACGATTCGTGGCGGCAATGACGCGAATGTCGGCGTGATGCAGCTTCGTTCCGCCGAGGCGCTGAAATTCGCGCTCTTCGAGTACCCGCAGGAGCTTGGCCTGAACCGTCGGCGCCATTTCTCCAACTTCGTCGAGAAACAACACGCCGCCGTTCGCCTGCTCGATGCGGCCCGGCTTCGCCGCGACGGCGCCGGTGAACGCACCGCGCTCGTAGCCGAACAGCTCCGATTCGAGCAGTTGATCCGGAAGGGCCGCGCAGTTGATGGCGACGAACGGTCCGCCGCTTCGCCGCGAGGCGTGATGGATGAACCGCGCCACGACTTCCTTACCCGTTCCGGACTCGCCCGTCAGCAGCACCGTCGTTCCGGCCTGCGCCACGCGGGCGGCGTGAGCGAGCACGTCCTGCCACTGACGCGAGTGGCCCACCACGCGGCGCTGACCCGTTCGTGCTTCGAGCTCGCGAGTAAGCGTAGCGACCTGCGCTTCCAGTCGCGCCGCCGTTTCACGCGCGGCGGCATCGCGGCGTTCGGCCTCGGCCAGATGCTGATGGGAGAGGGCGAGTGCGAGGTGGTCCGCCACGCGCCGCGCGAAATCGACGTCGTCATCGGAAAAGCGCCCCGGATCGCGCGCCAGGAAAAAGAGCGACCCGAACACTGCGTTGCCGAGCGGAATGGCTACGCGCAGCGCCGAGCGCGCACCAACCCTCCGCAGCAGCTTGCCGCGAATCGTTTCCGCTGCGATTTCACTGTTGACGTCGTGGATGATGTACGCCTTCCGATCGAGCAGCGTGCGCTCGACGGGAGTAAAGAGGGTCGGTCCCCAGAACTCGTCGCCCGGTATCTCCGCGCCCGCCATCGCGTAGACGCGGAAGGAGAGTCCATCCTCTGCCCAGGCGGTGAGGGCCAGGATGTCGTGCGGGAGCGCGCCTTTTACGGTCTCGGACAGCTGCGGGAAGATCGACCGGATGTCGAGCGTCTCGGCCACGGTATGAAGCAGGCGCACCAGCGCATCAATCCGCTCGCGGCGGCGGATCTCTCTCATCCGGACGGTGTCGTGAGAGAGCGCCAGCGTGATCAGATCACCGACCGCGTCGAGCAGCTCCTGATCGTCTTCGCGAAAGGCGTTCGGCCGACTGGAGGTCAGCCATACGGCGCCTTTGACGTGCGGCCCTTGTCTGACCGTGCAGATGAGCCGCGAGCGTTCCGTTCCGTCTGTTTCCCCGGGAACTGAGGATCCGGAGTCGGCGATGAGATGGCCTGTGACCTCGACGTCGCCGGCCGCATTGACGACATACAACGTGACGGAGTCGGAACGGTCGAGCCGCAGCACATGCAGGCGCTCGAACGGAATAGCCTCCCGCAGGAGCGGCGCAGTGCGTGACAGGGTCGTCTCGAGTGAGGTTTCCTCCGATACCACCCGCGCCAGTGCCACGAGCAGCGATTGGGTCTGAATCATGAAACGTGCGCGCTCAGTATAATGCGTCGCACACGCGTCCCCGTTCTTGCACACGGGCCCGTCCGACCCGCGCGTTTTTCAGGCGTTCTAATTCGACGTGACCGCGTGAAGCGCCGACACGCTCACGTGAGAGGTGGGCTCGACAAGCAGCCGCAGTGCGTAGCCGTGCGGCGTACCGGTGGCCGCGCGATAGGGACCCACGCGGTAGACGGCGGACAGTACCTTGCCATTCTTCAGCGAAGACGGCAGGTCGTCGCACTCGCGCGCGCCGCGCTCGATCTGGAAGTGCACCAGCCGATACAGCGGGATCGAAGCCGGCACCTGGCACTCGACAAAGACATCCAGGTCGCTGACGTCGCAGGTGACCACCGACACGAAGCGGAGTGTTCCCGAGGAATCGCGCCACGTGAGACGGCCGGGCACACGGACCTTGCGGCGAGCGCCGATGCGCTGCTTGGTTTCGGCCGAGGACGACGTCAGTGAGGCAGTGGCGGTGCGAATCACCTTGGGACCCCCTGTCAATTGAGGTTGTGTGTCCTTTCGTAATCAATGTCGAGGCCCGTGTCGCTCCTGTCAGGCTGAACAGTGCGCAATTACGATTACTGTTGAAAAGATTGGTGAAATTGCATGAGCCTTGTGCAAAATCCCATCAGGCCTTGGATAGTTGCTATCCACAGGTGTGTATACCTGATTACTAGGTATCCGCCGCGGCTCCATCAAGTCCCAAGCGGCGCATTTTCAGGTACAGACCGCGTCGGGTAAGTCCCAGAACTCTCGCTGTTTCAGAGATATTGCCGCTGGTTCGGCGCAGCATGGTGCCGATCACTTCACGCTCGACCTCCTCGACGGCTGCCGCAAGATTGCGCCCGCCGACCGGACGCGGACCGACGGGAAGCGATCCGATAACGCCGCCCGCGGGCATTGCCGTAAGGTCGGCGGAGAGGTGGTCGGGTTCGATGGTTCCGCCCGGCGGACTCATCGCGACGGCGCGCTGCACCTCGTTTCGCAGTTGGCGCACATTGCCAGGCCACCAATACCGATCAAACAGGTCGAGCGTCGCCGAGCTGAGGTGCACGTCAGGTTTGCCAAGCCGCTCGCGCGCCTCGCGCAGGAAGTACGTGCTCAGATGTGGAATTTCCTCGCGACGTTCGCGCAATGACGGCACGTGAATGCGAATGACGCTGAGCCGGTAGTACAGGTCCTCGCGAAATTTCCCTTCCTGAACCCGCTGTTCGAGGTCGGCGTTGGTCGCGGCGAGCACCCGCACGTCGACTGCCTGCGGCCTCGTTTCGCCGACAGGCATCACCTCGCCCTGCTCGAGGAATCGCAGCAGCTTCGGTTGGATGTCGAGCGGCAGATCGCCGATCTCGTCGAGGAACAGTGTGCCGCCCGCCGCGGTGCGAATCAGTCCGGGTTGATCCGTTACCGCGCCGGTGAAACTGCCGCGGCGATGACCGAACAACTGACTGTCGGCGAGGTCGCGCTGAGTCGTGGTGCAGTTGTAGGGAAGAAACATCGCCGCGCTGCGCGGGGATCCCACATGGATCGCACGCGCGATCAAGTCCTTACCGGTTCCGCTTTCACCTGTGATCAACACGGTGAGATCGTGGCCCTGCAGGCGTTTGATCTGATCGGCGACGCGGTTCATCGCCGCGCTCGCACAGATGAAACCAGGCAACAGCGGTTCGAGCGATTGGGCGGCAATCGGCTCCGCACGCTGCCCGCGACGGTCGCGCGCCCCACAGAGTTCGAATCCCTGCTTCGCGACCGCCGTGAACATGCGAAAGCGCCGCGTTGCCCCGTCGGCCAACCGGTTCGCGGCGACGATGGTGCAGAAACGCGGACCATCGTGATCGCGGCCGAGCGGTTCGGTCAGGAGCAGTCCCTCTCCGTACGCACTGTTGCCCTGTGCGGCAGCGCGGGCGAGTGCGCGAGCGACGCCCGCGTCACACCCCATCATCGCGACGACGCGCACTTCGCCCACGGTTGGAACGACGAAGATCACCGCCGCGTCGGCTTCGGTGGCTTCGAGGAGTGAAGTCGCCGTTTCGCGCGCGAGCAGATCTGAGAGGACGGAGGCCTCGACAAGCCGCCGGATAATCGCGTCGTCTGCTTCGCCAGGAGAGGCCGATACGTCGGCCGGCGCGCTCGTCGTCAGGCGGACGCGCGCCTGATCGACCTCTTCGAGATCGCGCTGCGCCCCAAGCGTGCGGAACACCGCTGCCGCCTGATCCAGATACCGCTGCGCGGATCCGCGCGCACCCGTCGCGGCGCCAAGACGGCCGAGCGCCAGCTCGCTGAGCGCCGCCTGATAACGCTCACCGAGCAGCTCGAACACATTCACGCTCTGCGCGAAGTCGTGGTAGGCATCGGCGGCACGCGCCGACCGCTCATGCACCGTACCGCGAATACGGAGAAACTCGCCCCAGTTCGCTGGGGCCGAGCGCGGATCGAGCCGTCCCTCGCACGACAGCACACGCAGCTCCGCTTCGCCGATGCGGTTGGCGGCGACGAGCGCTTCGCAGGCGGCGAGGTCCGCCTGAATCGACTCCGCAGGCGGGATGCCTGGTGTTCGCGCAAGCTCGTCGGCCATCGCGAGGGCTTCGTCGTACTTGCCGCTCTTGATCGCGAGCCTGACGCCAAGCACTTTCAACGACCACTCGTACCACCGCATGGTCTGCGTGCCGTAGGCGCCATAGGCCTCGCTGGCGTGACGTAGATATTCCTCCGCGCGTTCGTACGAGCCGCGCATCAGGTGTATTTGCGCGAGCGTGTCGAAGACGGCTCCGGTGGTTTCGTGAAATTGAACGGGGCTCCGCACTTCGAGGCAGCGCGTGAGAATGCGTTCCGCGCGTTCCAGATCGCCAAGCTGCACGAAGATCTGCCCCAGCGTGGCGAGCGCGACGGCCAGGCCGTGACCCGAGGCGAGCGTCTCGTGCAGCGCGACGCTGCGCTCCGCGAGCGCGAGCGCCTGCTCGTGCTGGTTCCGCATCAACGCGACGTTCGCCTGGTTGTGGACAATGCCCGCGAGCACATCGTCGGCTTGAATCGCCATCGCCAGGCGCTCGCCCTGGCGCAGCGCGGCGGACGCCTCTTCTCCGCGGCCGGCCTGGGCAAGCAGTACCGCGGACAGCGAGTGGACGAGTGCCAGATGGCGGCGATCGCCGGCGGCATGCAACGCCGACGCAGCTTCGGTCAGGTGTTCGCGGACGATCCCCGAATCGCCGACCTGCTTGTAGCAGAGCGCCAGCTCGTAATGGGCGAGGCCGATTGATCGTGAGTCGTGGGCGAGCTCTGCGTGTTTCAGGGCGCGGGTGTGAAGCGCGATGGCGCGCGACTGTTCTCCGCGTGCGTAGGTGATGCGACCGTGCAGGCGCCACAGCGTTGAGAGCTGCGCGTCGCTAATCGGCTCGCGGAGCGAATCGGGCGGGCGCCCCAGCGCCGTTGCCGCTTGAGCGAGGTCATCCTGGAGAAGCCACGCCTCGGCGAGCGCGCAACGAACAGCGAATTCGTCTTCACGCGAGAGCGCGCCCGGCCGGAGCGTCGGTTGGAGCAGCTGGGCTGCTTCGGCCCCGCGCCCACGTTCGAGCGTGGACTGGGTTCGCGCGAGCACGGACTGGACGGCGACCGTCGCCACGGGCAGGAGTATACCGAGTATACAGGTCCGATTATTGTTATTTTTGGACCGGGGTCTGTGAAATACCGAGCAATTCCGCCACGCGCATGACGAACCGGGGATCTCGATCGGGAAGGTGCACGTGCGCTGCCCGCCGGTTTGCACGGTCGAGCGACTGGAAATCGCCGAGTGCTTGCGCCGTCTCGAGCACGCCAAAGGAGTAGGGCGCGTCTGGCACGGGTATGTCGTTCGCGGTTGGGGCGGTGATGATCAGAAACACACCGTTGTTCGCGCCCCCTTTATGAAGTTGCCCGGTCGAGTGCAGGTATCGGGGCCCATAGCCAAACATCGTGGCGCACCGCTGTTTGACGGCAACGTCGTCGCGCAACGCGCGCAATGGCGGATCGAACTCAGCATCGTCCGGTCGAAGATACGCGAGCATCGCGAAGTAGTCGCCGGCGCGAAGCTGGTTGAGAAAATCGTTCGCGCTGCGCGAGCCAAGCTGGTCGCGCGTGGCCGCGCTGAACGTCACTTCGATACCCTCCACGGTGAAGTCGGGCGCGCTTCGCGGCAGGTGTCCGCGCGAGGTGTAAGCGTCCAGCAGCGCGCGCGTCGCATCCTTCGCCTGCTGCACGTTAGGCTCGTCGAACGGATTGATCTCGAGCAGCCGGCCAGCCGTCGCGGTCGCGACTTCCCAGCGGAAGAATTCCGCGCCGAGCGATTCGATGCGCGGCATGTCGATCACCATCAACGGCACGCGCGCTTCACGCAGCCGACCCAGCACATCGTCATCGACGGGCGCGCCATTTACGGTCACCGCGACGACGACTCGATCGCTGCCCACCGCAGCTCGCGGCGTTTCGCCGGCGATCGGCACGATGCCCTTGCCATGCTTGCCGGTGCTTTCAGCGATCAGTTGTTCGATCCAGAGGCCGAACGATTCGAGGCGCGCGGGGAGCAGTAGCGTGAGCTTGTCGCGTCCGTTGCGTGCCGCCGCGCCAAGCAGCGCGCCGAGAGCAACGCCGGGATTCTGGCGTGGATTTTTCACGCGACACGAATCCGTCATTCGTCGCGCGCGATCGAGCAGCGGCTGCAGCGGTACGCCAATCAATCCGGCAGGCACCAGGCCGAAGAGCGTCAGGGCCGAGTAGCGGCCGCCGATATCGGACGGGTTGATGAAGACGTCGAAGAAGCCGTCGTTCACGGCGCGCCTGTGCAGCTCGGTGTCCTGATCGGTAATGGCGACGAAGCGCGACGCCCAATCCTTCACGCCCGCCGCTTCGACGCGTCGGCGCGCCGCCGCGGCCATGGCGTTCGGCTCGATGGTCGTGCCCGATTTGCTCGCGATGATGAATAGCGACGTCGGGGCGTTGACGAGCGCGTCGCGCACTGCCGCTGGATCGGTCGAGTCGAGCGTACGGAACCGCGGATGGTCGTCGTCGCGTCCAAACAGCCGGTGAAAGACTTCCGGCGCCAGGCTCGAGCCGCCCATGCCGAACAGCACGACGTCGGTGAACGCAGCGCTGCGCACTCGTTGCACAAATGTCTCGACGTGCGACAGCTCCCTGGTGGCGAACTCAACCGCTTCCAACCAACCGAGGCGATCGAAGATAGCCGTCTTGATGGCGTAATCGCTGCTCCAGATGTCCGCGCGCCGCGCCCAGAGCGCGTCGACGAAGCGTTCCCGATCGAGTTGTGAAAAAACGATGTCGAGCGCGGGAGCAAGGTCGGCCGGTTCGATGGAGAAGTCGGTCACGCGATACGATACCTATAGCACACGCAACATGAGTTTCCGGCTGCGCGTTTTGTTCGTCGTCGCCGCGCTGACGCCGCTATCGTGTGGATCGAGTGAGCCCGCCGCGGCGCCGCGCGAAGCCACCGCGTTCAGCGGCGCGGCGGCGACTGCGCCTGTCGACACGAAGCCGCGGATCGTATTCCTTGGCGACAGTCTCACCGCCGGCTACGGCCTCGACATCGACGACAGCGTGCCATCGCTCGTTCAGAAGCAGCTGGACGCAGAGGGCTACAAGTACGAGGTTGTCAATGCGGGTGTCTCCGGCGACACGTCGGCCGGTGGTCTTCGACGGCTCGACTGGTCACTCGATGGAGATGTTCGCATCCTCGTGCTGGAGCTGGGAGCGAACGATGGTCTCCGCGGATTGCCGGTCGCCGAGATGAAACAGAACCTGAGGACCATCATAAGGACGGCAAAAATGCGCGGCATCGACGTGCTGCTCACCGGCATGGAGGCGCCGCCGAATTACGGGCAGGCATACACGACCGAGTTCCGGCGGGTCTTCCGCGACCTCGCCGGCGAAGAGAAGGTCGCGTTCATGCCGTTTTATCTGTATCAGGTTGCCGGCGTGCCGACGCTGAACATCGCCGACGGCATGCATCCAAATCCCGCTGGCGCGCGGATTGTCGAAGCCAACCTGTGGCGGTCGCTCAAACCGCTGCTCGGCAAGCACGATCGATGATCCAGCTGCGCGGTGTCTCGAAAACCGTCATGAGCGGCGAGCGACCGCTGACGATCCTTCATGCACTCGATCTGACGGTCCAGTCCGGACAATTTCTAGCGGTGCTCGGTCCCTCGGGCAGCGGCAAGTCGACGCTGCTCGGGCTGGTCGCCGGGCTGGACGCGCCTTCGAGCGGCGAAATCATCATCGATGACGTCGACATCACGAAGCTGGGGGAGGATGCTCTTGCCAGGCTGCGCGGCGAGAAGATCGGATTCGTCTTCCAGTTCTTTCATCTGGTGCCCTCGCTCACCGCGTTCGAGAACATCCTTGTGCCGATGGAGATTGCCCGGCGGCGCGACGCCGCGGCGCGCGCGCGAAGATTGCTCGAGGAGGTCGGCCTCGCGGACCGTGGTCACCACTATCCCTCGCAGCTTTCCGGAGGCGAACAGCAGCGCGTGGCGATTGCGCGTGCGCTCTCGAACGACCCACCGATCATCCTTGCCGACGAACCGACAGGGAACCTCGACTCGACGACAGGCAAACTGATCATGCAGCTGCTGCTGGACGTGCGGCGCATGCGACAGACGACCCTGATGCTCGTCACGCACGACGCCGACCTGGCGTCGCTCGCCGATTCGCGGCTGGTGCTTCGTGACGGGCGTGCGGTGGAGACGCAGATGGAGACAGCCAGATGAACCGCGTTGGCGGTTCCCGCTCCGGCGGGCAAGCGTTTGTCCTGCGGATGGCCATGCGTGAAATCCGGTCATCATGGCAGCGCCTGTTGTTCTTTTTTGTCTGCATTGCGATCGGCGTGGCCGCAATCATCGCGCTGCGTTCCGTCATTCAGAGTGTCCGCGCCGGCATGTCGCAGCAGGCGCAGACACTCATCGCATCCGACATCCTGCTGACGAGCAACCGCGATTTCACGTCCAAGGTGCTCGACACGCTCGCGGCCGAACAGCACGCAGGCCGCGTCACCGAGGTTTCCCGTGCCACGGAAATCCCGACGATGGTACGACCGGCGGACCCGGCGAAGGCCGTGACGCGAATGGTGGAGCTGCGCGCCGTGCAGCGCGCCTTTCCGCTCTACGGGACGCTGTCGCTGACGGGCGGGACGTACTCGCACGCGCTGCTTCTGAATCATGGCGCCATTGTTCGACCAGAGCTGCTCTCACAGCTCGATCTGAAGGTGGGTGATCGGATTCTCATCGGCAACGTCCCGTTCGAAATTCGCGGCGTCATCGCCTCCGAACCAGGGCGCAGCCTCGGCGCATTCAGTCTGGGCCCGCGCGTCATCATCGACTACGACGCGCTCGCCGACACCGGTCTGCTGGCGTTCGGCAGCCGCGCATCGCGTCAACTGCTGCTTCGCGTCCCGGGGCAGACACTCGATCTGGTGACCGACTCCCTGCGTTCCTCGTTCGCGAACGAGTTCGTCGGTGTCCGGTCGTATCGGCGCAGCGAAGATCAGATGGGGCAGAACCTCACGCGGGCAGAGAACTATCTCAGCCTGGTCGGTCTCGTTGTCCTCATCCTCGGTGGCATCGGCGTGTCCAGCGTCACGCGCGTGTTCGTGCAGCAGAAGCTGCGCAGCATCGCCATCCTGAAATGCATCGGCGCCTCGTCGAGCGAGATCCTCGCGGTCTACATGACGCAGGTGCTGCTGCTCGGCATGGCCGGCAGCTTGCTTGGCGTAGGGATTGCCGCCGCCGTAATCGCCGCCGTGCCGGCGTTCGTCGGAAATATTTCGGCCCTGTTCCACGTCGACTACGGGCTCACGCCGGCCGCGGTCACGCAGGGCCTTGCGGTTGGTCTCCTCGTATCCGTGCTCTTCTCGCTGGTGCCGCTACTGGACGTGCGCCATGTGAAACCATCGCTGCTGCTGCGGCACGATCTTCCGGGACCCGGGCGATTCGATTGGCTGAAATGGATCGTGACGGCGGCAGTGGCGGCCGCGCTCGTCGGCGTCGCCGCATGGCAGGCGGGGTCGCTTCGCGTCGGGCTGATGCTGTCCGCCGGTTTCGTGGCGACAGCCTTCGTGCTGCATCTCGCCGGTCTCGCGTTGGTTCGTGCGGTACAGCCGCTGCGCTACTCGCGATCGTTCGCGCTGCGTCAGGCGGTCCTGCACATCGCGCGCCCCGGCAATCAGACGCGTGTCATCCTGCTCGCCGTCGGCCTTGGCACCTTCTTCATCCTCGGCGTGCGAACGCTGCAGGCGAACCTGCTGCAGGACTTCGCGGTGCAAATCGGCGAGGACGCGCCCGACATGTTCCTCATCGACATCCAGGAGGATCAACGAGCGGCCCTGGCGTCATTCATCGACCAGCAGAACGGCGCCGAGCCGGCTCCGAACGTCATTCCGGTGCTTCGCGCGCGCATCACCGCGGTACGCGGCCGTGAGGTGAACCTCGAAACGTACGAGCAGGTGCGCGGCCGCGGCTCGTTATCGCGCGAATACACCATTACGTATCGCCCGCAGCTGAACGACAACGAGGAGCTGCTGCAGGGAAAGTGGTGGGACCAGACACCCTCGACCGGAGAGGCGGAGGTCTCCATCGAAGAGAGCCTGCAGGAGCGTTTCCGCATCAACGTCGGCGATCAGATGCAGTTCGACGTGCTCGGCCGCGCCATCCCCGCGCGGGTCACGAGCATCCGCAAGGTGAACTGGCGGGACTATCGCTCCGGCGGCTTCATGATCGTTTTCCGTCCCGGGCCGTTCGACAATGCGCCGCACTCGTACATTTCCTCGGTCAACGGACCACGCGACCCGGCTGCGCGATCGCGCATGCAGGCCGCGCTCGTCGCGCGGTATCCAAACGTCTCAGTCATCGATCTGCGCGAAGTGCTGGACACGATTCAGACGATCGTGGATGGTGTCACGCTTGGCGTCACCGTCGTCGGCGGGCTCGTGCTGTTTTCCGGGATGCTGATTCTGGTCGGCGCGGTGTCGATGACCAAATTCCAGCGCGTGTACGAGGCCGCGATCCTGAAGACGCTCGGTGCGAGCAGCCGCTTGATCGGCGCGATGCTCCTGCTCGAATATGGCGTACTGGGTGCCATCGCCGGCACCGTCGGCGCACTCGGCGCCATCGCTTTGAGCTGGGGCGTCGCGCGCTACGCGCTCGACCTCACATGGCGCGCGGTGCCTGCCATCACCGTCGTCGGCATCTCCGCCACGGCGGTGTGCGTGGCCGCAATTGGCGTACTCGCCAGCCTGGACGTCCTCCGCCACAAACCGCTGGCAACCCTCCGCGCCGAATAGAGCAGGCCGTTCGCTCCTGGGTTAAGATCAACTGTTACGGAGCCGACGCCAGCCGGCACCGTGGGAGCACCACCGCAATGGAAGTCGAAAACTACCGGACGCAGTTGCTGCAGAAGCGCGGCGAGCTGCTCGGAGGCGCCAACGCCAAGCCCCTCCAGTGGACCATGGAGAACAACTCGGGACGGCAGGGCGACATGGCCGACCAAGCGAGCGGCAACAACGAGGTTCACATCCACCTCAAGTTGAAACAAACCGACGCGAAGATTCTGCAGGCGATCGAAGAAGCGTTGAGGCGCATCGACGAGGGCACCTTCGGCATCTGCCGCGATTGCGGCGAGCCGATTGCCGATGCGCGGCTCAATGCCATCCCCTGGACCCGTGTCTGCATCACGTGCAAGGAAAAACAGAAGGCCTAATGTCGGATCTTCCCGCGCTCCTCACCGAATTTGCCGCCGGCCGCGTCGCACTACTCGAGCGTCATGAAGCGAGCGCCCGCGCAGTCAGCCACTACGACTTCAACAATACGTATCAGTACGTCATCAACCGCGAAGAGACGCACCTCTCGTGGCTGCAGAACGCGCTCGCCGAATATAAAGCCGTCGTGCCGCCAGCGGGCGCAGCGGCGCTCGCGGTACCGGCGGCGCCGAAGACCGGCAAGAAGGTCGAGGCGTCGGCATTCCGCAGCATTCTCGACGAAGATGCCGGCTCCCTCGGCGCATTTGTCGAGAAATGGCGGCCGCGCGTAGACGATGTGATGCACGCGCGTCATCGCAACATGCTGAATGTCATCCTCGGCGAGTCGCTCGAGCACAAGCGCTTGTTCGAGCAGGCCGCGGCAGGTATGGAGGATCTCCTCGGCCGCCGTACCGGCGGCGTCGAGCGTGTCGGCGGCGTGCTGCCGACGCGGTGGCTGGAGTAAAGCCCGAAGCCTCGAGCCTGACGCCATGAAGGTCGCCATCGCGCTCGGAAGCAATCTGGGCGATCGCGAGGCGCAGCTCCGCGGCGCCATTTCCGCTCTCACTCCTCGCTTGGCGCGGCTTCACGTTTCATCGTTCCACGAGACAGAACCGGTCGATGTCGCCGGCCCGCAGCCGCGGTTCCTCAATGCCGCCGCTGTCGGCGACACGCGGCTGTCGGCATCGGCGATGCTTGATGTCCTTTTGGCCATCGAACGGCGATTCGGGCGCGAGCGGCCGTACGAACGCGCGCCGCGAACGCTGGATCTCGATTTGATCTTGTATGGCGATCAGATCATCAACACGCCGAGCCTGATGGTGCCTCACCCTCGATTTCGCGAGCGACTGTTCGTGCTCGAACCGCTCGCAGAAATCGCTGCAGAGTGGATCGATCCCGTCACCGGCAAAACGATTTCGCAGCTGCTCAACGGGTTGCGGCACACGCATTGAACGCGACCGGAAGGAGGTTGAATGGCCAAGTTGCCGGTCGTTGCAGTCATCAACACGAACCCCGACCTTGTCGAGTTACTGAAGGCGCGGCTGGAGACGGCCGGATTCGTGGTCCTCATACTCCACATCGCCGAGATTCGGCAGGGCCTCGATCTCTCCGCGGTACTCGAGGCGCATCAACCGTCAGTCGTTGTCTTCGACGTCGTCATGCCCTACGACCGCAACTACCGCTTTCTGCAGCACCTGCGCGAGACCTCACTGAAGGGTTACCGCTTCGTACTGACCACACCGAACGCGGTGGCGCTGGTGAAGATTGTGGGGCGGGACGAGAAGGTCTACGAGGTGCTGGACGACAGCGCCGACATCGACGCCATCGTCCAGGCAGTCAGAGAAGCCGCGCGGGCGCGGCCGACATCCTAATGCGCGGCTTCGCCTTTGTGCAGCAGGCCGCGCCAGCCCTCTTCAAACAGCGTGTAGACCGCGGGCACCAGCACCAGCGTCACCATCGTTGACGCCAGCAGCCCGCCGATGACGACGCGCGCGAGCGGCGCTTGCAGCTCGCCGCCTTCGCCGATGCCGATCGCCATCGGCACGAGACCGAGCATCGTGGCGATCGAGGTCATGAGCACCGGCCGCAGACGCGTGCGACCGCCGACTTCGACCGCTTCACGCAGCGGCAGGTTGTCGCGCCGGCGAAGCGTGTTGATGTAGTCGACAAGCAGAATGGCGTTGCTGACGACGATGCCGGCGAGCATGATGACGCCGATGTACGCCTGCATGCTGAAGGCGGTGCGCGTCAGCAGCAGCCCTCCGACGATGCCGATCGAAGCGGTCGGGATCGAGAACATGATGATGAACGGATCGCGCAGGGATTCGTACTGCGAGGCCATCACCGCATAGACGAGCAGCACGGCGAGGATGAGCACGATCTTCAGCTGGTTGAACGATTTGGCCTGTTCCTCAACCTCGGATCCGAAACCGATGGAGAAGTCCTGCGGCACGCGGATCTGTCCAAGTCGTCCCTGCACGTTGTCCACAGCTTCGCTCAGCGCGACCTCCGGCTCCGCGTTCACGCGCATGATGCGTTCCATGTTCTTGCGATCGATCTGCACGGGCCCCGTTTCACGGTTGACGGCGAGCAGGTTGCGCGCAGGCACCACCTGGCCGCTGGGCGTGTTGACCAGGACGTCGCCGATGTCCTGAATCTGCTCGCGATCCTGCTCGCGCAGCCGCACGACAATCGGGTACTCGTTGCCGCGGTCGCGGAACTGAGCGGCGGTCGTCCCGGCGACATTGGTCTGAATCGTCTGCGCGACGCCATTCACCGTCAATCCCAGCATCGCAGCTTTCGGGCGATCCACGCGGATGGCGAGCTC
>Ga0075425_100004915_pt1 | contig 13854 bp, 14 predicted proteins | sample SoiMethybrSBSTD4_FD_75300 | JGI IMG/M metagenome (GOLD analysis project Ga0075425, IMG submission 75300) | Bulk soil microbial communities from a Populus tree surrounding site in Tennessee, USA - Soil MetaG P. TD hybrid SBSTD4 | ecosystem: Environmental > Terrestrial > Soil > Tree plantation...
ACTACTCCGAGAATTGAGGCGATTAAAACCAGTACGAAACCTTCGGCAACGAATTGCCGGACCATTCGTTTTAGACCGGCTCCCAGTGCGAGGCGGACTGCAAACTCACGATGACGTGATTCCGCGCGAGCCAGCAACAAGTTTGCAACGTTCACACACGCGATAAGCAAAACAAAACCAACCGCAGCCATGAGCAGCCACACGGCTTTGCGAGCTGAGCCAACCACGTCTTCGTGAAGACCAAGCATTACCACCGGGTGACCTTGAGGGTTGAGTAAATGCCGCGCGCGACTCTCATTCTTCCAGCCGGCCATCAAGCTCGTCATTTCGCTCTGCGCTTGCCCGATAGTCACACCGGGTTTCAACCTTCCGATCACTGAGAGAAAGTGGGAACCACGACTGCCGGGGTTAGAGGGATCGAATTGGAAAGGCACGAGGAGCTCAACCGGATCGTTACTTCCGGGAGGGAATGCAAAGTTGGCAGGCATCACACCAACAACGGTGGTTGTTGTCGAGTTGACTTGAATCTGTTTGCCAATGATGTCACTTGCTCCGCCGAAACCCTTTTGCCAGAGACCATGCGAAATAATGGCGACACTTGGTCCACCATTGCGATCTTCCTCTTCAGTGAAGTTGCGACCACGTTCCGGTTGCACTCCCAGCACATCAATCAAGCTGCGCGTAATAGCAGCAGAGGTGACTCGAAGTGGCTCACTCTCAGTCCCGACGTTCTGACCGCCCGGCGCCCAGGCGCCAATTGCCTCCCAGGATTTTGCCTCGCGCTGAATGTCGAGCAGTTCCGGAGGCGAGAGCCAGAACTTCAGGAGCTGCATCGTGGGAAACTCGCTGTAGACGCGGACGAGTTGGCCGGGGTTCCGGTAAGGCAAGGGCCGTAACAGCACCGAGTTCACGACGCTGAAGATAGCCGAATTGGCGCCTATGCCTACGGCGAGCGTCAGAATCGCTACGGCGGTAAAGGCTGGGTTCTTTTTCAGCATACGCAGCGCGTATTTCAAGTCCTGCAGGAACGTTTGCATCGCGGCCTCCGGAGGGTCTTTACGTAGTTGATCTTGGCTTGGTTCACCAAATGAACGTGGTTCTACTGGTTAACACCGCCGCGGCAGAAATGCTGCCAAAGAATGTACGTTCTTTCAAGGTCACAATTTGTGACCTTAAACGCTTCACACGGTGCCAGTCCTCAGTTTCGGGTTTGGTGAGCTGAAACTTGAAGTTTCCGGAAACAATCTATGTCACCTGTGGATGGCTCTGGACCAGCTAGCCGGTGGTGGGTCACCCGGCTAATTTGATTGAAGACCGTTATGACATGAGCGTGTTGTTACCAACAACTCGCCTTCGACTTCAATTGTGTGTCTTGCCGGTTACGCAATCCTCTTCACAGACCTGTTTCTAACGCCAGCGTGTGAGCGCTGCTCTATCTGTCTCATTGCCGTGGGATCGTAAATTCGCTCGCCACAATCCGGGCATTCATGGAATTCGACGGCCGGAACAGAATAACGCTTCCCCTGGCGCGTTCCGCTCACCGTTTTACGAACTTTCTTGAGTTTCTCGCTGCAGCAATTTGGGCAGACACTTAGTTTGATTCTGGTCATAAGTTCTCTTCTACATAGCTCGTTTCGAGGAAACCAAGAAATAATACGTTTCGACTCCTCCCGCTTCCACGAGCTTTCCCTTTGTGTATATTACCAAACCATCCAAGTTTGTACTTTGAATTACGTAGAGATATTCTCGTCTTCTTTTTCGTGAGGGACTGGTCGATCTAAGTCTCTTGTATATAGCGTCTGCGTTCAGTATCGATTCGGCGATGTCTACTTCAGTCAAGTCGTCGGTTTCCATTTCAATGCGGGCCTTTTCGCTGAAAACATATCTACCTGCCAATACTGCCCGCTTGATGCGAATAAGTACGTCCATGTGAGGGTTCTCTGCAAAAATCGCGGTCTGAGGTCCCGCCTTTACACTGCGTCATACCTGGGCCTGGTTCATTTTGGGGTGGGTGCGAGGACTTTAGCACAGCGATTTTCGCTTTGATCCAACGAGATCGTAGAAAGTCACTGTCAAATCGTTACCCTTAATAGTTTAATGGGATCTAATGCATCTTGAACGGGCCGCCATGCGGCTCCGGCTCCAAATCAGGACGACTGGAATCCTGGACCACCTCATGCATCTCTAACACGTTCGACCGTGAAAACGCTTCCTTCGGGAGCGTGCCGGACTGTGCGTGTCCCTTCACAAACGCATCCGAGCGGACCCAGTTGAGGAAGTCCTGGCGGCTATTCCAGATAGTAAAAACTACATGAGGATCACCTTCGTTGACCGGGCGGAGAACCAGGTTCGAAATAAAACCAGGCATTTGGTCCACCAGCCCTGCACGCTCACGAAACCTTTGCTCGAAGGCCCTGGCATATTCCGAGGTTACGTAGATGCGATTGGCGACAGTTATCACGGCGCGGTCCCCCTTTGTTTTCGTGGTCTGATGATAGCACCTCGCCTGCTCACTCATCCTGCGACGGCTTCGAGCGCAATCGTTTGATCCGTGAACGCCGTGCTTTTTCTTCAAGCGTGCGGTTCTTAGCGCTACGCGACACCCGCGTGAGAACGCGCTTCGCGGGACGATAGTTCAACTGTGCGACCTTCTTCCGAAGCTGCTGCAAACAGATCACCTTATTCCTGTGTTGACTGCGTTCCTGCCGTGAAGTGACCACGACACCCGAAGGCAAGTGCCTAAGGCGAACCGCGCTTTCCGTCTTGTTGACATGCTGCCCTCCCGGCCCACTAGAACGGAAGGTCTCGAGGTCGCACTCACCCAGCAAGTCTTCGTCTGATTCAGGCAGCCTAATCATCAGTCTCAATAGTTGTGATCGGCACCAACTACTTTCATAATACCTACGGGTTCTGGTCGTAAATAGTGAAAAGCGGCTCCGCTGTTCACAAGGAACATAACAGATTAACGAGGTTAATTTGAGCGCCCCACTTCCCTTCGTCGAAGGAGTTGGTCCAAGTTGCCAATGGCTTCCAGCAGGCCCATGGAAAACTGTCCTCGACTTTTTCAAAGAACAATATCCGCACGTGCACGCCGCGACCTGGAAGACACGGATGGCGAAGGGTCAAGTGATGGATGAAACCGGACGCCGCGTAGATCCAGAGACTGCGTTTCGAGTTGGCGCTTGCATTTTCTATTACCGCGAGCTGGAAAATGAAAAAGCCATACCCTTTAGGGAGCAGGTGCTCTATCAGGACGAACACATCCTGGTAGCAGATAAACCGCACTTCTTGCCGGTGATTCCCTCCGGAAGATTTCTCCATGAAACGCTTCTGGTCAGACTGCGAAAACAACGCGCAACGGAGGCCCTCGTGCCTATCCATCGTCTCGATCGGGAAACTGCCGGAGTGGTATTGTTCTCTCTCAACCGGAAAACAAGAGGCCACTACACTTCGCTGTTTCGGAATCGCAGGGTTCGAAAGGTATATGAGGCTCAGGCACCAACTCTGGAAGAGTCGAACTTCCCCGCTACTCGGCGCAGTCGCGTGGTTCAGGGAGAACCGTTCTTTCGCATGAAAGAAGTTCCGGGCGAGGCAAACTCCGAGACTCACATCAGCGTCATCAGCACCCTGGGAAGCCTCAGTCTATATCAGTTGCTTCCTCTCACCGGTAGGAAACACCAACTTCGTCTCCACCTTGCGGCCTTAGGAATTCCTGTCATCAATGACAAACTCTATCCCGCGTTGACTCCTTCGGCTGACGACGATTTCTCCAGACCGCTAAAGCTGCTGGCGAAATCGATTTCGTTTCGGATCCGTTGAGCGGACGGGAACACTATTTTGAAAGTGGCACAAGACTATGAGCACACCTCTTAACATGCATGCGGCGCGTATGGCACTCAACCGGGACCCGGAACTTCGTCAGTGGGTAGAACAATGGTTAAAGAGGAAAGAGCGAACCCTAACTGCAACCATGACCGATGAGGAATTTGAAAAGCACTGGCTCTACGTTCGGCCCGAGAGAATGCACGAGGGTGCTCTGGAGGCAGTGAGCGCGTACCAACAGGACCACGAAGGTTAGTTCGCCCCAGCGGAAATCACTGTAATCGGATCCGTGAACCTGTCACAATTTGTGATCGGTTCAATACAAAGAGTCACGTTTTCAAGCATTGAGCTAATTATTAGAGTTGCGAGATGCGCCACAGAGTTACTCCAATCTGAGCAATCTGTGTAATCGGTGGATAGCTCTGAACCAGCTAGCCGGTGGTGGGTTTGCCCGGCTAATTGGATTGAAGACGATCAAGACATCAGCTTGTTGCCCGCCAACAATTCAGCTTCAGCTACAGCAATCTGCGCGTCGACCATGCCGTATAGGTCTAACTCACCGCAGCGAGTAAAGGCAAAGTGTTTCGCCGTGTTCGCGAGCGCTTTCGGATGCGGGGAATTTTCAACTGTCGCCACGAGCACGAGCAAAGCGGCTGATTTGGTTTCGGGCTCGTCACCCGCGCGACAGATCATCTCTGTCAACGCTTCGATCTTTTGCTCGTTTGAGTCGTGTTTGTTTGTTTCAGGTCCTTCCTCGAAGTCGAGAGTATCGCCGATCGCTTCGCCCGCGTCGACGCGGCGCACGAGTTGAGCCAGCCACGGATCGTTTATCTCCAAAGCGTATCGAATAATCGCACGGCTCTGCGGATCGATCGATTTGTCGTTCAAGACTGATTGCGCTCTTCGTTTGAGAGCATTGATGATGGTGTTGGTTCTGGAAATTCGGTTTGAGTGAGGTGTGTGTTCGCGCTCGGTTGCGCTACTATGACTAGCCATGAGCTTCATCCTTTCTTAGGAAGGTTGAGGTTCTAGGGTCGATTTTGTGTTGCACCACAAGTCGGCCCGCTTCGTTTTGGGGAGTGCCGCGCACTATAGCACAAGTTGCGAGCGCGAGGGCCGGGTTTCTTCTGTTCCCTTGATCTTCTCAATCAGTTTTGTCATTCGATCATTTCGAAATTCCACAAACGCCTCAACGTGGCTCATCGTTCCAACGGGATCAGCCCACGAAAACTGATTAACTGTCCAATGCGGGGAAACGCTCTTCGGAATCCACAAGAAGTCGGGCAGCAGGTTACAGAATCCTCGCTTATCTTGGGCTAAATCGCCGTGTGCATTTTAAGGTTTCGTGTGGCCAAGCATGACTCAACTCGACAACCAGTTAATACTCACCTATCCCATTAAAGAATACGTCCACGAAATTGAGTATCTTCTGGGTAATTCTCTCGATGATCGGCCTTCGCTCTAACACCTTAGGCTTTCGCTCCAACATTTTGATAATTACATCAGGCATCGGCTTTTGCTCGGTGAACAGGTAATCGGCAATGATCTGTTGGAGATCCTCAGCTTTGATCCCTTCCTCCTGGCATAACCGTTCAAACGCCTCGCGCTGTTTTTTGGTCCAAAACTCATCAAATTCATCGCCAATCATATCCGCGTCAGAGATGTTCGGCATGTTGCTGTCGATGAATTCCAGTATGAGTTCGCGTTTGCTCCTGAGCTTTACCTCGCTACTCAGCAGGTCTGCAATTTGCTTCCTGATCCTTTCCCTTTCCGCGTCGCCCTTACCATGGTAGATGGCTAACAGAGCAAGAATATATCGGACGTTTATCTCGTCCCGGTGAATCAACTCGACTTCGAAATCCACGTCGTCGAGTATCGAAACCTTTTCCTTGTTCGTCGCCGTCCGAACCTTGTCGTAAAGATCGAGGTATTTGCTCTTGTAATCCTCAAACTCCTGGCCAGTCATCCACAACTGCGTGTAATCAAAATCGACGAACGTCACAAGTTGATTCCTTAGTCGCATCAAGTTCCGAAACGCCTTTATGAACCTGAGCTCCGCCTCTTCATCCACCAGCGCATCAACACTGTTCACGGTAGGCACAATGCCCTTCAACCTTTGGACACCTACATTGAATTGTTCAACCGTCACCTCCAACGGTTCGACAATGACTTCTTCAATCGCATCTTTGTTCGCAAAGAGGGTTATCGCCTCGTCTGTTGCAGCCTTCAGGTTGCGGAAAGCGACAATATTCCCCTGCGACTTCATCTCGTTCAGGATGCGGTTGGTTCGCGAGTAAGCCTGAATGAGGCCGTGATAGCGCAGATTCTTGTCAACGAAAAGAGTATTGAGCCCCGGACTATCAAAACCGGTCAGAAACATGTTTACGACAAGCAGCAGGTCCAATTCCTTATTCTTGGCCCGCCGGGCAATATCGTTGTAATAGTTGTAAAACGACTGACTGTCCTTTGTCGTGAACTTGGTATTGAACAGTGCGTTGTAATCCTCGATAAATTCTTCAAGCTTGTCACGACTGTGCGGGCTTACCTGATCCAGCCTCGTCATGGATTCAGGCTCTTCGAACATATAGCTGCCGTCGGCGTCGGGGTCGTTCTCGTTCACGCCATATGAAAAAATAGTACCGATCTTCAGCTTGTGCTTGCCCGATTCTTTTTTGAGCTTGAAGAGTTCGTAATACTTGATCAACGATGGAATATTGCCGACGCACATCATCGCCGTGAAATTGCGATTATGCGTTTTGAGCTGATGGTGATCGATTACGTAGTCGGTTATCTTACCCAACCGCTGTTCTGACTCCAGCAGCTCGCTTGTGTCTATCGCCTCCACATCGATATCGAGATTGTTCTTGCTGTCGACCTTTTGTTTGTATTTGCCAACGTACTCGACCGCAAACTTCAAGACGTTCTCATCCCGGATGGCGTCTGTGATCACGTACTGGTGAAGTTTTTCGTCAAACAGGTCTTTCGTCGTGCGCTTGCCAAGGTCATTCTTAATGGCGTTCTCGGCGAATATTGGCGTACCAGTAAAGCCAAACATTTGGACGTTGTTGAAAAACTGTCTGATGCGCTTGTGCGTGTCGCCGAACTGGCTCCGGTGGCATTCGTCAAAGATAAAGATCATTTTCTTATCTTTGAGCAGTTCCATTTTGCCCTGATGATACTTTTTTGTAATCGCAGTGTTCAGCTTTTGAATTGTTGTGACGATCAACTTTGTATCGTCTGAAAACTGGCGAACGAGTGCCGTCGTATTGTCGGTCCCGTCGATGCTCCCGGCCGAAAAGTGGTTGAACTCCTTGGTCGTTTGGTAATCCAGGTCTTTCCGATCAACGACAAACACGACCTTGTGAATATTCGGCAGATTCATCAAGACCTGGCTTGTCTTGAACGAGGTAAGCGTTTTTCCCGAGCCGGTCGTATGCCAGATATAGCCGTTCCGCGTACTGTTCTTCACTCGGTCAATGATCGCTTCGGCAGCATAGTATTGATATGGCCTCAGGACCATCAGCACCTTGAACGCCTCGTGCAGTACCGTGTATTGGCAGATCATTTTGGAGACGTGGCAGCGGTCAAGAAATATGTCGGTAAATTCCGAAAGCTGCGATATCCGCTCGTTATCCGGGTGTGTCCAGTAAAAGGTCTGCTTGAACGATTGCTGGCGGTTGTTTGCGTAATACTTTGTATTGACGCCGTTTGAGATGACGAAGAGCTGGATGTAACTAAAAAGCCCGTACGACGAAGTGTAAGAATGCCTTTGATAGCGGCTCGTCTGGTTGAATGCTTCCTTTAGTTCAAGCCCCCGACGTTTTAGCTCAATCTGCACAAGCGGCAGGCCGTTTATCAGGATCGTAACGTCGTAGCGATTCTTGTAAGTGCCTTCCGCAGAGATTTGCCGAGTAACCTGAAACTGGTTCTGGCACCAGTTCGCGACATCAAGAAACTCCAGCCAAACTATATCGCCGTTGGCTTTCTTGTATCGAACTTTGTCACGAAGAATCTTCGCCCGTTCGAATACGTTACCTTTATTCAGACGATTAAGGATCTGCTCGAAGCCGGATTCGGATATTTCAACTTTATTATGCTTTTCTAACTGGGCCTTGAGATTGGTCAGAAGATCGCGTTCATCGCGTATTTGAGCGTATTCGTACCCAAGATCAACAAGATGCTTGACCAGGCTGTTCTCTAACGCTTGTTCAGGCTGTGTTGTCATTACAATTCCGGCTCTTCCTCGAAGATTGTGTCTTCACGCGCCTCTTCCTGTTCCGTCTGATAGTCTAACAATTGCTCGCAGTACGATACCTTATCCTGATCGAACAGTGCTTTGCTGAAACTCAACGAACCCATCGGATTCACCGTGTCCAGCATCTCGTTGAACACCGGATTATCCTCATATTCGATTTCGGTCTCATCAGGCAACTGCAGCCGGAAAAAATGCTCAAGCACATAAAAGGCAAGAGCCTCGGTCACCCGAGCGACGAGATTTGAGAACTGCGGCGAACTACAGACCTCCTTTGGGGCAGCCCTGCCGTGGGAGATATCGCCTCTTTCGTTTCTGATTTCGCCAAAGTTCTGAATTAAGGATGCTGTTCGATTGATAAAATCCAGCTCAAGTTCTTCATCAAATTCAGCTAACTTGTTCGCGGCACGCTTGAACAGTGGCATTACATCCATCTTGTTCAAGTCGTTGTCAGTGGCGGTTTTGTCCAGCTTTTTGATAATGGTCTTAGAAACACCTTCGATTAGTGACTTGCAACTCTCAATACAAATATCTGGGTGGGATTGGATCTTCTCCTCGATTACATCGATTATCCCTTCGTAGTATGAGAAGTGCTCATACTTCTCGTTGTTCTGTGCTATGAGAGTTCTTACGAGTTTCATTCCACCTAAATAAACATCTGCTCAAGCAGCCCTGCCTTAAAAGTTTTAGCTTTTTCAAGTTGCTGATTTATGAGATTGATTTTCTCGTCCAGTTTCGAGATAAAGCTCGCTATTCTAGATTGTTCTTCAAGGCACGGAACCAGTAGTTTGGTTTTCTTGAGATCTGTTTGGTTTATGCTTGCCTGACTCACCGCCCGATTGCAAATTTGCTGAAAGTGTTTCTTATAGCGGAATGTTTCCATCAGAAAATAGAAAAATTGCGAATTGTGACTTTTGCGATCAAATCTAATATTGAGCAAATTCATTCCGTGATAAAGATCGTATTCTTGGTTTACATAGGCCATCTTTCCAATGTGAGACACGCTATTGATGTTACTAAACAGAATGTCACCAACTTGAAGTCGATAACGTGAAATATCTTCTTCCGTTTTGATAAACCCTACTTTGTCCAAATTGATTCTACCGTCAGATATCGTCTCAATCCGGGTAACTCTGACGCCTGTTTCCTCCGATTCTTGATCCAAGCTGAGGCCACTCCCTATGTATGTCGTGGCCTCACCGAGCTTCTTCTCTTCCCAGTCAGGGAAGTCATTGCCATCATCGTCTTTGAAGCGGATCTTTTGATCGAAGACCTGCTGCATCACGCCTTTCTTGTATTTGAGAAGGAGGTCCCTTTTCCTGGCAAGCTTCCCAATCTTCTCATCGACCGCCGAAAGAAACGCCGCGATCTTTTGCTGTTCAGCCATTGAAGGAAACAGGAGAGGCAGCTTGTGCAATACACTTCCTCTAATTCCTTTGGCAGTGCTCCCGGTCGATTTTTCGTTTAATAACTTCTGAAACGACTGGCTCAGCAGAATGTGCTTTAAAAAGTCATTCGACAGTACATTTTCTTTACCTCTTAACTTAATAATTCTCTGCGCTAAAGCAACGTCAATACGGTCAATTGTCGCGACGTTTCCCAAAGGCGCTTCGGTCGTAATAAGGACGTCACCCAAACGCGGCCTACCTCTCCGCATTACCTCGTCATAGAGTTCCTGCGGGATGTATTCCTTCGAACATTCATAATCAATATGACCAACTTTTACATTTTTCGCCGTAACCAAAAAAACGCCGGACTCGCTTTTAGGCGGAGTCTTTCCGCGATAGTCCACATAGGTCGTAACATCGGCGACTTTCGACGCAGTCCAATCACCATCGAAGTCATGAAACCGCAATGCGGGAGTCTTTTCTGTTCCCTTCATATTAGAACGGCGTTGTGATTCCGAGCTGCTGGCAATAATCCGCGATGACTTTATCAGTCTCCGACACTGCGGCTTCGAGTTCTTTTAGTTCCTTTGAAACTGCTTCGAGATCGACCTGCTCTTGTTCTTCAAACGTGTCGACATATCGCGGAATGTTGAGGTTGTAATCGTTCTCGTTGACTTCGTCGAGTGTGGCGACGTAGCTGTATTTTTCTTGGACCGATCTGTCTTTATAGGTGCCGACCATCCGATCAATATCTTCTCCACGCAGGTAGTTCTGATTTCCGCGTTTCTCGAATCCTTCGCTCGCGTCGATGAACAGTATGTCGTTGAAATGCTCTTTGCATTTCTTAAATACAAGAACGCAGGTCGGGATGCTCGTGCCGTAAAAGATGTTCGCGGGCAGGCCGATAACGGCGTCCAAGTAATTGCGGTCCTCGATCAGATATTTGCGGATATGCCCCTCGGCCGCTCCACGAAAGAGAACGCCGTGCGGAGCAACAACCGCCATCGTGCCGTTGTCCGCAAGGTGATGAAGCATATGCTGAATGAACGCCCAATCTGCTTTGGAGCTTGGAGCAAGCCGACCATACTGCGAGAAACGGTCATCACCCAGATGTAAGGGATTCGCTGACCAATGGGCCGAAAACGGCGGATTCGCCACGATCGCCTCCGCCCTGAGTTCCGCGTGCATGGGCCGTTCCAAACTGTCCTCCTGCTTGATGTCGAACTTTTGGTAATTGACGCCATGCAGGATCATATTCATCCGCGCCAGGTTGTACGTGGTGCGGTTCAATTCTTGCCCATAGAATTTGCCGACATCCTTCACCTCTCTCGCAACGCGAAGGAGCAAGGACCCCGATCCGCAGGTCGGGTCATAAACCGTTTTGAGTTTCTCTTTCCCTACAGTAACCAGCTTTGCCAGAACTTTTGAAATTTCCTGCGGTGTGTAAAACTCGCCTGCCTTTTTCCCTGCACCCGCGGCGAACTGCGCGATCAGGTATTCGTAAGCATCGCCAAGAACATCCGCCTCGGTATCCTCGATTCTGAAATCTATCTTGTCGAGATGCGCAAGAACTTTTGAGATGAGCTCGTTCTTGGCCGCTTCGGTTCGGCCAAGCTTGGTGCTCGTAAGGTCGAGGTCTTCGAAAAGGTGGTCAAAATCTTCTTCGCTATCTGTCCCCATCGTGCTCTGTTCGATATTGTTCAGAATTCGCTGAAGGTCTTCGAGGATAAACGTATCGCCGTGCTTTCCGTTTCCATTGCCGCGGCGTGCCACTGACGAGAAAAGCTCCGACGGTTTTAGAAAATATCCGAGTGACTCGACCGCCTCTTCGCGTATCGCTTCCAGATACTGTTTTCCTTCGTTCGAGCTTTCGTCGATGCGCTGATAGGTTATGCCGTCGGCTTCGAGAATGTCGTCAGCGTACGCGTTCATCTTTTCAGAGAGATACTTATAAAAGATGAAGCCGAGAATGTAATCGCGAAACTCATCTGCGTCCATCTTGCCACGGAGAGTGTTCGCGATATTCCAAAGTTGTTGTTCGAGTAATTTTCGTTGGTCGTCTGACATGCGGGATTACAATACTCTAGCCGCACATCGTTAATTTTTCAAAGATATCTCGCCAGTGAAAACGTGGGAGTCGGAGAACGAGTGGGCTACTGCAACAACTGGGCCATAAAAATGTCAGGAATTCCGTTCAGCGATTAACTTGGCGATATGTGGTGGTGCACAGGTGCGCGCTGGCGAGCATTTAAGGCCAGCCCTAAATTGTACCGGTGCGCCTCGCTGCCGTAGTGAGCTAACGCGGTCGTGGTACAATTTGCGCGTGTCAAAAACCGTTACCACATTAGACCAGCACTCATCTGTTGCGCTTCCACCTGAAGCGCTTGATGCGCTTGGCATCGAGGCTGGTGCGGAACTCGAGCTCGAGATTGTGGGGCATGTCTTGGTCGTTCGCTCGGTCGAGGAAGCCCGGCGTTCCGCCGAATTCATAAGCGCCTTCGAGTCAATCCTCTCCAAACGCCGAACCGCTTACGAAGAATTGGCAAAGGGTCCTGACCAATAACACCGGCAGATGATATTCCCGGACAAGCTTGATGTGCTGACAATTCACGCGAGATTGATCGCCGAGACTGGTGGCACACAAGGTCTCAGAGACGAAGCCCCTACTAGAATCAGCTCTCACGGCTGCTAAGAGTCGCCACCACTATGAAACCGCCGATGTGGTGAGTTGTGTGGCAACATACGCTTTTCACTTGACCCAAACGCATGCCTTCCTGGACGGCAATAAGCGCGTTGCGGCCGCCATCACTGAAGCTTTTCTCGAAACAAACGGCTTTGAACTAACAATGACGAATGAGGAGATCGTTGCTTTGTTTCTCGCGATAGCCTCCCACACTTTGAGCCGTGAGCAAATTGAACAACTGCTGAGAAATAAAGTTAGGCCAAAGAATTAAGGCAGTTCTCCGTTCGCGAGGAGATGGGCGAACGCGTCTTCTGGACGGATAAGCCTAGCGGCCCTCATGAGCTTGTAATCGTGTTTGAGAATTCAATAGGTCGCCCCGGAGGCCCCCAACGTTTTCAGCAGTCTCTTGTCGCCGCAAGGAGCCTGCCGAAGTCGACCTGAGTCTAACGAAACATGCAACCACTAGGGTCAATCAACCAACCCGCAGCGCAATTTTTCCAAGGTGGTGCTCTTCGAGCGCCGCTTGGGCAGCAGCCGCCTGCTCAAGTGGAAAAATGCGATGGACGTGCACTTCAAATGGGCCGGCCTCGATCAGTTCATTTAATCTGTCGATAGCCTCGCGGCCACCTTCGCCATCGTATGCATCGATGCTCACTCGTGCGGGCGCCTTCGGTTCCGGCATTACGCCGTTCGGATGAGCAATGCGGCCACCCGCTCGAATTGCAGAAAGCGCTCGATCAGTCGCTTCACCGCCGACGGTAACGAGTGCTGCGTCGATTCCATCGGACGCAAATTCGCGAGCCACATCCAACACGTTGTCGCTACGACCGTCGACTGCTGCATCCGCGCCGAGACGTTTGACAAAGCTCACTCCGTCTTCCCCTGAGGCGACCGCAAATACGCGAGCGCCCAATCGCTTCGCAAGCTGCACCGCAAGGTGTCCGATGCCGCCACTGGCGCCGAAGATCATCACCGACTCGTCTGGTTGTAGATCGAGCACCTCTTCCAGGCCCGTCAGCGCAGTAAAGCCGTCACTCGCCAACACTGCCGCCTGTTCCATTTTCAGAGAACCGGGAATGAGCGACGCATTGTCTGCCTTGACGACCGCATACTCGGCATAGAAACCTCCTTTTGGGTTCCCCAATTCCGCGGCATACACGCGGTCGCCTTCCTTAAACTGTTTCACTTTTTCGCCCACCGCGGCGACTGTACCTGCTCCGTCGGTTCCCAACACATAAGGAAACTTAGGCGCACGGCCCAGCACTTCCACGAACCCGCCTTCGCGCTCGAATGGATCCCATGCGCCTACACCGGCGGCTTCGACGTGAATCAAGATCTCGTCCGCACCTGCTTCAGGGATCGGCACGGTTTGCACCTTTAGCGTTTCGGGACCGCCAAAGCGATCAAGCGCGACCGCTCGCATCGTTTTTTCCTTAGCCTTTTTCGTCTGCGTCATATCTTTACTCCTTGATTTCAATACCACCCCACGAGAGTTCGCTCTCAGGACAACCGAGGTTATGGTCGTGCGGGTTCAGCAGGGTCACAGAACCTTCCTTTTTTTGTGTGAGTGCACTTCACATGCAACAGTGATCTATTGAGCCTTGACTTCTGGTAGCTTTTTGAAGCCTTTCTCCAATGCCTTTCGCAGCCGATCAACCGCTGTCGTCGGATCCCCGGCGAAAATCGGATCGGTGTACAACAGCACTTCA
>Ga0075425_100004916_pt1 | contig 13854 bp, 5 predicted proteins | sample SoiMethybrSBSTD4_FD_75300 | JGI IMG/M metagenome (GOLD analysis project Ga0075425, IMG submission 75300) | Bulk soil microbial communities from a Populus tree surrounding site in Tennessee, USA - Soil MetaG P. TD hybrid SBSTD4 | ecosystem: Environmental > Terrestrial > Soil > Tree plantation...
CTCCCACGGCCAAACGCTAGGCACGTCGGGGGACTCGCCTCGCAAATATGCTTGCAGCGGTGATCCGGGTGTTGGTCGCCGACGACCATCCACTCATGCTGGAATCGCGCAGCGGAAGGTTAGGCAGGGCGCCCGGCGGACCTGATTACCGATCGACGGGGACTTCGTCCGGGCTCACAGTGGCGGTCCACCACCTTGCCAAGAGCGCCGCCCGCGAGTCTTGAGCTCTCGCTGTTCAGACACGGGCGCAGTGTCACTGCGACATTGGTCCCGCCGTCGTGACGGCGATGGCTCGGGCTTTGGTAAGTCCGCAGTTCACCTGGTGGCGTCTTAGCGGGGCCGGCCATGAGCGCAGCGCTCGCCCACCACCTGGAGATCTTCGGCTAGCCAAGCGCGCCCCCCCCGGCTGGGGCGTCCCCCAGATTGGGGAGTGCGAATCCCGCAATCGGGCGATTGCCGCCGCGTGGTGAGGTTCGGACAATGGCCGCGGCTCCATTCACATCCGGGGGGAAAATGATGAAGAGGACACTGCTGGCGGTGGTCCTGTTGATTTCGTCGGCCGCGTGCGGTCACGGCGCGAGCCCGAACGGTGCGGCGTCACCGTCGCATCCGCGGTGGATGAGTTGTGTAGCGGTCGGCGATGTCACCCAGTGCAAACAGGTGTCGGGTCCGAACGTCTTTCTTGGTCCAGGGGGCAAGCCCCTCGACCCGTCTCAGGGGGGGAATTAATGCGAAAAGTCATTCTTACCGTCGCGCTCTCGATTGCACTGGTGGGCGGCCTTCAAGCGCGAGGCTTCGCCGACAACTTCGAGGGCCCGAATGTTCATTGGAAGACGGCGTACAACGATCCGAGCGCGACGTACCGTGCCTTCGCGTTGTTTGACCGTACGAGCGACTTCAACTTCGAGACCACCATCCAGGGGCACGTTCAGAAGTGGAACGGCATTCGCCAGCAGTTCAACCTGGGACTCCCGTGGAAGCAGTATGTGCTCGCTCACGGAACGCCCTGCTATCCGCCGGCATCGGGTCAGGTCACGGTGTGCATGGCGTCCAACACTGATACCGGCGGCGCTGCCGGCCTGACGTCTTGGACGTACCTGGATACAGGCACGGGGTACGGCTACCACTTCTACTCGGCGCGGACGTTGCTCAACACCAGCGTCAAGTGGACCCCCACGCTTCGCTGGAACGTCATCTGCCACGAGCTCGGCCACGCCGTCGGCCTCGGCCACACCTCGGACTCGACCTCCTGCATGTGGCCCACGCTGAACGCGAGCGTCCAGCAGTGGTACGGCGCGGACGACAACACCACGCTGAACAAGCTGTACGCGCACGGCGCCGCGCAGTAGCTGTACCGGCCCGTCGGTGTACCCACACCGACGGGCCGAGCCCGTTTGTCCATCTGCGGCCGTGCACGGAGAACAACTAAGGCAATAGCGTCGCGGCGTGATCCGTGTGCTCGTGGCCGACGACCATCCGCTGATGCTGGACTCGATCGTCTCTCGGCTGGACGCGGATCCCTCGATCTCTGTTGTGGCGACGGCGACGACGGGTGAAGAGGTTGTTGACAAGTACGTGGTCAAATCACCCGATCTCGTCCTCACCGATTTCAAGATGCCGGGCCTTTCGGGGGCGGCACTCGTCCGGCGGCTTCGCGAGGTGGATCCCGCCGCCCGCGTCGTAATCCTCACCGCCTACGACGAGCCGGCGCTGATCGAGGCTGGGATCGACGCTGGGGCCGTCGGGTACCTCGTCAAGTCCATCGCCGGCGCCGAGCTCTTGGCACAGGTGCGTGCCGCGGCGACCGGTGCCCGCGCCTTCGGACCCGAAGCGGTGGACGCGCTCGTGGCGAGATTCGAGCACCCGACAGAAAGGCAACCGGCCCTTACGCCTCGTGAGTGTGAGGTCCTCGAACTGCTTGCAGGCGGGTTGACGAACGGCGAAATTGCGGTCGGCCTTCACATCTCGGCCGAGACAGTGAAGTCACACGTCAGTCGGATCTACGAGAAGCTTGACGTGCGGGATCGAGCGTCGGCTGTCCGGACGGCGATCGCACGGGGCTTGATAAGTCCGAACCCGACCTAGACGCGTCATCATCCGGCGACCACGAGGGTAATCCCGCCCACCATGTGGCGATCTTGGCCGCCGCGGACGCAGTCTCCGGGCGCTCTTCGACCGTCGACACGGGTACCTCGGCGACGAGCTCGGTGCCACCTCCCTCGCATCGAGTGACGTCGAACGTGCCGCCGACGATGGCCACACGCTCCCGCAGAGTCGCGAGGCCGAGGTGCCCCCTCTCCCACGCCGTCGAGATGTCTTCCTCGGAGATGCCGCGTCCGTCGTCTCGTACCCGCACGGCGTAGCAGCCGCCCTCTTCTCGGACGTCGACGGTCACGCGGGCGGCCTGCGCATGGCGGACTGCGTTGATGAGGCCTTCATGCGCGAGCCGGTACAGGAGGAACTCGGTGGATGCTCGCGGTGGCGTGACGATGGCAAAGCAAACCTGGATCCCATCGGGGACAGCGCCACGAAGCATCTCCGCGTCATGGCGAACCGCGCCTTCCAGCCCCTGCGCGGACAGGACGTGGGGGACGAGTCCTCGCACCACGGACCTGAGCTCCGTGGCCGCCCGATCGAGCCACTCAGCGAGGCGCGCATCGCCACTGATCTCAGGTTGGACCGAGCCCGTGGCCGTGTCGTCGTCTATGAGCAGCCGGGATGCCAGCACTGACTGCAAGGGCCCGTCGTGCAGCTCCTCGGCGAGCAGGCGCCGTTGCTCCTCGGCGGATTCCACGATCAGGCGCAGCACGCCGTCGCGATCGGCATCCTTCTTCTGGAGGGCGATGCTCGTCCGGCCAAAGTGCCGCAGGGTCTCGATGACCAGGACCGGAACGAGAGTGAGAACAGCGGCCGCCAGGTACGCGCCGTCCACGTAGCTGACGACGATCGCAGCCGCCACGGCGAAGACGATCGGGATGAACAGCGCCGAGAGGCGAACGAGCTGCCACGCCTCTGGCCGGTTGGAGTTCGCCTGGTCGTTGGCCCGGCGCAAGAATCGCTCCCCGACGAGCCATAGCCCCACGATTATGAGGAATGTCACCACCTCGTTGGCGAGAACACCCACCGCTACGGCCGCCGTGTAGGCGGCGGTCGTGTGGCCAAGGGTGAGAACGGCTGCCGCCGCGGCGCCTGTCGCCAGGACGGCCAGGCAGAGAGCGGCGCCGTTGTACGCGTCAATGAGCGCTTGGTGCCGGGGGGGTCGAGTTCGGTTGACGACAGCAGACACGAGCCCGGCCATGAGCGCCGCGGTGCCGTAGGGCGCCAGGATGGCGAGCGGAACTAAGACGACGCCCCGGGCGTCCCAGTTCAGGACGGAGAAGGGTTGGTCTGGCCTGCGCCGCAGACGAATCTCGACGTCGCGCACGCCGAAGTACGCGACCAGCGGCACGCCAATGATCAGAAGAGTCAGCTCCTCCGACGAGAGAGATGTCGTCGCCGACGCCGCGGTGAGGACGACTGCTGCGACGACCGTGACCGCCATCAGCGCCTTTCGGAAGCGCATGCCCGAAGGGTAGTGACGCGCTCGTCGGCCATGTCGGCTGCGTCGTCGTATCCCCCCGATCGGGGGATACGAATACCCGCAACTGAGGGATTGTTGTAACTGGGCGATTCTCTGAGAATCGCCACTGGCGAAGAGGTTCCCCGGGCCGGCCGAGCGTCAATGGTCGGGGGAAGGGGTCGTCGCCGGGAAGGGGTGCCCGGCACGACCCTTCGCTTGGTGTGGGCGTCGCGACCGCGCCCGGACTCGGTCGCATGAGCAACGCGTCAACTGGGGCTGGGGGGATAGGAGCGGCAGCGATGCCGAGGGCGGACGGGGGCACGGCACGGCGAGTGGCGCGTAGCAGCTGGCTGCGGCGCAGGTCCATTGCGGTCGCGACAGTCGCGACGGTGATCGCGGCAGGCTTTGCCGCGATCGCCGCGCCTGCGCGGCCGGCCTACGCCGCGCCTGAGCACAAGGACGTCCCGCCCCTCTCATCGCCCGAAGCCGAGAAGGCGATGCCTCATCGACCCACCGGCGCGGGCCCGACGCGGACCGCATCCATGCCGACTCATGGCGGCTTGAACGCGTCACGTGACCCGGCGGCGCTGGCAAAAGAGGCAGTGGCCGAGGTACCGCAACGACGCGACGCTCAGACCCGCGTGTTCCGCAACAAGGATCACTCGCTCACGGTCGATGCGTACCTCACCCCGATCAACTATCAGAAGGACGGAGGTTGGGCGCCGATCGACAACTCCGTCAGACCGGTCGCGGGAAGACCTGGTTGGATTGGGACCTCGGCCAACTCATGGACCGTTTTGTTTGGTCCGTCTTCGCAGGGCGTCACCCTGCACAGCTCGAGCGGCGACGTCACGATCTCGCCAGCGGGCGGATCTGGTCTGCCGTCGCCCTCGGAAGCCAAGCCGGACGCGCACGCTGCGCCGAAGCGCAAGGCGCCGAAGAACGCGAGCGAGGCTTTAGGGCAGTCCGCCATCCCTGACCCGGCCGTCGTCGACTATCGACACGTGTGGTCTGGCGTTGACCTACGAAACACCGTGCGGAGCGACCGGCTGGAAGAGGATCTGGTGCTGGCAGCCCCCGACAGCGGCAACGAGTTTCTTTTCAGAATCGACGGCGCCCAACTGACAGCCGCCCCTGACGGAGGAGCGCAGCTTGCCGGGGACGTCGGCCGGCTGTTCCGCATCTCGCCGCCGGTGGTCCGCACCGCCAACGGCTCGGACGTGTCGACCGCTTCTGGCGCGCGCTACGAGGTGCGCAAGGGCGCCGCGCAGGGCAGCGACGGCCTGGCGGTCATCGTCGACCGTTCGTGGCTCAGCAAGCAGCCCGCGAAGGCGTTTCCGATCACCATCGATCCGACGATCAACGGGAACGGGTTCGGCGTCGCGGCCACAAACCAGATGTCCTTCGGTAGCAACGGGGCGTTGGCCAGCGGTGTGACCCAGGTCGGTCTGGACGGCGGCGGTACGGCGTGGCGCGCTGCCGCGTACTTCAACCAATACGAGAGCTACATCGGCCAGGGCTATCGCGTGTACTCGGGGTGGGTGACGCTCAACTACGGCCAACCCGTCCAGACGCCGCAGGTCCAGATCGCCATGTACGACCAGGGTCCTCAACCGGGATCGTTCGCGCAGGTGAAGGATGGCGCAACTCCCCAGGACGGGTTCGCGCCGTTCATCGGCTCGGTCACCGACCCGGAGTCGCCGCCGAACTTCACGTTCGAGAACGTGTCCGCCCTCGCCCAGATGGACCGCTGGGAGACGGCGGGCCTCCGCGGCCAGTGGTTCGGGTTCACGGGTGCTGAGTCGCCCGTCGGCGGCCAGAACGTGCTGCGCACTCTCTCGCCGCATCTCACCATGCAGCTTTATCAGCCGCCTCAGCCCTCGCGGGTGACGAACCTCACCGACCACCAGGTCCTGACGATCACGACACCCACCCTGCAGGCGCAAGCCATCGGTCTCTCGGACGACGGCGCCAGCAACCAACCGATGTTCGACTACCAGATCACTACCGGCTCGACCCCTGGCACCGGACTCGTCGTCTCCTCCGGTGAGCTCCAGCAGCCCGACGTCACGCAGCCGCCGCCGAGCTGGCAGGTGCCGGTCGGCACCCTCCAGGAGGGTGTCACCTACTACGCGTGGGTCCTTACCGATTGGACACAGAACCACGGGCACTTCGACGGGACCGGGCCGCCCGAGACGGTCCCGCCGTTCTCCTGGGGTGTGCCGTTCACAGTGAAGAAGGGCTTGGGCGACGGTGGTCCCTCGCCAACCGACGAGGTGGGCGCTGTTCCTGGCGTGAGTTCCGCTCCATCTCAAGGCGCACCGAGCCCATCGTTGCCCTCGTCCAAAGTGACCGTGAACATGGTCGACGGCAATGCGTCGGTATCGGTCGGCACTCCCACCGTCGGCACGCTGTCGGGCGGCGTCGCACTTGGCTTCACGTACAACTCGCTGGCGGCGACTGCGCAGGGGAGCCACGGGCTCCGCGGCGATTACTACAACGACGCCAACAACAACGGCGTCCTGGACCCCGGCACCGACACGCTCGTCGGCGAACGCATTGACCCCACGGTGAGCTTCGACCTGGGGCCTGCCTTCGGTGCCGTCGCTGCGCAGGACCCGAGCAGGGCTCTCGCCGAGTGGACCGGTTACGTCACGCTGCCGAGGCCCGCAGGCTGCTCGGGTGCGTGCACATCGAACTGGCAGCTCGGAGACATCTCGAGCGACGGCGTGAAGGTGACCTTGGCCGGCCCGGGCCTGGTCCTGAATGACTGGGGCCCCCACGCGCCGCAGGGCGCGCCGACACTTGGGTCTACGTTCGCCGCAGCCTGGGGGACGCCGGTCCAGATCACCGTGGATTGGCGCCACAGCAGCGCCAACCCCGTGGTCGCCGAGTTGTTCTTGCAGGACGACAGTGTGCCGGGGCTCACCCCGGTCGGTGTCACGCCTGACATGCTCACGTCCAGTCCAAAGATGTTGCCTGCGGGCTGGATCTTGAACTCGGCGGCGGGAGCAGGGGGCCGGTGGGTCGGCCTCGCCGACCACGGCAGTTCCGTGAGTGTCTTCTCTGACGACGGGACAGGACACGAGTTCACGGCAACCGGCAACGGTGCCTACAGCCCGCCGACGGACGCGCCAAACGATTTGCTGACGAGCGGCGGCGGCGGCAAGTACGTGCTCCAGTCGGGCGGCGACGTTTACACGTTCGGGGCCGACGGCACGCTGGCGTCGATCGTCACCGCTTCTGACGATCAGCATCCCGCCGCGCTCCAATACTCCTACAGCGGCGCTCCGCCGCTGCTGCGCACGATCACTGATCCCCTGTCCTCCCGCTCCGTCACGCTCTCCTACGGAGGTGATTCGGCCTGCACCACGGTGGCGTCGGGCCTGCTGTGCAAGGTGGCGTTCTGGGACGGCTCGGCGACGACCCTGACCTACGACAGCTCCGGCCGTCTCATCCGCCTCACCCATCCTGGCAACCTGATCTACGACTTCGCGTACGACGGCAACGGCAACCTTACGGACGTCCGCGATCCTCTCGCCTACAACGTCATCTCCGCTGGACAACGTTCCGACTGTCCTGCCGGTGCGACGAGCACGCCGTCCTGCAACACCCAACTCGCGTACGACTCTTCGGGCCGGGTGTCGTCGGTCACGCAGCCCGCGCCTTCGGTCGGCGCCGCCCGCCCCAAGCGCACCTACTGCTACGGGTTTGCCCAGGCGAACGCCAACACGTCGACGTGCCAGACGCCGGCGGCGGGCACCAGCGCTGTCGGTGTGGCCGGGATGACACCCACCGTCGGGTACGTCCATCAGGTGAAGTACGACAGCCGCAGCCGGATCGTCTCGTCGTCGGACTCGGGCGGGCTGACGACGACCTACACCTGGGACGACTCTGACCGCGACGTCACAATGGTCGATCCCACCGGCATGGAGTCGAGTATCGCCTACGACGCCATGAGCCACCCGGTGGCCAAGTACGGTCCAGCGCCGTCGTCGTCGTTCCAGTCCAACGGTGTGCCGAAGTCGGGAGTGACCATGCCGACGACTTCAAACGTCTACGACGGTGGCATCACCGGCCTCGCCGCCGCGTGGTACTCGAATCCGCAGTTGCTCGGCAACCCTGCGTTCCACACGACCTCGAACGTCGCCGACAACTGGGCCGGCTCGTGCAACTCCCCGTCATCCTGCAACGGCGGGGGGACACTCATACCGCCGTCCGGGTTCTCCGGCGCCCTGAGTGGCACGGTGAACGTCCCCCAGCCCTCCCGCCTGAACCTCGACGCCAACGGGGGTCGCGTCTACGTCGACAAGCACCTCTACGTGGATCAGCTCGACGGGCCGTACTCGGCTGCCGTGCGGGCCGACCATCCGACGAATTGGTGGCGGCTCAACGAGGTCGTCGGCGCGTCCACGGCCGCTGACAATGCGGGTTCGGCCCGCGGCACCTATAGCCCCACGGGCGTGACGCTGGGTCAGCCCGGTGGGCTGTCCGGTGACTCGGCGACTGCCGCGACCTTCAACGGCTCGGCGAGCTCCGTCGCCCTGCCGTCAGGGACCATTCCTGGCGCAGGGGCGCCGATCTCGATCGAAGCCCGGTTCAAGACGACGGCGAGCGGGCCCATCTTCGGCTACCAGCAGGCGGCCGTCGGGACGCCAACGTCGGGGAGCTATGTGCCGGCGCTCTACGTCGGCACCGATGGCAAGCTTCGCGGCAACTTCTGGCCGTCGCCGCAGATGGTGTCAACTGGCACGGTCAACGACGGCGCTTGGCACCAGGCCATCGTGGCCGTCGACGGCGCTGGCAACCAAGCGCTGTACCTCGACGGCGCCCGGATCGGCTCCGCGACGGCGGTCGTCAACTGGTTGGACATGAAGGCGAGTCAGATCGGTGCCGCCTACACGACGAACTGGGCCGCGACCGCCGGCGGGTGGTGGTACTTCAACGGCACCCTCGCGGACGTGGCCATCTACCACTCGGCGCTCTCCGGAGCACGCGCTCTCGCCCATCACAACGCAGTGCCGATCACCTCGACGTCGACGGCCGGGCCAGTGATCTACAACGCGCCATATCCCAAGGCTGTCGACGCCGACACGCCGGTGTCGTATTGGCGCCTTGGCGACGCCGCCGGCTCTACGACGGCCTCGGACTCAAACGGCTCCAATCCAGGGACCTATACCGCCGGCGTGACACTCGGCCAGACGGGGCCGTCGCCCGGCGACCCCAGCACCGCCGCGACCTTCAACGGCACGACCGGCACCGTCACCGTGCCCGACGCCGACAGCGTGCGACTTGAGCGGACGCAGCAGTTCAGCGTCGAGGCATGGGCCAAGACGACGACCACATCCCAGATGGCGATCGTCTCGAAGATGTCGGCCGGCGCGCCCTTCCAGGGCTGGGAGGTCGGCCTGGCGAACGGAAAGCCGTACCTGGCGCTCATCAACACATGGGCATCGAGCGCGTTCGATCAACTCGGCTCGACGTTTGTCGCCGACGGTGCGTGGCATCACCTTGTATTCACATACGACGGCAGCTCGAAGGCCGCCGGCGCCCGCTTCATCGTCGACGGCCGCCCGGACACGGCGGAGTCGACGTACGTGGACACGCTGACCGGTCCGGTCGCCAACACCATCCCGCTCACTATCGGGTCTCGCAACAACGGCACGATCTTCTTCAACGGGACCCTCTCCGACGTCGCTGTCTACCGCGGCGCACTGTCGGGGACCCAGGCGGCGACCCACGCTCTGGCGTCGCTCGCGCCTTACCCGGCGGCCATCATTGGTGATGGCGCCACCGCGTACTGGCGGCTGCGTGAAACGGCGGGTGCAAACGCGTACGACCAGTCGGGTGCGACTCCCGGCACGTACGGCGGCACCGTAACGCTGGGCCAGCCGGGGCCGCTCACCGCGGACCCGTCGACGGCAGCAAGTTTCAATAGCGGCTACGTGACGCTCCCGAGCGGCTACTCGTGGCTCGGAAACGGGTTCACGATGGAGGCTTGGATCAAGCCAACGGCTGCACTCGTCTACAGCCGCATCGCCGAGTTCGGCACGGGACCGAACAGCAACGACGTGGGACTCTCGTTCGGTCCCTCGGGGACGGATCTCGAGCTCGGGATATGGAACAACGGGAGTTTTGTCGGTTCGCTGCGAAAGCCGACAGCCGTGACGCTCAATGTGTGGCAGCACGTCGTGGCAACTCTGTCCCTCAATCCTGGCGGCGGATCGACGATCACCTTCTACGTCAACGGGAATCAGGTCGCCAGCGGGGCTATCAGTGGGGTACCGGCTGCCGTGAACTACACCCAGAATGCGATCGGCAAGAGCAACTGGGGTGATCCGCTGTACCAGGGCTCGATGTCCAATGTTGCCGTCTACCCCGAGGCCGTATCAGCAGCGCAGGTTGCCCGCCACTACTCGGCCGGGCTGAGCGCTGCGCCGTCGCCGAGCACGACACATACCATCGACGTCGAAGACCAGCAGTTCGTGACGGGCGGTCATCTGACGATCACAAGCTCACCCGGTGGCGCCACATTCGACCCCAACTACGGGCTACCGACTCAGACCACTGATCCGGACGGCAAGGTCACCCAGACCCGTTACAGCGATACGGCGCACGGCATCGACCCGAAGTTCGGGCTGCCGACGGCCACGATCCAAGATCCAACAGGTTCGGCCCTGACGACTTCGACGACGTACGAGACGCCAGGCTCGGGGACGTTCCTGCGGCGCATCGCCAAGACAATGCCCGCCGGGAATCAGATCACCTATACCAACTACGGCGGCACGGAGGCGCCGCAGGCGGCGGTCTGCGGGGTGGCGAGCACAACTCCGCAAGGTGGCCAGCCCAAGCAGGCCACGGATCCGACGGCAGCCAACGGATCCGCCCGTGTGGAGCAGTACGTCTACGACGCGCTCGGTCGTAAGGTCGGGACCCGCGTGGGGTCGGCGTCGACGATCTCAGCGGCCGGCTGGAGTTGCACCAGCCGCGACAGCGCCGGGCGTATGACGTCGCAGTCCTGGCCGGCGTTCGGAACCCAAGCCGCTCGTACGGTCACCTACACCTATGGAGTCGGCGGGAACCCGCTCGTCAACCAGGTCACCGACACCAACTGGCCGGGCAAGGCCATCAGCTCGACGGTCGACCTGTTAGGGCGTACAACCTCTTACTCCGACATCTGGGGCAACACCAAGACGACCACTTACGACCAAGCCGGTCGGGCCACCGACACCAACGGCCCCGACGGCGTGAGGCACACGGACTACGACCAAGCAGGCCGTATCGCCGATGAGATGGTCGGCAGCCAGATCATCTCGGTGCCGACGTACAACTCGACGAATGGTCTGCTCACCGGCGTGAGCTATCCCGGGGGGCCGAGCAACGGGGGCAACGGCACCTCGACGACCGTCGGCTACGACGGGTTCATGCGGGAGAACGCGCTGACCTACAAGCAGGCGTCAGGCGCCCTCCTCACCTCTGATCAGACCACGCTGAGTCAAGCCGGCCGGGTGGGATCGGAGACCATCGACGGGGGGGCCACGCCCAGCAGCTTCACCTACGACGGTGCCGCCCGTCTGGCCACGGCGTCGGTCGCCGGGCACAGTCTCACGTACAACTACGCGGTCAGCGGTGGTTGTGGGGCGCTGGCCACTGCCGGGAAGAACGCCGACCGGACGAGCCTTGTCGACAACGGCTTGACGACGAGTTACTGCTACGACGGGGCCGACAGGCTCACCTCCTCTACGGACCCGCGCTACGCAGGTCCAGTCGTCTACGACGGTCACGGCAACACCACGACGCTCGGCAACGAGACGCTTGGTTATGACTCAGCGGACCGGCACGTGAGCACGACGACCACCGGCAGCCAAGCGTCGTCGGTCACGTACCTGCGTGATCCGCTGGACCGCATCGTCGAGCGGGACGCAACCGAGGCCCTCCCGCCTAGCTTCCGCGCCAGCTCAACCGCTAACACCGGGGCGTCGGCGACCACCTCCAGCCTTGCCGTCCCCAAGCCCACCGGGACGGCCAGCGGTGACCTGCTCGTGGCCCAGATCGCGTGGACTGCGACCTCGGGCATCCCGTCGGTCACAGCGCCCGCAGGGTGGACGCTCCTCAACAACAAGGCCAACACGCTGAGCACGGACGCCATCTACTGGCACTTGGCAGGCGCAAGCGAGCCGACGAGCTACACCTTCACGTTCTCGGCGCCCACCGAGGCGACGGGGGCGATGGTGGCCTACACGGGTGTCGACCCGATCAGCCCCATCGACTCCTCCGCGGCCGCCACGGATAGCAACGTCACGACCCACACCGCGCCGGCGGTAACGACCACAAGCGCGAACGACATGTTGCTCGCGACGATCTCAGCCGCAGGCTCCACGACCGTCACGCCGGCTGCGGGCATGACCCAGCGCTGGCAGCAGACGACGACCGCGGCGGCCAACAACATCACCTCGGAAGGAGCGGATCAAACAATCTCGGCGACGGGGTCAACAGGCACTCGCACGCTCACCACCGCGCAGGCGGCCTCCACCGTGCTCCACACGATCGCGATCAGGCCGCAGCGTTTCACGACCGACCGACCCGCGGTACGGAAAGAATCGGTGGCGACCACCGGCGCATCCACCACCAGTTCGAGCTTGACGCTGTCGAACCTGTCGGGAATTCCAGCCGGCGATGTCCTCCTTGCACAGGTGACCTACACCGCGATCGCCGGGGTGCCTTCAGTTACGGCGCCCGCCGGGTGGACCCTCATCAACAAGCAAGCGAACGGCAACGTCACCGACGCGGTCTACTGGCACCTCGCCGGTTCCGCTGAACCATCGAGCGACACGTTCACCTTCTCTGCTCCCACGGAGGCGAGTGCCGGCATCGCCGACTATACGGGCGTCGACCCGAGCCGGCCCATCGACGCATCGGCCGTGGCGACCGACGCGAACACAGCGAGCCACGCATCGCCGTCGGTGACGACGAGCGAACCAAATGACCTCGTCGTGCTCACGATTGCTTCAACGGGCTCGCCTGGCTTCGGCCCGCCGCCCGGGTCGACGATCCGTTTCCAAAACGGTACGAGCGCAGCGGCGAACAACGTCTCGGGCCAAGCCGCAGACATGCCGAGGCCGTCCACCGGCGCGACTGGGACGTACACATGGACGAGCGCCCCGGCAATCTCCACGGTTCTGCACACGATCGCGCTCCGGCCGGCGGGAGTGACGAGTCACATTCGATACGGCTACATCGACCACAGCGACAACGCTGCGCTCGAGATGAACTCGCTCAACCAAGTCTTCAACCGCAACCTCTTTTTGGTCGGCGGCGTAGTCGTGACACGTATGGCCTCTGCACCATCGTCCGACAACCCACACACGTCGCCAAACGATGTCTGGAACTACCCCAACCTTCATGGTGACGTCGGCGGCACCGCAGACGGCAACGGGACGAAGACGGGCAGCACGGTCACGTGGGATCCCTTCGGCAACCCGCTCGGCCGACAGCCGACCAACAGCGCCTCGAGCCTGTCGTACGGCTGGGAGGGGTCGCACCTGAAGGGCACTGAGCACCAGGGCGACATTGACACCGTTGAGATGGGGGCCCGACAGTATGTTCCAGGACTTGGCCGGTTCCTGTCCGTCGATCCTGTCGAAGGCGGAGGCGCGAACGCCTATGACTACGCCAGCCAGGACCCGTGTAATCAGACGGACCTCGATGGCCGAGACGTCTGCAATAAGCACCTCAAGAAGGGCTATGCATTCTTCGGTGACTTCCAGTATCTGGAATCGATGTGGCAACTGAGCTCAGGCCATTACAAGAAGGCAGCGAAGTCAGCTGGTCTGGAATTTGCGAAGGACAAGATCATCGAACACTTCGGGAAGCTTTTTGGAAAGGCAGTGTCGAACGCTCTCGTTGTCACGGCGGTCGTCGGGACGGGCATGGAGGCGTATTGCCGGATCAAAGAGGCGTACAAGGAGGCCAATACTCCGGGCGACGGCAATACCCAGCTTGGCCCTGCTGGCCGAGGCGGCGGTGGCGGAGGCTCGTGGTGACGTGAGGATGCGGGGAACCGACTCGCCCGCCTGCATGTTGCGGGTGGCCGGACTCGTCGTACTCGAGCTGATCGCGATTGTCGGCTCGATAGCAGCCAGCACCGCGGGCTACGAGAGGGCAGTGTTCCTGGTCGCGACAACGAGCGTCTTCGCGTTTCTCGCACGCCGGTGGCTCAACTCGCTCTTGCTCGTGACGGATGATGGGATCGTTGTCCGGAATCCTTGGCGCGTGTACGACCTCAGGTGGAACGA
>Ga0075425_100004917_pt1 | contig 13853 bp, 12 predicted proteins | sample SoiMethybrSBSTD4_FD_75300 | JGI IMG/M metagenome (GOLD analysis project Ga0075425, IMG submission 75300) | Bulk soil microbial communities from a Populus tree surrounding site in Tennessee, USA - Soil MetaG P. TD hybrid SBSTD4 | ecosystem: Environmental > Terrestrial > Soil > Tree plantation...
CTGACTCTCAGCTTCTTTAGATAGCAACTTCAGGTAGTCGTCGTAGATCTGACGATCGGCAGCACCCATGTCTCTGATGTAAACGCCGACCACCCAAAACAGCCCTTCGGCTTCGGGCCGGTACCACGCTGCGAATCCTGTGAATCTGACAGTTCCGGTTGGAAGATCGACCTCGATTTCCAGTTTGTTCTTGAATGCAACTGTGTGATCCCGAATGATATGAAGCTGTCCGGTCTCGATGGTTCCGGTCTGAATCCGCATACCTTGCTTTCCGAAATCGAGAGCAAGTCCGTCGATTTTGCGTGACCGATGCCCTTCGTCGCTCTGATCGATAATCGTCATTCGCAGCGAAACGGGTTGTGGGGGCGGAGGGATCTGACGCTGTCCTTGACCTTGTTTTAGCTCGTCGGTGTTCTGAACCGATCTGATGAGTTTCAAGCCGTCGTAACTACAGAAGCTGTTCTGGTCGGGGAAAAACCTCCGACAATTTGGGCATTCCTTCATAGATCGCTCTCCTCCTGCGCACGGCGATTATACAGTTGAGGCTCTCGAGTTGTCAGCAGTACATTGCCAACTGCTCACTTACAACGACGCGATAACCGCATTGGGTTCCATCACGGTCGGATCTCACGGTCGAGCGACTCAGAAGATTTCACTTTCTCAAATCCATTCAGCATCGCGATTGAGGATTCTGAATGGGGAAGTCTTTTACTTCATCACAGCGGAATGTTGCCGTGTTTCTTCGGAGGGTTTTGGTCGCGCTTTGTTTCAAGCATTTGCAGGGCTCGGATCAATCTCGGTCGGGTGTATTTTGGTTCGATCACTTCATCAATAAACCCACGTTCAGCTGCAATGTAAGGAGATGCGAATTTCTCTCGAAACTCGTCGGCGCGTCGACGCGATTCGGCTTCGGGGCTTTCGGATTGAGCGATCTCGCGGCGATACAAGACTCCGACGGCGCCTTCGGCACCCATCACCGCAATCTCAGCAGTCGGATACGCAAAATTTATGTCGGCGCGTAAGTGTTTGCTTGCCATAACACAGTAGGCGCCACCGTAAGCCTTTCGGGTGATTAAGGTGATCTTCGGCACAGTAGCCTCGGCAAATGCAAATAAGAGTTTCGCGCCGTGACGGATGATGCCGCCGTGCTCCTGCTGAACTCCAGGCAAGAACCCAGGCACATCTTCGAAGGTGATCAACGGGATGTTGAAGCAATCACAGAAGCGGACAAATCTTCCAGCTTTCACAGAAGCGTCGATGTCCAACACGCCTGCGAGGTGTGCAGGCTGGTTCGCGACGATGCCGACCGACTTGCCTCCAAGCCTCGCAAAGCCGACTACGATATTTTTGGCATAGTGCTCGTGAACTTCAAACAGGTAACCGTCATCGACAACCAAGTGAATAACATCGCGAATGTCATAAGGAACGTTGGCCGCTTCGGGAACCACTGTGTTGAGCCGATCTTCTGTGCGATCGATCGGGTCGCTGGTTGAGACCGAAGGCGCGTCTTCGAGATTGTTCGAAGGTATGAACGACAGAAGCTCGCGAATGGTCCGCAAGCAATCTTCATCGCTTTCTGATGCGAAGTGAGCGACACCCGAAACCGAGTTGTGGGTCATCGCTCCGCCAAGCTCCTCCTTGGTCACATCTTGGTGGGTAACTGTCTTTATCACATCAGGTCCGGTGATAAACATATAGGAGCTTGTTTTCACCATGATGTTAAAATCGGTAATTGCCGGCGAGTAGACCGCGCCTCCCGCGCAAGGACCCATGATCGCCGAGATCTGAGGCACGACCCCTGAAGCCAGAGTATTGCGAAGGAAGATGTCCGCATAGCCGCCAAGAGAAACGACCCCTTCCTGGATTCGCGCTCCGCCGGAGTCGTTCAGACCGATGACCGGAGCGCCGACCTTCATCGCCATATCCATAACTTTGCAGATCTTCTCTGCATTGGTCTCCGACAGCGATCCTCCGAACACGGTGAAGTCCTGCGCAAACACAAAGACGCGACGGCCTTCGATCAAGCCGTGACCCGCTATTACACCATCGCCGGGATATTGTTGATTTTCCATCCTGAAATCTCGGGACCTGTGTTTCTTAAAGCGATCAAACTCTTCAAAAGTACCGTCGTCGAGAAGGAACTCGATACGCTCGCGAGCGGTCATTTTCTTCGCGGCGTGCTGTCGTTCAATGCGTTCCAGGCCGCCTCCCTCGAGGGCTGCTGCGTTCTTTTCCTCGAGCTCTTTTAGTCGGTCGGTTTCTGGTTTTTCTTCGATCTTGCTTTCAGATGTGGCCATTTTGTCCCCGGACGTTTAGGTTATGAAGCCAGAAGGCACAGTCTACCAAAGCCTCGCACGTGAGCGAAGCTCTCGAAAGGATTCGGGTTGCGGGATTCTCTGTTACCGTTGACACTATTCGGGTCGGCTCCTATAATGCAGCCCTCACTACCTGGACTCTCATTGCTCCAAACCAAAATCGCAAGCGGAGGCGAAGGTGATCAAGTTAGACATAGTAAATCAGGTTGCAGACAAGACTGGAGTTCCAAAGATCAAAGCGGAAATAGCGGTCGAGTCGCTGTTTGAAGCTATGAAGAACGCTCTGCAACGCGGCGAGAGGATTGAACTGCGAGGGTTTGGAGTTTTCGTCGTTAAGCCCCGCAAGCGCGGCGTCGGGCGCAATCCACGCACCGGCGAGGTTACCGACATTCCACCGGGCAAGACGATCCGATTCAAGCCCGGCAAAGAATTGCAGTCCTAATTCAATCAAGTCTGAACATTCGATGGTTGACAGTTAAGTGTTCGAGAGTTGTATTCTAAATCTGTGCAGAACACAGAGCAGCCATATCTGTTCACCGAGTTTCAACAAGCCTACCCGATCGTTCGACAACGAGAAGCTGAGTTATCAATACGCCGTTTGATTCTGCACTTCCTGTTGCTGATTGCGACTGGCATCAGCACTACGATCACCGGCGCGGCGTTCTCCGTTCCAGCGCAGGAAGAATCCTCGATTATCGGAATCTTCACCGCTCCAATTCTGGCAGTCATACGTGAGACCGCGGCCGGAAACCTCGATCCGTTACTAAAGGGTTTGCTGTTTACGTTCACATTGCTGACGATCCTCGGAGCACACGAGCTCGGCCATTACTTCGCCTGCCGGCATTACAAAATCCGAGCGACGCTTCCGTTCTTTATCCCCGCGCCTCCGGCCATCACTCTCTTTGGAACATTCGGAGCGGTGATAAAGATAAAAGAGCCAATCAGGAGTCGTCGCGCGCTGTTCGACATTGGCATCGCGGGTCCGCTTGCTGGCTTTGCGTTCGCGCTTCCGGCGGCGATTGTTGGGCTGATCCTCGCGACACCGGCGGCCCCCAGCGCAATCAACAGCGATATGCAGTTCAACGATCCGCTTCTTTTCATCGTCTTTACTAAGCTGCTCGGTTTGCCAAAATTCATCGAGTGGAATCCCGTTTACTGGGCTGCCTGGGGAACGATGCTTGTTACCGCATTGAACTTGTTTCCGGTGGGTCAACTCGACGGCGGACACGTTGTATACGCGATTGCCGGACAGCGAATCCACAAATGGATTTCAAGAGTTGTGGCGATTGGATGCGCAGGGCTCGCGACCCTGGCGATCATCCTGAAGCAGCCTCCCGTTTATCTGCTGTGGACGCTTGTTTTGTTGTTCCTGTTGAAGGTCGGGCATCCGCCGGTGGTCGAAGAGGAACCTCTCGGGACTGCCAGGACAGTGCTTGCGATCATCGCGCTGCTCGTTTTTCTTCTGTGCTTCATGCCTTTTCCGATCTCGACGACGTAACCGAACTGCGAGTTAGTCGAGCCCCTCTATTACGTTATTAGCTATGGTATTATTTTGGCGTTCGGCGACCCGTTCGCGAGCCTAGCTTCAAGACTGGAGCGACTATGGATTCGACTGTTGTCACCGCATTGGCTACGGGTTTTGTCCTGGGGCTGAGACACGCTCTGGATCCGGATCACCTGGTCGCGGTTTCGACAATTGTGAGCGATCACAAGAGCCTTCGACGTTCCTCACTGATTGGCACGTTCTGGGGTCTCGGACACTCCTTTTCGCTGCTAGGTGTCGGGCTTCTTATCATTCTGCTGCGAGTCTCAATCCCTAAGGACTTTCTTCCCTGGATGGAAGCTCCGGTTGCGGCGATGCTCATCATCCTCGGTATCAACGCCACTCGGAAAGCATTGAAAGAGCGCGGAGTTCAAATCCACACTCACACCCATCAGCACGGTAATGAACCACACGCTCACGTTCACGTCCATCTGGGCGATGACCACAATCACCAGCACAGCATATTCAAAATCGGACGCCGTCCGTTTGCGGTCGGACTAGTCCACGGTTTTGCTGGCAGCGCTGCGTTAACGCTGGTGGTGCTCGCCGAAATCCCTTCGATAACGCTAGGTCTAATCTATATGGCCGTCTTTGGTTTAGGGTCGATCGGTGGGATGCTGATTATGAGCGCAGTCATCAGCGTGCCTTTTATTTTGACCGCACGCCGTTTTGAAATGATCAACGGGGCGATCCGATTATGTGCCGGAGTGTTCAGCCTCGGTTTTGGGCTCATGATCGCGTGGGAACTGATTCATAAGTTGTTAGGGTCTAATTGATAGCATTGGAAGATTGAAGACGGAGTTGAATGATGGTTACGAGTCCATCATCGATCCTCAATCCTCGATCTCCAATCACCGACAACATCGGGTTGTATTCACAGCTCAGGTTGTAATCATCAAGAGGAGAGCGATGTCCGAATCTGATAAGCGGGTCATTCCGCCTCTGCCCTATCTCAATGCCGAGTTCTTGAAGAGCCAGGAAGCGAGGCTTATCAGAATTCTCTCTGAATACATCGAGCCTGCCAGTCGGCTACGTCGTCATCGAATCAGAGATACGATCGTGTTCTTTGGCTCGGCCCGATCGATCGCCCCGGAAGCTGCTGCAGTCGCACTCGACTCGGTAAGAAAGGAAGCCGGAGACGGTGAGCTGAGTCCAGACATGCGCGACCGGGTTGCCCACGCCGAACAAGCAGTCAAACTCGCTCGCTATTATAACGATGCGATGGAACTCGGGCGCCGTATGACTGAGTGGTCAAAGAACCTGACCAGCCATCATCACTTCATCGTTTGTTCGGGCGGGTCTCGCGGAATGATGGAGGCTGCAAATCGAGGCGCGTCGATGGCACGCGGCCAGACGATCGGGTTAAACATCGAACTGCCGATGGAACAGGAAGTAAATGAGTTCGTGTCCCGCGAGCTGATTTTTAACTTCCACTACTTTTTCATGCGCAAGTTCTGGTTCGTGTATCCAGCCAAGGCGCTTGTGGTATTCCCAGGCGGCTTCGGCACGATGGACGAGTTGTTCGAAGTATTGACGCTGATTCAAACCAAGATGCCGAACAAGAAGATGCCGGTAATTCTATTCGGTTCGGAGTTTTGGGATGAAGTTATTCACTTCGACGCGCTGGTGCGTTGGGGCGTCGTAAGTCCAAAAGATCTCGAGATTTTTTACAAGACCGATTCGGTCGATGATGCGTTTGAGTACCTCACCAAGAAACTGGAAAAGCTGTACGTGACTCCGCAGGGCTTGGACCAGGTGAAACTGACTTAAGATCGGTTTCGGGTTTAGGGTTTCAAGTTTAGGGTTCTTCGGGTCAAACTGGTCGGAACCGCGAATCCTGAACTCTGAGCTGTCAACGCTGGAACTCTAAACTCGAAACGCTAAACCTGAACTCTAAACATCGTCTTTGTGGTCGACCACCTCGATTACCGTTTCGATCTGGCATAGATACTTTGCAAAAGTGTCGGTTGTCTCTGATTCAAGCCACAATTCGTCATCCGGTCCGTAGTCAAAAACCCGCTTCAACACCGCCTTGTCGAGCCGCAGCTCATCCGCAAGCGTCATTGTGCATTCGCGTCTGTTAAACGGCGCTTCCTTCCCCATCATCGCCAGAACGTGTCGAAAGAGCACCGCGAAATCATCGAGCGAATCGGACATTAGCTTTGCGAGCTTGTTGGGATTGCGAGATACAGGAATGTACAGTCTTCTCAGCTTCAAGAGCCTGGCCCGAAGCTCGTACTCCAGTTGATGCCGCAGGTTCTGAGTGGGGACTTCGAGATCATCGAAAGGATCCTTCCCGTAGAGCACGTGACGAACCTCGCTCATGTCTATGAACTCGATTGGAAATACATCGGACGAGTCTGCCATTTCCTCGCTTGTGAAGTAGACGGGAACAGGATTGCCCTCCAATCGCCACCAGTCAGCAACCTCATGCGCCGCTTTCAGATCGGAAGGTGTGATTTGGTCCAACACAACTAACACCTTCTTGGGCATCTCCTGATCGAGCTGTCCGCCGATCACCGACAAACCGTAAAGCACAACTGATTTCAAAGATTCGCCGTGAGCTACAGTAAGCTTCTCAACAAGTTCTTTTAGTTCGTCAGCCAATCTAGGTTTCTCCTTGGGGGGAAGGGTTCAGAGTTTCTAGTTTCTGGTTTCCAGTACCTGGTTTCGGGTTCCGAGTTCAGGGTTCGTCCTTTCAAACCAACTGGACCCAGAGAACCCTAAACTAAAAACAAGAAACCAGAAACAGACTTTTAGAACTCGGAAACCCGAAACCTTTTCTCACCAGCTATCGCTTGCGCCGCCGCCTCCAAAATCTCCGCCGCCGCCGAATCCACCGAAGTCGCCACCGCCGCCGCTGTCGCTGCCTCCACCCCAGCTTGATCCGCCATCTCCTCGATAGCCTCCACCGCCTCTTCCGCCAAACAGAATCGCCCAAAGCAGCCAGTCAGATCCAATCCCGCCCCATCTTCCACCACCACCGCGACCCCCTCCGATCAAAGCACGGATAATCGAGAAGACCACAAAGATGACTATCACAATCGCGAAGAGCGGGATTCCACCCCTGCGACCTCGGTTGACCGGCTGACGGACAGGCTGCCTGGCTGCCTGGGTCTGATCGATTCCATCAATCGAGACCCCGAGTCTCTGCGCGACGGTGGCGAGAATCGTTTGAGTCCCGGTGGTCAGCGCCTGATCAAACCGACCTGCGCTGAAGTCATCGCGCATTTTTCGAATCAGTTCGCCGGCGAGAATATCGGGCACATCGCCTTCCAGCTGACGGCTGACTTCCAACCTGGTCCCACCATGATAAACGCCTTGGCTATCAGGTGGTTTTATTGCAACCAGCAGGATCAGCGATCGTTTTTGCGCGTCGCGGCCGACGCCCCAGTCCCGCCCCAGTCTCAACGTATAGTCTTCGATCGGATAGCCCTGCATATCGTCGAAGTTTATCGTGACGACCGAGACCTCGATCCCGGTTCGATCTCTGAAATTGTTGAGGAGCGTTTCGATTTGCTGTTTTGTTGATGGGCTGAGCTTACCGGCAAAGTCGTTCAGAAAACCTTGCGGTTTTGGTATCTGGGGGTCAGCAAGCGAAACCGTGGTGAAGAGTAAGACAGCGGCGATCGCCGCGAGGGAGGTTTTTAGAATTCTACTCATGATTACGAATCGACCGGTCGGTTCTCTCGTCGTATCTATAATTTAGCAACTAGTCTTCGTTGCGATTGACGTTGTCATCGTGATTGGCCTGACGTTGTCACGCTTTTGATTATGACTGATTGGCGTCGTAGCGAAAAGCGGCGAAGCTGTGGCCTTCAGGTTTTGAGTCAATGCCGGTTTGTAACCAACTCCTTAATTTTTCAGTCGCGTGTTGACAGCCTGTGTACGCAAACCTATACTTAGCAGTTCTCAATTGAGAGTGCTAAAGCGCATACCCACTCAATCAGCGCTTGGCTTCAATTCACTGGAAAGGAGCAACAAACGAAATGGCAAGTATACGCCCGCTTCAAGATCGCGTGATCATCAAGCGGATCGAGGAAGGCGAACAGATCCGCGGGGGCATCATCATTCCGGACAGCGCAAAAGAGAAACCGCAAGAGGGCGAGGTTGTAGCAGCCGGAGCCGGAAAGAAACTCGACAGCGGTGAGCGAGTCGCGTTGGACGTCAAAGAGGGTGACCGAGTGCTGTTTGGCAAATACGCCGGAACCGAAGTCAAACTCGACGACGAAGACTTTTTGATCATGCGCGAGGACGACATCCTTGGCGTGATAGAGAGAGCCGCCGAAAGCTCGAAAGCCAAAGGAAAAGGCAAATAGCAATTCTAAAAATCAGGAGAGAAACAAATGGCCAAACACATAGCATACGGGGAGGAGTCGCGACGCGCTCTGCTCGCTGGAGTCAATAGACTCGCAGATGCAGTCAAAGTTACTCTCGGCCCCAAAGGACGCAATGTAGTCATTGAGAAGAAATTCGGATCCCCGACGATCACCAAGGACGGCGTCACCGTCGCAAAGGAAATCGAACTCGAGGACAAGCTTGAAAACACCGGCGCACAGATGGTGCGCGAGGTTGCTTCCAAGACTTCCGACATCGCCGGTGATGGGACCACCACCGCGACCGTTCTTGCACAAGCGATTTTCCGTGAGGGTGTAAAAACCGTCGCCGCCGGCGCGAGCCCGATGGCTCTCAAGCGAGGCATCGACAAAGCAGTCGAAAAGGCCGTCGAAGAGATTCAGCGCCTATCCAAGAAGGTCAAAGACAACGAAGCTATCGCGCAGGTCGGCACCATCTCCGCAAACGGTGATGCCACCATCGGCAATCTCATCGCCGAAGCGATGGGCAAGGTCGGACAGGACGGCGTGATCACCGTCGAGGAGTCCAGGACTCTCGAGACCGCACTCGAAGTCGTTGAAGGTATGCAGTTCGATCGCGGCTACCTCTCACCTTACTTCGTCACCGACCCCGAGCGAATGGAAGCAATCCTTGAAGACGCGATGATCCTGATCCACGAGAAGAAGATCTCGTCGATGAAGGACCTCCTCCCGCTGCTCGAGCAAGTCGCCCGCGGCGGCAAACCGCTTGTAATCATCGCCGAAGACGTGGAAGGCGAAGCCCTGGCAACGCTGGTCGTGAATCGACTTCGAGGCACGCTACAGGTCTGCGCAGTCAAGGCCCCGGGATTTGGCGATCGTCGTAAAGCTATGCTCCAGGACATCGCAATCCTGACCGGCGGCAAGGCGATCACCGAAGACCTCGGCATCAAGCTCGAGAGCATTCAGCTTGCTGATCTCGGCCGCGCAAAGAAAGTTGTCGTCGACAAAGACAACACCACCATCGTCGAAGGCGCGGGCAAGAGCTCCGAGATCGAGGGTCGAGTCAAACAGATTCGCGCGCAGATCGACGACACGACTTCCGACTACGATCGTGAGAAGCTCCAGGAGCGGCTCGCGAAACTCGTCGGCGGCGTCGCGGTTATCAAGGTCGGCGCGGCTACTGAAACCGAACTAAAAGAGAAGAAGGCTCGTGTTGAAGATGCGATGCACGCGACAAAAGCAGCCGTCGAAGAGGGTATAGTTCCTGGCGGTGGAGTCGCGTTCCTGCGAGCCCAGAAGTCGCTCGAGAACTTCCATCTCGATCACGATGACGAGAATATCGGCGTCGGGATCGTAAAGCGCGCGCTCGAAGAGCCGCTTCGGCAGATCGTGGGGAACGCCGGCCAGGAAGGCGCAGTAGTTGTCGACAAGGTTCGAAGCAACAAGTCTGCAAACTTCGGCTACAACGCTGAGAGTGACGAGTACGGAGACATGCTGTCGATGGGCGTCGTGGATCCGACCAAGGTCACACGCTACGCTCTGCAGAACGCGGCATCGATCGCCGGTCTGTTGCTGACGACCGAAGCGTTGATCTCCGAAGTTCCGGAGGCGGAGAAGGAAGCTCCGCAGATGCCAGGTGGCGGCGGCGGAATGGGCGGATTCTAAGAATTCGCCACTAGTGTTAAAAAGGGCGGCCACTCGGCCGCCCTTTCTTTTTTGATTACAACTTCCGCGGACCGGGTCGACTATTGCGACCTGAGCGTGACGAGAGGCTTGCGAGATAGCACATCCGCGGTTGCGAGAGTTCCAACGACTGTAACCAGCAACACAGTAGCGCCGACGCCCCCGAAATTCACCACCGGCGTAAAGCTCCACGGAATCTCGAAAATCCACTTCGATGTCGCGTACGACAACCCGACCGCTCCCAAAGAACCGATCAAGCCTGCAACCAACCCGATAAGCCCGTACTCAGCCACCAAAATCTTCAACAACACTTTTCGCTTTGCACCGAGCGTCTTGAGCACTGCGACTTCATAGATCCGCTGAAACTTCGTCATCGCAAGCGAACCAATCAGAATCAGCGCCCCGGTCAGCAAAACAAAGCTCGCTACAAACGAGACCGCCAGTGTGATGTTGTTGATAATTCTTTCAATCGCCTTGGCAACATCCGCAACATCGATTACAGAGACGTTTGGGAATCGATCGACAAGACTTCGTTGGAATCTAGATCGCTCGACTTCGCCGGTCGGCCCGTTCATCGCACCTACCATCATTTGCGGCGCATTCTCCAGAGTGCCCGGGCGAAACAGAATCACAAAACCCGTACGTGAATTTCGCCAATCAACGTGGCGGACGCTGGTCACTCGAGCATTGAGCCTGCGGCCTTGGATGTCGAACGTGATTTGGCCTCCAACATCCAGACCCTCAAGACCGCGCAGGCTCTCTTCGATCGATACCTCGCCGTCGGGCGACGGCGAGCCGTCCCAGAAGTGTCCCGCGACGATCGATTCGTTCTTCTCGAGATTTGGACGATAAGTTACAACGTATTCCCTGCCGAGCCGTCCCCGCTCGCGTTTCATTTCAGCTTCATTTAAGTCGATGTCTTTCCCGTTTATCGCGAGGATCCTGGTCCTGACTGTGGGTACCAGGATCGGATCAGTCCCGGTTGCCTCTCGAACAATGTCGGCCACGCCCTGTCCTTGATCGGGCTGGATATCGATCAGAAACATATCCGGAAGATCTCCAGTACGACCCCGATCCAATTCACTGATGAAATTTGCCTGGAGCGACTGAACCGAAATTACCGCGAATACGCCCAGCCCTACGATCATTACGATTATTCGAGTTTGATTTCCGGGTCTGTGCAGACTGTTGATCGCCTGTTTCAAAGCAAACGAAGTCAGTGGACGCGAACGACGCACAATCTTGATCAGCAGAGTCGCGCCCAGATACAAACCGCCCGCCGCTGCAACGAGCCCTCCCATGAAAACCAGCCCGACTTTAACGCCTCCGCCCTGCCACGAAACCACAAACAACAGCCCTAACATTGCGAGCAATGCTACGACCCATCGTAAAATGTCGAGCTTGCCGCGACCCGACCCGGAGCTGTCGCGCAACAACACATTGGGTTTTATGTGACGAATCTCCAGCAACGGCAGCACCGAAAACAGAACCGAGATTATTATCCCAACTACGATGCCTTGAATTGCGGCGCTCGCTCTCAGCCCGTAGGTCATATAAGCCGGAAGCTTGTCTGCAAAAACCGTCTGAATGAGGATCAACACTGCTTTGCCGAACAACACTCCAAACAGGCTTCCGACCACTCCCATCGTTATGACCTGCCCGAGATACGCAACGGTTATTCGCCGGCCGGTGGCGCCAATGCATTTTAGAACGGCAATCGCCTTCCGTTTCTGTTCGATAAATACCCGTGTCACATTCGATATGCCGATGCCGCCGAGCACCAGGATCACCAGACCGGTCAGCGACGAATAATCCTCGGCACGAGAAAACGATTCGTTCAGGTTTTCCTGCGAATCGCGATAGGAGCGCACATTGATCAGATCGTTCTTCAGTCCATCGCGGAGCTGGCGAACCATGGCGGTCATTTTGTCTTCCGGCACCGTGAGCAGGATCTTTCTTCTCGCTCGACTGCCAAACCCTGTGAGTCCGGCAGCCTCCAGCGCCTCTCGCTCGATGAAAACTCGCGGGCCGATTCGGAAGCCTGCGCCGCGACCCGGCTCCTGATCGATTGTCCCTCGGATTTGGAATGTGGCGACGCCGATCTTTATTGTGTCTCCCAGGCGCAGCTGCAGTCTGTCGAGCAGCGCGGCCGAGACAATCGCTCCATTGTTTCTGAGCATCGAGTACGAATACGACTGGCCGCCAGTGAGAGTGAAGTCGCCAACCAGAGGAAAGTTGGAGTCGACCCCCTTCAACTCGATCATCATCGCGCCGTCCTGACCGGCGTCCGCGGGTCGAGCCATCGTAGGCGATTCAATCGTCTCGGTGCGCGACAATGCCACCGGTTCGGTGACCCGATCGATCAGACTCAGCGATTCAGGTTCCCACGGACGACCGCTATCGAGTTGAACATCCGCCGTTAGAAGATTGCGGGCTTCGTTGGCCATCGCGGAGTGCGCGTTTTGCAACATCGACCTGCCGGCGGCGATCGCACCAACACCAACGGCGATGCAAGCGAAGAAGAACAGAAGCCTTCGCCAGGAAGCGCGCAACTCGCGTCTTGCCATTTGTAGGATAAATCTCACGAGCGGCTTGCCTCCACTGTGTCTTCTGTCTCACTCAGCTCGGCAGTATCGCTGACGACGCGACCGTCTCGCAGCGAAATTCGACGATCCGCCAGCGCCGCGAGTTCGTGGTCGTGAGTCACCAGCACCAGAGTCGCGTTGCGTCTTCTGTTCATTCCTATCATCAGATCGAACACGTGCCGGCCGTTGTTTGAATCGAGATTTCCCGTTGGCTCGTCAGCGAGCATGATCGAAGGATCGTTTGCAAACGCGCGGGCAATAGCCACCCGCTGTTGCTCGCCGCCCGAGAGCTGCGATGGATAGTGATGTGACCGCGCCGCCAGATCGACGTCCTCCAGAAGTTGCTGCGCGCGGGGACGTGCATCTCGAACTCCGGCGATCTCCATCGGGACCAGAATATTTTCCAGCGCGGTCAACGAAGGTATGAGATGAAAAGACTGGAACACGAATCCGATTTTTCCGCCGCGCAGTTCGGCTAGCTGATCCTCATTCATCGAGGTGATCGGCAGTCCGTCGATGCGTATCTCGCCCGAGGTCGGTTCGTCGAGCCCGGCGATCAGACCCAGCAACGTCGACTTGCCGCTCCCCGAAGGTCCCACAATCGCGATAAACTGACCGTCGGGAATCGAGAGATCGAGCGGGTGAAGGATCGTCAGCATCTCAGCGCCGGAAGGAACTACTTTGGAAACCTTGTATAATTCAATCATGAAACTTTGTCTGACTCAGCGTATCAATTTTCTTTTGTTTTGCGTTGTCGTTTTAGCAATGTGCACACTTGCAGGCTGTCGGGGCACTTCTCCGAGTGGAGCGCCGCCCGCCATCGCGGCGACTCCAGCCAAGCCTTCCAAGAGTTTACCCAAGATAGTCGCGTTCGGCGACAGCCTCACGGAAGGTTACGGTCTTCCTAGAACAGCAAGTTACCCTTCGCTGCTTCAAGAAAGGTTAGATGCAGACGGATATCACTATGAAGTGGTTAATGCCGGGGTCTCAGGCGATACGTCGGCGGGCGGGGTGCGTCGAATCGACTGGGCTCTTGATGGCGACGTGAAGGTCGTGATCGTTGAGCTCGGGGCAAACGACATCCTTCGCGGTCAGCCAGTTGAAGAAATGAAGAAGAACCTGTCGACGATTATCGAGCGGGCGAAAGCTCACGGCGCGCAGGTATTGCTTGCCGGGATGGAGGCGCCGACAAATCAGGACATTGAATATCGAAAGGCGGTTCACGAGGCGTTTCCGTCGCTTGGCTCAAAGTACAACGCTGCTTTGATTCCGTTCTTTTTGGGTGGTGTGGCGGGGATAGACTCGTTGAACCAGAATGATGGGATTCATCCCAATCAAGCGGGTACCAAAATCGTCACCGAAACTGTTTATAAGTCGCTTCGGCCGCTGTTGGAAAAGTAAATCTTGCGCT
>Ga0075425_100004919_pt1 | contig 13849 bp, 9 predicted proteins | sample SoiMethybrSBSTD4_FD_75300 | JGI IMG/M metagenome (GOLD analysis project Ga0075425, IMG submission 75300) | Bulk soil microbial communities from a Populus tree surrounding site in Tennessee, USA - Soil MetaG P. TD hybrid SBSTD4 | ecosystem: Environmental > Terrestrial > Soil > Tree plantation...
GCGTCACTCGCCCGCGGCGCGCGCGGCCTCGTGGTGGCGGCCACTGGGTCGGGCAACGTGCCGCCCGCCTGTCTGCCCGGCCTGCGCGCGGCCCTGGCCGCTCACGTCCCCGTGGTGCTGGTGTCGCGGTGCGCGGAAGGCCGCGTCGCCCCCGCGTACGGATACGAGGGCGGCGGCCAGATGCTGCGCGAGCTCGGCATCATCTTCGGCCAGGACCTGCCGGGCCCGAAGGCGCGCATCAAGCTGATGGTGGCCCTGGGGGCGACGTCAGAAGTTACCGAGATCCGCAAGATGTTCGAGGGGGCGTAGCCGTCCACAGGTTGTGCACCACGAATCCGCGGCGCAGCGCCTGATTTCCACAGGTTTTCCACCCGACCGTTCACAGGCGAGGCTCAGGATTCCCGGTCTTTTCAGCCTGGCTGGGTTCCTTTTCCACAGGGTGTCCACATCGACGTGTGACTTGTCCGCACGATTTCCACGCCCGATCCACTGACTCTCCACGTCCGATCCACAGCGGTGCAACAAGATTTCCACACGTGGCCGTTGACGCGATCGATCTCTGTTTTCTAGACCCGTACCAGCGGATCGAACAACTTCCGGTGCTCGTCCACGGCGAAGCGATCGGTCATCCCCGCGATGTAGTCGCACACCACGCGGTGCACGCCGTCGCGTGGGATGCGCTCCTGGTAGTGCGGTGGGAGCTGCAGCGGCTCCCCGACGTAGGACAGGAACAGGTCGCGCAGGACGCGGCCCGCCTTGTCCCCCATGCGCACCACGCGGTAGTGGCGATACAGGTTCGTGAAGAGGAACTCCTTCAGCTCCTTCACCCGGCGTGCCATCTCCGGCGAGTAGCCGACGAGGCGGCGGCCCGCCCGGCGCACGTCCTCGACGGAGGCCACGTTCGCGTCCCGCACCGTCTTCAGCGTCGTCTCCACGAGGTCCTTCGTGCAGCGGCTGATGATGCGACGCACCGTCTGGTGGCGCATGAGGCGCTCCCCGCGGATGCCTTCCGCCCGCACCTCCTCGTACGAATCGCGGAAGAGCTCGACGGCGCGGATCTTCTCCACGGTGATCATCCCCGAGGAGAGGCCGTCGTCGATGTCGTGGTTGTTGTAGGCGATCTCGTCCACGAAATCGACGAGCTGCGCCTCCAGGGTGGGCGCCTCGCCCGCGGCATACTCCGCCGGCGCCCGCCCGTCGCTGTCCGCCTGGTGCTTGATGATCCCCTCGCGGATCTCCCAGGTGAGGTTCAGTCCCGGGAACTTCGGGTAGCGCTCCTCGAGCACCTCCAGGATGCGCAGGGTCTGGCGGTTGTGCTCGAACCCCCCGTGGTCGGCCATCAGCTCGGCCATCACCTTCTCGCCCGAGTGTCCAAACGGGGTGTGCCCGAGGTCGTGGCCGAGGACGAGGCACTCCGTCAGGTCCTCGTTGAGGGCGAGGCTGCGGGCGACGCTGCGCCCGATCTGCGCACCCTCCAGGCTGTGGGTGAGGCGCGTCCGGTAGTTGTCGCCCTCGTGGTTCACGAAGACCTGCGTCTTGTACTCCAGCCGCCGGAAGGACGAGCTGTGGATGACACGGTCGCGGTCGCGCTGGTAACACGTCCGGTTGGGATCGTCCGGCTCCAGGTGCCGCCGGCCCCGGCTCCGGGCGCTGCGCATGCCGTAGGGAGCGAGGAACCGGTCCTCCCTCTCCTCCAGCGCCTTGCGGTCGACCAGCTCCATGACACGCCTCCGCGAGGGATTCTACTGCCCCCGTCGCTTAGAATGACCACATGGCAAAGGTGGCAGTGGGCGTGCTCGGCGCCACGGGCGCGGTCGGACAGCGCTTCGTGCAGCTCCTCGCCGATCACCCCTGGTTCGAAGTGGTGGAGCTGGCGGCGTCGGACCGGTCGGCGGGGAAGCCGTACAAGGACGCCTGCACGTGGCGGCTGGGCACTCCCCTCCCGGAGTCGGCGGCCGCGCGCGTGGTCAAGGCCTGCGACGAGAAGTTCGAGTCCAGGATCCTGTTCTCCGGCCTCGACTCGTCGGTGGCGGGAGAGGTGGAGACGGCGCTCGCGAACAAGGGCCACGCGGTGGTGTCGAACTCGAAAAACCACCGCATGGACCCCGACGTGCCCCTCCTCATCCCGGAGGTCAACGCCGATCACCTCGACGCGCTGGCCGTGCAGAGGAAGCGCACGGGCGGCGGCTACATCGTCACGAACCCGAACTGCAGCGTGATCGGCCTGGCCATGGCCCTGGCTCCCCTGCAACGCGTGTTCGGGCTGTCCGAGGTCGCGGTGGCCACGCTGCAGGCGCTCTCCGGCGCGGGCTATCCCGGCGTCGCCTCCATGGACATCGCCGACAACGTGATCCCGTACATCGGCGGCGGCGAGGAGGAGAAGATCGAGACGGAGCCGCTGCGCATCCTCGGCACCTTCGCGGGCGGGGCCTTCGCCCACGCGCCCTTCCGCATCTCCGCCTCCGTGCACCGCGTGGCCGTGACCGACGGGCACACCATGGCCGTCTTCGCGCGGCTCAAGAGCAAGGCCACGGCCCAGCAGGCGGTGGAGGCGATCGCCTCCTTCCGGGGCGAGCCGCAGGAGCGCAAGCTCCCCACCGCGCCCCGCCGCCCGATCCACGTGCTGCCCCAGGAGAACCGTCCCCAGCCCCGCCTCGACCGCGACCTCGAGGGTGGAATGGCGGTGAGCGTCGGCCGCGTGCGCACGGACGCCGTCTTCGACCTGAAGCTCGAGGTCCTCGTCCACAACACGATCCGCGGAGCGGCCGGGGCCGCCATCCTCAACGCGGAGCTGCTCAAGGCCCGGGACCTGCTGCCGTGATCGTCATGAAGTTCGGGGGGACCTCCGTCGGGTCTCCCGAGCGCATCCGCGCCCTGGCCGAGCGCGTGCGCGAGCGATCCGCGCGCCGTCCGGTGGTGGTGGTGTCCGCGTTCTCGAAGGTGACGGACCTCCTGGTCCGCGGGGCCAACCTGGCCCTGGCCCGCGATTCGGACTACGAGAACGTCGTCTTCGAGATCCTCGAGCGCCACCACGGCGCGATCAACGAGCTGGTGCCGCGGGGCCCCTCCCAGGACCGCCTGCTGGCCCACCTGGACGCGACCATCACCGAGCTGCGCGCCCTCTACACGGGCGTCTACCACCTGGCCGAGCTGACCGCGCGCACCCTCGACGCGATCTCCGGCATCGGCGAGCGCCTCTCCTACGAGATCGTGGCCGCGGGCCTGGACGGCGAAGGGATCGCCGCCCAGGGCGTCGACGCGCGCGGCGTGATCGTCACCGACGAGACCTTCGGCCGCGCCACGCCCCTCATGGAGGAGACGCGGGCGGCGGCGGCGCGCACGGTCAAGCCCCTCGTGGACGACCGCAAGGTCCCCATCCTGCCCGGCTTCATCGGCAGCACCCGCAAGGGCGTGGCCACCACGCTCGGCCGCGGGGGCAGCGACTGGTCGGCGGCGGTCCTGGGCGCGGCCCTGGACGCGGAGGAGATCCAGATCTGGACGGACGTGGACGGCATGATGACGGTCGATCCGCGCCTCGTCCCCAGCGCGCGCGTGATCCCGGAGGTCAGCTTCGACGAGGCGGCCGAGCTCGCCTACTTCGGGGCGAAGGTCCTGCACCCGGCCACGATCAAGCCCGCGGTCGAGCGCGGGATCCCCGTCCGCATCCTGAACTCGCTCCGTCCGGAGGCGCCGGGCACCCTGATCGCGGGGCGGCTCGAGGGCAGCGAGCGCGGCGAGCCGCGGGCCATCGCCTTCAAGAAGGGCATCGCCGTCATCCTCATCGCCCAGCCCCGCATGTTGATGGCCTACGGGTTCGTGGCCCGCGTGTTCGAGGTGTTCGACCGCCACCGCACGCCCGTGGACCTCATCGCCACGTCCGAGGTCTCGATCTCGCTCACCGTGGACGACCCGGAAGCGGTGCCGGCCGTCGAGGACGAGCTGGCGGGCCTGGGCGAGGTCGAAGTGCTGCGCCAGATGGCGATCGTCAGCGTGGTGGGCCGCGGGTTCAGCCGCCATCCCGGGCTGGCCGCGCGCGTCTTCCAGACCCTGCGCGAAGTGAACGTCGTGATGATCTCCTTCGGCGCCTCCGACGTGAACTTCTCCTTCGTGGTGGCGGAGGGCGACGCCGAGCGCGCCGTGCGCCTGCTGCACCACGAGTTCTTCGAGGACCGGCGTTGAAGGTGGCCGTGGTCGGCTACGGCAAGATGGGCCGCGAGGTCGCGGCCGTCCTGCGCGACCGGCACCACGAGCCGGTGATGACCTTGAAGGGCTCCGAGTTCCCCGCCGGCTGCGCCGTCGGCATCGACTTCACGCAGCCCGACGCCGTCATCGCGAACGCCACCGCCGCCTTGAAGGCGGGGGCGCGGTACGTCATCGGGACCACCGGTTGGGACGCACAGCTCGCGGACCTCAAGAAGCTGGTCGAGCAGACGAAGGGCGGCGTGGTCCACGCCGCGAACTTCTCGCTGGGCGTGAACCTCTTCTACAAGGTGGTGCGCGACGCGGCCCAGCTCTTCGCGCGCTTCCCCGACTACGACCCCTACATCCTGGAGAAGCACCACCGGCAGAAGAAAGATGCGCCGTCGGGTACGGCGCGCGCGCTGGCTCGCATCCTGGAGGCGGCGCCCGGACCGCGCCCGAAAGGCATCACCGCGTTCGAAGGCGCGATCGCGGACGACAAGTTCCACGTCGCCGTCGTGCGCGCGGGCGGGATCGTCGGCGAGCACACGGTCGGGTTCGACTCCGGCGGGGACGAGATCCTGCTCGAGCACCGCGCCCGGACGCGCCGCGGGTTCGCGCTCGGCTCGGTGCTGGCCGCGGAGTGGATCGTGAAGCGGTCCGGCCTCCATACGTTCGACGAGGTCGTGGACGACCTCGCGCGCTCCGCGCCCAGCGCCTAGCCGCTCTCCTAGGTCGAACCGTTCGGGGCGGGCGCCAAACGGGCCAGCGCTTCGCGGAGGGGAGCGGCCTCGAACCCGAATGGCCCCACCCGGCTCTTGTAGGCGATCTTCCCGTTCGCATCCACGACGTACATCCGCGTCGGCCAGGCCGTGTACAGGTCGGCCACGCCGTTCTGCATGTCGTCCACGAGGATCGGGAACTCGACCTTGAGCTCCTTCGCGCACAGGGCGGCGACGCTCACCCGTTCGGTCGTGTCCCGGGCGGTCCCGAAGACGATGCTCGCCTTCGCGTTCGACACCAGGGGCCAGACGTCGTGGGCGTGCGCCTCCTCGATGTAGACGAAGTAGAACGCCGCGCGGTCCTTGTAGTCCGCGTAGAGCCTGCTGACCGCGGGCATCTCGCGCCGGAAGGGTGGGCACGTGTAGCTCCCGAACACGAGGACGACGGGACGGCCTCCCCGCAGTGAGGAGAGGCGCACGCGGGAGGCCCCGTCCCTCGTGGCCAGGTCGAAGTCCGGAGCGTCCTCGCCGACGGCCAGCCTGCCCCGGCGCGCCGTGCACCACATCGTCTCCATGGGCAGGATCATGAAAGCAGGTCCGGGCACGAGGGAGAGGCCCTTCCCGGCCACGATGTTGGACTGATGCATGACGGCGAAGACGACGGCCGCCGATCCGACGTAGAGCAGTGCGATCGCGCTGACCGTCCAGAGCGCCACCGCCTTCAACCTCCTCATGGGACACGCTGGAAGCGCAGATCGCGCACCCGCCCCAGCCCGAGGCTGAGGCCGTTGATCTGTCCCGTCTTCGCGTCGCGCCGGAAAAGGACCAGCGGGAGCTGCGCGTTCGTGAACGCGTCCTTGTAGGAGGGCGCCAGCGTGAAGCGCGCATCCGGCCGGCGCCGGGCGACGAGGACGCCGTTCTCCGCGCGGATGGTGTACGTCACCTCCGCCTCGTCGCTCACGTAGGTCCCCTCGTATTTGGCGAGGTCGGCGGCGGTCGGAGTGACGGCCGCGGCCACCGCGTAGTGGTCGACCGCGCCGTCCTCGTCGATCACGTCGAACGACCGGCCCACGCCCTCGCCCTTGAACTGGACGCGCACTCCGCTCTTGGCGAACACGAAGAGGGATTCGGATTGCGCCACCAGCGCCCCCTGCCCCTCGGCGGTCAAGACGCCACCGGCGACGCTCAGGCGAAGGGGCTCGCTCGTGCGCACGTCCCGGTAGAGCCCGGCCCAGCGCTCCAGGGCCGCGGCGCTGACCGCGGCCGGGGAGGGCGCGACCGCGGGCGCGAGCGCGTCTCCCAGGAACAGGCCGGCGACGCCGTGAGCGAGGTCGGCCGCCGGCGCGTTTCCGGCGTTGCAGAGGACGGCGACGGAGACGGCCTGATCCGGGAACCGGGTGAGGAACGCGCGATACCCGGCCGTGGATCCGGAGTGGCTGACCTCCGGCAGGCCACGATAGCGCGACACGGAGAGCCCGCGCGCGTACGAGATCTCGAGCCCGTCGCTCAGCCTTCCCCGCCGCTGCAGCTCGGTGACCAGGGCACGCCCGCCCACCCGCGCGCTCGTGAAGTTCCGGTTCCACTTCAGGAGATCGCCGACCGTGGTCAGCAGCCCGCCGTTGCCGTGGACGTTCTCGAACGGCATCTGCGAATGGTATCCGTCCTCCTTCTTCTCGTAGGCGACCGCGCGGTCCTTCACGATGCGGGTGTAGTCGTCGCGCCACTGCGTGTGGGTCATGCCGAGCGGCTCGAAGATCGCGTCCCGCGTGTACTGCGCGAAGGTCTTGCCGCTCACGCGCTCCACGATGATGGCGAGCAGGTTGTAGCCGGTGTTGCTGTAGCTGTACTCCGAGCCGGGCGGGAAGTTCAGGGACTTCTGCCGGGAGACGACGTCGAGGACGTGGGCGTGCGTGTGCACGCGCGAGCCGCGCGGCCATCCCGCCGCGTAGGTCACGGTGCCCCAGTCGCGCAGGCCGCTCGTGTGGTGGAGCAGATGGCGCAGCGTGATTTCGGGAGTCCCGTAGTCGGGCAGCTCCGGCACGTAGTCCCGCACGGGATCGTCGAGCTTGAGCTTGTCCGCCTGGGCGAGGAGCAGGACCGCCGCCGCCGTGAACTGCTTGGACACCGAGCCCGCCTCGAACACCGTGTCCGCGGTGTTGGGGATGCCGTGCTCGAGGTCGGCGGATCCGTAAGCGCGGGTCAGGACCTCCTTGGCGTCTTTGCTGACCCCGACCGCGCAGCCGGGCGTGTCCGGGGAGTAGCCCGCGAAGAGGGCGTCCACCCGCGCGCCCACGTCGCCGGGCGGAGGATCGGCGGCCGGCGCTCCCTGCAGAACGGCCGCCCGCAGCACGAGAGCGCTGGCCAGTCCGAAACGCGAGATCGCACGCATGAGCACCTCCCGCCGCGGCCGGTCATCTCTCGTCGCGGGCCCGTAGGATATCCAGCCTTGGGTTAAGCTCAGAATCTGACGACCCCGGATCTTCCCCTCCCTCGGCTCCGCCGCACCGCGGTCGTGGCGGCCCTCATCCCGGCCGTGGCCATTGCGTTACTCTGGGGCCTGCTGGCCTGGCAGGCGCGCCTCATCGCCGCCTACAACCGCGAGCTCGTCCACAGCGCCGACATCATCGCCACCACCTGGCGAACGAACAAGCTCCTCATCGACCGTGAAACAGGCGTACGCGCCTTCCTGCTGACCCGGGACCCCCACTTCCTCGAACCCTACACCACGGCCGGCGCCGAGCTGCCTTCCGCGTTCCGGGATCTGGAGAGGATGGTGGCGGAGCACCCGGAGGAGGCCGCGCACCTGGCGAGCCTGCGCCGCCGGTACGCGGAGTGGGCACGTTCCGCGGAGCACGTCATCACCGAAACTCCGCCGTCCACCATCGAGCCGGAGTTCCGCGACGAGATGGCGCGCGGCAAGGTGGAGATGGACGACATGCGCCAGACCCTGCGCGCGATCCACGACGAAGAAGGCCGCCTCCTCGACGACCGGCGCCGCCGCGCCGAACGCTCGACCCAGGTGCTCCTCCTCTCCGGAAGCGCGGTCGCGCTCCTCCTCGGCCTGGCCGCGACCTTTGCCCTGCGCCGGCTCCTCGGCTTCCTGGACGCGACGTACACCGCGGCCTATCAGGCCCAGGCCGAGAGCGCCCGCCGGGCCGAGCAGGCGAACCGGATGAAGGACGACTTCCTGGCCACGCTGTCGCACGAGCTGCGCACGCCGCTGAACGCGATCGTGGGCTGGGCGCACATATTGGCCACGCATCCGTCCGATCCGGCCACGACCGAGCGAGCGGCCGCGACCATCCATCGCAATGCCCTGGCCCAGAACCAGCTCGTCTCGGACCTGCTCGACGTCTCGCGGATCATCACGGGCAAGCTGGCTCTCAAGACTCGTCCCGTCGACCTGGCCTCCGTCGTCGGCGATGCGATCGAGACCGTTTCCCCCGCGGCCGAGAACCGGCACATCCGCCTCCACGTCATGGTCGACCCCGATGCGAGCCCCCTCAAGGGCGACCCCGACCGCCTTCAGCAGGTCGTCTGGAACCTCGTCTCCAACGCAGTGAAGTTCGCGCCGAAGGGCGGACAGGTGCAGGTGCGTGTCGCGCGCGTGGGCTCCCACGTGGAGATCGGCGTCGCGGACGACGGACCGGGGATCCCGGCGGACCTGCTGCCGCGCGTGTTCGAGCGGTTCTGGCAGGCCGATTCTTCGGCCTCGCGCGCCCACGGCGGCCTCGGGCTCGGCCTCGCCATCGTGAGGCACCTCGTCGAGCTGCACGGCGGGACCGTGTCCGCGGCCAACCGCGCCGAGGGCTCGGGTGCCGTCTTCACGGTACGCCTGCCCGTGAGCGCGATGGCGGTCGCCGCCCCCACGCCGGCCGAGCCACCGCTGGCTGTGGCCTCCGCCGCCGTCTCGGGCACGCCCGGTACGTCCCTGGTCGGCATGCGGATACTGGCGGTGGACGACGAAGCCGATGCCCGCGACCTGCTGATGGAGGTCCTGACTCGCCACGGGGCTCGCGTGTCTCTCGCGTCGTCGGCCGCGGAGGCGCTCGACCTGCTCGTCCGCGACCGCCCGCACGTGATCGTGGCGGATGTGGGCATGCCGGGAACGGACGGCTACGGCTTCATCGCGCAGGTTCGCACCCTGTCGCCGTCCGCGGGGTCGCGCACGCCCGCTCTCGCGCTCACGGCCTTCGCGCGCGCGGAGGATCGCGCGCAGGCCCTCGGCGCGGGCTACGACATGCACGTCGCCAAGCCGGTCGATCCGGATGCGCTGGCGGCGGCGGTCAAGGCGCTCGCGAGCGGCCCCGCTCGGACCTAGAGTCAGTCCGCGTTTGATCCGCCGCTGCAGCGTCTGCTACGATACGGATCTTGCCTTCGGGCCGCTAGCTCAGCTGGGAGAGCGCCTGGTTCGCAATCAGGAGGTCGGGGGTTCGAGCCCCCCGCGGTCCACCAATCCTTCAACAACTGAGCGGCGCCACACGCCCGGCGGTGCGTCGATTTGTCTATTTCTTGTCTATTTCGCTGCCGGCGGCGTCTTTGATGAGGGCTGGTGGCGGAGGACGATGGGGTCGGGCGCAAATGGCCGAACATCCGTCGAGGTTCGGCGCACGGTCGTCATCGCAGCATGGGCATTGCGGCCCGATCGGCGAGAAATCAGGGTGAGGTCACCGCGCGGAAGCGCTCCCACGCCTTGACCGTTTCCGCTGCCAGCTCGATGGCCGCCTCGTTGATGCGGTCTTTGGGGAGGCCCTGGACGAGCTGGCGGCGCAGCCGCTCCGCCTCGCTTTCCGACCATCGCTTGGGATGCCCCCGCCCGAGCTGAACGCCGGCGTCGTAGACGACCTCGCTCAACTCGTCCGGGGAGCGGAGCTTCTCGATGCGGAGCTCGGCGTAGTTGACGGGCCAGGCGTGCACCCAGAAATCGAGGCCTGCCGCGTGGACGGCGCCGGCATAGCGGTAGGGCTGATAGGCGAGGTCCGACTGACCGACGACGATCCGCGTCGGTCCTGGGTCGACGCGGATGCACGGGATGGCGCGGAGATCGCGCACCGCCTTGAACTCCAGAATGACATCGTCGTCGTCGGCCGTGGTCTCGCCGTCCACGCGGAAAAGGTACTTCTCCTCGGCGGCGCTGCCGATGCCGAGGTGGAGGACCCCGGCCTTCTTGACCCGGAAGAATGACACGGGGAGACCGGAGTTGCGGGCCAGGAGAGCGATCGTCTCCGTCCGGGTCGGCTCCTTGAGCAGGGGCGGTGGCTCGGGCAGGGATTCGATGAACGCCTCTGCCTGAGCGAGGAGCGCCAGCCGGTCACGGCTGAAGCCAGCCCGGAGGCGGCGCACGAATCGGGGCTCCGGTGCTTCGGTGCGGGGATCGCGGAGGGCGAGCTCGTAGCCGTTCCAGAAGCGGGACCAGAGCCGGTCGGCATCGCCTTCCCAACCGCGCTCGCGGGCAGCCAGACGTATGGAGGCGCCGAAGCGCACGAGGTCCAGCATCGCCTGCCCGGTCGAGGAATCGTCGAAGTCGTCCAAACCGCGTCCGATATCCGTCACCGCGTACTGTTCGAGGTGGGCATCGCCGTGGAGGGTGACGGCGGGAAGGACCACGTCCTCGAAGCGGGGGCAGACCAGGGCAGCGAACCGACAGTTCACGAACCGGAAATAGGCGTGGGGGGTGGACCGGAGGCGCGCGCGCAGAGCCGGGACCCGCCGCAGCTCCGGGGCGTCCGGGGCAACGTCCAGCCCATAGACGGGCTTGGCCCCAGGGCCGGGGGTGCCCGGTCGAAGCGGAGCGGGGACAATGGCCGTGAAGAGCAACGCGACGGCGACGGGCAAGCCAATCCGTGGATGCGGCACGGCGGAGGTCTACTCCCTTCAACCCTGCGACGAGCGACGGTCGATTCTGGCCTCGCGGCGGAGCGCGTTGTCAATTGGACCTCAGTCCCATATGCGGCCATTCGTCGAACCGCTCGACCCGGGCGCTTGCGGCGTCGTGGATCTCTCAGTAGCCTCGGGCCCGCATGTTCCCAGACACGCTGATCCTCGAATCGAGCTGGGCTTGAGCGCATCGTGATGCTGTCAGCGCTTGGCGCATTCCTGCACGACCTTCCGGTTCTGTGCCTGTTCCTGAGCATCCTCCTCGGAGGCTTCATCGGCCGTCTTCATTTCAAGGGTGTCGGCTTCGGCTCGGTGGTGGGGACCCTGCTCGGCGGCATGTGCGTGGGCATCCTGGCCAGGCCCGAGCTTCCCGATCTCCTCCGTTGGGTCTTCTTCTACTTGTTCCTGTTCGCGATCGGCTACTCCGTCGGCCCGCAATTCTTCGGGAGCCTGAAGAAGGCCGCCCTGCCCCAGATCGCGGTGACGCTGGTGGTGGCCGTGAGCGGTGTGGCCGCCGTCCTCGCCGTCAGCGCCGCCTTTCACTTCAACGAAGGGCTGGCGGTGGGACTCCTGTCCGGCGGCATGACCCAGTCGGCGGCGCTCGGCACCGGGCTGAGCGCCATCGCCGAGCTTCCGATTTCCGCGGCGGCCAAAAGCGCGCTCATGGCCGACGCGCCGCTTGCGGACGCGATCACCTATGGCTTCGGCGATCTGGGGCTGATCCTGTTCCTCACCTGGCTCGGCCCGAAGATCATGCGCGCGGACCTTAAGCGCGATGCGAAGGCGATCGAAGAGCAGCTCTCGGGTGGCCAGGACGACGGCCCCCTCTTTTCCGCGGCCCACTTCAGCCTGCGGGCGTACCGTATCGAGAACGCCGAGGCGGCGAGCTCGAGCCTGGCCGCCTTCGAGGAACGGTTCGCCGCCGAGCGGCTCTCCGTGCACCGGGTGCAACGGGACGGTGAGCGGCTGAGGTTCGGTCCGACACTCGCATTGAAGGCCGGCGATCAGGTCGTGATCTCCGCGCGCCGGGGCGCCTTCCTGCGGGCGGAGCGGGACATCGGACCGGAGATCGACGATCCGGCGCTGCTGTCCGTGCCGGTGAAGACGGTGGCCGTGGTCGTGACCCGCTCCGACGTGAGCGGCACGACGCTCGGAGCCCTGGCCCGGGACGCGCAGACGCGCGGCGTCTACGTCGAGTCGCTCCAGCGATGCACCCAGACGATGCCGCGCGAGCCGTGGACGATCCTGCAGCGCGGCGACATCCTGCGCATCATCGGCGCGCCGGCCGACGTCGAGCGGGCGGCCGCGCGCATCGGGTACGTCGAGCGCAACCTGTCCGCCACGGACATCACGTTCCTGGTCGGAGGAATCTGCGCCGGCATGCTCCTCGGCCTGCTCCGGCTCGACGCCGGCGGCGTCCTCCTCGGACTGGGCACGTCGGGATCGATCCTCGTGACCGGCCTGATCGCGGGCTGGGCCCGGAGCCGATACCCGGTGCTGGGGACGATCCCGGATGCGGCCCAGCAGTTGCTGATGGACGTCGGCCTCATCGTGTTCATCGCCGTGATCGGCCTGCACGCCGGGCCTCACGCCGTCGAGGCCTACAAGACGAGCGGTGGCTCGTTCTTCGCGAGCATCCTCGTCGCGGGAATGATCGTCACGATCGTGCCGCTGGCCGCCGGCCTCATCGTGGCCCGCTACGCGCTGGGGATGAGCCCGCTGATGACCCTGGGCACCCTGGCCGGCGCCCAGACCTGCATGCCCGGGTTGAATGCCCTGCGGGAGGCGAGCGGCAGCAACACCGTTTCGCTTGCCTATACCGTCCCGTACGCCATCGGAAACATCCTCCTCACGGTGGCGGGCCCGGTCGTGGTGGCCATCGTGCATTCGATGCGGACGCCGTGAAGCGCGGGTTCGACGTCCTCCACGACAAGACGCTCAATCGATCCATCACCTTCGCACGGAGGGACAGGGATCGCCTCGGTCTGACGGGCCTCCTGCCCCATCGCGTGGCCACGCCGCGGCAGATGGTGGAGCGGGTGATGGTGAACCTCGAGCGGCTGCCGCGGGACATCGATCGCTACATGCTGCTCTCGGCCCTGCAGGAGAGGAACGAGCGGCTGTTCTACCAGACCGTGATCGCCCATTTCGACCGGATCCTGCCTCTCATCTACACGCCGACGGTGGGCGAGGCCTGCCGGGAGTTCTCGCACATCGCGCGGGAGCCCAAGGGCCTCTTCATCACGCCCGGCGACCGCGGCCGCATCGCGAAGGTGCTCGGCAACTGGCCCGAGAAGGACATCCGCGTCATCGTGGTCACGGACGGGCAGCGCATCCTGGGCCTCGGCGACCTCGGGGCCAACGGCATGGGAATTCCCATCGGCAAGCTGGCGCTCTACACCGCCTGCGCCGGCATTCCGCCGCGGCACTGCCTGCCCGTGATGCTCGACGTCGGCACCAACGACCCCGCGCTCCGTGGAGATCCCCTGTACCTCGGCTACCCGCGCCGGCGCCTGGGCGGCAAGGCGTACTTCGACCTCGTCGAGGAGTTCGTGCGGGCCGTGCAGAAGAAATACCCGCGCGCGCTCGTCCAGTTCGAGGACTTCCTGACTCCCAATGCCTACGCTTTGCTGCAGAAGTACCGCGATCGCGTGCTGTGCTTCAACGACGACATACAGGGGACGGCCGCGGTGGCGCTGGGCGGCGTCTACGCGTCGACGCAGATCACCGGCCGCAAGTTCTCAGACCTCCGCATCATGTTCCTGGGCGCCGGATCCGCGGCCACCGGCATCGCCGACCTCATGGCCTCGGCCCTGGTGGACGAAGGGCTGAGCCTCGACGAGGCGCGGCGCCGCCTGTGGTTCGTGGACGTCAACGGTCTCGTGGTGAGGAGCAGGACGGACCTGATGGAGCACAACCGGCCCTACGCGCACGAAGGGGCTCGGCTCGGCTTCGTGGAGGCCATCGACGCCCTCCAGCCGCACGTGCTCATCGGCGCCACCGGCGCGCCGGGCACGTTCACGCGCGAGGCGGTGGAGCGGATGTCCGCTCACAACGAGCGGCCGGTCCTT
>Ga0075425_100004920_pt1 | contig 13848 bp, 11 predicted proteins | sample SoiMethybrSBSTD4_FD_75300 | JGI IMG/M metagenome (GOLD analysis project Ga0075425, IMG submission 75300) | Bulk soil microbial communities from a Populus tree surrounding site in Tennessee, USA - Soil MetaG P. TD hybrid SBSTD4 | ecosystem: Environmental > Terrestrial > Soil > Tree plantation...
ATCGTGCCGGGCGACCGCGAGGACGTGATCCTGACCCTCACGACCGCGCACCTGGCGAGGCGCTTCCGGGTTGCCGGCGCCGCCGAGGCGGCGCGGATCGCCCAGATCGCCGCGGAAGCCACGAACGAGCGGACCGCGAACGTCGAGGGCCACGAAGGCGCCGCCATCGGGCTCGTCCTGACGGGCGGCTATCGCCCGCGCGACGCGGTCCTCGCGGCGATCCGCCAGGCCGACCTGTTCGCGACGATCGTCCCCGAGGACACGTACGTCGTGGCGTCGGAGGTCCACGACCTGCTCGTCAAGACCCACCCGGCCGATCACGAGAAGATCGCACTGATCAAGGCACTCGTGGCCGAGCACCTGGAGATCGGACGGATCCTCGACGTCGCGCTCGAGGCGCCAGTGGCCTGACGACCGCGATTCGCCGCGGCGCGCGGCTTCGCTAGAGCGGCGAACCCGTCGCCTCGGACCGCCGGGCGAGCATCCAGCGCCCCAGCCGCACGACCAGCCAGGCGAGGACGAGCAGAACCGCGGCGGCGAAGGCGATCGGCAGCCCGATGATCGCCAGCCAGATCCCGACCGATGTCGCCCGCTGCCCGATCCTGACGAGCTTCGCCGTCGCATTCGCGGCATCCGTCCCGGGATCCCAGCCCTTGACCGGCTTTGGCGTGGCCGGGGGCTTCGGCTGGACCGGAAGCCTGAATGTGACCGCGAGGCTCCCGAAGGACGCCTGCTTCTCGAGGCTGCCCTTCTCGGCGACGAGCCGCTCGATCTCGCCGCGCGTCGTGGTCAGCTGCCCCTGGACGTCGAGGACGTCCTTGATCTTCGTGGCCTTGGCCATGATCGCCTGGAGGGCGGCCTCCGTCGCACGAAGGTTCGAGATCCGCGCCGTCAGGTCGACCACCTGGCCGGTGACTTCCTCGGCCTTGATCTCCTCGCCTTTGATCTCGTCGGCCAGCGCGTGCAGCGCGCCGAGTGTCGTGTCCCAGGCGGCGCTCGGTATCCGGTAGGTCGCCCGCGTGGTCGAGTCGTTGGCGGTGACCGTCCGCGTGGAGGCGCTGACGTAACCGCCGGCCCGCGTCACGACCGAGTCGGCGGTGGCGATCGCCTGCGCGAGATCGGTGACCTCGAGGTCCAGCGTGCCGGTTCGAACGATCAGGAGCGCGGGGACCTGCTCGGCGGCCGTCACAGCCTGGCCACCGGCTGCGGGCTCCGTCTTCGGCGGGGCAGCGGGCTCCTCCGGCGGCGCCGCCGCGCCCGCGTCGTACGCAGGGATGGCGTTTCCCACCGTCGAGAGGACCTTCGAGGTCTGGCTTCCCATGGTCAGCAGCGCGAAGACCACGATGACCACGACGAGCCCGGCGAGCGCGAGAAGCGACCGGCGGCTGATCGAGTCGTCCACGTCCGGATGGTCGGCCTCTGCGTCGGAGCCGGCGAGCGGTGATCTCCCTGAGCCGTCGTTGAGGAGGGACCCGTCAGCCGAGCGGCTCGTTGTCGATGAGGCGCGTGTCGCCGAACCGGACCGCCAGCGAGAGAAGGGCCGGGCCTTCGACCTCGTTGAGCTCGGCCAGCGTCGCCGCATCGGCGACGGAGACGTATTCGACGGACGCGAGCGGCTCCGCGGTCAGCCTCTCGTACATCACATCGCGAAGCGCATCGGCCGAACGCTCGCCCGCTCCCCAGCGGTCGCGGGCTGCGACCAGCGCTGCGCGGAGGACGGGCGCCGCGGCTCGCTCCGCGGGCGATAGGTGGACGTTCCGCGACGAGAGCGCCAGCCCATCCGACTCTCGGACGGTGGGACAGGCGATGACCTCGGTCGGGATCGCGAGGTCGAGCGCCATGCGCCGGATGACCATCACCTGCTGCGCGTCCTTCTGGCCGAAATAGGCGTGTTCCGCGCCGACGAGATCGAACAGCACCGCCACGACCGTCGCGACGCCATCGAAATGACCCGGCCGCGCGGCGCCCTCCAGCGGCCGGGCGACGGCGCCGACGGAGACGACTGTGTCGAAGCCCGGTGGATAGACCTGGTCGACGTCCGGCGCGAAGACGAAGTCCACGCGTTCCTCTTCGCAGATCGCCAGGTCGCGCTCTTCCGAGCGGGGATACCGCGTGTAGTCCGCGGCGACGTTGAACTGGCGCGGGTTGACGAAGATCGACACCACCGCGGTCGCGTCCGAATCACGCGCTCGACGGATCAGCGCTCGATGGCCGTCGTGCAGCCAGCCCATCGTCGGGACCAGCCCGACGGGACGGGGGGCCGCAGCGAGCGCTTCGCGCAGCTCGACCCGGGTGCGGACGACCTTCAGAGGTCGCGGTCCAGCGGGATGCCGGCCGGGATCGTGCCGGTCGCCCGGTCCGGCTCGCTCCGGCCGAGGACCTCGTCGAGCACGGCGTCGTCCATGCGGACCGTCTGCTCCGGGCCCGGGAACGAGCCGGCCGTGACGTCGGTCAGGTAGCTCGTCGCCGCCTCGCGGATCGTGTCCCGCACGTGGGCGTACGGCCGGGCGTGTCGCGGGATGAAGTCACCGAGGCCGATCAGGTCCGTGATGATCTGGACCTGGCCGCTGCACCCGGGCCCGGCCCCGATCCCGATCGTCGGGATCCGCAGCCGTTCGGTGATGGCGGCCGCCAGCTGCTCCGGCACGAGTTCGAGGACCATGCTGAACGCGCCGGCCTCCTGCACGGCCAGTGCGTCGGCGATCAGCGAACGCGCCTGGTCCCGGCTCTTGCCCTGGACCCGCACCTTCCCGATCGAGTTGATCGACTGCGGCGTCAGCCCGATGTGGCCCATGACCGGGACACCGGCGCGGACGAGCGCCTCGATGATGCGGGCCGTTCGGACGCCGCCCTCGACCTTCACCGCCTGGGCGCCCGCCTCGCGCAGGAAGATGCCTGCGTTCTCGACCGCCTCGTCCGGTGTCGCGTACGAGAGGAACGGCATGTCGGCCACGATGAGCGCCCGTTGCGTGCCGCGAACGACGGCCTTGGTGTGGTGGACCATCTCGGCCATCGTCACGCGGACGGTGGTCTCGTAGCCGAGGATCACCTGGCCGAGCGAGTCGCCGACGAGCAGCATCGGGATCCCCGCCTCGTCGAGCAGCTTCGCCGTCGGGTAGTCGTATGCGGTGAGCATCGCGATGCGGGTGCCGTCGGCGTAGAGGCGCGCGATGTCGTCGACGGTGGTTCGGCGGACGGTTTCGGCTGTGGCGCTCATGCAGGCTCCCTCGCGGGCTCGGTCGAGACTCCAGTCTGCGCGGCGCGGTCGCGCTCGTCCAGCAGGCGGACCACACGGTCCAACAGCGCGTCGGCGACCGCCCGTTTCGTCTGGATCGGCAGGTCGTCGCGCGACCCGTCGGCCGCCAGGATCGTGACCCGGTTCGTGTCGGTGCCGAAGCCCGAGCCTGTCTCGCTGACGTCATTCGCGACGAGGAGATCGACGCCCTTTCGGGTCAGCTTGTCCGTGGCCCGGTCGAGCGAGCCGGTCTCTGCGGCGAACCCAACGAGCACGGGTCGTGGCCGCAGGGTGCCGCCGGCCGCCTCCCGGGCGATGCCGGCCAGCAGGTCGGGCGTCGACTCGAGTCGGAGCTCCAGCCCGTCGCTCCGGGCGAGCTTCGCGTCGCCGGCGTGGACGGGTCGGAAGTCCGAGACCGCCGCGGCCATGACCAGCGCATCGAAGCCGGCAGACCCGTCGCCGTTCCGGAGGGCCCTGGCGAGCGCGGTCTCGAGGTCGGCGGTCGATTCGACTCGGGCGAGCGTCGCCTCGAGTGGCAGCGCGACCTCGACGTTCGCAGCGATCACCGTCACCCGGGCGCCGCGATCGAGCGCGGCCTCGGCGATGGCCACGCCCATCTTCCCGGTCGACCGGTTGCCGATGAAGCGCACCGGGTCGATCGGCTCGCGGGTCCCGCCGGCGGTCACGACGAGGTGTCGCCCCTCGAGGTCGGACTCGCGGACCGGCGCGTCCACGACGGGCGGACGCTGACCCGCCTCTGGCGCCCGGATCGGGCGATCGGCGACGGCCGCGACGACGGCATCCACGATCGCGCCGGTATCGGCCAGGCGTCCGATGCCGGATTGCCCGGACGCCAGCTGACCTGCTTCGGGCTCGACGACGGCGTACCCGAAGGAGCGCAGCCGGTCGACGTTGGCGACGGTCGCGGGGTGGGTCCACATGTCCCCGTCCATCGCCGGAGCGACGACGACGGGTGCCGATGTGGCGAGACAGGCCGCGCTGACGACGTCGCCGGACAGCCCGTTGGCCATCGTGCCGAGCCAGTGCGCGGTCGCGGGCGCGACGACGATCGCGTCCGCGCTGTCGCCGATGACGATGTGCCCGATCCGCCCGTCGGGCAGCAGGGCGAGCACGTCGGTCTCGACCGGGTGGCGCGACAGGGCCGCGAACGAAAGGGGACCGACGAAGCGGGTCGCGGCGGGGGTCAGCATCACCGCCACGTCGGCGCCCTCGGCGCGCAGCGCCCGCAGCAGCTCGACGGCCTTGTACGCGGCGATCGAGCCCGTCACGCCGAGACCGATGAGGCGTCCCTCGAGCCGACCGCTCATCTGAACCCCAGTTCGAGTGGTTCGCCGCCGCCGACCTCCGCGTGGAGGATCGCGAGGCCCTTGAGGGTCAGCTCGGGGTCGATGGCCTCGACGCCCTCGAGCGCCTTCGCCCAGGGCGCCGCCGACAGCCCGCCGGTGAGGATCGCGTGGACCTCCTCGGGCCGGACGCCATTGGCGTCGGCGAGCTCGTCGCGGACCCGGCGGAGCAGCCCGGTCGCGAGCGCCTGGTAGCCGAAGATCGTGCCCGACTGCATCGCGCTGACCGTGTCCCGGGCGATCGCGCGGTCGGGGGCTCGAAGCTCGATCCGGGGCAGCATGGCCGTGCGCGCGGACAGCGCCTCCAATCCCAGCTCGAGGCCCGGCGCGATCGCCCCGCCGACGTATGCGCCGTCGGCGGCGACGCAGTCCAGGGTCGTCGCCGTCCCGAAGTCCACGACCACCGCCGGTGTGCCGTACAGCCGCCCGGCAGCGAGGGCGTTGACGAGCCGGTCGGCACCGACCTCGCCCGGCCGGTCGACGCGGATCGGCAGCGGGATGGTGCCGGGACCGGCGACCACGAGCGGCTGCTCGCGCCGAGCGGCGATCGTCTCGACCGCGCCGGAGACCGTCGGCACGACCGACGCCAGCACGATCGCCTCGACGTCGGCGAGGCCGAACCCGTCGAGCCGGAGCAGGCTGTCGAGCAGCACCTCGAGCTCGTCCGTGGTCCCGCGCGCGTTCGTCGCGGCCCGGCGCGTCGCCAGCAACGCGCCCGCCCGGAACACGCCGGTCGTGAGGTTCGTGTTGCCGATGTCGAGGGCGAGCAGCATGGCCGGATGATACGCGGGCGGGTCGGCCGCCCCGGAGGCTGCGGATCGGTCGGTCCGGCCGGTGTCGGGTGCGGTACCATCGCGCCCGTCCGCTCCCTCCGCCCACCGAGGAGACGCGATGACCGGTCCGATCCCAGCCAAGTTCTTCGTCAACGAGGGCGTCGTGACGAGCCGGACCGACATGCTCCACCTGCTCCGGCCGCTGCTCAAGCAGACCGTCACGTATCGATACCTGCGCGGCCGCGATGTCGTCGCCCACGGGACAGGATGGATGGAGCGGATCGTCGTCGACGCCGACGACACGTCGACCTATTTCACGCCGCTCGCGATCACGCTGAACATCGACTCGTTCGAGCATCTCGAGTTCGAGACGCGGGCCGACCAGCTCCTCGTCTACACGCTGGTCCAGGGCGACGAGCGGGTGGTCGTCGAGTTCGCGCCGATCGGACCCGGGGAGCCCGACGGCTCGCCGTTCGCACCGCGCCAGCTCTCGTTCGAGACCAGCGGCTACGTCCAGATGGAGCTCCAGGGCCTCGACGCGGCCCGCGAAGAGGACTGAGCCGGGACGCCCGTCGCGGGCATCGGCGTCACGTAACCACGGCGGTCAGGCGCCGTCCGCGGCCGCCGGTCAGGCCCCGCGCTCGCCTCGCACGTACGGACGCCCGAGCGCAGCGGGGGCACCGACGCGCTTGCGCACGGCCTCCCGCGACCCGATCACGACGACGACGATGACCAGCACGTAGGGCAGCATCCCCAGCAGGAAGTTGGCCGAGCTGCCGGCCGTGAACGGGCTCTGGAAGCCCAGGATCGTGCCGACGCCCTGGATGTCGATGATGAACCGGAAGATCGCCCCGAAGAGCAGCGCGCCGAGCGCGGCGCGAACCGGGCTCCACTGGGCGAAGATCACCAGCCCGATCGCGATCCAGCCCCGGCCGTTGACCGTCTGGTCGCCGAACCAGCCCGGGTAGATCGCCACGGAGATCGCCGCGCCAGCGAGACCGGCGAGGACGCCACCGACGAAGACATACGCATACCGCGTGACATACACGCGGATGCCCTGGGCGTCGGCCGCGGCCGGCGACTCGCCGACCGCGCGCAGGTGCAGACCCGGCCGGGTCCGCGCGATCCAGATCGAGGCGATCGGTACCAGGAGGTACGCGGCGTAGGTCAGCGTGCTCTGGTCGGTGAAGAAGATCGGTCCGATGACCGGCACGTCCGCGAGCAGCGGGATCGTCGTGCGGCCCACCAGCGTGACATCGCGCGCGCTCGACAGGCCTTCGCCCAGCACCCTCGCGAGCCCGGTGCCGAGGAACGTGAGGGCGAGCCCGGACACGACCTGGTCGGCCCGGAAATGGATCGTCATGACCGCGTGGAGCTGGCTGAGCAGGCCCGCCGCCAGCATCGCGACGAGGACGCCCAGCCACGGGCTGCCGGTGGAGACGGCGATCGAGAAGGCGGCGACCGCGCCGACGAGCATCATCCCCTCGACGCCGAGGTTCAGCACGCCACTCCGTTCGGCGAAGATCTCGCCGATGGCCGCGATCGCGAGGATCGTGCCGCTCGCGACGCCGGCCGCGAGGATCGCGATGAAGTCCATCAGGCCGTCGCCAGTCGGCGATCGAACCGGACCCGGTAGCGGATGAGGACGTCGCTCCCGACGAGGGCGAACAGGATGATGCCCTGGACCATCGCCGGGATGCCCTGGGGTTGGATCTCGCGACCGGCCAGGATGAGGGCGCCGAACAGGATCGAGGCCACGATGACCCGGAACGGCCCGAACCGGGCGAGGTACGCGATGATGATCGCGGTGAAGCCGTAGCCGGGTGAGATGTGGTCCTGCAGGCGGTGGACCACGCCGCTGACCTCGCTCATCCCGCCGAGCCCGGCGAGGGCCCCCGAGATCACGAAGACCACGATGATCTTGCGCCGGATGTCGATGCCGGCGTACTCGGCGGCCCGCGGGCTGTCGCCGATCAGCCGGATCTCGTAGCCCCAGCGGGTCCGCTCGAGGGCGACCCACATGATCGAGGCCGCGACGATCCCGAAGATGAGGCCGAGGTGGACGGTCAGGCCGCCCAGCGCGGGGAACGTCTCCGCGAGATCCGTGAGGCGCGGCAGCACGGCCTCCGGCGGGAAGGGCTTGGTCTGCTGGAAGCCGGCCTCGCTCCACGCCCCGAAGACCCAGTACTGGATCCACAACAGCGCGACGTAGTTGAGCATGAGCGTCACGATGATCTCGGAGACACCGAGTCGGGCCCGGAGCACGCCCGGGATGAAGCCCCACAGGCCGCCGGCGACCGCCCCGGCCAGCATCATCGCCGGGATGACGATGATCGCCGGGGTCCCGGCCGGCAGGAGCGGGAACAGGACGACCGCGCTCGCGCCCCACGCACCCAGCAGGAACTGGCCCTCCGCACCGATGTTCCACAGCCGCATCCGGAACGCCAGCGAGCAGGCGAGACCGGTCAGGATCAGCGGCGTCGCCTTGACGAGCGTGTCGCTGATGACCCCGACGCTGCCGAAGGCCGAATCCACGATGTGGAGGAACGAGCGGACCGGGTCGCCGCCGACCCACCAGATCACGATGCCGCTGATGAGGAGCGCGACGAGCAGCGCCGCGAACGTCACGCCCCAGACGAACCGCCGCGAGACCGTCTCACGCGGCTCGAGGACGAGCGTCATGCGCCGTCGCCGGAGGCACCCGGCGTCGCTGCCGTGACGGCCTCGGGCCCGCCGGGGTCGCCGCCCCCGGTCATCAGCAGGCCGATCTCGTGGATGTCTGCCGTCTCGGCCGGGAACATCCCGACGATCCGGCCCTCGTAGAGGACCGCGATCCGGTCGGCAAGGGCCAGCAGCTCGTCGAGCTCCTCGGAGATCAGCAGGATCGCGGTGCCGGCCTCGCGACGCCTGAGGAGGGTCATGTGGACGGTCTCGATGGCGCCGACGTCGAGGCCTCGCGTGGGCTGGACGGCGACCATCAGGCGGGGACCCGTGTCGATCTCCCGGGCGATGATCAACCGTTGCAGGTTGCCGCCCGACAGGAGCCGCGCCTCCGTGTCGATCGAGGGCGCGGCGATCGAATACGTGTCCTTGAGTCCCTGCGCCATGTGGCGTGCGGCGTCGTCGTCGATGAACCAGCCACGCGCGATCGGTGGCGCCGTATAGCGCTTCATGATCAGGTTGTCGGCGAGCGACAGGTTGGGCGAGGTGCCGACGCCCGTGCGGTCCTCCGGCACGTGCGCGACACCGGCCTTGATCGCGGTCGCGGTCGATCGGTTCGCGACCTCCTGGTCGCCGATCCGGACGCTGCCGCGGCACGGGCGAAGCGCGGTGATGACCTCGGCGAGCTCGCTCTGGCCGTTTCCGGCGACGGCCGCGATCCCGAGGATCTCGCCGGCCCGCACCTGGAGCGACAGGTCGCGGAGCGCCGGCAGCGCACGGTCGTTCTCGGCCGAGACGCCGCGGACATCGAGCACGACGGGTCCAGGCTCGATCGGCGCCCGATCCAGGACGTCGAACACCGCCCGGCCGACCATCAGCTTGGCGAGGTCGGTGCGGGTGGCACCAGCCGCGGGGATGCCGGCGGCGGTGACGCGTCCATGGCGCATCACGGTGATCCGGTCGGCGATCGCCAGGACCTCGCCGAGCTTGTGACTGATGAACACGATGCTCCGGCCGTCGGCCGCCATGGATCGAAGCGTCCGCATCATCGCCTCGATCTCCTGGGGCGCCAGCACGGCCGTCGGCTCGTCCATGATCAGGATCCGGGCACCGCGATACAGCAGCTTCAGGATCTCGACGCGCTGCTGCTCGCCGACCGACAGCTGCCAGATCCGGGCTTCCGGGTCGACCTTCAGGCCGTAGCGCGACGCCAGCCCGGCGACCTCGGCGTCCGACGCCGCCGGTCGCAGCCAGAAGCGGGGTTTCGAGAGGCCGAGCAGGACGTTCTCGGTCACGGTCTGCGACGGGACCAGCGTGAAGTGCTGGTGGACCATCCCGAGGCCGGCCGCGATCGCCTCACGCGGCGACCGGAACGCGACGGGCCGGCCATCCAGCAGGATCTCGCCGGCGTCCGGCCGGTACAGCCCGGCGAGGATGTTCATGAGCGTGCTCTTGCCCGCGCCGTTTTCGCCGAGCAACGCGTGGATCTCGCCCGGGCGCAGGTCGAAGTCGACCGCGTCGTTGGCGAGGACGCCAGGGAACGCCTTCACGATGCCGCGCGCCTCGAGCGCGGGCACGGGCGCTCCTGCCGCGGGCCCCGCTTCCGGCGGGGGCGGGGTCGCCTCCGCCGCGTCGGTCATGGAGTCAGCCGGTGGTGGATGAGTGGCCCGCGAGCTGGCGCGCGCGGGCCACCGGACGAACGACTACTGGAGCTTCGGGAGCGGGGCGGTGATGCCGTCCGCCCACCAGTACATGCACACCGAGCACGCGTTGCCGGGCGCTCCGGGTGGGAACTGGTCGAGGTCGGACTGCTTGAGCTTCTCGCCGGCGGCAAGGATCGTCTTGCCGTCGTTGGTCTTGATCGGCCCGGCGAAGACGTCGAACCGGCCGAACTGCCCGGCCAGGATCTGGGCGAGCGTGTCCTTGACCTTCTGGACGTCGGCCGCCGGCAGGTCGGCGATGCCCTTCTGCGGCGTCTGTCCGTCCATGAAGCCGTAGAGGCCCATCGCCTTCGAGTCGCCATCGAAGTACTCGTAGCCGGCCTTGTACTGCTTGGCCTGGACCTGCTTGGCGATCCGGGTGTACTCCGGGCCCCAGATCCAGTACGGGGCGGTCAGGCAGGAGTCGTTCTTGCACGAGGCGGGATGGTCGTAGGTGACCGCCCACTTGCCCTTGGCCTGCGCGGCGTCGGCGACGGCGCCCGTGTCGGCACCGGTGAACACGACGTCGGCACCACCGGCGAACAGCGAGTCCGCCGCGTTGCGCTCCTGCTGCGGGTCATGCCATGTCTGGATGAACCGCACGTCGACCGTGCACTCCGGGCACGTCACCTTGACGCCGCGCGTGATCGCGTTGCCGAGGCGCAGCTCCTCGGGGATCGGGAACGTCGCCATGTACCCGATCTTCGGGTTGCCGTCCTTCTTCGCCCGCGAACCGGCGAGCATCCCGGCCAGGTACTTGAAGTCCTCGATCGCGCCGAAGAAGTTCCCGAAGTTCTTGCCGTTGGACTTGTAGCCGGTCAGGTGCAGGTACGTGATGTCCGGGAATTCCTTCGCGACGGCCTCCATCGGGTCCATGTACCCGAACGAGGTGCCGATGATGAAGTTGAACCCCTTGCGCGACAGGCTCCGGAAGACCTGCTCCGAGTCGGCACCCTCCGGAACGAGCTCGACGTACGCGATGTGCGTGTCGGGCATGTTCTGGCAGATGTACTGGAGGCCCTCGTAGTGGGCCTGGCTCCAGCCGCCGTCGTCATGCGGGCCGATGAGGACCATCGCGACGTTGAACTTGCCGGCCTCGACGTCCGGGATCTGGAGAGCGGCACCGGCCGCCGCGCCGTTCCCGGCACAGGCCGCCGATCCGCCACCACCGGCCGCGGCGGACGCAGGAACGGAGGCGGGGGCTGGAGGCGCCGCGGAGCCACCGGGGGCGGCAGAGGCGCCACCCGGCGCGGCGGACCCGCCGCTCGGCGTCCCCGACGTCGTACAGGCGGCCGCGATCATGAGCGCCGCGACCAGCAGCGGCAACGGGCGGAGGCGTGGGGCGACCATGGGTGCTCCTCCTCGACAAGGTCCGAGAGGGGGCCTCGGACCGATGGCATCGCGCCCGCGGGCGCGTGTCAGTGACGGGCCGCACGGTACCCGGCCGAGACGGTCGCCCCGAAGGATAGTCTGCCCGCGTCCTCGCGCGTACCCCTTTCATGCGGGAGGACGGCCGCTCGTGCAGGAGGGCGGCCGCCGCGCTTCCTGTACCATCGGTCGGATGTTCGAACGGACGGCGCTGGCCGCCGGCCCCCGCGTGATCAGCTCCCGACTCCCCGGCGCCCGCTCGGTATCGATCGCGGCGTACGTGCTCGCCGGCTCCCGGCTCGAGGCTCCCGGCCAGGTCGGGGTCGCCCATTTCATGGAGCACCTGACGTTCAAGGGCACGAAGGCCTACCCCACGACGCGCTCGATCAGCGAGGCGATCGAGGGCGTCGGCGGGTCCTTCAACGCCGCGACGGACCGCGAGTCGACCGTGTACTGGGTGCGCGTCCCGCGCCCGGAGATGGCCCGCGGCATGGACGTGATCGGCGAGCTGATCGTCCGGCCGAAGCTCGAGGACGCCGACATCCGGAGCGAGCGCGCGGTGATCATCGAGGAGATCCGCTCGTACCTTGACGACCCGTCCGAGTACTGCCAGATCCTGTTCCAGACCGCGATGTTCGGCGACGGTCCGCTCGGCCGCGAGATCTGCGGGGAGGAGGCCGACATCGAGGGGCTCCCGCCGGATGCGATCCGCGACTTCTGGCGGCTGACCTACCGCCCGGCCAACACGGTGGTCGCGGTCGTCGGCGACCTGGCCCATGACGAAGCCACCGGGCTCGTCACGACGGCCTTCGGGAGCGGCAATGGCGCCGTCCCGGGCTTCGCACCGGCGCCGGTGCTGCCGGCGGGACCGCGCGTGCGGACCGGGCGGCGCGACACGAGCCAGGCCCAGGTCGCGATCGGCGTCCCCGCGCTCCATCGCGACCACCCGGACGCGTGGACGCTGGCCGTGCTCAACGCGGTCCTCGGCGACGGGATGAGCAGCCGGCTGTTCCTGTCGGTCCGCGAGGACCTCGGGCTCGCCTATGACGTGTCGTCCGGTCTCGTCGACTACGCCGACGCGGGCGCGCTCGAAGTCTCGGCCGGGGTGGACCCCGCGAGCGTCCCGGCAGCCCTGGAGGCGATCCTCGCCGAGCTCGCCCGACTCCGCGACGAGCCGGTGCCCGAAACCGAGCTGCTGAAGGCCAAGCGCTACCTGTCGGGCGGTCTCGAGCTCCGGATGGACGACACTCGCCACGTCGCCTCGTGGATCGGAGGGCAGGAGGCCCTCCACGACCGCGTGCTCACCGTCGACGAGGCACTCGCCCGGATCGACGCAGTCGACGCGGTCGCCGTCCAGGAGCTCGCCGCCCGCCTGTTCAGGGACGAGTCGCTGCGACTGGCCGTCGTCGCACCGGCCCGATACCTGCGGGGCCTCGAGCGTCGCCTCCGGTTGCCAGCATGACGACGAGCCCGTCAGTTCCCGCGCCGCGACCGGCCCCCCGAACGGTCGAGCTGGTCCTCGCCCATTCGCACCTTCGGCTCGGATCGCTCGCGCTCGCGCGCGTCGAGCTCGAGACGATGGCCGGGATGGGCCTCCTCGATACGGGCGGGATCATCGATCTCGCGGAGGTCCGCTGGCGAACCGGTGACCTGCTCGGAGCCGGGGAGGCCGCCAGCGCCGCGCTCCGCGACGACCCGGAGCACCCCATCGCCCTGGTGATCGCGGCCGAGGCCGCCTCGGCCCTGGGCCGCCCCACCGAAGCGCGCCGCCTCGCGGACCAGGCGATCCGGGCCTCGCGCGGCTCGCTCGATGCGATCTTCGCGGGGATGCCACGATCCGGCATCTGGCCGGCGGACGCCGCGGAGCCGCCACCGACCGCTCCCACGCTGTTCGATCGCGAGCCCGAGGCCTCGTTGGCGGGTGCGAGCGCCGTGGCACCCGGCCACCACCCGCCGATCTCCGAGCGCCGTCCGTCGGCCACGCCGACGCCGCTGACCCTCGGGCTGTGGGAGGCCGAGGAGGCCGGCGACTCGGCGGCGACGCCGCCGCCCGATCCCGCCGCCGAGCTGGAAGCCGGGCGAGAGGCGCTCGTCGCGGGCTCCATCGACCTGGCGGTCCTGCACTTCTCGCTCGCGCTGCGGCTCGCCCCGGCCCTCGCCCCGGCCGTCCTCGAGGCAACGGATGGAGCGCGGGGCGCGGCGCTGACGATGGTCCGCGGCGACGCCTACCGGCTCGCCGGCCACGAGGCGGAGGCGCAGCAGGCGTACGTGATCGCCGCCCACGGGGGACTGCCCGAGCGGCGCCGCGAGCCGCGTGGTGACGCGGGACCGACCGCGCCCGGCGGGACGCCGGCGAGCGACGGGCCGGCGAGCGAGCCCGCGGGCGAGGGGCAGCTCGCCATGGATGCCGCGGCAGAACCGACGGAGGTGTCGGCCACCACCGAAGCCGTGGACGATCCGCACGACGACGAGCCGCGACCCGACGACACGCTGGATCCCCCGGACGATGGCGCCGAGGCGGAGACGGAGCTTCCGGCGCCGAACGACGTTGACGTGGCTGCGACGCGGGTCGTCGCCTCCGGCGCAAAGGGCGCCGGAGCGAAGTCGACCGGCAAGGCACCAGCGAGCACCGCGCCCGCGGCGGGCGATGGCCAGCCGGCCGTCGAGCCCGCGGCGGTCGCAGCGCGGTCGGACGCGACCGCGGCCAGGCGTGAGGCGGACGCCGCCGGCGAGGACCCGGCCGCCGG
>Ga0075425_100004922_pt1 | contig 13845 bp, 8 predicted proteins | sample SoiMethybrSBSTD4_FD_75300 | JGI IMG/M metagenome (GOLD analysis project Ga0075425, IMG submission 75300) | Bulk soil microbial communities from a Populus tree surrounding site in Tennessee, USA - Soil MetaG P. TD hybrid SBSTD4 | ecosystem: Environmental > Terrestrial > Soil > Tree plantation...
GGTCCCGCGGTGGTCGAGTCCGCCGCGAGGGGCCGATTCCGGAACCACGGCGCGATCCTCTGGTGCACCCTCTGGAACGGCTCCATGAGGAGCATCGTGAAATAGATGACCGCCGCGGTCACGACGGTCGTCCAGATCCAGTGCCGCAGCCGGAAACGCCGCACCGTGGGCGCGGCCATGATCAGCCCGAGGATGCCCGCGATGAGGACCATCGCGTCGAAGCTCGCCCGCTGCCAGTACACGTCGTCCAGATGCAGCCACATCCCGAATTCGTCGAACGTGAGCGCGAGCCCGATGCCGTACAGGCCGGCCGCGCGCGCGATGCCCCGCGGGTCCGGCCGCATGAAGATGAGATACGCGCCCACCCCGGTCAGGATGAAGATCCCGTAGTTCAGATGATGAACGTGGGTCTGGCCGAATCGGAGATAGAAGTCGCGCATCCGACCGACCATCATGAGGAGAGCCATGCTCCGCGCGAGCGCGAAGGTGACGATGAAGGCGACGAACACGCGCCGGGCGAGGCGCGTCGGGCCCATGGTCTGCTCTTCGGGCGGGATTAGGGCCGGCTCGGAGACGAGGTCCGGTGGATCGCGGCGTTCCACGAGCCCCATGCTACCACCCCGGGATAACTCGGTCGAATTCGACGAGACGCCCTGGGGCCGGAATGCTAACGTTTCCCCCATGAGAGCCGCCACGATGGAACAAGCGACACGATTGACCCCGGACGCCATGTGGGATGCCTTTGACCGGCGGGACCGGCGCTACGACGGGCGATTCGTCACGGCGGTGCGGACGACCGGGATTTTTTGCCGGCCCTCGTGCACCTGCAAGAGACCCCTCCGCCAGAACGTCCGGTTCTACGCGTCTCCAGCCGAGGCGGCGCGGGCCGGTTTTCGCCCCTGCAAGAGGTGCCGGCCCGAGCTTCGCGGAGGGCCCGCCGAGGCCGACCTGCGCATGGCCAGGGCCGCGATCGCGTACATGCGGAACCACCTGGACGAAGCGATCTACGCGAAGGACGTCGCCGCCGCGGTCGCCATGAGCCCCTCGCACTTCGCGCGCCGGTTCAGGGCCGCCGATGGCCGAACGCCCATGCGCGCCCTGGCCGATCTGAGGGCCGAGCGGGCGGAGGAGCTCCTGCGCGATCGCTCCACGACGGCACTGGAGGCGGGATTCAACGCCGGATTTCAGAGCGCGTCCGCGTTCGTACGCGCCTTTCGACGGAGAACGGGCCTGCCGCCCGCATCGTGGCGGCGCCGGAAAGGAATGAAGACATGAAACGCATCGACGTCGGAACCGTGCGCACGCAGTTCGCCACCTTCGCCGTGGCCGCCACGCCGAAGGGCATCGCATCCATCTTCCCCATTCGCGGCGGCGCGATCACGGCGGCTCGCGCCATGCGCGATCCCTGGCTCAACCGCCGCGTCCGGGCCGGCTCGGAGCTGGTCCTCCATCGCACGCCCCGCTCCTATCCGGCACCGCTCGCCCGCGCGGCCAAGGCGCTGCTCGCGTACGCCTCGGGCGAATCGCGACGGTTGCCGGCGTTCGATCTCGAGGGAACGCCGTTCCAGGAAAAAGTCTGGAAGAGGCTCTGCGCGATCCCCTCGGGGACGACGATGTCGTACGGAGCCCTGGCCGCCTCCATCGGAAGGCCGAAGGCGGCACGGGCGGTCGGCGGCGCGGTCGGCTCGAATCCGGTTCCGATCCTGATTCCGTGCCACCGGGTCATCGGCGAAAACGGCTCGCTCACGGGCTTCGGGCTCGGGATTCCGATGAAGCGCGCCCTGCTCGCCCACGAGGGACGCAGGAAGAGATAACTCCCTCCGCCTGATTCTGGCGCGGTCCGCGGAAGACATGGTACCGTTGGGTGTCCATGTCCTCCGCGACCCTCCGCGCCCAGCTCCGCCATACGTTTCGTGCCCTGCAGCACCGCAACTACCGTCTCTACTGGACCGGTCAGCTCATTTCCCTCGTCGGCACGTGGATGCAGAGCGTGGCGCAGGGCTGGCTCATGCATCGCCTGACCTCGTCGGCATTCATGCTGGGCCTCCTGGGTTTCATGCAGTTCCTGCCGGTGCTGCTCCTCTCGCTCTGGGCGGGCGTGATCGTCGATTCCATCGACAAACGCAAGCTCCTCCTCATCACGCAATCGGCGTTTCTGCTCCAGGCGGCGCTGCTCGCGACCGCCGTCTCCACCGGCGTCGTGAAGCCGTGGATGGTGCTCGCGCTCGCCTTCGTCTTCGGGACGATCAACGCGGTCGACCTCCCCGCGCGCCAGTCCTTCGTGGTCGAGCTGGCGGGAAAGGAGGATCTCTCGAACGCGATCGCGCTCAACTCCGGGGCGTTCAACGTCGCGCGGGTGGTGGGGCCGTCGATCGCGGGCATCCTGCTGGCCACGATCGGCGAGGCGGGATGCTTCTGGCTCAATGCGGTCTCCTACATCGCGGTCATCGCGAGCCTCTGGCGCATGGACCTGATGTCGAAGCCCGGCGTGGGATTCCAGCTCGAGCGGGCCGTGGAGCACATGAAGGAAGGGGTTCGATATGCGCGCGGCACCCGTCCGCTTCGAAATCTTCTCATCCTCCTCGGGGTCACGGCCGGGCTGGGCTTCCAGTACATGATCCTGCTTCCGGTGTACGTGCGGGACATCCATAGAGCCGACGCGACGGTCTACGGCCTCCTGGTCTCGGCGTTCGGGCTGGGATCCCTTCTCTCCGCCGGCTGGATGACGCGGCAGCAGGACCGCTGGGCGCTCCGGCGGAACATCTTCATCGGCCTCCTCGTGGCCGCGATCGCAATGGGCACCTTCGCGTGGTCTCGATTCCTGCCCTTGAGTCTCGCGATGGGATTTCTGGCGGGCTTCGGGCTCATCCTCTATGTGGCGACCACGAACACGCTGATCCAGATCACCACCGAGGACCGGTACCGCGGGCGGGTCATGAGCCTGTACACGCTCATGTTCGTCGGAACCGCGCCCATCGGGGCCCTGATCTCGGGCTCCATCGCGCAGCGGTTCGGGGCTCCGGTCGCCACGACGGTCAGCGCGACGGTGCTCCTGGGAGGGGCGCTCTGGATGATGCGGCGCTTGCGCGTGCTCGCGGCGCGTGAGGCGGTCGCCCCGCCGCTTCCGCCCGCGACCGAGAAGGTGGGTTAGGGGCGTACCACGTAGAGACGCGATCCACCAGGAAGCCTCTCCGGAGCGTTGAAACCCGGCACGCGCTCCAATCGATCCATCACCCCGACCCAGGCCGTGTCGCCATCCGCCACATTCCTCCGCCGCGCCTCGGGCGAAAGCCAGATCGCCGCCAACGGCCGAGCCTGGGACAGCGAATCGGTCTGGGCGAGGAGCGGAAAGAAGAGCGCGGGCCGGTCGAGGTGCCAGGCGACCCAGTCGGGAGCGTCGGAGAGCACCCACCGGTCGCGCGGCCATGCTCGGGCCCGATCCTCCAGGGCGGAGGCGGCCTCCACCGGCACAGGCGGGAAACGTCGCAGGGCGTCGCACCGCTGGTGACCCACGTGCGCGCCGCGCTCGAGAACCACGGCCAGGAGCAGCAAGGGCAGCGCTCGACTCCGCGCCACTCGCTCGAGCGCAGGCTCCGCCAGAGCGGCGATCAGCACGAACGCGAGCGGGAGCACGGGCACCAGGAATCGCGGGCTCCGCTCCAGCGCCGACATCGCGAGGATCTGGAGCACGATCGCGATCAGGAACGGAGCGTGGCGTCGCGCCAGGGCCGCCCCCTGACGCAGCCCCCCGATCGCGAGCCCCACGAACGCCGCGCCGAGCGCGACCGGCCCGACGCCATCGAGGAAATCCAGGAGATAGCCCAGGACATCCTTCACGAAGCGAGCCGCGAACGCGATCGGGTGATGCGTGACGTATTCGAGCATCCCGGGAAGGGTCACGTTCAGCATTCGTGACGAGGAGTATCCCGGGAACTCCGACGTGTAGAGCAGCATGGGATTGCCCTGGATCGTCCCGCTCCCGGACCGCGCGGAAGCGATCAGCCAGGGCAGAGAGCAGGCGATGAGGACGATTCCAAAGGCGGCCGCGCGCCGCCAGCCGGGCGATCGAGCCGCGACCCAGAGCCAGACCGGGACGAAGAGAAGCGTCTCGCCGCGGAGATACCAGGCACCCGCCGCCGCGATCGCGGCGAGCGTCGTCTTCCACGCGCCACCTCTTCCGAGGAGCAGCATCCACACGAGGAGCCCGAGCACCGCGGCCGGCGCCTGGCTCATCCCCGGGTTGTAGAAGTCGAGCAGGAGGGGGCACGCGAGGGCGCATGCTGCGGTCCACGCTCCGACGCGCGGTGAGTGCATTCGCGCCGCAAGCCAGAAGGCCAGCGCGACGAGCAGCGCGTGCGCGACAGCCCCCAAATAGAGGAATCCGGCCGGGAGGGCGATGCCGATCCTCAAGAGGATCGCCCCGAGCACGCCGTAGAGAGGCATCCTCCACCGAACCGGAAACGGCGCGTCGTCCTGACCGAGGAAGACAGGGTAGGTATAGAGCGAGGTGAATCCCTCGCCGCGCGCCAGCTGCCGCGACTCTTGCGAATAATCCCAGAGATCGCTCGCTGGCGCGATCCCGGGTAGCGCCGCGTGCGCGAAGAGGGTTCCAACTGCGAGAGCAAGGACGAACCACAGGGCGGCGGATTTCATTCCCCGAATTCGAAACGCACGCGCGGTGGGAGCGTCGCCTGGAACGCCGCGACCCTCTGACGAACTCGCGGGTAGGCCTCCTCGCTCGTCGCGAAAAACGAGACGCTCTCCCAGGCAGCCGTGATCTTGGGGCGGCTCAGATGAAGCACGCCGACCCGACGCCACGCTCGAGGAACGTCCGCGAAGCACTTCTCGTACAGCATTGCGGTCTCGATGCCGTGCTCGGCGACGGGGCGGTCCACCCACGTGGACAGAGAATCCTGGCCGACCGGAACGTGACTCCCGAGGCCGATCAGATCCAGCACGTAATTCGGGTTTCCGAAGCTCACGTACCCCAGATCGTTCACGGCCACGGCCTTGCGCTCGTACTCGATCGCGAACCGGTGCATCTGGAATTGCTGTTCGTAGATGTTGTTGGCCGCCACGGGAATCGTGATCAGACCGAACAAGTACCGGCTGCCGACCGCCACGCACCAGAGCGCGCCCACGGCCGCGACGAGAGGAGCCGGGGACCTCGCGATGACCGCGGAGATCGGACCGCGCTCGAGGTACAGGAGAACCAGAAGAACGAAGGAAACGATGTACAGCTCCCATCGGTGGTAGGCGCCGTAGCCTCCTAAGGCCGCGTGAAGGGAAATAGCGAGCGCGAGGCATCCAGCGAGAGCCTTCTCCGGGGCCGGCAACGACGAGAAGGCCAGGAGAGAAACCGCCCAGACTCCCGCGACCAGGAGCAGAGCACCGGTCGGATCCCGTAACGCGGTTCTGAGACCCGACAGGATCCCCGCGTGCTGGTTCGCGGCGAAGACAGGTGCCTTCTGGAGCACCGAAGTCGGCAGCGGTCCGAGACCTTGATGGAGCAGGAACACCGAGAAGAGCGCCAGCGGGAGAACCGTCGCGACCGAGCCCAGGATCGCGGCGCGACGATGCCCTCGCACGAAGAGGTAGACCAGGGCGCCGAGGGAGACCGCGAGGCTCTCGTAGCGGATCGAGGGAGCCAGCACGATCGCGGTCAGCAGCCACGGGGTTGCCTTCCCCGTGCTCCCCTCTCGGATCAAGCCCAGCACGACCACCGCCACCAGGAACACCTGAATGGAGTGCTCCATCCCGGTGAAGGGCAGACCGACCAGATTCGTGGCCAGCGCGAGGAGTAGAACGAATACCGAGATCAGGAACGGATTCGCCGACGGCCCGGCGAAGAGAGACTTCGCGACAATCTTGTAGTACACGACTGTGGTGGCGGAGATGGCCGCGATCCCGATCAGAAAAGGCAGGTACTCGACGATGCCGCTGCCCGCGAACGGGGCGATGAGGAAGGGCCAAAGAATGGTCGACGAGGGCGCCGCAGGCTCCCCGGGGTTGATCCCGTAATGCCCGCCGCGGATTCGTTCTGCCAGCGCGAGGTGAATGTAGGGATCGTCGATCGTGTAGTTGAAGTGGCCCCCATTCAGTCTGAGGATCGCGATCAGCTCCGCGAGAACGCAGGCTGCGAGGACGCCGAGGGCGAGGAGCAAGCCGACTTCGGGGCGTCGCCAAACCTTCCCGGGGCCCATGCATGCACGCTAGCACATGCGGAAGCAACGAAACACCCCGCCGGGATGCTCTCCGGCGGGGTTCCCTGCCCCCAAGAGCAGCGCGGAACTACGGTGTCATGGCTGTGGCAGGAATGCGGGGTAGGCCGCGTACGGCACGGCCCACGTGGTCGAGTTGTAGTCGTCGTTCGTCTCGTTCTGGAGACAGCGCGAGTTCAAGACGTCGACGGCGATATGGTGCAGCCAGAATCTCGGAACGACCCATGCGGCGGTGAAGGTTCCATCCCCCGCGGTCACGTCCCCGTGCGTGCCGTCGTCGTACATGAGGATCCGGATCCAGTCGCGCGCTCCGGGGAACGCATGCTCCGCAACGGGCGCGTGAAGGAACACGAAGGTAGGTGGCGCGTACCCGTGGTCCGTGTTGGTGACCGCGGCCTCGACCTTCACCGTCTCTCCCTCGCGGAAGAGCGGGAGCAGCCCGGTCCCGCGATGGAGCGAGAGCAGGGTCGCCGGATCGGTGATGGTGACGTGCGTCTGCTCCCCGGTCAGGGTCACCGAATGAAGCGCGACCGTTTGCCGGCTGGGATCGATCATCGTGAACTCGATCGGCGAGACGGCGATGAGCCTCCAGCCGAAGATCGAGTCATCGGAAGTGCTGTCGGGGTGGAACCAGATCTTCCGGAACAAGGCGTAACGGGTCTTCTGGTCACGAAGCGGCTTCTTGCCCGGGTTGAGGATCCCGTCATCGGTCAGGTCCACGAGGAACCAACCGTCGAACTTCACGTTCACCTTCACCAGAGCCTTGTTGCTGTCGGGAGGTGTCAGGAACGTGACCGTCCGCACCGGCGGATGGTTCGGCGGCACCCGCCAGCGCCCCCAGTGGGGCGGGATGACGGCGGTGCTGTCGGTCTGGGGGGTTTGAGCCGAGTTCAAGGAGGCGGCGCCGTCCGCCGGCGCGTCGCCCCCGTCGTCGAAGGAAATCGCGAACTGCGGGTCGGCCGCGATGAGGCCTTCAATGGAGGCCTTATCGGCGCTCTGCTCCGTCAGGGTGGGCTTCGGGGTTCCGTTGGTGCTGCAGCCTTCGAGGTACAGGATCGAGAAGACAGGCAGGACTAGGGCCAGGCAACGACGGATGGTCATGTGGGCAACCTCCAGAGATGTCAGAGAACACGCATGGTGTTTGTTGCCCGGGTCCGGCACCCGAGACGGGACTTCTCTTTGCACTCCGCGTGCCGAGCGCCGATTCGACGCTCGGTGTGATCGTAAGTCCCTGCGGTTTAGGGAGTACGAAGGAGCGCCCCGTCCGTGACCTGGCGCACATGCATCCATTCGCTGTGTCGACCAAATATCGACGGTGTAGCTACTTTAGGACCGCCACGCGTCCCCGGATCGGACCGTCGGCGCTCTGCACGCGATAGAAGTAGACGCCAGACGCGAGGGGACGCCCCCGGGCGTCCCGCCCATCGATCCAGAGCTCGTGGACTCCCGGAGGCATGGGTCTGTCGGTGAGCATTCGGACGAGGCGTCCCTGCGAATCGAACAGATCCACCCGAACGAACCCCGGCGTCGTCGTCCGGAAGGTCAGCACGCCGGTGGGATTGAGCGGATTCGGAGCGACCGACGCCGCGCGCCCACCCCCCGGCGCGATCACGCGGATCGCGTCGGTCGCCTCGAATGGCTCCCCTGTCGTGAGCGTGCCCGTGAGCCGGACCGTGCTCGTGCCGGCGGGGAGGAGCGCCGTGAGGGCTTGGCGGTCGAACTTCAGCGTGAGATCGGGTGTCGAATCTCCGTCGTGATCCCCTACCTTCGGTTCGCGGGACATGACAGGCAGCGTGCCCGCAAGCCGTATCGAGGAAAGATCGATATCGGTGACGCCAAACCCGGCCGGCTCGAGATATGCGGTGACCCACGTTCCCCTGCTGGCGGTGCCCAGGACGTTCGGATCCAGGTCCAACGAGGCCCGCAGCACGGGCCGAACGCCCGGGACGTGACGGAGAACGGATATCGTGTTCGCCAGAACGTTCGTCGCCACGACGTCCAGGAGCCCGTCACGGTCCACGTCTACCATGGCGATCGAGTTGGGATTTCGAGACGCTTCGAAGTCCATCCTGTCTCGGAACGTACCGTCCCCGTTGCCGACCAGGACCGAAATCACGGTCATGCTGGTATTCGCGGTCGCCAGATCGAGAACGCCGTCGCCGGTGAGATCCCCGATCGCAACGGCGTCGGGATTCGTTCCCACCGTGAACTGGTGTAGCGTGGGGAACGAGCCGCTGCCGTCCCCGAGCAGCGCGGTGACCGTGTCGCCGTTTCCATTCGAGATCACCAGGTCCGGCTTTCCATCTCCGTTGAGATCGCCCATGGCGATGTCGAAGGGTCCGCCGGGGGCCGCTCGTTCCCGGCCGGGCTGAAACGTGCCATCGCCATTCCCGAGGAACAGGGTAGAGGTACCGTTCTGATTCGCGGTGACGATGTCGGGTCGGGAGTCTCCGTTCACATCACCGATCGCCAGCGAGAAGCATGTGCTCGACGCGAAGAGGCGCCCGGGAGCATCGAAGGTCCCGTCTCCATGACCGAAGAGAATCCCGACAGAGCCCCCGGGAGAGTCGAGTCGTTGATTGGCGGTCGCCATGTCCGTGTGTCCGTCTCCATTCAGGTCCCCGAGCGCGACCTTCCACGGGCGGTCCCCCAGGCTCCAGGCCACCCCGGACTGCAGCGTTCCATCGCCGTTTCCGATGAACACCACGACCTTGCCCGCAATTCGGTTCGCGACCACGATGTCCGGCGCTCCGTCTCCGGTCAATTCCCCCGCCGCGACGGAGATCTGACCGGGATCGGCCTGGTAGTCTCTCCGTGGAGAAAACGTACCGTCCCCTCGGCCCAACAGAACCGAGACGCTGGCGCCCTGGTCATTCGCCGTGACCACGTCGGATTTGAGATCTCCGTTCATGTCGACGATCGCGACCGAACGAGGTTCGGTGCCGACGGGGAAGTCCTGTCTCGTTCGGAACGTTCCATCGCCATTGCCCAGAAGGATCAGCGCCGCGTTGTTGTAGAGGATGGTCGAAGCGAGATCCAGCATTCCATCCCCGTTCAGGTCCGCGAGCGCGATCGCGTGTTGGACGTCACCGGCCTCCACCTCCGTGTTGGGCTGGAACGTGCCGTCGCCGTTGCCGCGAAGAACGGAAAAGGTGTTGTCCGGGTAGTCGTTCACGGTGATGAGATCGGGGTTCCCATCTCGGGTCAGATCGACGATCGCCACCGTGTTGGGAAAGAGGCCGGCCGCGTATGGGACGGGAAGGGAGAAGGTTCCATCGCCTCGGCCCAGCAGCACCGAGACCGCGATGGAATTGTAGCTGGCTACCGCGAGGTCGAGCCTGCCGTCACCGCTCACGTCTCCGATCTCGACATCGACCGGACCCAGGCCACCCGGGTAATCCACCGGGACGGATAACCCCCCGCCCTCCTGACCGAGCAGGACGGATACGGTATTGGAGTTCCCGTTCACGGCGGCGAGATCCGGACGACCATCGCCGTTCAAATCACCGATCGCGACATCGAACGGACTCAAACCGGTCGCGTATTGGACCGGCGCCCGGAACGTGCCATCGCCGTTCCCGGCATACACCGAAACGTTGGCGGTCGTGATGTTCGCTGTGGCGAGATCCGGTTTACCGTCCCCGGTCAGATCTCCGATCGCGATCCCGTTCACGTAGGTCGCGTCGTAGTCGTTCCTTGCCTGGAACGTTCCGTCGCCATTTCCCAGCAGCACGGAGACGCTGAACGAATTGCCGGTCACGACGTCCAGCCGTCCGTCTGCGTTCACGTCACCGAGCTGGATCGCGTACGGAAAGGCGCCGACCGCGTAGTTCCCCCGAGGCTGAAACGTCCCGTCCCCGTTCCCGAACAGAACGGAGACGTCATTGCTGACGTCGTTCGAGACGACCAAGTCGACCTTGCCGTCGCCGTTGAGGTCGGCCGCGGCGACGCCGAAGGGAAAGTCTCCCACCGGAACGTCCATTCCCGCGGCGAGGATGGGAGCCGCCTCGGCACGCTCCGAGAGCAGCGTCAAGCACGATAGGACGAGGATCAGGAAACGTAAGGGCGTATCGGAGCCGGAGGGCAAGAAGCGCTTCGGGGCTGACCGCATGGAGTACCTCCGAATCGGCGCGCGTCCGAGATGTGGGCCTGGAAGCACTTCGAGAATACGCCCAACACAACGGACATGCGAGGGGCCGAAATCACCTGGGTGTCGACGGCGCCTCGCGGCCGAGCCGGTCCACGATCCAGAAGGCGGCGCTCACGCCGAGCCCCGCGTAGATGGGTTCGATCCCCAAGAGATAGCCTCCCTGGGCGCCGGGGCGAAATCTGGTGATGAGCCACGCGAGCGCGACGCCCCCGCTCACGGCGATGCACCAGGCAGCGGCCCGCGGGCGCATCCGGAATCTCGGGTGGTACGAGCTCGCGAGGACGACGAGGAGCGCCGGCACCCCCACGGACCCCACGTCGTGCCAGAGGTCCACCGCGGACCGGAAGAAGAGCGCGAGCCCGACCGCCAGCGCCGCGGTGATCAGGAACCCGACCTGCGAGTAGGAGTTCACCCGGGACTCATCCGGGTCGCGCTTCAGCCGCCAGATCAGGTCCCGCCCGAAGTTGACGCCCCCGATGAACGTGTAGCCGTCCACGGTGGACATCACCGTCGCGAGGAGCCCCAGGTAGAAAAGCCCCTGCACGACGGGCGGCAGGAACGCGATGGCGAGCGCGGGGTAGGAAGCCACCGGATCCGAGAGGTTGGGCATGAGCGCCCGCGCGTAGATACCGGTGAAGGTCGAGAGGAAGTCGAAGAGCATCCAGAAGCCGATCGCGATCACCACGCCGCGCTGCGCCGTCTTCTCGTCCTTCGCGGCGAAGCACCTCTGGTAGAAGGCGGGCTCGACCAGGGTCTGAAGCGCGATGAAGTACCAGACGAAGATGTACTGGGGCGCGTTTCCGCCGTGCCAGACGAAATGGGTCGCCGGAACGTGCGACTTCAAGAACTCCATCCCGCCGAACTTCACGGCCAGCAAGGGCAGCGCGATCAGGAACCCGAGGTACATCAGGACGAACTGGACGTTGTCCGCGTTCACCACCGAGCGCATGCCCCCGCGGAAGGAATACGCGGTCGAGACGAACGTGCCGACGAGGATCGCGGCGACCAGCGACCATCCAAAGATCATCTGGATCAGGATCCCGAGCATGAGGACGTACGGAGCCGGAGAGGAGAGCACCTGGATGACGCCGGCGCCCATCAAGGCGGCGGGCCGGCCGTAGGAGCGGTCCAGCTGGTCGGGCACCGTGTAGAGCTCCGATCGCCGCGCGCGGCGCGCGAAGAACATCGCGAAGAGCGCGGCGCCCAGGTAGTACGGCACTCCGAAGACGAGCCAGTTCGAGATGCCGTAGCGGTACGAATACTCGCCCACCCCCAGAACTCCTCCGTACCACGTCGAGACCAGCGTGGCCACGAAGGACGGAAGCGCGAGGGTGCGGCCCATCACGAGGTACTCCACGGGACCGCGGCGCGCGACCCCGAAGAGCCGGATTCCGACATAGAGCAGGAAGCACGCGTAGAGCCCGAGAAGCGCTACGTCGACCGGATGGAGCGGAGCCTTCAGAACTCCGCCTTGAGGCTCACGAAGACGCTCCGGGTCGAAGCCGGATAGAAGTACGGCACCTCGGCGAAGACGTACCCGGAGGTCTCGTAGCGCAGGCCGGTCAGGTTCATCCCTCGCACCTCGAGCAGGACGCGGCTCGCATCGAGGGGCCGAAAGCCTTGCAGCTCGTAGGAAAGAAGACCGTTCAGGGTCGCGTGCTCCTCGATCAGCTTCTTCTGGTATCCCGGCGCGGAGCGCAGTCCTGGATTCTTCCGGTTGTCCTGGGAGTTGTCCAGGTATTGCCTGCCCACCTCGTTCACGGTCAGGGCCGCGCGCGCTCCGTGTCTCCGGAATCCCACCGTCAGGTTCGCGATCCGGTCCGGGAATCCCGCGATGGCGTTCCCGCCGAAGTCGTTCACGGTCGTGGAATCCACGAACTCGTGATACTCGGAGAACCGGTTCCGGCTCAGGGAGGCGTTTCCGCTGAGCTCGAGCCCGCTCCGGTGCGTCCAACCTCCCTCGACCTCGATCCCCTTGTGCGAGGAGCGGGCCGCGTTTCCGGTGATCGGGATCCCGAACGCCGTGATCTGTCCGTTCGGCACGATCTCATCGCGGAAGTCGAGCCAGAAACCGGTCAGCTTGAGGTAGGACGTGTCGTCGCGGTATCCGACACCCGTCTCGTAGTCGTCGAGCCGCTCCGGGCGCACGAGCGGATCCTCGTAGACGTGATTCGCCACGTCCACGACACGAAACGCGGGCACCGCGGTGGGATCGTCGGCGCGGTAGAGCTCGCTCAGGATCGGCTCGGTCCGGGCATGGGCATAGCTCCCGAACACGTTCCATCGCTCGGTGGCGTTCCAGTTCAGGCCCGCCCGTGGGTTCAGGAACGAATAGGTCTGGTGGAAGTCGTACCCGGTGTAGCGCGCGCGCCCGATCGCGTAGCGCGTCTGGCGCCATTGGAGACTTCCCGTGAGCTTGAGATCGGGATGGAGCGAATACGCCTCCTGGGCGAAGCCCGAGAGGGCGCGGACCCGCCCCGTGTAGTCGTAGAAGACGTGATTCGGGTCCGTGTTCAGAGGCAGGACCTGCGACCAGGTCAGCTCGCCCCAGTGCCGGCCCACGTGCTCACGCCACTCGGCCCCGGCGGTCAGCTCGCCCTTGCCGTGCGCGAATCGCGCGCGCGGGATCCAGCCGTAGTGCCGGTTCCTCACCCAGAGGCGCTGGGTCATGTCCGACGCGATCACGCGGAAGCGCCCATCCGGCTGGACGGCCGGCGCTCCCGTCGAGTCGGTCGCGTAGTACGCCGCCGGGTAGAGCGAGTCCGAGTCGACCTCGAAGTCAGGAAGCTGCCGTGAAGCGAACGTCTGTGGACCGTAGGGGAGGTCGTCGTAGTATCCCTTGCCCGGGAAATAGAACGCCGAGGAGGTGAGCGCCGCGCGCGCTCCCAGCTTCACGTTCTGGATCAGCTCGTAGTGCGGCTCGTAGAAGTTGTCCGTCTCGTGGACCCAGTTGAGGGGATTGAGCCTCCGGTCCTTCTCGGGATCGCCCGTGATGAGGCCGTCGAGGTAGGACCGGTCGACCGCGTAGTACGCGAGATGGAGCCGCTCCGGGCCTCCATAGAAGTTGAGCCGGGTCGTGACGGAGGGGTCGATTCGCGCGGCCGTGAAGTAGTACGACCAGAGGCGCGACCAGGAGAGCTCGCGATAGCCCTGCGACTCGATCCTCGAGTACCGGCCTGCCAGCGTGTACCGGTTGTCGAGAAGTCCCGACTCGTACTGCAACGCGAGCCGCTTCGTGTCGTAGCTCCCACCGCCCGCCTCGAGCGAGATCCGGCGCTCCTCCGGGATCGTCAGGGTTTCCAGATTCACCGACCCGCCCACCGCGCTCGCTCCATAGAGCGCGCTCCCGACGCCGCGCTGGACTTGCAGGTCCTGCGCGCTGGAGACGAGGTCCGGGTGATCGACCCAGTAGACCTCGTGCGTCTCGGGATCGTTGAGCGGGATGCCGTTGATGGTCACCGCGACGCGGCGCTG
>Ga0075425_100004924_pt1 | contig 13841 bp, 15 predicted proteins | sample SoiMethybrSBSTD4_FD_75300 | JGI IMG/M metagenome (GOLD analysis project Ga0075425, IMG submission 75300) | Bulk soil microbial communities from a Populus tree surrounding site in Tennessee, USA - Soil MetaG P. TD hybrid SBSTD4 | ecosystem: Environmental > Terrestrial > Soil > Tree plantation...
TTGTTGGAGTCGGGATATTGCCGGCGCTTGAAGATGTCTTTGATCGTGATGAGGCCCTTCAACAGTCCCTGCTTGTCGACGACGGGCAGCTTCTCGATGCGGTGCCTGGCGAGGAGGCGCTCGGCTTCATCGAGCGTCGTGCCCATCGGCGCCGTGACCAGCTTGTCCTTGGTCATCACTTCGCGGATCGGCCGGTCGAGCTCCCGCTCGAATTGCAGATCGCGGTTGGTGATGATGCCGACCAGCTTGCCGGAGCCGTCCACGATCGGGACGCCCGAAATCTTGAAGCGCATCATCAACTGCTGCGCTTCGCGCAACGGGCGGTCGGGACCGAGTGTGATCGGATTCATGATCATGCCCGACTCGCTGCGCTTGACCCGATCCACTTCGGCCGCCTGGCGATCGACCGGCATGTTTTTGTGGATCACCCCGATCCCGCCCAGCCGCGCCATGCCGATCGCCATCTCCGCCTCGGTGACGGTGTCCATGGCGGCGGAAACAATCGGGATGTTGAGCGGGATTTTCCGAGTGAAGCGACTGGCGACTGTGACGTTGCGGGGATGCACCGTCGAGTGACGGGGCACGAGCAGGACATCGTCGAAAGTGAGCGCGACGTCTGGTCGGAAGGTTCCCATCTCGAAAGCTACTGGGTGGGTTTGGTTTCCTCAACCGGTTTTTCGGGAGGCCTTTTCTTCGCCTCCTCCACCGCCGCTTTTCCGGCAGCGACGACTCCTTCAAAAAAACGTCCCGCCTTTCCTACCGCGTCCATCGTGCCGCGAATGATCGTGACCGGCACGCGTCCCGCCCGCATCGTATCCTCGAGTGTCTCGGCGACCTTTTGAAACGCCGGCGCTCCAGCGGCGCGCTGCGAGTACTTCGATTCCAGGAACTCGATGTAGTCCAACACCTGATAGGCCTGCTCGTCGGGCAGGGCATCGAGCTTGCGGCGGATGCGCTCGTTCAGCACGTCGTTCACGGCGTCACTCCTCCCTCCAGCGAGATCAAGTCCACAACCGGGTTGCCGAGATAGCGGCTGCGGCCGTTGCGCACCCGCACCGTCATCGTGATGGTCGCGAGCGGCGTGAGCGCGCGGAATGCGGGCAGCCGGGCATCGGGCACGATCACGTAGACAAAGCCGCGTTCCGGCAGCGGCCCTCGCGCCAATACGTAGGTTGCGCCGCTCGGGATGTCAGGCCGCAGCTCATCCGCCTTTTGGATGGCGATGAACTCGAGATTCCAGCGCAATGCCTGCCCCACATAGCGCTGCGGCTCCGCGCGCAGCTCGGCCGCCGTCACCCCTACCTGTACCCCCGCCGGCGCGGCCTGGAGATCGCCCCCCTTCACCCAACCCTCGATCTGCACGCGGGTCCACTCGCCGTTGCGGCTCAAGACACGCAGCGGTGTATCGCTGGCGAGCGTGCCGGCTTCGGGGCCACTCTCGTCGGCGGCGCGGTAGAGTGTGGTCACGCGCGTGGGTTGGGCGCGGGTGCTGTCCACTTTCGTGCTGTCGCCGGGCCGTGGCCCCGGCGTGGGTCCACCCTGGGCAGTGCTGGTGTCACGGGTGGTGTCTGCTGTCCTTGTCGCGACCACGTCGGCGACGGGAGCCAATGCGCCGCGCTGCACCCAACCCTCGCGCGTGACGTGCACCCAGCGGCCGCTCGAGTCGGGGGCGGTCGCACGTTTCAGTCCAAAGCCTTGTGCAAGCTCGGCAATGAGCGGACCGGCCGGTGCGGCGCGCAGGTTCTCGTTTGGCGTACGAGTGACCAACAGATCGAAATCGGGACGGTCGCTCTTTCCGACGGAGGTCGCAAAGATCCAGCCGTCGAGCGTCACCTGGATCCAGTCGTTGCGCGTTGCTCCTCCGCTGACGAGGGCGCCGCGCGACAGGCGAGCGATGCGGCGACCGGCGACGTCCTGATAGAACCAGGCGTTGTCGACGGTGATGCGATAGCGGCCCGCGCCCTGTGACCGCGCCGGTGACGGCGTCGCAAGGCTCACCACAGCTAGTAGCGCGAGAACGATCTGGCTAACTTGCATCCCCTTCAATATGACAACGTCCCGTAGCACGCGCACCTCGCGCGGACCGGTGGTGCTCGTGGTACTCGACGGCTGGGGCTTTCGGCCCGGGCGGGACGGCAACGCCATCGAGCTCGGCAAGACACCCGTGTGGCACAAACTGTGGGAGCGGGCACCGCGCACGCTGCTCGAAGCGTCAGGATTAGCGGTCGGCCTTCCAGACGGGCAAATCGGCAACAGCGAGGTCGGTCACCTCAATCTCGGCGCCGGCCGCGTCGTGCCGCAGGACCTCGTGCGCATCTCACAGTCCATCCAGTCTGGTGAGTTCTTTCGGATCCCGGCGCTCGTGGAGCTCGTGGAGCATACACGTCGGCACGACGGCACGCTGCATGTGATCGGCTTGATAGGAACAGGCGGTGTGCACGCACTCGATAAGCACCTGCTCGCGGCAGTGGAGCTTGGCAAGCGCGCCGAGCTGAAGATCGCGATCCACGCCTGGCTCGACGGGCGTGATACGCCGCCGAAGTCGGGGCTGGAGTTCATGGAGGAACTACTCGAGGAGCTCGGAGTCAGGAGTCGGGAGTCGGGGATGTCATCTCCGGCTCCCGGCTCCCGGCTCCCGGCTCCCGTCATATCCACCGTCACCGGCCGATACTACGCGATGGATCGCGATAAGCGGTGGGATCGCACCAAACTCGCGTACGATGCGATGGTGAAGGGCGTTGGCGAGCGGGCACCCGATCCCCTCTCCGCGATCACGCGAGCCTACGCGGCAGGGGTCACCGACGAGTTTGTGAAGCCGTTCGTGATCGAGGGCGCGCCGCTGATCCAGGACGGCGACGGAATCTTCTGCTTCAACTATAGAGCCGATCGGATGCGCCAGATCGTGCGGGCGCTCGCCATGCCGGACTTCGACGGTTTCGATGTGAAGGGCCGGCCGAGCGTGCGGCTGGTCACCATGACGCGTTACGATGAGACCTTCCCCTTCCCTGCCGCATTCGAGCCGATGGTCCTGTCAAAGATCGTCGCCGAAGTGCTGTCCGATCACGGCAAGACGATGTTCCGGACGGCGGAGACGGAGAAGTACGCGCACGTCACCTACTTCTTCAACGGCGGCTACGAGCCGCCGTACAAGGGTGAGGAGCGTCTGCTGGTGCCGTCGCAGAAAGTGGCGACGTACGACCTGATGCCCGAGATGAGCGCGCCGGGCGTCACCGACGTCTTGTGCAAGGCCATCGCGGATAAAAACCACGACTTCATTCTCTGCAACTACGCCAACGGCGACATGGTGGGACATTCGGGCGTGTTGCCCGCCGCGATCAAGGCCGTCGAAACCGTGGACGACTGCCTGGCGCGCGTGCTCAGCACGGTCGAGCAAGCCGGTGCGACGGTGATCGTGACGGCGGATCACGGGAATTGCGAGCTGATGATCGATCCGGCAACGGGCGGTCCGCACACTGCGCACACGACCAACCCCGTCCCCATTGTCATGGTGGGAGACGGCGCGGGCACCCGGCATCTGCGGTCCGGTGGCTCGCTTCGCGACGTCGGCCCAACGATCTTGAACTTGCTGGATATCGAACCACCGAAAGAAATGACGGGACGCGATTTGAGAGAGGTGACATGAAGAGTACGACGCTACGTCGATACGTTGTACGCGCATTCCTAGGACTGAGCGTCGTCGCGTCGTACGACGTGGCCGTCGGGCAAGTCGGCCACGACCCCGGCTCCTCTCCGTACCGCGACATTCCGTGGCACAAAGGACCGGTGGTCTTTGCGGGATATCTGAGCGGCGATCGTGGAGAGGCCGACGCCGGGATGACGAATGCGCAGACCGTGGGCGGGCGGATCGAGCTCAACGCCGGGAAGACCATGTTGTTCGTGTTCTCGGGCGCGTATTTGCAGGGCGATCGCTACATCATCGACCCACACGTGAACCGGCTCGACCCCAACCGGAAGACCGGCCCGTACCCGTCGAACATCGGGACCGCGGAGCTCGCCTTGCAGCTCAAGCTCACCGGTAACAAGTCCTGGCACAGACTGGCGCCTTACGTCGGGACCGGCGTCGGCGCCGCATTCGACATAGACTCGCCCGGCGACACGACGAGAAGCGGCTACACCTTCGGCACCAAATTCACCATCGACTTCATGGGCGGCGTGCGGCTCTATTTTCCCAGACACCTGATGCTCAACGCCGACGGCCGGCTGCTGTTTTGGCGTCTGAAGTATCCCGCCTCATTCCACACTCCGGCTCCTGACGGATCGACCGTACTTTCCCTCACACAAGGCCCGACTGACTGGACGCTGCATCCCTGGGTCAGCGTCGGCATTGGATGGAATTTCTAGCCGAGGGTTTTCGCCGGGCCTGGTCGCTGCTGATCGCGGGTGATTCTGAAATCTTTGGAATCGCTCTGCTCACGCTCAAAGTTGCCGTCGTCGCAACGACGATCGCATGTGCCGCCGGCCTTCCGCTCGGCTACTTCCTGGCGACGCGACGGTTTTGGGGCCGCCGCGCCGCGCTGACCGTCGTCAACACCGCGCTCGCATTTCCCACGGTCGTCGTGGGACTCCTGCTGTACGGCGTCCTGTCGCGCCGCGGACCGCTCGGCGGCATCGGGTGGCTCTATACGTGGCAAGCGATCGTGCTCGGCGATGTCCTGCTCGCCTTGCCCGTTGCCGCCGCACTGTCGGCCGCGGCCGTGCAGGGCGTCGACCCCCGCATTCGCCGCACGGCCGAAACGCTTGGCGCAGGATCCTGGCGCACGGCGTGGACCGTGGCGCGCGAAGCCCGCTTCGCCCTCGCTGCTGTGATCACGGCCGCGTTCGGCCAGGTGGTCGCGGAGATCGGTGCGGCCCTGATCGTCGGCGGCAACATTCGCGGCCAAACCCGCACGCTGACGACGGCCGTCGCGCTCTACACGTCGCAGGGCGATTTCGGCATGGCGCTCGCGCTCGGTCTCGTGTTGCTCGTGCTCGCGCTCCTCGTCAACATCGCGCTCCAGGCGCTGCAAGGACGTGGCAGTGGTTGAGCTTCGCTACGTCCGGCACCGCTATGAAGGGCGCGTGGTGCTCGACTTCGAGCAGTTCGGCCTGCCCAAGAACGGCACTGTGGCGCTCGTAGGCCACAACGGCGCTGGGAAGAGCACATTGCTGCGCTTGCTCGCGCTGCTGGAAATGCCCACAGAAGGCCATGTACTGTGGAACGGCACGGTGGTGTCCAACCGCGCGCGCGGTGCGCTGCGTTCGCGCGTCACGCTGGTCGAGCAACGCCCGGTGCTCTTTCGTGGCACAGTCCGCGAGAACCTCCAGTATGGCCTGCGCGTGCGCGACATCCGCCATGCGGCGGCGGACGGCATCATCGGCGACGTCGTCGACAAGCTGGGCCTCGCCCCGCTGCTCACGAGACGGCGCAACGAGCTGTCCGACGGCGAAGTGCAGCGCGTCGCCGTCGCGCGCGCGCTCGTGCTGCGCACGGACGTGCTGCTTCTCGACGAGCCCGCGAGCTCAGCCGACCGCGCGGCCGCCGGCGCGCTCTATCGCGCTCTCGCCGCGGAACGGGCCGAGCGCCCGTTTGCGGTGTGCATCGCATCGCACCAGCTCGAGGACGCCTACCGCTGGGCCGATGACATCCGCGCTCTCGCCGAAGGCCGTCTGTCGCCCGTGACGCCGGAGAATCTGTTTCGCGTCGATCTTCCCGCTGGAGAGGGACTCAAGAGCGTGCGCGTCGGCAATATCCAGATCGCCGCGGTGTCAGATCGCAGTGGCGCCGCGGTGCTCGCTGTTCCGCCCACCGACATCTTCGTGAGCCGCGAGCCCCTGGCGTCGTCGGCGCGCAACGTCTTCAAGGGCCGTGTGACCGGCATGGCGATCGAGCAGCGCGGTGCGGGTGTACAGGTGCGCGCTGACATGGGGGGCGTCGAGCTCGTGGCGAGCATGACCGCGGAAGCGGCACGCGATCTCGCGCTTACACCGGGTGGCGCGGTCGTCTTCTCTTTCAAGGCCACTGCCGTCCGGGTATTCTAAGGAATGGCGATCGCTTACCTCACCCGCATCGTGGAGTTCACCGCGACGCATCGTTTTCCCGAAACACCCGAGTTCGCGGGCGCCACCAGCGATCACAGTCACAACTATAAGTGTGCCGTGACGGTGAAGGGCTTGGTCGACCCGACCGTCGGCGGCGTCATGAGCCTGCCGGCGCTCAAAAAGCTGCTGCAGCAGGAAATTGTAGCGCGATTCGACGGACGACATATCAACCAGGACATCGCGACGTTCGCGGTTGGGCAATGGGTGGCGACCGGCGAGGCGCTCGCGATGTACGTCTGGGAGCTGATCGTCGAAAAATTGCCGGTGGGCGTCACGCTGCATTGCGTGCGCATCGAGGAGAGTCCCCATCTCTACGCCGAATACCGCGGGGAAACGTAGCGGCCGCATGCGGGCCGACTCCGCGGTCGTGGAGGAGTGGCCCGTCTGGCTGGAGGTGAACGGCGAGCCCGCCGTCACGTGGATGTGCACGCCCGACCAACTCGAGGAATTGGCCGTCGGCTGGCTGCACGGCGAAGGCTACATCGCGTCGCTCGACGACCTGGTGCAGCTCCGTCCCTGCGCGCCCGACCTCGGCTTCTGGGCCGACGTGAAGCCGGAGAGGCTCGCCGAAGTGAAGGGTGAGAACCGGAAGCGGGTCCTCGCGTCGGGTTGCGGCGCCGTCGCCACCATGCTCGCCGATCCGGAAGCGATGGCGCGCTCCGCGCCGCTGCGCGGCGATCCACCGCCCGCCGAAACGTTGCGTGGACTTTTCAAGCAATTATTCGCCGCCGGCACGCGTTACAACGAGACGGGCGGTATTCATGCCGCCGCGCTCACCGATGGCTCCGCGTTGCTCTTTCACGCCGAAGACATCGGTCGCCACAACGCGGTGGACAAGGTGATTGGCGCGGGCGTGCTCGCCCGCACCCCGATCGAAGGCCGCGGTCTGCTCGTGACCGGCCGCATTTCCGCGGAGCTGGCATTCAAGGCGGCGCGCGCGGGACTCGCGTGGGTCGCGACGCCGAGCGTGCCGTCGACATTGGCCGTAACGATCGCCGAGCGCTCAGGAATAGTGCTCGTCGGCCGCGCGGTCAGCGGCACGCCGCATCTCCACAAGCGCGAGCCATGACGGTGACCGACGTGGAGCTCCGCGACCTCCTGAAGGAATCGCGAACCATCGCCGTCGTTGGTCTCTCGCCGAATCCCGCGCGGCCCAGCAATTCCGTTTCGCGGTACATGCAGCGCTCGGGCTACAAGATCGTGCCGGTGAATCCGGGACATGACGAGATCCTTGGCGAGAAGTGCTATCGCACACTCTCCGATGCGGCGGGCGAGCATGACATCGATATCGTGGACGTATTTCGTCGCAGCGAACATTGCGGCTCGATTGTCGACGAAGCCCTCGCCCTGCGCCCCAAGCCCAAATTGATCTGGCTCCAGCTCGGCATTGTCGACCACGATGCGCAGGAGCGTGCCGCAGCAGGCGGAGTCCCCTTCATCATGGATCACTGCCTCGCCATCGAATACGGACGCCTCAAAGACTGACGTGCGCGGAGCGGTCCTCGCCGGCGGCGCCGCCAGTCGCTACGGCGGTGCGCCGAAAGGGCTCCTTGAGGTCGGCGGCCGCCGGATTCTCGACCGCGTCATCGATGCAGTGCGCGCAGTGACCGATTCTTCTCCCCTGCTGGTGGCGAATGCGTCGGATGCCGGCAGCTGGCGTGCCGACGTGCAGACTGTTGCCGACGTGCGTCCGGGTTTTGGCAGCCTCGGCGGCATCTACACCGCGGTGACGGCAGGCCCGGAACCGGTGCTCTGCGTCGCGTGGGACATGCCGTTCGTGCCCCAAGCGCTGCTGCGAGCGCTGGTCGAGGGGTTCACGGCAGGCGCCTACGACGCGTTCTTGCCGGAAAGCTCGGGGCGGCGTGGACTCGAGCCACTGTGCGCGGTATATGGCCCAGCGTGTGGCCCGGCGATCGCGGGGCGGCTCGAGAATGGCGACCTGAAGGCCATCTCCTTCCATGCCGACGTACGGGTCGGTATCCTCTCCCTCGCCGAGGTCCGGAAATTCGGCGACCCGGCTGAGCTGTTTTTCAACGTGAATACGCCGGACGACCTCACGCAGGCGGAGGCGCTGTGGCGGCGACGCGGATGATCTCGATCATTGGCCTCAAGAACGCGGGCAAGACGACCTTTCTCGTCGCGCTCGCGGCGGAGCTCGCGCGTCGCAAGTTTCGCGTCATGACGATCAAGCACGGCACGCACCCGGCTGACATGGATCAAAAGGGAAAAGACACGTGGCGTCATTGGCACGAAGGAAAGGCGGAGCGCGTGCTCATGGAGGGGCCGGGGCAACGCGTGCTGTTCGAACGCACGGAAGTCGAATCCGACCCGATTTCCCTCGCCCGCCAGTACCTCGAGGGTGCCGACATCGTGCTCGTCGAGGGATTCAAGCGCGCGCCGCTGCCCAAGATCGAGGTCTACCGCACGGTCGCGGGACCAAAGCCGATATTCGATCCAGCCGTCCATGATCCGACCGATTGGGTGGCGATGGTGACCGACGATCGCGACCTGCGGATGCCATTCCCGGTCTTTCGGTTCAGCGACACCGCCTGGCTGGTCACGCTCGCCAATCTCGCCTGGGATCGCGCGAAGATTCTCCCGCCATGACGCCTGCCGAAGCCGCGCGCATCATCCTCGAGCACTGCCGGCCCCTGGCTACTGAACGCCGTTCGCTGCACGACGCGCTCGACGCCGTGCTCGCCGAGAACATCACGAGTCCGATCGACTTACCGCCCTGGGACAACTCCGCCATGGACGGCTACGCCGTTCGCAGCGCGGATCTGCGCGATACGGAAACGGTCCTCGAGGTGATCGAGACGATCGCGGCTGGGCAGTTTCCGCAGAAACCGATCGGCAAGGCGCAGGCAACGCGCATTTTCACAGGCGCGCCGCTGCCCAAGGGGGCGGATACGGTGATCCGGCAGGAGGACACCGCCCCGGTATCCAACGGGCAGGTGACGATTTACAACACGCGCGACGCGAAGAAAAACATCCGGCGACGCGGCGAAGATATTCACAAGGGTGTCGTCGTGCTGGCCGCCGGCGCCGCTCTCGGACCCGCACACCTCGGCGTGCTCGCCTCGATCGCCTGCACGTCGCCGCTCGTGTACCGCCGGCCGCGCGTCGCCTTCATGGGCTCGGGCGACGAAATCGTCGACCTGGACCGCCGCGACGAGATTCTCGCCGGCACCAAGATCGCGACCTCGAACTCCTACACGCTCGACGCGCTGATTCGCCGCGCAGGCGCCGAACCGGTCAACCTCGGCGTGGCGCGGGATAGTAAGGAAAGCCTGCGCGAGCATCTACGGGGTGCGGCGAATGTCGATCTGCTCATTACCACCGCAGGCGTGAGCGTCGGTGAGCACGATCTCGTCCGCGATGTGCTGCAGGAGCTCGGCGGCGAGCTGAAGCTGTGGCGCATCGCGATGCGACCGGGCGCGCCGGTCGGCTTCGGCTTGCTGCGGGACGTGCCGTGGATCGGCCTGCCGGGGAATCCGGTCAGCACCATGGTTACATTTGAGTTGTTCGTGCGGCCCGCGATCCGCCGGCTGCAGGGACATGCGCTGCCGTATCGTCACACGACGCCGGTCACCGTGACGGAGCCGATTACGCTAGGTCCCAGACTGCGACACTATCTCCGTGCCATTGTCGAGAACGGTCACGCGCGTTTGACAGGGCCGCAGGGGTCTGGCATTCTCACCAGCATGGTGCGCGCCAACGCGCTGCTCATCGTTCCAGCTGAGATGCCCAGTGTTCCTGTGGGAACGGTACTCGAGGCACTCATCCTCGACGATCCCCGGCACGTGGCCGAGCCTCCCTACTGATGCGCGGGCCCTCTTCCTCGGTCCTGCGTCAAGTGCTGCGGCTCGTGGGCTATGTGCTGCTCACGCTGTTCGTGTATTGGCTGAATGCCATCACGCCCCCCGACGCGCGCCTCGGCATCCTGTACATCATCCCGGTTCTGCTCGTCACGTGGACGGAAGGACTGCTGTGGGGCATCATCTTCGCGGCGGTCACGACCGGCTATCGCGAGACGATCGCGTGGGTGCAGATGCCGGCGGATACGCCGCTGCAGTGGCGCATCCTCACCGCGCTGGCCTACCTGCTCGTGCTCGGCGTGGCGATGGCCGGGCTTCAGATGCTCCGGCGTAGCCAGGCCGCGCTCGCCCGGCTGGTCATTATCGATCAGCTCACCAATGTCCTGAACGCCCGTGCATTCGCGGACAGGCTTGGTCAGGAGCTCGACCGCAATCGCCGCTACCCGCGCCCGCTCGCGCTCATCTACATGGATCTCGACAACTTCAAGGTCATCAACGACACGCACGGCCATCAGACGGGTGACGCCGTGTTGCGTCTCGTGGCCGACGCGATGCACTCGTCGGTACGGCAATCGGATGTCGTCGGCCGCCTCGGCGGCGATGAGTTCGCCGTATTGATGCCCGAGACCGACGCCGCGCTCGCGGACGCGGCCGCCAAGCGACTGATCGAGAGCCTGCGCAACGTCTTCAAGGGCACACCGAATGTGACGGCGAGCATCGGCGTCGTCTCGTGCATAGCGACAGATGCCAATACGGATGATCTGCTTCGCAAGGCCGACCAGGCGATGTACGACGCCAAAAAATCCGGTAAGGATCGCGTGGTGCAGGTCGCTCTTTGATTCTGCTGCTCGCGGCGCTTCTCAGCGCGCAGGACTCCACCCCACAGGTCTTCTATAGTGTCACGGTCCCCAACGACCGTGGGGCCTATCTCGTCGAGGTGCAGGTCGAGCATCCTCCCAATCCGAGCCGGCTCGTCATTCCGAATTGGGCGCCTGGCGCCTATCGCCTGATGGACTCCTGGCAAAACATCCGCGACTTTGGGGCCGTCACCGCCGGAGGCGATCCCCTGCCGGTTCACCACGACTCGCCGATTTCCTGGGTCATAGACACGCACGGCAGCGCTCGCATCACGGTTCGCTATACCGCGGGGCTCACGGATTCGGTCGCCTGGCGACGGCCCAACAACCGCTGGTTTCTGCGCGCGAGCTCAGGGCTGATCGACGGCCCGCGCACATTCATGTATCTCGACGGCTGGAAGCAGGCGCCGGCGCGTCTCACGTTCCAGCTGCCGCAGGGTTGGCGAATCGCGACCGGACTCGCGCCGGCGAACAAGGACAGCACGATCTTCGCGGCGCCGAGTTACGACATCTTGATCGACTCGCCGGTGCTGCTCGGCAAGTATCTCAGGTATTCCTTTACCGCCGGTGCGACGCCGCATCGTGCCGTCGTCGATCTCGGCGGTGTCCGCGCCGAGGCGCCCAACACGTTTGTCGACATGCTGCGGCGCATCTCGACCACGGCGATCGGGATATTCGGCTCGGCGCCGTACCACGACTACACCTACATTTTTGTCGGCGGCCGCGGCGGCGGGCTCGAGCACCTCAACTCGACGACGATCGGTGTCACAACCGAAACGCTCGCGAGGAATCCGCGCGGGGCGCGAACAGTGAGCGCACACGAGTTCTTCCATGCCTGGAACGTCAAGCGAATCCGGCCGATCGAGCTCGGTCCGTTCGACTACGAGCACGAGGTGCGCACCGTCAATCTCTGGTGGAGCGAGGGCGTCACCGATTATTACGCCGACGTCGTCTTGGCGCGCTCGGGACTCGAGACTCCCGCGGACTTCGCGCAGGGACTCGCCACGTCGATCGGCAATCACCATGGCAACCCTGCGCGGCTGCTGGTCCCACCCGAGCGGTCGTCATGGACCGCGTGGGACTCGCCGGCGGTCAACAACAGCTACGTCATCTCCTACTACCTGCAAGGCGAAGTGCTCGGCTTCCTCCTCGACCTGGCGATTCGGGATTCAACCGACAACGCGAAGTCGCTGGACGACGTCATGCGCTATCTGCTGGCGCACTACGCGGGCGAGCATGGCTTCACGCGCGATCAGCTCGTCGCGGCCGTGCGCGAAGCGACGGGACGCAATTTCGAGGAGTTTTGGCGGCTCTACGTCACCGGAAGCGCCGAGATTCCGTGGGATGACTACGTGCGCGCAGCCGGGTGGCGAGTCGCGTTTACTTCCATGCCGGCCGTCGACGCCCGCATCGGCTCGATTCCGCCTGCCGTGCAGGGCGGCCGGTGGCGCGCGGTGGCGGAGCCCGGGAGCGTCGCCGCGACCGCGGGGCTTCAGACGGGCGACGAGTTGGTGCGAATCAATGGACGCACGATCATCGACAATACCGACGTGCGTTCAGCGATTCGCGCGATCGGCCCGCATGGCGCCGTCGTCGTAGATGTCGTCCGTGACAGCCAACCCGTGACGATTCGATTCCGCGCCGGCATGTACCAGCAGGTGCATGCGCAGCTCCGCGATCTTCCATCGCTCACGTCCAGAATGCGCCGCATCCGCACGGGTCTCCTGAGCGCCGCCCGATGAGCGAACGCGCGATCGAGCTGCTGCTCATTTTCACGTCGGTCTTCTTCATCGTGGACCCGTTCGCCGTCATCCCGACTTTTCTCGCGATGACGGCGCGCGATACGCCGCCGCAGCGCCGTGTGCTCGCGCGGCGCGGCGCGTGGACCTGCGCGATCACCCTCATTCTGTTCGCGCTCGGCGGCAGTCTCATCTTCAAGTTGTTCGGGATCACCATCGGTGCGTTCAAGATCGCGGGCGGTGTGCTCATCGGGCTCAACGCGCTCGACATGGTGCAGGCCCGGCGCAGCCAACAGCGCGAGACCGCGGTCGAAACCGCAGAAGGGATTCAGAAGGACGACATCGGCATCATGCCGCTTGGTGTGCCGATGCTCGCGGGACCCGGGGCTATTTCCACGGTGATGGTGCTCGCCCTTGGCGCAAGATCCGTGGCGGCGACCGTGACGATTTACGTCTCCATCGTGCTGACGGCGGTCCTCACGTACTTCGTACTGTCCACGGCTTCAGTGGTCGAAAAACGGCTCGGGCAAACGGGAATGCGCATCCTGACCCGGTTGATGGGACTCGTGCTGTGTGCGATTGCAATTCAGTTCATCATCGATGGGATCAAGCTCAGTTTTCGTTGAAGCTCAATCCTATGGACTAGTCCCTCCGGCGGAAAAGAATTAACAGGAATTCCCTCAGAGGATTGATTGTAGCGTTTTGGGCAGCTCGTACGTTATCGGCATGAGCGTCCCCGCTGCTGTCTCGGAAGTCCGCTAAATGGCGTCGCCACTTATCAATGCGCTGCTGATCGAGGCTCCGGCCAACCGGCACTTCGCGCAGCTGCACCGCGACCCGCAGGCCCTCACCGAAGCCGTCACGCTGTACCTGCAGACGGGCCTGCGGCGCGGAAACGGCGTCGTCGTGATCGCCTCGCCCCAGCACGTGGATCTATTCCTGACCCGGCTACGCGAAGACGATCTCGACCCGAGCGCCTTCCTCAAAACCGGCCAGCTCGAGCTGCACGATGCTGAGATCTCGCTTCGCAAGTTCATGCGAAACGACATGCCGGACTGGGAAGACTTCCGTCGAGCCATGGGAGCGGTGTTCGAGCGGGTACGGGCGTTCGGGCGCGGAACGATTCGAGCGTACGGTGAGATGGTGAACCTGCTGTGGCACGAAGGGAAGCAGGACGCCGCCATTCGTCTCGAAGAGTACTGGAACGAGCTCACACGCCTGTATCCGTTCTCGCTGTTCTGCAGTTACATGCTGGATGCGCATCATCATCACACGTACGACGGACCGATTGAAGAGATCGGTCGGACGCACACCGACATCATCGGGAC